>JACLAB010007954.1_pt1 | contig 10465 bp, 7 predicted proteins | sample 8027921 | NCBI WGS metagenome assembly JACLAB01 (sample SAMN15725117, study PRJNA655200) | protist metagenome | isolation source: fluorescence activated cell sorting (FACS) single amplified genomes of... | place: USA: West Boothbay Harbor, Gulf of Maine | collected 2000-07-19
GCGGAAAGCCTTAAGCCCGTTTGAAGTTGGTTTTGCAAGTGTAGTAAGTTCAGGTTTAGGTGCGGGTATGGGGCGTTTTGAAAGCGGTATGTTTAATCGTGCTGGTGTAAGTTCCCAACAAGCTAAAAAGATACAGACGCGTATGGAAGCTCATGTTGCTGATCGTATCAATACCATCGATGATATGCTCAAAAAGAATCCTGAGCTTGGTGATGGAGAAATGGGTAGAACGTTACAAAAGGAGCGTGAGACTCTAGCTGAACAATTAACCGAAGTATCTCGTACAGACCGTAAATACCTTGAGGAACTCCGAGCAAAGGCTCAGACGAAAAAGGAAGAGACCGAAAAGGAATGGGCGGAGATAGTAAAGACTTATCAAAAACAGCCTGAAGTCGGTGAGGGTACGGTATTAAAGCCGGTTAAAGAAGGCGAAGCGCCTGAAGTAAAACCTGAAGTTGAAGCCGAAGTTACACCGCCGTCTAAGCTTACCAAGGAACAAAAGCTACAAGCTCTTGAACGGATGAAGATGAGCGATGAGGACTTATTGGATTATTTAGAAGGTAAGACCGATTTACTGCCAATTAATGTCGGGGCTTTTACCGACCAACAAGACGTACAACGTTCTATGGCTGCGGTTTTAGAACAAGTTAAAGAAGGGTTTAAAAAGCGTGGGCCTAAAACTGATCGTGAGTCGTTAATCAAAAGATCAATAGAACTGCGTAAGCAACTTAACCCTGACATTGACCCGCTTAAATATACTAAGAGAATAGCTAAAGAGGGCGAAGATATGATCTTCAAAAGCGTTGTAGCTGATTCAATGACTCTAAATGCTTTTAAACAATTCAATAAAAAACTAAGTGGTGATTTAGATTTTAACGATCCAGCGGTTATTAACGATATAATGGCAGACTTCGACCGCCTTGGTGAGTTCGCTGAAGCTTCGGGGTCTATCGGTAGTAATGCTGGTAAACTTTTGCAAAGTCGGAAAGTGTCAAGAGACCAACTAGCTGCGGTTGTTAGTCAGATGGAAAAAGACGCAATCAGTACCGAAGAAAAGCTCACTAAAAAACTCGTTAAATACTCAAAGGATATTTCTCCTGAAGAACTGCAAAAACAATTAAACGATCTAGGCGGTTTAAAAGCGTTGCGTGGTTTGACTTCTGAACTTCGTGTATTAAGGGATACAGGGAAATTAGGTCGTATGCTTGAGCTTAGACGGCGTGGTGTAGCGGGTAAAGTCGCAGCCATGACTACAGAAGTAATGTACAGTAATATTTTAAGTGGCCCTGTTACTCAAGCAGCAGCAGCTACCGGTAATACTTTCATGGGAGTCTATTCATTATCTAACCAAGCTTTAGGTGCGTTAGTAGGCGGAGATTTAAAGACTTCTAAACACGCGGTAATGACCGCAAGAAACCTTTTACACGCGTTACCTGAAGCGTGGGAAGCCGCCAAGCTCGCCGCTAAAAACTCCAAAGGACAAATGGCTCTTGATTCTCATTTTGAGAAAGTCGGAGGTAAGGCATTCTCGATGGAAGAAACAGGTTTAAGCGGAGCTATTGGCGAAGGTGTTGAAAACCTGGGTGAGTTAATGTCTTATGGCCCTAAAGGTTTAGTTTTCCAAGACGAGTTCTATCGTCACTTATTTGCTAAGTCTCAAGTTAAATCTTTATTGTCTCAAGAATACAAGGATCTTGTAGCTAAAGGCGAAGCACCTGTCGAGGGGATAGCTGATTATATCGAAGGTAAGATGTCTCGTTACTTTGTGGATGGTAATCGATATAAGACTCAAAACGATGTTCAGTTAGCGGCTGTAAGGCAAGCACAGGAACAAGGTCTTGACGGCGATGAAGCGGTTGATTTCATCAAGAATTACACAAAAGAAAATTGGACTACTAAGCTTTCCAGCGAGATGGAATACTTGAGGCAGTTTGGTGATCGTATAACATTCCAATCGGATCTTAAAAAAGGTTATGGCCCGTTTGAGTCGCTAGGAGTGGGCGTTCAGGAACTTAGAAACGAAGGCGGTGGTACGGGTTTCATGGCTCAATATATTGTGCCTTTCATTAAAACCCCCGTTAATATCTTTAAAGAGTTTGGTGGTACTACAAGTCAATTTGCTGAATTACCTGGTATCGGTCGGCTGTGGGCTAGATCCCGCGAAGAGTTAATGAGTGACAATCCGATGATCAAAGCTAATGCTCGTGGGCGTCAAATCGTAGGTGCGGGACTTTGGAGTAGTGCTATTTATTTAGCTGATCAACAAATCATTACAAATAGTGGCCCTCAAGATTATAAGGAGTTAGAAAATAAGAAAGCTACAGGTTGGTTACCTAACGCCCTTAATACATCGGCTCTTGATCGTTATTGGGAAACAGGTGATAGTGGAGGAGATCAGTTAGGTGACACATATATAAGTCTCCAAAAAGCTGACCCTGTTGCGACCATTACTGCTTTAGCTGGCGATTTAATGCGAGCTAGGGAAGATAATGATTTCTCAGATAATGATTTAACTTATTTCCTACAGACCGTAGGATTTGCGATAAGTAGAGCAATCGGTCAAAAGAGTTATCTTGAGACTGTAGGCGGGTTTTTAGATGCGTTGGTTAGTGGTCGCGTACAACCTGAAGACAACTATGGGACTGCTATATTAGAGGATATTACACGCCGTTCTGTTCCTTCAGTTCTTAACTCGTTAGGTAGATCAGATGACCCGTATATACGCGAAGTAAACGGAGTGTTTGAAACGCTATTAAATCGTCTTCCTGGTTATGTTCAAACCTTAGACCCTAAACGCGATGCTTTTGGTGAAAAGGTTCCTTCATACGGAGGAGGTTTGATGCGTAGAGAGATTAATGCTTTCAATCCGTTTATGACTTCTAAGTCTCGTGGTGATCGTTCCGTTGAGGCTATTATGAAATATCAAGGTGCTTATGCGTTTCCTCCAGCGGGGGGCGATAAAGGAGCTATACCAGGTATTGATTTGCAAAAACTAAAAGTGCCTGGATCTAATCAATCTTTATACGACCGTTGGAAAGAAATATATGCCCAAAGCGGTATAAAGAAGGCGGTTGTAGAAGCTTACGAAAACCCCGACTTATCACAAATAACTATCGCTCGACCCGGTAATGGTTTAGATGAAGTCCAAAAAAGAAACTTAAATACAATATTTGAAAATTACAGGAACGCCGCTTTTGGGCAGTTGCTTGAAGAGTATCCAATGCTTGAAAAACAGATGGAATACAATGTAGATTTACAGATACTTCAGTACGAAGGTAAGGATCTTCCGAAGGAAACTGTAGCCCCTGAACTCCTTGATCTCGTTAAGTAGTGCTTGTCATTCTCGATTAAAAGATAATAATATAACAAAGAACCATGCCCAACTCATATGTAGAATATTCATCGGCCACATCGGATCAAGTTACTAATGGCTTTGTGTTTTCCTTTCCGTACTTATCGGATGACGCGGGTAATGCTTTAATCGACGTTTATGTCGAAGATGTCAAACTGGCTTCATCGGCGTATTCAATCGCTACTTCCCCGACTAATGCGATCGTTATAAACTCCGGTAGTGTCGTCGCTGGGAACTCCGTTAAGATCGCCCGTAATAGCTCGACTGAAAGCCCGTTAGTGGATTTCGTTGATGGATCGGTACTTACGGAATCTGATCTTGATCGTGGTTACCGTCATGGCTTTTACCTGTCGCAAGAAGCGGCGGAAGGATCGGGTGGTGAACTACTTAGTAAAAAGGGCGGTGAGAACTACGATGCGGAAGAGAATAAGATAACGAATCTCGCCGACCCTACCGACGCTCAAGACGCCGCTACAAAAGCGTATGTAGACACGCAAGATGACGCAGTAAAAGCGGAGTTAAACGCGACTATAGACGGGCTTACTCTCGCAGACTTTACAGGTAATTCACTCGATAAAGACCTCGATGTAAACGGCTATAGACTCGTTGATGTCGGGAATCCGTTGAACGCTACTGACGGCGTTAATAAACAGTATGTAACGGGTGTAGCTGATCAACTGTCGCTTGGAACGGGTAACCCTCCAGGTGTATCTAAGTTTACAGGAACCGGTTCACAAACGGACTTTGTACTTACGTTCTCAACGAACCATAGTAATTCATCCGCTTATCTAGTAACGCTTAATGGCGTCGTTCAAGACCCCGCTGATTACTCGATTGTAGGCGGTACAAACGACATTCGTTTTACTACCGCTCCAGCTTTAGGCGTCGAAGTAATCGTGATTGAACGCGGTTATCGCAATGCTTTTACCGAGATCCCAACGGATTATGACTACGGTACTATCGCGCCATCGGCTCAGTTTAATTACGACTATGGCGTGGGACTAGCGGCGCTTACAGCGTTCATTGATAACGGGAATTTAACAGGAACACTTACTCAGTTTTTAGACTACGGTAGCAACTTCTACGAAAGCTTCGGTGTAGTCTTTTCATACGGAACTCTTATTTAATACATCACATGAGCAATACGCAACTTAGACTCCGCAGAGGCAATACCGCCGAACACGCAAACTTTACAGGCGCTCAAGGCGAGTTGACTGTCGATACCGATAAGAACGCATTGGTGCTACATGACGGAGCTACTCAAGGTGGTAAGGTTATAGGGAGTGAAGATGTCGTTAATGTGTTGGATTACGGGGTAAAGAACGACGGTACTGAGCCTAGTGGTGATAGCAATGCTGTACGGATTCAAGCGATTATTGACGACTTGTCTGCTAGAAACAACTCAACGATCTACTCAGGTGGAGGAACGATTTTCTTTCCGAGTGGTAAATATACAGTAGACGATACTATTTATGTTAATTCAGGAATACGTTTATTAGGTACTTTAGCTTCTCCGTCTTTTGCTTTTGATTCAACTACAGCAGCAGGCAGTAAAAAACAAGGTACTCAGATTTACGGTAACTTCTCAACCGATAAAGTATTGATTGATTTCTCAGGTAAAGACAGCGGAGGTAATCATCCAAGCCCTACTACTAATGTAACTTCGACTGTATATAGTAATGTGCAAGGAGCTTCCATTGAGAATATTAGGTTGCGTGGTAATACTAACGTACTAACAGGTATTCGCTTGGTACACGCTCCGGGTTGTCATATTGATAACTGCGAAGTATGGGCGGGTAAATACGGAATCGTAGCTCAATTCTCATGGGGATGCTCAATTCGTAATGTAAATATATTAGTAGGTGACGTTGGATTAGCTTTAACTCATTCTGTAAATAATATCCAAGTAGATAACGCTTACATCACTTGTAGTGAAGGTATGACTTCAACTCCTTATTTTTACTACGGATTAGATCAAGGCCCTGAAAATGTTTACTTAAACCCTACCCCTAACTTAACTCAATCTACGGGTGTTTATACATTTTATTCTTCAGGTGTTTTTAATAATCTTATTACAGAGAAGAGTGATATAGGCGTTAACTTTAGGAACTCAGGTTTTACTTTAAATACACCTTACGCAGAAAATGTAAATGACTATTGGATGTTGGCTTACGTTTCCCGCATCATTGTAAATTCTTGGACGGGAGGGGCAATAGGTAGTGCTACTAAGGGTCAATACACTTCGGTTGGTAATTTAATGTACTGTGCAGCGGGAGCTCATATTGATTTTAGTGTAAACACAGTATCTAATGGTAATTTTTCGGAATACTTTCAATACTACAATGATACTCTAGGTGTACCCGCAAAGGTTTTAATTAAAGAATCAACTAAAGGTTCTACTCATAATAATTATAAAAATGTTAAGTACGAGTGGGAGAGGCAGAACGGTCAGGTAAAGTTTTTAAGTGCAGCTAACACATCTACTGATGTTAATACATTAGACGATTACGAAGAAGGTACATGGACTCCAGCTATACAGCGAAATGGTACTCAAGAAGCTTGGACAACTAGCTCAGTAAAAGGGACTTACACTAAAATAGGAGACACGGTTTTTATTACTGTTAATCTTGTTTGGACAGCGAAGCAAGCGGTTTTGACTGAGTATGCCTGGCTTACAGGATTACCATTTAATCCTAGTGCTACCACGGAATGGGTTGTTGCTACTGTTTTAGGAGGGGGTACTGATATGTATCATTTGAGATTAACTACAAGCGGTTTTGGTCAGTTTTATAAAAATCAAGCTGGTGGAACAGCGGGGCCATTAATAGCGTCTGAACTAGGAGCAGCAACAGGCACATTGTCCGTTTCTTTTACTTACAAAATATAAAATACAATGATTGACGACATAAAAATAAATTCAGACGGTGCTGTGTTTTGGAAGGAAATAGAAACTGAAACACTAGAAAACGATGAGGTGATTATTACCATGTGTCACAGAAGTAGCGTTTTACCTGGTTCATCCACTAACGATCTCCCTGAAGAAGTTAAAAAGTTTTGTGAAGATAATTGGTCACCTGAAGTGATTCAAGCTTGGAAAAATAAAGTAGAGAATCAATGACCCAAACCCAGCTTAAAACCCGCTTTAAAACTATAAGATATGAGTAACGTACAAGTACAACTTCGCAGAGGAACGACCGCCCAACACGCCGTTTATACGGGGCCACAAGGCGAGGTCACAGTAGACACCGATAAGAACACCCTGGTGTTGCACGATGGAGCTACGGCGGGTGGTACGCAGATTGGAGGCGACGTTGTGGCGACGGGTTCAACGACCGCTAGAAGCTTGGAAGATCGGTTTGCGGACGTTGTAAATGTTTTGGACTATATACCTTCCACTTATCACGCTTCTATGCTAGACGGTACAATAGATACAGATTTATTTTCTTATCTTAACTCAGCTTGGACGGATGCCTTAGCCAACGGTAAGTCCATGTATTTTCCGTCAGGTACTTATTTAAGTAAAAGTAATAACTTCCCTATGGGACGTGTAAACGGTGCTGTTCCTACATCTCTTTTAGATTGTAAAAACATTACTTTGTTTGGCGATGGGCGCTCTACTATTTTAAAAACAAAAACAGCCACAGGAGCAGATGTACTCCAAATAAATGGGGCTAAGAACTTCCACGTTAGGGATTTATCGGTCACTTCAGAATTAACAGGAAGTTCAGGAGCTGGTTCTAATTGTGTATCTATTACAAATGGTGGAGATAATATTACCTTTGAAAATGTATTCGCATACAACGCGGCTTATGTCGATAAGACTACCTATTTAGATGGTGGTAAAGGTTTTACAATTCAAACAGGAACTCCAACCGTAGCTTTAGGTAAAATATTATTTAGTAATTGTATAGTGGAGGGTTGTACATACGGTTTTGATTTTACTCCTGTGTATAGTTATTTGATAAACCAAAACCCTTCTATCTGTATTGATAATTGTATAACAGAAAATTGTTGGTACGGTTTCCTTGTTAATGCTGGTGCTTCTACTACAGTCCTTCCCGCTGGTTGGAGTATTGGAACGAAATTTTCAGGTATGGTTAATAACTGCCAACATGGTGTTACATTAGGTAGGGCGCACGGTGTTGATGTAGATGTAAAAGTATTTACTAATAAAACAAAAGCTAATCTTAAACTTGATCCTACAGGTTCTGCTTGGTCATCATCTCTTAATACAGATGTTGTAGGAGCTGACTTTGAATACGCTCATAATTCTAAAATTAACATCACAGGTTATCTAAACGATGTAGATAGAAAAATTAAAGTCGGAGGTGCGAATGCAGGTTCTAGTGGCTTATCGGGAGCTACGGATTCTTGTGACTTATATTTTGATATTGGTGGTACAGCTGTTACAGATATTGAACTAATAAATTCAGGAGGTAATAGAGTTCGTAAAAGCGTGGTTTATATTTCTTCTACTACTGCATCTAGTGTGGACGCTTTATTTTATCTACCAGCTTATGACAATACTATTATCTACGGCTCTAATCTTCGCCTGATAAGCCCTAAAATTCACGACGATTTAAACTTTACCGAAACAGACGGTGTTAATTCATATGTAAACATACAAAAAAGCGGATTTGGTGCTTTTGTTCAACAAACAGGAGCGTCGGGAAGCACAAATAAAAACTTCGGTGTTAAAGACAATTCAGGAAATAACGAGTTTGTAGTATATAATAACGGAGAAGTGGCTTTTAATGTATCTGCATCTGCTTCAGCAGTCGGTGCTATATCTCATGTAGTTTATCTTCGTAATCCAACTACTGACGCCATTACAGGATATATACCTGTTTATTCATCGTTTACACCTTAACATAAGGAATAATAATTAATTATTTCACCTCAACTTAAAGAATAAAAATCATGGCACTAAAAAAATCAATCACTTCACCTCAAGGGTTTAACGCTGACAATGCTTATCATAGAGTAGATAACGTCAGTTTATTAAATAAAAATATGTTAAACTTTATGGTGCTTTCTTACGCTTCTGCATCTAACGATATAAGTTTTCAAACTGATGCTTATACTTGCGATTATGACCTACTTGGTAATAACCCTATCAAGCAAGCGTACGAGTATTTAAAAACTCTTCCTGAATTTAGCGGAGCTACGGACTGCTAATGACCGAAACCCTCTCACACTTCCTCGACACCGCCCTAGCCGTCGTTATAGCCGTCATTGGGTGGGCGATTAAAAAGTTCTCTGACCGGCTTGATACCGACGAGAAACGCCTAACCAAGATCGAGGTTGAACTCGCCGCTCAACGCGAGAGGGATAACGCCGTTGAAAACCGTATGAGCGGGTTGGAATCGACGATCAAAGAAATTAATCAGAAGATTGACCGCATGATGGAAATGCTAATGAGGAAATAAATATGTCAAAAGGATTATACGCAAACATTAACCGCCGTAAGAAACTCGGCATTAGTCGCCCTAAAAGCAAGTCTACTGTCTCGCCTAAAGCTTACGGTAGGATGAAGAAGGGATTCCCGAAGCGGTGATGTATGCCATTACCTCGCAGACAACGATTAGCACCTGACCCGTTAGTTTACCAGCAACGGACGCTTGCGGCTACGCGTGGAACCGTCGATACTACGCAGATAGATACGAACGAAACGAACATTACATTGATTAACGGGCGGGTAACGACGCTTGAAGCCGAGCAACAAGGAATCATTGAAGGCGGTAGAGCTGAGATTTTAACAGGGACTTTTACGAGTGTTAACGGCGGTAACGCCGACTTATCAGCATAATATGAGTATTCAAAGGATTTTTCTAAGACGTTCTAGTGCAACAGAATGGAGCAATGAGAACCCCGTTTTAATCGTTGGGGAACCAGGTTTTGACTACACAAATCAGGTACTCAAGATAGGAAACGGTGTCGATCCGTGGAACTCGCTTGCACAGTTTCAAGGGCCTGAGGGACAAGACGGACAGGATGGTGCTGATGGTCAAGACGGAGTAGACGGAGTAGACGGACAGGACGGACAGGATGGCATTTCAATAAACAGCTACACTACGGCTAATCTTCCTGGTGGGTTACCGAACGGGACAATAGCTTATGACGAAGACATAGGACAGCCGATATATTTCAAAAACAATGCTTGGTATAAAGTAAGTAATGATGAACTTCACAAAGATATAACAGTCGAAATTTATATTTTTGGTGGTCAATCAAACATGGGGGGACACGGTCAAGTAACAGAGCTATCTAATTATAACCAAGCGGATGGCGATGGGACACTAGACGAAGTACAATCGAATACGATATTTTCCTATACTTCATACTTTAATGGACTGTATCAAGGCGAACTGACACCAGGTAAGACATCAGACGGATCAGATAAACATAGTGTTGAAATATCGTTCATGGACTACATGAGGTATAACAGACAGCCAATACAAGCGGGCGTGAAACATTATATAGACGGAGGTGCTATTGATACATGGGATGATGGTGCGGTAGGTTGGCTTAATCTCGTAGCCGCAATCGATGAACTGAAAACATATTTAGAGGCTAATGGTCATCCTTACACATTTAAAGGTTTTGTATGGTTTCAAGGTGAATCAGATGGTGGAAGAACTGCCGCCGAGCATAAAGTTAAAGTTCAATCGCTCATTGATAGGGTCAGAACTTATGTAGACGCGCCTGAATTACCTGTTGCCCTAATTGGAGTCCAAGTAATCAATAATTCCGTGAATCAGGTAGATGCCAATATAAATGAGGCATACAGACAACTTCATTCTGATTCCATAGCATACATACCTACTGATCCTTATGCCACGGGTAATATGATTCTAGGGCCAGGGAACAATTATATTCATTTTTTAACACCCGCATTGATACCAATAGGTAATGCAAGTGCTGTTCAAATATACAACATACTAGAAGGTTTAAATAGTTGGACACCCGACAACAATAGTAAAATTGTAAGTTGGTTTAATACAGACGATACTGATAATAAAATTGTTAAATCTAATAATAAAATCAGCGAGTGGAAGAATAGAAAATCTCTTGGTAGCTTTGCTCAGAGTAATGCTTCATTGCAACCAACTT
>JACLAB010000191.1_pt1 | contig 10464 bp, 7 predicted proteins | sample 8027921 | NCBI WGS metagenome assembly JACLAB01 (sample SAMN15725117, study PRJNA655200) | protist metagenome | isolation source: fluorescence activated cell sorting (FACS) single amplified genomes of... | place: USA: West Boothbay Harbor, Gulf of Maine | collected 2000-07-19
GCAAGATTGGCCGCATTAGAATCCGCATAAATTTATTAAAATATAAATAATTTCATAACAACATCAAATTATTTATACATCACTATCAATAGTTTTCTTATAATCTTTCCAATTCAATACTTGTTTTTGTAGCGTAGTTTCTTGGTCAAGAGCATCTAATAATCCAGATGAAAAACTAATTTTGTTTTGCTTCACTTTCATAGGAACATTCAAAAATGACAAATTATACATTTTTCCCATATGTACAAAGCAGTTGTGAAATTTGACTCCCTCATCTTCTTTTTCATCTTTTTTATTTTCTTTTTCATCTTTTTTATTTTGTTTTTCATCTTTTTTTTCTTTGTCTTCCTTCTTTTGTTCATTTTTCTTCCTCTTCAAAAAAGGAGCATTTTTTAATTTCGCCTTGAACTCATCACTTTCCTTCTTTTTCTCCTCAGACAGTTCTTTTTTGTCTTCTTCGGAATGAATTTTGATAAGAGGTGACTCTTCTTTGATGTATTGATTATCAAAAAAGAAATCGTGACAACGGAACATTCTCACATATTTCATGGCGACTGCATTCAACATATTATATGGAATGCCTGTATTATCGCTATAATAAGCAAATCCCATTTTATATGGGTCATAATACATGACAATATTTCCACGAGGGGTGTTTTCAAAAAGCATCCGTGTTTTCCAACCTTTTTCAAGTAGATTGTTGGCATCTTCTAATGCCACGGATAATTTCTTTTTATTATAAAATTCTCCTGATATGTTTGCGTTTCGCTCTTCTTTTGAAGAATGTGTGTCTAAAAACTGATTCAATTTCTCTAATTGTAGTTCTATATAGTGCTCGATATCTGTCTTTGGTTTTTCAGGAGGAAATATAAAATTACGTACTCGGGTGAAAATCAATTTGGAAATCGGATAGCCAATAGAAATAAATGAAAAAAACAACAACGGAGTTTGCTGTTTTTTCAAATAAGAAAGAACGTGAGACAGTTGGAACATGTTTATCAATAATATGCGAATATATATATACAAATCAGTCATTTATATTGTTTTTTCTTCTTCTACTTGTTGTCTTCGCAATTCCATTAAATCAGCAATCTCTTTTTCTAAGTTCTGTACTTCATGGACCTCATACGTCTTGCTCGCATTATTTGGATGCAGGCATACCAGACACATCTTGGTAATTTTTTTTCCATATTTGGATTCCAAAATATATTTATACACGTTCAGTTGCAACGAATAATGCCAGAAATTCTTATCTGGAAAGTGAGAAATACAAGGGGTCAATGCATATTTTGCATATCTAGGGTTATCAAAGTCATATTCAATCTCTTTACTGCGTTTCCAATCGTAAATTTCTAATTCGCCTTTTTTGTTTTGGAAGACCATATCAATCGAACCAGACAATTTCAGTTCTTCATGAAACACCATCCATTCTGTTCTATACGGGGTCAATTTTTTTTCATGATCTGCTTCAAACTTCATAAAATAGTCGAATTCAGGACTTCCATCGTGTTCCACTTCCATATCATTATAAAAGCACTCAATATTGTAATGCATTTTTGTTCCGGCCAACGCGGCTTCGTTTGAACTCCACATTTCGCGTATTTCTTCTTCTGTTTTTTGATAATATTTATATGTCGGGTCATTCAAACGCTTTGGGTTTTTTACGACCTTTTGTAAAATTGCTTCCTTGTCAAATTTCGGAAAATGACTGTGATTCCACGTAGTGACCGATGTATATGTTCCACGCTCACCCAAAACGGTATAAATATGAGGACCTTCTTCAAATGAAATATCTTCATCACGAGGATGAGGATTCTTTTTCGCCAAATAATCAGGAACGGGACCGAGTGACATGATTGTATATGTATATCATAAAAAAACTATTTATGTTTTTACATCAATTTTCTATAATATCAATCATTTTCAGTAGACAAACATTCGCATAGTTTTTTCTTGATTTTACTTTTGCATAATCTATCTTCACTTAATATCTTTTGACCGTATTTTGGAAACAAATCTGGGTCCCCATCAATTAATTCTTGATTATTGTCACACCAAATACTGAATTGGTTATGAAATTCATTAGCAATTAAAGTAATATATTTATTCAAATCAGCATTAGACATGAGTTTCCAACACTCTTTATCATTAGAAGTTTCATAAACATATAGATTGTTTTGTTTATTCGGAAAATATTGAATAGGCATGCTAGACTGATGTCTTAGTTCTTCGAATACTTGCTTGAATAATGCTTCTAACCCATCAAACAATGTATACTCAAATACAGTTTGTAACTGCATATTTACATCAGGAAGCATATATTTTTTCAACCATTGTGAAAATGTAATGTCTGGTTTCATTTTTTTCAATATGACTAAGGGATTGCTTTGTTTGTTTGTGCGCTGCTTTAGATTTGTATTTTCTTTTTCTAGTCTTTGGATACGCAATGCCATATCTTGTATTAATGAATACATGTCTTTGATAGTTGGAATTGGACCATTATTGTCTATTTCGTTGGAGACTTCTTGACGGGATTGATAAAAGAATTCGCATGTGCTAGTATGTTTTTCGTAATTATGCTTTAGAATATATTGTTTGCTGCAATATGTACAACTATAGTTAGATGTAGACGGCATTGTTTGGTTAATTGATGTAAATTTCAAAGTGAATCTTAGTCTACATTTATAGTATAGACTTGAATTCAATTTTGTAATGAAACTATTATTTAGTGCAAATAAAACACAGACCATAATTGACCCGAAAAAGCATCCTACTTCAAAAAATGAAATAATCAATGAAAATTTACGAATGAATATGGTAGAACGGTTAAAAAATACCAAAACTTGCACAAATTGTGGTAAAAATAAAGTATATTGAATTTATATAATGTTCAAAAAGATCATTTCTAATCGTCGTGTAGTCACTATTGCTGTTTCTGTATTAGCTCTGTTTGCTATTACCATGGCCTTACGTCAAGTGGGTCTGTATGAAGGTATGAAAAACAAGGAGGGTATGGAGGGAAAGAAGGAAAACATGGAGAATAAGGATAGTGAAGAAGAAGAAGAGAAGGAAGAGAAGGAAGAGAAGGAAGAGGAAGAGGTGGAACCCGCCGAAGGACTTCAGAACATGAAATCCACCAAGGTAACTAAGGCATTTGTTCCCGCATAAAAGAATTTATATAATGATATTATATTATATAAAGGTCAATATGAGTGATTGTTATAACAGAAATGATATATTTATGCAACCCAAAACCGATCAATACGGAAGTCATATGATTATGACAAACGTCCATAAACCAAACAAAACAAAATACATCAATGTAGATACAAGATTTAGAGAAGATTACGCATCGAGAGATCCATATCCTCTTTCCAAATGTAGCACGGGTGTTTGTGGTGAAACATCCACGCCCAATCCATCTTTTAACTACACTACTGAAGTCAATCATAACATCTATATTCCTGAACGCGTGAATGAAGTGAAATCAATGAAAGTGAATAGTGTAGAAATCCCTTGTACATTTTACAATGTATCAAGTGCTATTGGTAATAATAGTTTCAAAATCATTAATAACACCGTTGCATTCGATACCAGTAACAATGAGATTGTCAATGTTGCTACCCAAGATGATGTGAGTCTACAGAATTCGGTAAATCCCAGTGTTACATTTATGGGCGCTGCCGATGCGAGTGGAAATACAAATTTAACTTATTATGTAGACACAATCGTTGTTCCCGATGGTCAATATGACGCAACTCAATTAAAAGATGCTATTAATACTCAAATCGCGTTGTTAGACCGTATTGACCAGACAGGCGACCCAATTACCACTGCTGATACTGACGATTTGGTGTTTGATATTTCGACTAACACATTAGGTACGAAGACATTTGTATACTCCAAAGGTTCTACATTGACTATTGATTTTTCTGCGGACGATACAGGTGTATCTAATATTCAAGGTTTTACCAGTAGTTTAGGATGGATGTTAGGTTTTAGAACTGCATCTACAACTGTAGAATATGATTTATTATATGAAACTGGTTATGCTGGAAATGCCGGTTCAAGTGGTTATGGTCCATCTGGACAACCTTTGGTGAACGCCATGTCTGTAGTAAATATGAATGTTCCTCGTTATCTGTATCTTGCTGTGGATGAATATAACAACAAGGGAAATCAACGTTCATTTATTACCCCATTAACGAATTCGCTCATTAACAAAAACATCATTGGACGCATTTCGGTTGATAAGGCGAATAATGGATTTGGTAACTACGAATTTGGTAAGTTATTGATAGCAAGTATTGAGAATGGTATGCTTTGTAGTGATACGAGAACGTATACCGGAAAATCCGACTTACTGAAAATGAATGTAAAACTATTGTATGAAAATGGTAATATTGTTTCTTTGAACGGAGTGGATTTCTCTTTTCTTTTAGAAGTGGAACACGAATAAATACGTGAATATTACAAAATTGATAAGAAGAATAAAATAAAGATATTTTGCAAAGAATTTATTATGAATTTGAAGGTCACCAAAATAGAAGACTTTGCTTACAAAATAGACGAGGAAGAACAATCATCTTCGTCTATTAAACGGGTTACATTAAACAGACAAATGAACGTCCCACAACATATGCTACAAGGATTATCCAATGAACAATCAACAGCCTTAGAAAAATTTGCAAATAGAGAAAATATCTTCTTAACTGGACCAGCAGGAACAGGAAAAACATATTTAATCCAGAAAATGTATGAGGTTGCTTGTGTGAATGGTTCGAAAAAAATGGCAATATGTGCGATGACTGGTTGTGCTGCGTTATTACTCCAATGTAACGCAAAAACACTTCATTCATGGAGTGGTATTAAATTGGCAAAAGGAAAAAAAGAAGATGTGGTCAATTCGGTTATTCACAATAAATTCGCTTTAAAATCTTGGAAAAATGCACAAGTGCTTGTTTTAGACGAGGTGAGCATGTTATCTAAAAAGGTATTTGAAATCATTGAAGAAATTGGACGACGAGTTAAACATAGTGATTTACCTTTTGGAGGAATACAGGTCATCTTTATTGGTGATTTCTTCCAATTGCCGCCTATAGGCAGTCACGGAGAACCTGACGCAGGTAAATTCTGCTTTGAATCGCCAAAATGGTATGATGTATTTGCACATGAAAATCACATAGAATTAAAGACCATTTTCCGTCAACAAGATTCAACATACATCAATATCCTTCAAGAGATTCGTCAAGGTAACATTCAACAATCATCTATTGATTTGTTGTCTAGTTATGTTAAGCGCAAATATGATGAAGAATCACAGGAGAAAACACCAACCAAACTATTTCCTAACCGAGTAAAGGCAGATTTAACCAATTCTACTATGTATTCCAAAATTAACGAAGAAGAAGTTGTTTATAATATTGATGTGATGACGAATTGTATTGTAAAATTAGATAACACAAAAACATTTACCAAAGAAGAAATGACCAAAATAAAAAATGCGAAACCGAAAGATTTGGAAATGGAGGCACAATATTTAACTACAAATTGTCCTTGTCAACCATTGCTACGCCTCAAAAAGGGTTGTTTAGTTATGTGCACAGTGAATTTAGATATGAATGCTGGTATATGCAATGGGTCTCAGGGAGTTGTTACAGACTTCTTAATAAAAGATACACTGCAAATACCTATAGTACGATTCTCAAATGGCGTTGTGCGTGAAATTGGACGTCATTATTGGCAATCCGAAGACATACCTTGTGTAGCGGTTGGTCAATATCCACTGGTTTTAGCTTGGGCATTAACTATTCATAAAATTCAAGGCACTACACTTACTAATGCTGAAATTGATATTGGAAATCGTATTTTCGAATATGGTCAGAGTTACGTAGCTCTGTCGCGCGTAAAATCATTAGATGGACTATATTTATCTGAATTTAACCCAGAACGAATTGGCGCAAACCCAATTGTGATAGAATTTTATAAAAAAATGCAAGAAAAAAATGATAATATTACACCATAAAACAAGTCTTTAGACAAAACTAGTTTTCAATTATGTTTGATTTGTATATATTTTTCATAATAATAATGCTACATAAATTTATAAGAATAATATAACTAAGTAAATATGTCATCTACTTCTTGGAAATCCTATGGAGGTATTTATAAAACACACAAAATAAACAATTTGGGAGTAGGAACCATTGTTACAGATAGAATTATTGTGCGTAAACAAAACTTGGCAGTACAAGTTATCGAAGATAATGTGATTATCGAAGGTTATCAAGAAACGCGTGGTAATTTATTGGCAACGCAGCATCAAGTTGCGGCCAGTAGTGTCTTTGCGGGAAACAGTGTATTTGTAGACAATCGTCTTTTGTTTATAAACAATTTGGTAAATTCAAGTGAAGTAGATGGTGAAATTACATTTGGAGTAGACGGAGATAACAATTTACTTCCTGTTACTGACCTAGAAACGAAATATACAACAACACACAATTATATTGGTGGAAATGCGACGTCAATTGGTATTGGAACGGATAGTCCCCGTAATTTTTTAGAAATCTATGAAAATGATGATTTTGTAGAAACTGCACAACAAAATACAGAAACAACATTGTTCTCTGCTAGAAGTCATCGCAATATTACGAACTCTATTCTTATTTCAAACCAAGATTATTACAGTGCAGGTGTAAAAGCGCGATCATATGCGAATGAAGGTTCATTAGAGTTTCACGCAAGCGACTTGAGTTCGAATGGTAATGTGGTAGCAACATTGAAAAATAGTGGGTCCAATTTCAGAATAGACAACAACACATCTACAGGTGATATTTACATTGATGCCATGACCATATATTTACAAAGTGACGGAACAACCAAAATTGATGTGAGTAATAATGTAATTATATCTACACAACTATCTATTTCCAATACAGATGTATCAAATAGCTTTTTGAGCGAATATTATACAGATGCTAGTTCGAATTATCAAACTACCAATGCAATCGTATTACATGCTTCAGATGCGTCCGCAAATATTTTCCAAAATTACGTAAATACAAATAATAAGGGACTTTTAATTGGCGGCGGCGGATTTATAGAAGATAACACATTATCTAGTGGAACATTAGGTTTGTTAACAGATAACAATTCCAGTTCGGATTCTTCGTTTGTTCCCACAATGACCATTTGTGAAGGGACGTCTAGTAAGATAAAAAACAGAACTACATTAGGGGTCAACACATATTCACCTACCACAAACGATTATACGTTAGACATTAATGGTAAAACTCGTATTGGTCATGGAGAAGTGCACGTTCGTTCTAAACCACAATTCGTAGTAGAAAGTATGAGTTTTTCCCAAGACAATCTTGATTATGGAATGGTTGTCGGTTATTCTCTTTCTAACAGCGACTTATCATATAATGCATTTGTTACTGAAGATGGTGGTGATAATTGGTCAATGAAAGAAGTAGTCGGTGATGGAACTATCAACAACAATAACAATAATATTTTAACAGTGCATGTATCCGGATTATCCAATGCATATGTATCGGTCGAACGACCTAGTGAACCGAATGACTTGATTATGTATAGTAAAAACAAAGGCGATTCGTGGACAAGAATACAAAGTGCATTAACATTAAATTATAGAAACATCTTTGGTTATTTTGACGATATTAGTCATAATATTTTTGCAACTTCGTCTGATATTGACAATAAATTATATTATTATGCAGTTGCAAATAGTGGTAGCGCATTTTCGGACATATCTGGAAATTATTCCACCAACCATTTTATAGAAGACACTGCCGGTGTAAACAACAACACTATTTACTCTATTGGGCAACATTCTACCGACATATCTGGTGTCATTGGAAAATATATATTTGATGCATCAAATGGTGGTGGAACGGCAACTTATGAAAAATCGTTTGTAGGACCCACCACTTTCAATAGAATCGCAACATATGACGAAAATAATGTGGTCGCTGTTGGAAATGATTACATCGCGTATACCAACAATGGCGGTGGAGCAGATGGTTCCGGATGGAATTTGATTTCTAATACAGGTTTTAATTTACATGACGTATACTTGCCAAGTTCTCAATATGGTATAGCGATTGGTTCTGGAATAATCGTATATTCCAATGATTATTATGCTTCCTGGACACAAGTGCCCGCCAATATACTTAATGCATCTGGTATGAGAACACGATTATTAAATAATTTAGATATAAATAGTCGTTTGACTATGTCGTCAACGCAAAGCATATTAATTAGTCATGTAATCGATAATACTTCAAGTGATTTGATATATAATTATTTTCCCACTTTGTTTAATCCATCTTCAAGTGTATTAGACGTATCCGGTGCTGTTCAAGTAACTGGTACGGTGACCAGTGGTCAAACCATACAATTTTAATAACAATCATGTTCGTCATTATTTTTGTAATAACATAGAAATTCAAAATAAGGTGCGTTAATTTTTTTGGTATCAAAAAAATTAAGAAGGATTATATAATCAGAAAAAAAATGTCTTCAACAACTGTTTGGTTATCCGATGTAAGTTCCAATAAATTAAAACAGAGTTATTTTCGCAATTTTGTAGATGTAAGTGGTCATATTATTCTACGAAACAACGAAGACATCAAATTGTTTGACAAAAATAATAATTACACAACATTTAGTGTAAATTCAAATGAATTCAAAGTTTTTCAATCGCAAAATACTAGTGTAGACATTAGCACAAATAAACTCGTTCATATTCATGACCTTAACACAAACGTGCAAGCAAAAATAGATGAATACGACTACACATTGCAATACGTAGATACAAGCACAAATGTGATGGAGATAAATGCGGATATGTCTATGAATCATCACCTGAAGGTTCAAGGCGACGTATCACTCAACTCCAAATTGTTTGTAAATGAAGATGTTTCAATGAACTCCAAAATGTTTGTAGGGGATGATGTATCATTCAATAATAACTTATATGTAAACAATTCTATAACCGCAAATAATCATATTTTACCAGGGAATTCAAATGTAGACCTTGGAACCGAAGAAAACCCATTTCGTTCCCTATATATTCAAGCAAGTTCATTACATATTGGCGATACTGACCCTGGTGCAGATAATACTGCAATTTCTCTTGATAATAGTGGTATAGTGGTTACCACTAACGATGTTGTTTTTGATGTAATTACTTTTCATAGAGATAGTGCGTCAACCGGCATAGGCAAGCGAAGTGATTCTACATTAGCAAATTTAGATGTGTCCGGCAGTTTTTTTGCATCGGGAAGAGCAGATGTATATGGTGATGTATCATTCAATAGCACTTTATATGTAAATGATGATGTATCATTCAATAACAAATTAAGTGTTCAAAATGACGCATCTTTTAATAATAAATTATATGTTCAAAGTGATGTTTCATTTAACGATAACTTATATGTCAAAAATAGAATAGGTATTAACAATCCCAATCCAGGAGTATCACTTGATATAACTGGAACGGACGCAATCAGAATACCTTATGGAAACAATTCACAACGACCTAATATCAATGGTCCTGGTAATCATGCCGGATATATACGTTTTAATACCGATACCGAACTGTATGAGTTTTCCAATCGAACTACTTGGGTTCCACTCGACAATAAGGCTCTTGAAGATGATGATAAAGATACTTCCATCCAAGTAGAAAATTCACCGGAGGCCGATAATGATGAAATTAAATTTAATACGGCAGGAAATGAACGAATGCGCATAAAATCAAACGGCGATATTTCTATGAATCATAAAGTATTTGTCAACGACGATGTATCTATGAATTCCAAATTATTTGTCAACGACGATGTTTCTTTCAATAGTCAATTACACGTGGGTGACCATGCGACTTTTGACAGAGATGTTTCTATTAAAGGGAACCTTTCTGTATTTCATAACAAAAGTGAAACCGTGATTACTACCACAGTGAACAATTATGAAATCATTATTACCGAAGATATTTCCTTAAACGGAGAATTGTTAGTGACCGGAGATTCATCTATGAACGGGTCTCTCTACGTAACAAATGATGTATCTTTTGATAATGCATTGCATGTTGGAGGTGCTACAACAATTGATTCTGTTTTACAAGTTGTCAACGACACATCTCTTAACAGTAAATTATTCGTTGCTAATGATGTTTCTTTCAATAGTGAACTAATGGTAGGTGGAGATGTGTCATTGAATAGCAAGTTATTCGTTGCTAATGATGTTTCTTTTAATAGCAATTTACATGTTGGCGCTATCACTGTGATTGATTCTATGTTACAAGTAATCGGGGATACTTCTCTTAATAGTAAGTTATTTGTGAATGACGATGTCTCATTCAACAGCACACTGATGGTTGGTGGAGATGTATCTCTTAACAGTAAATTATTTGTATTTGATGATGTATCTTTCAATAGT
>JACLAB010001908.1_pt1 | contig 10452 bp, 20 predicted proteins | sample 8027921 | NCBI WGS metagenome assembly JACLAB01 (sample SAMN15725117, study PRJNA655200) | protist metagenome | isolation source: fluorescence activated cell sorting (FACS) single amplified genomes of... | place: USA: West Boothbay Harbor, Gulf of Maine | collected 2000-07-19
CAATCTAGGTTACAACTGGAGCAGACTGTCACAGCGCATTGGAAACATTCCTGTTGCAAGAATCTCCGGGAGAACAGGACCTGACAATGGGAAGACGCAAGCAAATTCTATGGAAAACAAGCAGTATGTTAAACAAGTGCAGATACGATAAATATCATAATGCACATTAAAGATATCATAAAAGAAGCACCTGCTTTTTCCAAAGGTAGACCCGAAGTGTTTTTGGACATGGACGGAGTGGTTGCTGACTTCTTTAGTGAGTATGCCAAAATGGCCAACGTTGAAAACTACAGAATGATTCCGGGTGAGTTGGCCGCACCAATCTTGGACAAGATGCAGGGCACAGACTTTTTCTATAGGTTACCAAAGTTCCCCACAGCAGATGCACTGGTAAACATACTAACCAAAACGTTTGGGCACTATAATATATGTTCAAGTCCGTTGCGTGGCGATCACGAAAACAGCGACAAAATGAAACGTGCATGGATCAAAGAAAATCTCAAGACACAACCAAAACGCATTGTTATCACACCAAACAAAGCCCAGGATGCGCCAGCAGTACAAGCAGACGGCACACCAAACATTCTAATAGACGACCGCAACACCAATATCACACAATGGGAACAGGCAGGTGGCTTGGGAATAAAGTATCAAGCAGATGAAGATGGTTTGGATACAGTAATTGAAGGACTTAAACGTGCATTTGAAGTTATACGTGGACAGCGTGAATACTCTGCACAGAACATTATCAGCAAGGACCGCGGTGGCGACACAATTGCCCAGCAAGAAGTAAACGAAAGTACACTATCCGATCATGAAGATCAGCTACGTGATTTTGTAAAATGGACTTGTGATAAACTAAAGATCAAAAAAATGCCACGTTTGGAGTTCCAGGATTCAAAAGATTCCGAACCACAAACCAAAACTGCACACTTTAGCATGCAGGACGGTATGATTTGGATATACACCGGTAACCGCAATCTTGCTGATATCATGCGCAGTGTTGCACACGAACTAACACACTACAAGCAAGACCAAAAAGGTCAGGTAACTCCGGATCAAAGTTACCCAGGATCACCTATAGAACAGCAAGCAGATGCAGTTGCTGGATACTTGATGAAACTGTACATGGACAAGGACCCAGGGATACTAGAATGAGAGCAAATGAACTGTACGAATCACAAAAACTAGGTTTAGAAGAACTTAAAGCCGCTATTGAAGCCAATAAAGCACCCAAAGTAGTTAGTGCTGGTTTTTCACGTCGCAACAATACTTTTGGTGAGTTAGAACAACTTGGTTTTATCACAAAAGAATCAAAGCCAGCATACGGATCTACGTATGTTGTAACACAAACTTATACTGGCCCTGGCCCAGTAACACTGGTACGCAGTGATGGTAGAGAAGAAGTTATCAACACTGGGTGGAAACAAGAAACAGAAGTTGATAGATCATGAGAGCCCGTGAATTCGTAATAGAAAACTTTGCTGACGGTAAAGTAAAAGGCAAAAGTAGGCCAGGCAAAAACATCTGGGAACAAGGTGTAGTGGAGGCCTTTGACAAACCATACAAGGGAAATTGGGAGACCAGTGAGTATGGTGACCAGGACATGCTAGTCAAACTACCCGACGGTACCAACCTCAGTATTATGTTCAATCACGAAGGTGATGATGAATGGACTGTTGAGTTTTATAGAAACAACAGCCAAGAAGTTACAGGCGAAGGTGATGCACAGCGTATATTTGCCACGGTAATTAACGCCATACAAAAGTTCATCAAAAAGCAAAAGCCTTGGCGTATTATCTTTTCGGCCAGCAAAGATGTGGACCCCGGACAAGATTCACAAAGCCGTGCCAAACTTTATAATCGTTTGATTGCTCGTTATGCACGTACATGGGGATATGAAGACTACAGCGAAGACCACGGCGATCAAGTGACCTACGAATTGACAAGGATAAAAAACGAGAACGTGGCGGAAAACTTTGCTGACGGTAAAGTAAAAGGCAAAAGCAGACCAGGAAGAGTTAAAAAGTCTGGTGCTAGTTGCAATGGTAGTGTAACAGCCCTACGCAAACGTGCTAAGAACTCTAGCGGTGAAAAGGCTAAAATGTATCACTGGTGTGCCAATATGAAATCAGGTAGAAAAAAGAAAAAGTAACAGTTGACCATTACTCGTTTAGAGTCTATAATACACAAGTATTACTAAACAATAGGAGACTTCATATGAGTACCAACACACCACCAAAGCCTGGAATATTAAAATCAGGAATCATGTTTATTGTTGATAGTTGGCGTGGTATAATGGATGTTAGATACAATCCATTAAAATTTATCCAAGAGCCTGTATTACAAACATATTTTATGCTGGTGCTGTTTATGATTTGGAGTGCGTCATTTGGTCTTATTGCAATCTATCATCTTGGGTGGCTAGGATACAGCATTGTCACAAGTATAGTTATTCACCTAAGTGTTCTTATTCCGATTGTGATTACCAATGCAGTGTTTATTGATGCAGAACGTGATGGTGCTAATTGGTTAAAAGAATGGCGCACAGAACAAAGCAGATATAAAATTTTCGTTAATCGTCTTAAAATGAAGAATATAGTTCGTTGGAACTTGGATAACGAAGCATAAATTAAGGATAACAAATGAGTACCGTTCACAATCTTTTTCCTACTAAAGTTCTAGAAGCAACAATGCCGAACTACGATGATAAGCAAAAAGAGTACAGTACTCAACGTTTTATGAACTTTATGGAAACTACCCCCGGATGGTTGAATTACCCATCCGGGAATCTTCAAAGCAACGAAGATCCAGATGCGCATCGCAACGAACTTGATGTAGGAAGTCATTTTAGGAAAGGTATCGAGCTATGGAGAACACCATCTGCTATAACTGATTACAATGACCCAGCTGTGTGGGACTGGATTCATATTAAACTTAAAGAATTCTCACTAGCTGAAGGCATGGGATCTGAGTGGACCAAAGCCGATGGTTCTGCTCCCAAAGATGACGATGAAAGACTATATGGTTGGGCTGACGCTGGAGGCCCGATTAGTGGACCAGATGTAATATCGTTCTGGTGTAACATTCAATACCACGACAGTCAGATTCAAAGCCATCACCACTGTTACGGTAAAGTCAATATGGGTGCCTTTAGCGGTGTCTTCTACGTAGATGCAGTTCCAGAACAAGGATGTATTGGGTTCGAACATCCAAATGATCCATTTATGTCAGCACGATATACTCAAGGCTGGGGATATGTAGACTATCCTGGGCAAAGAGTTGAATTTGACCCTGCTCCTGGTAAATTGCTATTATTCCCTGCATATCTTAAACACTATGTAAAGCGTAACACTACTCATACAAACAGGCTTTCTATTGCGTTTGATGCCCTGTTCAGTTACAAATAGCCGCAAATTTTCCTTTACAAATCAGTAACTTACACACCAACCAAAAAACGGTTGACCTGTTATCCGAAATAGTCTATAATACGTAAGTATATTAACTAGTAACAAGGGGTAACAAATGACACCATTTGCTAAAGAAGATTTTAATTGGGACGGTGAATATCTAACTTATTCCGGTGCATACAACGGTTGCAAAATGATGATGCAAGTAAATCCAAACGCACATCCTAGTTGGGAAGGTAAGAGATACCCACAATTTGTTGCTAGGTTCAAAAACAACAAAGGCCAAAGACGTCGCTTTCAAAAGTTCTTAATTGAAAACTTTAGTTGTGAAGAATACTTCAAAGCCGCAGAAGACACTTCACCTCTTCAAGCGTTAATGGACAAAGGGTTTATTAATTAGTTTCTGTAGTTTAATTTTAATAGGAGAGTAAACATGGGTTATTTTAGTGAACTTGAAGTTGATGTACTTGACCTGTATTGTGCCGAAGTACCAGTTGACGAAATTGCCAAGGACCTTGGCATCAGTGTTGAGCTGGTAGAAAAGATTGGACGAAAATGGGAACAGGACAACGATAATAGCTTTATGGACTATGCATAATATTTTGGTTGACCTTCGATCCAAAAGAGTCTATAATACAACGTATATTAAATGGTAATAAGGAAAGGCAATATGGAATACGATGCTAATTTGGTGGAAGTGCTAATGAAGCCAACAAGTAATTTTGATAACGCAGTTTGTGCAGTAATGAAGTATTACAAGTGTTCCGACGAAGAAGCAACGTATATGGTAAATCAAGTAATGTCACATCATGATCAGGAGGCAAGAAATGATTAACTTTGGCTTAGGAGTTGTGATAGGTATTATCATAAGCAGTGTAGGATTTGTAGCAATTGCTGAAAAAGTTGACCAAGGCATTGATGCAGTCCAAGAGAAGGTGCAACAGGTAGTAGATTAAAAACGGTTGACAAAAGTGGTAAATGGTAGTAAAATGGTATTTGTAGTATTAATTTTTTTCAATTTTAATTTTTATGGAGTTATTGACTATGACTAATAAAACTTTTGCAGTAGGTGGTGTTTCTAAAACTAAAGATCAGTACAAAGTAAGATTCGCAAACGACATTGCTCGTGTTAAGATTCTTGCAAAGACTGACACAGACATTAATTTGATGACTTTGCCAAATGAAATGACAAAGGGTGAAATTGCGCAGTTCTTGCTAACACAGGAGAACTACATGAGCAACCCAGAGTATGCAGAGGCAATCCGTGCATCAGATGCCAAGTACAACGGCAGTGTTAAGGTTACTAAACAAGCCGTAAGTTTAGATAGCATCAAGGCACGTGTACTAGAAGGCAGTGTAGCAGTTGAAGCTGAAATGGCTTAACCAACTACACACTCTGGAAAAGGGCCTTCGTACGGGCCCTTTTCTAGTAAATACAAGTTATTGCTGTATGAAGTAAGGGGAAAGGTGTTTCGGACGCGGGTTCGACTCCCGCCACCTCCACCGGAAGGTATTTATAAGAGTATCTTGCGTTGGGGGTGACTTTGGTTTTCGACGGGGCAAATGAGTACTTGAACAGACAGCACGATAGGCGAAGGACGTTATCCTAGCAAATTTCATAACTGCAAACGAAGACAGTTATTTTGAGGAGTTTGCGCTAGCCGCATAACTTTTCCGGGGTTGGTCACCTTGTTACCCAATAACCAGGAACAAGGCCTTCGGGCCTTGTTTTTTTGACAGTTACTATTGAATCTGTGCTAAATACGTACAACACATATTTAAGGAGGACTTTGAAGTGGCATACAAACAATATTACTTTCCGTTGAGTTACAAAACTTCCGGCGGCGACTGGATTGAAATAGATTTTTTACAATACGGTGCAGTAGCATTAACCGGTGACGATTTAACTGATTGGAATACCGATCTTGCGGCCTGGGTAGCATTAGAGGCTCAGATGATTACCGACGGAGATTATATTATTCCTGATCCAGCATTAGGAACCAAATGGCCAACTGCTAATGTAGTTGTAAACGGCACTTCTTACTTGCCAGCACGAGTATATTCGGTTACCAGCACTGCTGAAAATCCATTCACTGGGTCTGATTTCTTCAGCAAGTGGGCAGATATAATGAAAACAGATGGAAATTGTTACTGGCCTACATGTCCTAACAACGTTCCACCATCACCAGACGTAGTTTAATAGTAAATTACATTATAGATATAGTTGGGCTTTTGTGCCCAACTATTTCAAACCTAATTCTTCAATAACTGTATGAACAAAACCATATGTATCCTTCCTTGGACGCATTTTTTTCATAATCCTTCAGGAAAAATTACCCCTTGTTGCGCGGCCAGCGACAACACACAATTTGACTACGGAAACATAAAAGATCATACCAATCACAAAGATATTATAAACCAAGACAGTTTCAATCAACTTCGCAAGAATATGCTAGAAGGCACAGAAACTGATGTTTGTACACATTGTTATCAAGCAGAAGCCAATGGCGGGGGCAGTTTTAGAACATCAAAAAACAGTATGATTGATCAAATGATCACAATGGACGAAATCAACAACATGACAAATGCTGATGGTAGTCTTAAAGATTTCAAGATGCGATATTGGGATGTTCGATTCAGTAATGTGTGCAATCTTGCATGTCGTATGTGTGGTCCAGAATACAGTCACACTCTAGCAAAAGAAGTTGATAAAACATTCAACGGTAAACACATAGTCAAAGCACATGACTCTGATGAATGGAACCAAATAGTCCAAAAATACGGCCCACTTGACGAACTGTACGATATATATTTTGCAGGTGGCGAAGTACTGTTCCAAAAAGAACACTGGCAGATGTTGGATCACTTGATAAGCATTGGCAAAACAGATGTGATGATAATGTATGTTACCAACCTTACCAAATTGGACTACGATAGTTACCGTTTGATGGATTACTTGCCCAAGTTCAGAGATGTTACGTTTACAGTCAGCATGGATGGCACTGGCGCCTTGTTGGAGTACATTCGTTGGGGTAGCAAGTGGGAGCAAATAGTAAACAATTTGAATACACTCAAGCAACTGCCCAATGTCAACTTGAGAGTTAACCATGTGACCATGTGGTACAATGTACTGGCACTGCCTGACACACTAGAGTTTATATTTGGCAATGACTATCTTCAAGAACCACATCAGTTGGATTTGTATGTTGCACATGAACCCGAAAATCATGTAGGTGCGTTGCCTGATGATTTAAAATTGGTAGCAATAGAACAAATAAAATCCAGCCGATATTATCCATTGTTGCAGGAAAAACTGGATGCAGTGTGCAATGCAATGATGACCTATGATTATCCTTTGCCCACATACCATTTAACAGCCATGGACCAACGTCGTGGTTGCGATATATTGGATGTACTGCCAGAAGTTGAATCTTATCTGTAAAATGGTAAGATATCAGAGTGACACCAACGTCAATAGATCATATAATATACACTTATAAAGGAGATGTTATGTTATATGAACTTATTTTAGTAACCAACTTAGGCATTAGCCCTGTGGCCGTTTACGACAACGAATACGAATGCATGTTGGGAGCAGAAGATTGGAAAGAACAAAACATAGCGGCAGGGTGCGTACCCAAAATGTCCCCAGATGATGCATTTGAAAAACTGTTAAATATTATGTTGGAGTTCGATCATATGATCAACAATGGCGATGCTGAGGCTTACATAAAAGAAGAACTAAACATTGAAACAGATTAAAGGATAATCAAATGGGAATGGGTATCACGTCACAGGCACTAGCAAGAGTACAAAAGTTAGATCCAGAAAAATATGACATACTGAAAGCGTTATGGGAGCATAGTTTTGGTGCTGGTGCAAGTATTAAATTTGTAGAAGCACAGGCTGATGCCGCTGGCCTCAATGATACCGGTAATGCAGACATAGACTTTGTAATATCCAGTATAAAGCTCAACATCAGTAGTCAATAAGCGTAAGTCTTTGATTTTAAACAAAAAAACTTTTTTATAAGTTCTTGATTAGTAAGGATTTTTTTGGTTGACCTACGACCCGAAAACCTCTATAATACGTAAGTATATTAACTAGTAAGGAGCTAAACAAGATGGCATACATTAGTAAAGAAGATGTTAAAGCAATCAGAGACGAACTTAAAGCAACCTTTCCTAAGTTCAAGTTTGGTGTTCGCAAATCAACTAGTAGCATGGCAGTAGACGTTACCGTTAAGCAAGGTCCTACAGACTTTTCAGATATCTTGCGTAACCAACACGGTGACTATGCTCAGATTAATCCTTACCACACTAACCGTTACGGTGAGCATTCCAAGTTTTTTGAGAAGATTATTGAGATCATCAAGACTGCTCCTATGAAGGGTGAGGGGTACAATAAGCAAGGTTGGTACGATAAGTCAGACGCAATGACTGACTACTTCGACACTGCCTACTTTATGCACGTTAACCTAGGCACTTACAATAAACCTTACGCATATTCTAAATAAGGAGAATCATATGTTAAAAGACTACATAGATTTGATGTACATTAGGTTTGATGACGACACTGTTTACTATGTTAAGCCAGGTACTTTCCGATTACTAGAAGCAGGTTGGAAAACAGTTAGGGACTACGAAAGAGTTAGTGTTCCTAACAACGAGTACGAAGCAAAGAAAGCAGGGGTCGCAGTTGTATAGTTTACTATTAGGTGCTTTGATTTTGGTTCTTTTTATTATTATTATTAGGTACTTTCCATGAAAGCTCTTAAAGAAAAAACAGTGTATAAGGACTTTACTACACCGGACCATGTGTACTATGTTGAAGGTAATAAACTGTATGCTTACAAGGTAAAGGACAAGCCCATCCGTGTATGTTCAACACCACTACAGTTCAGCAGGAGTGGTCGTAAATTTGACGAACTCATAAATGACTTTGTACTTGAAGATCCTGGTGCTAATGTAATCAAAGTAAAAGGCAGTAGTGGCAACACATATGAAGTAGACGCTGATGACAAGTCATGCAGTTGCCCTGGATTCCAGTTTCGCGGTAAATGCAAACATCTTTTGCAAGTATTGGAGACAGCATGAAACTAAGAACACAACCACAAGATATAATTGCCAGGCTAGAGGCAGACAATAGCAGACTTGCCAAAGAGGCTGTACTAGCAGATGCAATGGCAGAAGAACTAGACGAATTTTTTGCAGGACTTGAGATGTGTTTGGATAAACTCTACACGTTTGGAGTCAAGCAGGTTCCTGAATCTACTCAGGACGGACAAGGTTTGGCATGGCCAGTATTCACTGAACTAGCACACAAATTAAACTCTAGAGAGTTAACTGGTCATGCCGCCCGAGATGCTATTGAACTAACCAGAGACATTGCCACACAGGCACAATGGAACGGCTTTTACAGACGTATCCTTATTAAGGATCTACGTTGTGGTGTTAGTGAAAAGACCATAAACAGTGTTGCCAAAAAGCAGAACAAACCTGAGTACAAGATACCAGTATTCAGTTGTCAGTTGGCGCACGACAGTGCTAACCACGAAAGCAAAGTGGCTGGTGAGAAGATGGTGGAAGTAAAACTGGATGGTGTTAGGGTGCTGACAATATGCTACCCAGACGGCACTGTTACTCAGTTCAGTCGCAACGGCAAAGAGTTTCACAACTTTGAACATATCAAACAACAGATCAGCAAGATAGAATTTACACAAGCAATGGTGCTGGACGGAGAAGTGATGTCCAGCAGTTTCCAGGATCTAATGAAACAGGTCCATCGTAAAGACAATGTTGAAGCAAGTGATGCAGTATTACACCTGTTTGACATCGTGCCCCTGAGCGAATTTAATGGGGGTAGTAGCACCAAGACACAATTGGCTCGCAGTCAAGAGCTTGCAGAATGGTACACGGCTCACAAAACAGCACTACCTAATGTTGAAATCTTAGACTATGAAATATTGGATTTAAATACCGATTCAGGCACTGACAGATTCCAAGAGATTAATAAACTTGCAATTGCTGGTGGCTATGAAGGTATAATGATCAAAGATGTGGACGCAGTATACGAATCAAAACGCACACATAGTTGGTTAAAATTAAAGCCATTTATTGAAGTAACACTCGAGGTAACAGGTGTCGAGCAAGGCACAGGAAGAAATGAGGGGAAGCTCGGGGCATTGGTTTGTTCCGGCACCGATGACGGAAAGGATATTGTAACCAATGTTGGCAGTGGACTCACAGACAAAGCTCGCGAACAGTATTGGAACAGTCAAGACTCCCTTATCGGACATTTGGTAGAAGTACGTGCTGATGCAGTAACACAAAATCAGGATGGTACTTTTAGTTTACGATTCCCACGGTTCTTAAGATTCCGTGGATTTGACATTAAGGAAAAAGTATGAAAAACTATATTGCGTTTATTAAATGGTGTGCAGGTAGTATCAGTCTCAGAGACGATGTAACCAGAATGATGCTGTATCTTGGTATAGCATTTTTTGGGTCATTGGCATTTGGAAATCCACAGTATTGGTTCCTGGCATTAGCAGGTGCTATTGTGGTTGATATCAGTGTAGGTATGATACAATGGAAATACAAGGACTTCCTACGTTCCAAGGAAGATAACGACTTGATGGATTTAGATGGATAAGAAATTTTTAAAACACGCAACATTCGGGTCACTACTAGAAATAGTAAGTGATCCGGATTACTACTACCGTAGTCCAGTTGGCAAAGAGTACAGTTCATTTTCGGACGAAGGCAAACAAGCAATCATTGACTTTGCTGAAATGATCGCTTATACTATGCTTGAAGTGAGAGACGGTGAAGATGAACAAAGAAGCAAGGATATGGTTTTAAACCAACTTAAAGGCGATCATGACAATTAAATTTCAAGAAGAAACTGTAGACCAAAGAAGAGACATTATCAAGTCCATGTTGAGTCAAGGTGTGTATAAGATCACGTTTACCAAAGTAAATGGTGAAACAAGAGAGATGCCTTGTACACTGAATGCAGACATGCTTCCACCACAGAAGGT
>JACLAB010007575.1_pt1 | contig 10450 bp, 7 predicted proteins | sample 8027921 | NCBI WGS metagenome assembly JACLAB01 (sample SAMN15725117, study PRJNA655200) | protist metagenome | isolation source: fluorescence activated cell sorting (FACS) single amplified genomes of... | place: USA: West Boothbay Harbor, Gulf of Maine | collected 2000-07-19
CAGGTGTTCGACACCGACGACGTCATGTTCTCTTACCAGAGCCTCACCACGCCGAAGACCGTGTACAGGTACGACATGCGAACGGCGGTGAAAGCGGTGGTGAAGACCACGCCGGTCAAAGGGTACGACGCGGACAAGTACGCCACGACGCGGATGGAGGTGACGGTGAGGGACGGGACCAAGGTTCCGGTGTCGCTGGCGTGGCGAAAAGACGCCAAGACGCCGAAGGGTCCGATGTTACTCTCCGGGTACGGCTCCTACGGCGTGAGCAACGATCCGACGTTCAGCCGCGAGGACGTACCGCTCATGAACCGCGGCGTGGTCATGGCCGTCGCGCACGTCCGCGGCGGAGGCGAGATGGGCCGGCACTGGTACGAAAAGGAGGGGAAGTACCTCACCAAGAAGAACACGTTTAACGGTGAGTTTATTTTTATCTTTGTATGGGCAATTGGATTGACGTCGTGTTTTTTCAACAGATTTCGTCGACGTCGCCGAGCACCTGGTGGCCGCCGGCTGGAGCTCCACCGACACGCTCGCCATCTCGGGCCGAAGCGCGGGTGGGTTGCTCATGGGTAACGCGGTGAACATGCGCCCGGAGCTGTTCAAGTGCGTGGTCGCCGCGGTGCCTTTCGTGGACATGATGGTTTCCATGTGCGACTCGTCGATTCCGCTCACCACGGGCGAGTGGGAGGAGTGGGGTAACCCCAACGAGTCTGAATACTACGAGTACATGCTCAGCTACGGACCGATGGAGAACATCGTGGACGGGCCGAAACCCGAGGTGTTGATCACCGCGGGACTGCACGACCCGCGTGTGGCGTACTGGGAGGCTGCCAAGTACGCGGCGAGGCTACGGTCGGCTGATCGATCGACGGACGGTGGGAGGATCTTATTGAAGACTGACCTGGCCGCCGGGCATTTCAGCGCGAGTGACCGGTACCAGCTGTACAAGGAGCGGTCGTACGAGCACGCGTTCGTGTTGGATTCGCTCGGTCTGTCCAACGCCAAGCCGGGGTGGGCCAAGTGAGACGAAGCGGTCTACCAGTATTCGTACGAAGGATGTGTGTTTCAACAATTATTACTCATCTAAATCAAGCTACCCGAACCAGCCTTTCTTCCGCGGCGTTTCCTCCTTTCGCCGCGTGGGCGCGGGTAAGTCGAGGAAGAGGTACGGCTCCTCCGGTTCCGTCCCAACCTCCGAGTTCAGGCACCGTCTTAGCAACGTCACCGTCGGGGGCACCGTCAGGAACGGGTTTCCTTCGAACATCGCCTGGATCACGTCCTCTACTCTGTCGTTGCACCTGTGCGGCTTGGCGCGGTTCTTGGTGACGTACAGCAGCTCCCCTTGGTGCTCGCGATACACCCGTGCTCCGGTATTGCCCGCGCCGACGCCGCCGCCTCCGTCTCCCCGGCCGCTCGGGCCCGCGCCGTCTCCCCGGACGCTCGATCCAGCCCCGGCGAACTCCCGTCGGAGGGCCTCCTCCGCGGCGGGGTCCGCGCTCGCCCTACCCCGTCGGCGCTCCTCCTCGACCCAGTCCCTCGGCGAGCTCGCACCCGCGCCCATCGCGTGCCTCGCTCGATCGAGCCCGCACCGGTCGACCTGGGGCGCGCCTCCGCTTGTGAACGAGGCGATCGGGCTTGACGATTCAGCAGTTCAGCAAAAATGCCGAACGATTGCCGTCAAATTAAACGAATTGGCAGGGTGCCGTGGCCGAATCCCCACTTGCGAGAGGCGCGGGGAGCATAGACGCGCTGGAATACGTCACCGAAGACGTCGGGGCGTGCCCCGTGGACGACGGCGCCGGGCCAGCGGGCACGATGGAGGACGCCTTCACGCCTCTGACCCTGGAGGGCGTGAAGGAAACCGTGGAAAACTTGGCCGCGAAGCTCAATTCGGCCATGGATACCGAGACGCCCCTGAAGGACCTGTGGCTCGCCTTCCAGCACTGGTTGGACTACGTCATCATCGTGTGTTTCGTCGCGTACTTCGTCGCGCGCATGGAGCAGCGGCGGCACGCGCGCAGGCTCCGCGCCGCCAAGAGCGCCATGTCCTTCGCCCGCACGCGCGACGCCACGTACACCTCCGTGGAGACCGGAATGCTCGAGTGGATCAACCACGCGCTGCGTCACGAGTGGCGCGCCGTGGTCGGTGCCTACGTCGACCAGATCGCCACGCAGTCGCTCGAGGAGACGCTCAGGGCATCGGAGACCGCCACGGCGGGCGTCACGATCGGCGCGACCGTCGAGGAGCTCACCTTCGGCGTGGTCCCGCCGGATCTGAAGATGTACTGCTCCCGGTACAACCCGACGGAGGACTACCTGCACTTCGAGTTTGACCTCAACTGGCAGACGGTGTCGTCGTTGATCGTGCTGCGGGCGAGCGTCAAGCCCTCGCCGTACCTGCCCCGGATGTCCGTGCCGGTATCGGTGACCGACCTGAGCATCACCGGAAGGCTTCTAGTGGGTTTCCGGCTGGCGAACAGATCCCCCGGCGTGTCCGGCGTCGACGTGTCCTTCGAAACCAAGCCGGAGATCCACGTCGCGATCAAACCCGCGGGGTTCGCGGTGAGCGACCTGCCGGGCGTGCACGAGTGGGTGACGAACAAGATCGCCACGGTCTTCGCGACATCCTACGTGGAACCCAAGCGGTACACCTACGACTTTGAAAACGCGTACTTAAGATCGATGGACGGCGGCATAGCCGCGGCGAGTGGCCCTGGGGGTGCTTTAGTCGTCGACGTCGCGGGCGCGGTACGGCTCCCGGCGACGAACAAGGAGAGCAGGACCAGTAACCCGTACTGCGAGCTGACGTACGGCGGGATAACTCGAAGGACGGCGACGCGGCTTAACACCACATCGCCCGAGTGGAACGTGAGGGTCGTGTTTCCGCTTCCCAGCGCTAAAGACTTGCGTGCGCAAAAGGCTTCCGACAAGGGCGACGGCGGCGGGTTCGGGTCGCCGGTCGTCGTGAAAGGTGACAAAGGGAGCGAGGCGGCGAACGAGGTGGATCCGTCGACACTCGTGGGCGACGGCCGGACTCTGCCGCTGAGGGTGAGGGTCATGGATTGGTCGCCGCTTGGCGAACCGCGGTGCATCGGCGAGGCATCCTACGCCGTGGACACGCGCCGGCTTCACCGCGAGGCAAATGATATCGGGGCCATGAAGGCGGGTAAGCGGAAGAGCGACGCGGGTGGGCCGCTGGGGATGCGCGAGGTGAGTTTACCGCTGCGAAGGACGAAGGGTGGTTTCGTGAAATTGATCCTCGGAGCCGCGGGTCCGGCACAGCCGTCGTCGTCCAATCAGCCGTCGTCGTCGGAGCAAGCCGGGTCGCGACGGCCCTCGCGGCGGGCGTCCGCGGACGGCAACCTCGCGAAACGGGCGATCGTGCGCCAGGCGAGCGGCGAAGGGCGCGGTTTGACCCGCCAGGAGAGCCTCACCGCCGGAGAGCTCGAGCTCGAGAACCGCGATTGGCCGGAGAAGTACGTCGAGGACGACGAGGAGCCCATCGACGATTGGTCCCCGCGGGATAGCCCGCTCGCCACGCCGACGTCCACCGTGGGCACACCGCGGACCCCCACGCCGGGCGCAGAGGGCGACGAGGACGATGGAGACGCACACGGCGGGGCTCACATGGCGCAGACGGCGGCGCACATTCTTCAGATGGCCAAGATCCAGCGCTCCCGCCGCGAGGACGCTACGCGTCACAAGGAGGCCATCGACGCGATGCGTCGCAAGATGATTGGCTCGAAGGAGGACCTGCGGATGGAGCGCGACAGGCGCGAGTTCGAGCTTCGAAGAGCGCTGGTCGAGGGCGCGGTGTTTACGTGTCACACCAAGCGGTCCCCAGGGTTCACCCCCGGGACTTACCGCATATGGTTCAACTCGAAGCTCAAGCGGATCGTGTGGAGCGCTGGTCGCGCCCCAGGCCGAACGTCCAAGCTGCACCAGTTCGTGCCGGTGTCCCTCATCAAGGAATGCGTCGTCGGATCCTCGGCGTTCACCCTCGGCGCCGAGCCCGAGGGGCAGGTCACCCGGGCCGAAGCTAAGGAACTCTGGCGAAGGGGCATGAAGGCCAAATCCCCCACGACGCTCACGATGAGCGCCGCGGCGTCCGCGCGCGCGATGATGACCAAGAAGATCGGCACGCACGATCCCCTTCGATGCTTCTCCATCGTGCTGTGGAAACCCGAGCAGATGCAGGGCGGACCGAACGACAACGTCATGGAGTCGGGAGCCGCGTCGCTGGGCCTCGCCACCATCGACCTCGAGCTGCCGCAAGAGGGTAACGGTCGGAGCGTGAGGGAGTGGTGCGAGGCGATCTACGCCGCCGCGGTGGAACACGGCGGGGGTAAGGGTGACGACGACGACGAGGAAGAAGAAGAGGACGAGGAGGCGAGCGCGAGGGAAGGGAAGTACTGGGAGGCTCACGAAGATCAGCGAGGCCAAGGACAAAATCGCGAGAACGGCGGCGGGCTACACGCCACGCCGCCAAAGTCCGCGTCGCGACGGACAGAGTCCAAGGAGCTCATCGAGCAACAAGAGCTCATCCGCGACGCGACCCACGGGGGTAAGCACGCCAAGCGGGGCAGCATGGGCATCCCGCTGTTTGACTCCTTCGACGATTCCGTCGACGACCTCGTCGCCGCCGCCGAGGAATCAGCCGAGGTTTCAAAGGGCGGCGCCGGGCGGGATTCGCCGCAGACCGTGATGACCCCGCCGGACGGGAGCACGCCGGGCGCGAGCGGTGGATCCGGGGAGAGTGTCGAGGAGCCGCCGCCGCAGCCGAGGGTCCAGCCGAGGTCCGAGGTCGTCGCCGCGGGATCCCCGGGCGATCGGCTCTGACTTGATTTTAACATGTAGCGTTCGACTCGATAAAACGCAGAAGAGTCGAGACCACACCCGTCGCTAAACTAATCCTCGAGCGCCGCGAACATCGCGCTCGCGTCCGCCAACTCCGCCTGCGCCGCCTTCATCGCCCGAAGCGCGCTCCTCGCGCCTTCGTGATCCCCGGCCCGCTTCCTCGCGAGCGCGGTTCTCTTCTCGACGTCGACCAAATTTTCGAGTTCCGCGACCCTCGCCGCCACGAGCTCAGTCTCGCTCTCCGGCTCCGGCTCGTGATAGTCCCCGCCCCAGTGCTCGCGCTGGGCCTCGTAGTCATCGCCGAGCTCCCGTCTCAGCAACGCGTCGTCGTCGTCGTCGTCGTCGTCGTCGTCGTCGTGATCACCGCCGGCGTCCTGATCGCCCTCGTCTTTCTGCGGCTTTTTGCGTCGGGCGGTGACGTTCGAGTCTGGATCGTCGGAGATTATCTTGACCACCGTGCCGATGGCCTCGGCGATCATGGTATCCACGTCGTCGGTCTCCGGCGTGTCCTTCGCGTGTTCGGTGTCTCTCTCGGTTTTTCTGGAAGCTTCTAGAGCGGCCACCGCGGCGTCCAGTCGAACGCGTAGCTCCTTCGATTTTGTCAGCGCCGCCCTCGCGGAGACCATGTCCCCCGCGCGTTTATGCGCCACCGCCTCGCGTCTCGCCGCGTCCACCGCGCGCGTGAGCGTCTCCACGGATGAGTCATCCGCGTCTCCCGCGTCTCCCGCGATCTCCCTGGCTGGCGCGTTCGCGGCTGACGCTTCGGCTTCGTCGGCTCGCGCCGAGATGGCCTTTGCTCTGCGTAGCGCCTCCTTCGCGCCGTCGATGTCCCCCGCGCGCTTGAGCCGGACGGCCTCGCGCTTCTCCTGGAGGCACGCGTCGCGCATCGCGGCGATCTCCGCCGCGTCGGGGATCACCGCGGTTGGGGCGGAGGATGCCGACGATGCCGACGCCGACGCCGATGCTTTCCTGGCCTCCCGGGCGCGACGTTCGGCTTCCTCTTCCGCCATCAGCTGCGCCATGAGCACGTCGCCTTCGTCCGGTTCCTCCTTCATCGACGCCAGATCCCGCATCAGCGCAGCCTCCTCCAGTGCCATCGTATCGGGCATGGCGGCGATCTCGCGCCTTAACCGCCTCTCAAGCTCCTCGTGCGTCTCCTCTCCGTCGGATCCGTCGGCACCCTCCCTACCCTCGTCTCCCAGCTCGGCGAGCAGCGCGGCATCGTCGAAGGACTCCACGCCGCCGTGCCGGGGTTTGGGTCGACGATGCCGCGGTGGTTCGCCTGCGGCCTGCGCGGACGCTGACGCGGGCATGTCGCCCTGCGCCTCGGGGGATGGTGGGGGCGATGGGCCACGCTCGTGAAAGTTGACGTCGAGTGCGCAATTTCTAGCGCGCTGTGCGCGCCAACCGGCTGACAACCATCAACCCTAATAAACGACGCGCGATCGCGCTCGCCAGACGACGCGCGCGCCTCTCCGTTCCCAGACGATGTCGTGGCGTGGCGCCTCGACCGGCGGCGGCGAGCCCAGCGTGGACGCCCAGCTCGAGGAACTCTTCACCAAGCTCTCCGAGTGCGCCGAGCAGGGCTCCCACAAGCGCGTCCTGAAGTGCGCCGACGACGTGCTCAAGATCTCCCCGGGCGATGCCGACGCCGTCCGGTGCAGGGTGACCGCGCTCATCGAGCTTCAGCGGTTCGCGGACTGCGCGGAGACGATCGAGAAGGACGTGGTGGACGCCGAGCTGCGGAAGGAGCTCGCGTTCGAACGCGCGTACGCGCTCTACAAGTGCGGCAAAACCGACGACGCACTCCGCGTGCTCCAGACGGAAACCTCCGAGGATGAGCGCGAATCGACGCGCGCCGTGCAACTCGAGGCGCAGCTCATGTACCGCGCGGGCAGGCACGAAGAAGCCGCGACGATGTACGAAACCCTCTTCCGCGATCACGCGGACGAGGTCGGCGAGTCACCAAACACAGCCGTGAACCTCGCCGCCGCGATGGTCGCCGCGGGGCGAGGCGCCGATCTACCCGCCGCGCTCAAGCGCCTGAAGATCTCGCCCAAGGACTCGTTCGAGCTCGCGTTCAACTTCGCATGCGCGCTGGTGGAGTGCGGTAACCTAACCGACGCGGCTGATTACCTAACGTTGGCGAAGAACCAAGGCGCGGAGACGTTGATGGACGAGGACTTGGACGAGGACGCCGTCGCGGATGAGCTCATGTCTATCGACGCTCAAAGAGCGTTCGTCGCGGAGATGCTCGGGCGTAAGGACGAAGCCGCGGAAGGGTACAGGGCGGCGCTCGCGATCGAGTCCAACGACGCCGCGACGCGCGCGATCGTCGCGAACAACCTCGCGGCGCTCGTGGGATCCCGGGGCGAGGGCGGTGCGGATGCCATGCGGCGGACGCAGCGAAACTGCGACAAGGACGGGAAGTTGAACGACGTCCTCGTCGGCAAGCTGTCCGAGCGGCAGCGCCGGACGCTGGTGGTGAACCGCGCGAAGGCGCTGCTGCATTCGAACCACCTGGACCGGTGCAGGGACGCGCTAGGTACCCTCCGTAAGCTCGACGGCGACGCCGGCGCGAAGGAGGCGGTGATGCTCGAAGCCGCTCTCTTCATGCGAGAGCGTAAACCGGAAAAGGCGGTCAAACTTCTCGGCGACGTCGTCGCGAAGGGCGGTGACGTTGGGACGGTGCGGGACGCTCGGCTCGCGCTCGCGCAGATCCACGCCTCCGCGGGGGACTACGCGAACGCCATCGACGCGCTGCGGGGGGTGTCGGAACTGGAGGGAACCGCGGCTGGCGCGGCGACGTTGGTGGCGCTGCACGAGCTCGCGGGCGACGCGTCCGGCGCGGATGCCGTCCTCGACGCGTCGTCCGGCGGCGCATCCGCGGGAGGTGCGCCGCCGGAGGTTGCGCTCAGGGCGGCTGAGCGCAAGCTCACGCGCGGCGCCGCGAATGAGGCGAGGGCGATGTTTGAATCCGTCGCCGCCGACCCCGCCGCGGACGACGATGACAAACTCGCGGCGTCCGCGGGCATCGCGTTCGCAAAGGCACAGGTCGGCGACGTCGCGGGCGCCGAGGCTGACGCGGCGGCGTTGTTCGAGCGCGTGGCGTCCGCGGCGGGCGGGGCGACCGACGCGGATTCGCTCGAGGATACCCTCCCGGCGTCTGTGCTCGTCCGAGCCGCCGAGATGGAGAAGCGCATGCGCGGCAAGCGCGGTGCCAAGTCCCGCGGCGACGGCGACGGGTCCACTGACAAGCCCAAGGCGCGGAAGAAGCGGAAGAAGAAGGTCATCTTACCCAAGGGTTTCGATCCGAGCAACCCCGGGTCGGCTCCTGATCCCGAGCGGTGGCTTCCGCTTCGCGAGCGTTCGACGTGGAAGGGTAAGCGGAAGAAGGTGAACATCCGCGGCGCGCAGGGTGCGTCGAGCGCCAAGGCCATCGACCAGCTGGGGAAGACGGAGTTCTCGGGCGGTACGGACGCGAAGAAGGAGGCTGAGGCGATCAAGGAGAAGGTGTTGAGCGTGGCTGGCGGCGGTAAGGGCAAGAAGAAAAAGGGGAGGCGATGAAGCTAGACTTGCAATGAAAACGTCTCTATCCATGTGCGTTCTATCCACTATCGCGCGCTCCGGAGTGTCGAAGTTCTATCGCGATGTTCGCCGTATCCACCGTATCCCACCGCGTGGCCACCGTCCCGACCGTCGCCAAGGCGTCCAGGGCTTCCAAGTCCCGCGCGCCCGTCGCGACGACCAGGGCGGCCGCGCGCGAGGATAGCGACGTGGCCGCGAGGGTGATGTTCACCGGCAGGCGATCCTTCGCCGCGGCGACGCTCGCCGCCGCGGTCGCCGCGGTCGCCGCCACGCCCGACGCGGCGTTCGCGTTCGGCAGCGGTATCCCCGGCTACGACATCAACCAGAAGGCGAGGGACGCGCAGCGCGATATGATCAAGCGCGAGCAAACAGAGCAGCGCGAGCTCGCCAGGAAAGAGAAGGAGCGTCGGCGGCTCCTACGGGAGCAGGAGGAGGCGGAGGCGTGCGCGGCGGACCCTTCGGCGTGTCCGACACCCGCGGAGAACTGAGCGGGCGGAAAGTCGGTCGGTGGGCGCCATGATGTATCACTAGTCTAATACGCTTGTAACGAAGAGCATCGCCTCCGTTCCTCACCCACATCGACTGAAGGAAGTAACTTTTATCCGTCGCGAGCATCCGAGACTTCAACTAATCTTACGACTCTGCGCGCGACGTGAATGAAAATGGCGGCTTCGATTACACGAACGTTTCACATACACTAGGTCCCGTCCACTCGGCCTCGTCGCCGCCCCCGTTTCAGTCGTAACACCCCCGACACTGAACCATCAACTCCTTCACTTGCCAGCCTCGAAGTTCTCCACCGCGGGGACGTCGTCGCCACCCGCCTGGTACGCCTGCGCAATCTTCTTGAGGTGCGCGAGGTTGTCGGGCCCGAGCTGGTTGATGATGCCGGGGAGCATATCCTGGAGCTTCTTGGTCTGGGACGGGCCGGACACGACGTAGGTGTTGGCGGCGATGGACGCCTGCACCTTGGGGTTGGTGAAGTGGACCACGTCGTCGTCTTTGAAGATGTTCACCTCCTCGATGCCGGGGATGACGTTGACGCCCAGGCGCTTGAGGGTGTTCGTGAGGCGCTTGTCGTCGGTGGAGGTGGTCTTGTGCAGAGCCTTCTTCTTCCTGTGAGGGTTAAACGAAACGAAGGGGGTGATGGTCAGCGGACGTCTCTCGTTGGTGTCACGCCGATCTATCAATTTTCTCAGACTGACTCGCAGTGACACCGGGCGGCGGCACCGAGTTTTGCGAGGGAGGGAGGACCCCGTGGAGCGCGCGCGGCGGACGGACGCGACGCGATTACACACGACGAGCCCCTCGTTCCCACTACATCACGTCGCCGGGGAGATACTCGAGGGGTCGAAGCGTCCGATCGCGGCCGCGTCGGTGCGCCGCGCGCGCGTTTCCGTCGCATCGAATCTATCCATCCCTCGACCTAGAACCCAGACGGGCGAGTTTTCTCACCTGCGCATGGTACCCTTGCCACCGGTGCGGACGGAGCCCGCGAGCTTCTTGAGCCTCTCGACGTCCATGTTGACTACCTGTTACGTGCGAAGGAGGGTGTGACTCGGTCAGCGTCCGTTCGGTGCGATTTCGTCGGTCGCGACGGCCCCGATGGCGCGTTCTCCGGCGACGGGCGTGCGCCCGTCCAACACGGTGACTGGGCTGCGATTTGATGATTTGTTCAGGGTTTTGGCGACGCGACGCACCTGAGAAACCTCTTTAGATCTAAGGTTGCGAGCTTCCCGTTGTCGGAAGACTCTGTGTTATGCCGGCACGACGTCGTGCGGCGTGAACGCGCGTTCGAAGAGGGAGACCGACGCCCTCCGCCGGGGCGTCCATATATCCGGCTTTACGTTTTCGCGAGTGTCCGACCGAGTTCGGCCGGTCGGTCGTCACGTTTCCAACCAACTTTTCGAGGGCAACTCTTCAACGCACGCGACGGACGACTTAGACTGTGACGTGATTGATTACAAGGATGATCGATGGTAAGGGACGTGTGTGTGATGCG
>JACLAB010008497.1_pt1 | contig 10443 bp, 6 predicted proteins | sample 8027921 | NCBI WGS metagenome assembly JACLAB01 (sample SAMN15725117, study PRJNA655200) | protist metagenome | isolation source: fluorescence activated cell sorting (FACS) single amplified genomes of... | place: USA: West Boothbay Harbor, Gulf of Maine | collected 2000-07-19
CGGCGAGAGCAATTTGGGCGCGCGTGTCCGAGGCGTGTCAATCGACGGATCACAACGCGTGTTTCGAAGCGTTGGCGACGTGTCATGCGTTTATGCCGTGCATGCACGTGGGCAATCACGGGAGCGACGATGCGGCATTCTTCGTTGACGTCGTTCGCGGTGAGTGGTGCGCGATGTTTGACGCGCTCGGGGCGAATGCGCATTGGAAGGCGTATTGGATGTCCATGTTCGCGCAGCTCGCCAAGCACGACGTCGCGGGTGAAATCGTATGGACCGACGGTGTGTTGCGTGGAATTTTAACCGCCACGTTGAGTGCGCTGGAGCTTCCCATCGGTGGCGTTGAAGGACGCGTGCCGTTTGGACGCAAGCTCCCGGGCCGAGCGGCGGCGGTGTTTCAATCGTCGCGAGACGCGCCCGCGGTGCGGAGCTGCGCGAAATTTTTAACGCATCGCTCGACGGCGGCTGCGGACGCGCGCGCGACGACGGCGATCGCGCAGATTGTGGATTACATTGAGCATTACTACCATCCGAGCAATAGTGGGCATTACGTGGGGAATTTGATGTCGTTTATGCGATTTTGTATCAAGTATACGGAGAAATTGGTCCACGCGCGCGACGGATGGGACGTCGAGGCGGTGGAACGGTTCGCGACGACGATGAAGCGATTAACCGACCGTGGCATGTTTTCAAAAAATAGTACTTTGAGACAAGCATCGATGGTGGCTACGTCACGATTGGCATACATGTGCCCGCGCGTGATTTTACCCACGGTGCTCATGCGATTCGAGGAGGCGTTGTCGCACGAAACGGCGACGAGGCGACTCGTGCCGGCGATGAATTGTCTCACCGCGTGCGTTCGGCCATTGTTACAACTCCCGCTGAATACCATTTTTGAAGACAGCGACGGGGAGGCGTACATGAATGTCAATGAATTCATCGCGTCTGCGCTCATGGCGGCGCTTCCAGGGATTGATGTGAACGACTCGTCAAAGACGTGCGCGGCGTTGCGTTTGTTTTGCGCGACGGTGAGCAACGTCACGGCGCTCGTCGACGTCGGCGAACCCGGGGCGAACCCGCTCGTGCCCATCATGTGGTCCGAGTGGACCGTACAGTTTCTCTCGCAACTTTTCGTGTTGTTTGAGCATTTACAACCCGATACGCACGGGAGTAAGTCCGATGCGGCTGACGCCTTTAAAGGCGGCGCCAGAGACGCGTCGGGATTTTTACTCGGCCCGACGTCCATGTACCAACCATTTTTGCGATTACTATTCGCACGTCTCGACCGAGACATACGTAAGTTGGCTGTCAAGCGCGTCGCAGCGTTTGTGCGCGAAAATACGCTTCCTGAACTTGTAGATGAAGTTGGCGTTCTCGTACAAGCGGCAACTATGGCGGATCCAGAGACGAGCGTCGAGGAGATTTTGCGCCCGCTCGCGCGCGCGTTGCGCGAAGACATCTCCACCGCCGACGCTACACTGAGTACCGCCGTGGAATCTCGTATACGATGGAACAGTGGACTTTTAATCATGGGCGCCCATCGCGCCGCTCGAAGCGTCGCGTCGGCGTTGACGGTGGAGATTAAAGCGCTCTCGCGCGACATTTTCACCGCGTGTGAAACCAATGGAAACATGGAACTTTTAGACACTGGAGAGAACATTTTGAGCATGCTCGTGTCGGGGCTCACGAGCACGTACATGGTAGATGAAGAGCAGGATGTGTTAGGTGAAGACGGCGTCGCGGACTGGGTGACAACGCGGTGGGAGGTGAACGACGAGGAAGAGTCAACCGTCGGCGCGCGACACGCGCCGACGCCGTTTCAGTGGTCGTATCCAACCGCCGACAACATACGAGAAGCGGAGGCTATAGTGGATGAATTTCTAACGCAGCCTGCGAACGCATTGATTCAAGGCACGGCTGACGGCGGTGCGGGGAACGTTGATGCCATGGATATCGACGGTGGTGCGACGTCGTCGTCGTCAAAAGATGTCGTGCGCGTACGCGTCTCCGCCATCGGCGGCGTGCTGACGGGATTCCGTGTGCGTCTCGCTGACTTTAGCGACCCAAACGCAACGAAAACTTTCCTCGCGCACCGGGAACCAGTCATAGCAAGCGCCGAAGCGCGCGGTCTCGCCGCGCACGCACTGGTCGCCGCCGTGTCGCGCACCAGCGCCGATGACGTTGAAACTCTTCGACTCATTTGCTCTGTCGCTGACGTCGTGTTGAATCCACACGCGCACGCCTTCTCAGCGCGAAGCGCCGGGTTCGAGGCTTTGCGTTCAGATGCCACGTATCTTTCACAGCCTCAATCTTTTGGCGTCGAGTCGCGCTCGCCTCGATGGCTCGTGGCGGAAAATGTTCGTCTCAACACGCAATGGCGAGACGCCATGGCGATGTTTTACTCTGCATCCTCGAGCGAATTCAACGACGTCGGTCCGGTCTCGGACCCGCGTCGCATCGAGCTCTTGCGCGTGGTAGAAGAGTTGGCGCTGAGTAAATACAGCACAGTGCGCCGAAGCGCCTTGCCCGTCGTCGACACGATGTTTGAGCGGTACCCGAGCGACGCCCATCGCTTTGTCCAGCGCTCCATCGACGCGTTGGCGCACACTGAAGAAAACGAAGACGCGTGCATCGCGGCGTGCTATGCGTTGCGTTGCTCAACGACGCTGACGGCGGTACTGCATAACGAAGCGCTCTTTGCGCCGTTTGTCCGCGCAGTGCTTGGAAGTGCGCATCACGGCTCGGAAAAGGCGCAAGCGTCTGTCGGATCGTTGTTTTTGCATTACGCGTTGTTGTTCACGCGGGGCGCATTTGCGCGCGCGTGCGACGATATCCGGACGTTAAAATTAGACATGATCTCGACATTGGAATCTTCGTCAGCGACGACGAAACCGATGCATTGGAGTTACGAAATGATGACCAACGCGATGACGGTGTTCTTTCTCGACCCGTGTCTGGACGAAGCCGCGTTTCTCGCGCGCGCCACGCGAGTATTCATGCAACGCACTTTGGGTGATTTAAAAGTCACCAGGTTTCCTGCAATGTGCGCATTGTTAATGTTGAGTCGTTACGAGTGCTACGAATCCACGTGCGTGCCGGAAATTCGAGAAATCGCCCGGACTGACGCCGTCGGAGCGGTGCGCAAATGGACGCGTAATTTTGCGTTGGCGCATTCCGCGCTTGACGCTGGGGAAGCGCGCTCACAAATGAATGGTAAAGCGGACGCATTAATGCAAGCCGCAGAGTCGCTCTATGGATTCGCAAACGAAATGTCCGGGCCGGACTGGCCGATGACGCGCGCATTTGAATGTCTGCCGTCTACGGGCGCGTTCATTGTCGCGGTGGCGCGGTTTTGGATGCTCTTGGCGCGCGTCGCGCCGAATGACGTCGTCACCGGCCTGCGCGCATTCCTTGACGACCCGACGATTCAGAGTGGCGATCGAAGCATGCGATGCGCGGTGGCCGAGGCGCTTGCGGGCACGCTCGCATCGCGCGCGGTGGCCAACGTCGAGGACGAGCGTTGGATGGAACGCGCGTTTATCAAATTCGCCCTCGACGCATCCACGGATCAACGCGAGGAATGGCTTCGTGGCGCCGCGTATTGCACCGACAGTGGAAATGGAAATATCTCTGACTCGCTGCTTCGACGCTTGCTCGAGCACGAAGAGTCGTTGTCGACGGTGGCGCACGTGGCGAGGAGCTTGGAGTTGAAACGCGTCTGCGCGGCGCAGCTCGGTCGCGGCGGCGGATTGGACATCAAGCACGCTATGTTAGACGCACTCGCCGATCCGGTACGCACGCCGATTTTCCACGAAAGTAGAATTGTGCGCGAGCACGCAGCGCAGCTCGCGGCGTTGATGATTGCGTCGGCGGAGCCTGAGCTTGCGGAACCTCGCGCTCGAGTGGTTGAATTGTTTACTCGAGACATCGAACGCGCCGCCTCTCAAGCTCTGAGTGCTGATCCCGCTATGCCAGATCCAGAGCTCACCAAGGCGCGTGACGCGATTGAAGGCGTGTTTTATGCTGTGCTTGAGCTTGTGCGTCGTGGCGACGCTGCGGCGATCGCCCCGAGCGCGTCAGCCATTCTTCGCGCGGCGTTGCGCACGGCGGAATCAAAGGATAAAGATTTTGCCATGATTGCCAAGCTCACGGTGGCGTACCTAAAGTACGTGCGCTTCGACGATGATGTTTTACGCCAACTCACGCACATGTTGATTGCTACGTTAAATGATACGAATTGGCACACACGCGCGGCGACGTTGCGCTTTATTCAAGCACTCGCGTATGGGCACGCCTTTGCGCTCGGCGTTGAGCTCTTCGTTGCCCTTCGCGACGCTGTCGTCGCGAGCTTATCCGACAAGCAACTCGAAGTCGCCCAGCTCGCATCATCCACGCTCATGATTTTCCTCAAGGGTGTCGGTGCGAGCAGTGAGGCTGAATTACGAGCGACATTCTTACGCGTCGCCAAGACGACGCCCGTGGGCGCCGACGCCGATCCGCTCACGACGTCCACGAAACATGCCGCCGTCCTCGGTCTCGCCGCATGCGTACTCGCGCACCCATACGATGTCCCAACGTGGATGCCCGAAGTCATGGAAACCCTCGGATTCGCCTCACTCGAACCCGCGCCGATGAAGCTCGCCGCTCAAAAGACGTTTGCGGAATTCAAAAAGACGCATCAAGACACGTGGAGCGAAACTCGCGCCGCGTTCACGCACGATCAATGGGATGCGGTGACTTTAGGTTTAGATCTCGCCCCTAGTTACATCATTTAGTAGGTTTAGTAGTTTGACAATACCAGCCGCATCATTGCACACGCGCCATCCATCCTTTGTCCTCACTTTGCGACTCGCGACATGTCACAACCAAGCCTCGAACGCGCCCTCGAGCATCTCAATCTCGACGACGACGACGACGACGACGACGACGACGACGACAAAAACGTCCGAGATGGCAATGATGACGACCCATCTCGCGATGTGCGCGACGACATCATCGCGCGCGCGTACCACCGCGCAAATTACCGTCCATGTCCATCATGTGGAGAGTACTTTGTGAAAACCATGGAGCGGCGAGACGCATCACAATGCGAGCGATGCGACGCCACGCCGCGCGCGACGGCGTCGCGAGCGACGCGCGTGCTCATCATGTGTCCAGTCTGGTGCGTGCGGCGACGACGAGGGCGAACGGCGCGGCGATGATTGTATGTATGGGTGACTGACATTTGGCTCTCGTTTCGCGCAGCACGGCGGTGCTCATTAAACCTGCGGGATCGCACGCGCTGTGCATGTGCGCGCGGTGTTTGCACGTGTTGCGCATTCCATCAACCAAGGAACCGCACCGACGATCGTCGCCCACGGGGGTGATTAAGGAGGAGGACGATTCGGAATCGAAACGCGCGCAAAGCGGTCCTCCAGGCTTTGAGACGTCGGCGGCATTTGATGATCCCGCGACGCTCAATGTCGTTGCGTGCGTGTGTCCGACGTGTGCGATGACGGTACAAGCGCCGTTGAATGCACCAGATGGGGTGTGTAAGTGTGGGGCGTGTGGAAATCTGCTACGCGTACCCGTCGTCGCGTAATTGTTTGCCGCGCGGCTTCGATTCGATTCGATTCGATTCGATACATGGAAACGACGAACATTCAGCATTGACATCATTATCACAGATGAATGACTTATATGTTTACGTTACTGGTATACCTGACTGATGAAACCACGACGATGACGAGGATAAGAACGCTATTTACGCTCGACGACGCGATTGATCGATGCAGAGCGCGGCGTACCGATACCATGATGAAGATCTTCGCTCGACGATGACGCATGTTTACGTATCGGATTGCAAAAGACGCTGCCGTCGTCGTGCACGAATCGCCCGCCAGCGCGATTTGGACGCGATAAGCCACGCGGCACGATTGCCGAGCCACAACGCGCGATATCGAAGCGCTTCTTCGGCTCGATCGTACGACACGCTAGACATGTCTGCTTCTTCATCAAACGCCGCTCGTCTCGCTTTAGAACGCATGTCTGGCGTGATTGCGGTTGTTAACACGCGTTTTCGTGGCGCGGGTGTTGGAGAGAGCGCTTTGAATGCGGCGCGGAACTGCGCTTCGTGGCCGAATAAACCGTAAATCGCGGCGCCGCGGGACGACGCGGAGGATGGTGGTTTTGGTTTCGGTGGCGAGTTTATCGCGAGGTTTGCGCTGTCGTCAACGCGTATCCATGACAAAAATGGATCCATGTTTTGAGGCAAGACAACGCCGCCGCGTCACCGAACGACGCGACGCGTCGCGGAATGACGTCGCAGCCGAGCGCAGCATCTCTCTTCTTCGTTTACCAACAGAGGCAATAAATGTTCATGTGAATATTAAGACAACGCTACAGTGCACACACAGTTACCGAGGCGCTCGACGATACATTTACGCCCCGAGCGCGAGCGTGAGCTCGGCTTCGCACGCGAGCTCATCGCCGACAAAGCACTGACCCTTCATCTTGGCGATGCCAAAGCGCTTGTTCAACTTGGTGAGCACAACCTTCATGACAAGCGTATCGCCCGGAACCACGGGGCGGCGGAACTTCACGCCGTCAATGCCGGCGAAAAAGAATTCTTTCTGCGTGCCGCCTTGACCTGTGTGCGAAATGACAACGAGTGTGAATGGTGAGTATACAAACAAAAGAGAGCGAGAGCGCGACAACTGTCGCGTCAGCCGCGCGAGGCGGCGGAAACGCGTCCAATCATCGCATCGTCATACAAGCAAGAGTACGCACCTTCTTCACCCGGTTCCAACATGATTAAACCTCCGACTTGCGCCATGGCCTCTACCATCAAAACGCCCGGCATGATTGGGCGCTGCGGGAAGTGTCCCGGGAAAAAGTTGTCGTTGATGGTTACGTTTTTGACGCCAATCGCGTACGAACCTTGCTGAATTTCAACCACACGATCGACGAGCAAGAATGGGTAGCGGTGGGGCAATAAGTTCATGATGGCACCGATATCCATAGCCATGGGTAAAGCCTTACCCATGCCCTTGGCGGAAGAACCGGGCTCTTCCGCGGCGTCGGCGGAGACGATCACGCGCGAGCGCGGCGTCGGGCGGACGCTCACCGCGGACTTCTTCACCGGAGACGCCGCAGTGCGGCGCGCCGTGGCGCGGGTGGTGGCAAGTTGCGAGAACGTGCACGTCGCGGACATCTTAATCTGTGTGAGTGCGCGTATGCGGCGTATGGAGACGACACGCGCGCGTTAGCGGCGGGTAAAACCTCAAACGCAAGCGTCCGAGCGCGAGGGAATATTCGACGCACGCGTCGACGAAGTCAATGCGAACGCGACGATGCGGCAGAGTGACGCGTCTTTGTGGCGAGGTAAGCGCGCCTACCTGAGTAATGCGCGTGTGTGAGCGATTGGGAATGCGGACAAAGGAAGACTGCGCTTTGCGCTTTATCCAGCAAACGTACAGTCAGCCGAGGGGAATCGCGCGCGCAGAAATTAGAAGAAATGCGGGCAAATGCGAGATGGAGGCTAGAGAGTTAAAATTTTAAAACGCTAATAAATGAAAGGAATGAGACGATACTTGACGATGGCGCAATAGCGCGCCCAGTCGGCGCCATACTTTTCCTCGCACGCTTCGCCATCCCGAGCGTCGCGATGGGCGAGTAAAATTCCAAAGTAAATGACGTAAAAGTACGGCACGACGTGGGAGAAGCCGCACGGCAAACACCACGCCCACGCCATGATCCAGTCACCGAGGTAGTTGATGTGACGGCAAATGCCCCACCAGCCGCTGACGATGAGCTTGGTGCCGCGCTTGGTTTGCAACGTCTTCAAATGCGCCACGCGCGGGTCGTTCGGATTCGTGCGGAACAAGTTCTTTTGCGAGTTGGCGCCGCGGAATATAGCGTACCCGACGCATTGCACGAGCAGCACGAGTGCCAAATGCGCATTTGACAATGCTTGTGGATGCTCGAGAATGTAACGGCACTGCAATGAATACGTAAACGGTACCCAAACCAAATCCCCAAACGCAAGCATGAAACCAAAGCCGTCCGTGGTGACGTCCATCGTGGTCAAAATCGCTGGTTCATTCCACAGCGCATCGATGACGTAAGCACCTTGGAAGGCACACACCAAAGCCATCGCGGGCGACACGGCGCCAAACGTCGCGTACTCCTTCGCCGCGAATCCTAAATCCAACAACAACCACCCAATCAGCCCGGGCGTGAGCTCGCAAAACACCTTCAAATCAAACTTTCCATTCAACAATCTCGGATTCAACTCACGACCGATGAAGTAGTCGTACGCAGCGTTACCGCTGTCGCCACCCTTGGCGAGCATCTTCCCGCGCCCAAACGAGCTCGCGTACAAGTACGTCGACAACGCATACGAAAACACAATCATCGCCGTGAGCATTGATAAGAACTTTTCATGCACCAGCGTCAAGTCAATCACGCCTGCATGCGTACCGATCGCACCGACGACGCACGTCGCTACGAAGACGCGAAACCCGTTCAACTTGTACGTCAACCTCGACCCGTCTGGGAGCACCACGCCTTGCTTTTCGATCCCAGGCAACGCCACGTGCGCGATGATAGTAAACGCCATCCATCCAAGCGCCATCACCGCGCCTTGTGCGTCGAAGAGCGGCATGGACGTGGGAAACCCGGGTAAAGAGGCGAGACCGTGGCGCGCGACGTCGCCCACCGCCGCGCAACCGTCTTCGTTGCACGCGTACACGAGAAAGTAGCACACCAGCGGAAGCACGAGCGTGATTGCACCGGCACCAATGGGGCCACCGAACTCGTAATGCATCGCCGCAGCAGGCGCGATGGGCGTGACGGGCGCTTTCTTCACTCGCGCGCTGGCTTTGGGCTTTGCGGCTTGGCGAGACTGAGTCTTTGCCGGGGACTTGGCGCGCGACGACGCCTTGGACGGCGTGCGCGACGATGTGCGCGTGCGTGGGGGCATGATTGATAACGTTTCGCCGACGCGCGTGTCGAACGGCGACGGCGACTCGCGCGTCGATTTCTGGCGCGACGTTTTCTGGCGCCGCGTTTTGACATTTTTCCTTGCGTTTCGTATTCGTATTTCATATTCATCGTGTCTACTATTCTAGTCTTCGTCAGCCACGGCGCGAAGTGTTAACAAATCAATCCTATACGCGTGCGCAATCATCCGCCGTTGGGGCAATTGGCAGCCCAATGTCCTTGTTCGCCACATTTGTAACATGGGCGGGATGCGTTCGCACCGCCGGCGGGCGCATCGCGTTCTGCGCGTGTTCGTCGACGTCCCGCGGTCGTGGCGCGACCAGCCCCACGAGCACCGCGACCGCCACGGCCGCCGCGACCGCCGCGGGCAGCTGCTGCGGGCGCGGCTTGACGAACAGGAGATGCGCGGGGCGCCGGTTCGTCGTTTTGACACGCGCGCGCAAACTCGGCAAAATCACGCGAGCAAAACACGCATCCCGTCCATCGAACCATGTGTTGGAAACCAATAGGAAGAAACACTTCCGCAAACCGAAACGAACATAACTGTCCGCGACATTGACCACACGACTCATGTTCGACCTCGCCGCGGCGCGTGCACGATGGTAACGTGACTCGATGCGCGCAATGCTGGACGTCGCATTGCACCGTAAACTTTGGAATGTTGCGCGCGCCTTGCGTCGAATAAAGCTTTGACGTACCCCCGCACCCTGGACAGTGTCTCACATCGCCAACGATGTCACCTGCGTTGCGTGCCGGCGGTGCGCCTCGAGCGGGTGCGTTCGCGCCGCCGCCCGCTGCCTGCCCGCCATCCATAAACGAGCCAACTGTTGATGTGAGCGTATTCTTCGCGCGATCTAATCGCGTGTACGCATCAAGCATGGTGTCTAAATGCTTTTGCAATCCCTCTGCTGGGTTTAATCTATTATGTGCCGCTGCGTCGACGTCACGCTCCATTTCAGCGCGTTTTGTCGGCAGCCACATGTCCGCGACGCCCATTCTGTCATACGCCAAAACCAACGCCTCCCCAAGCTCCGTGGGCGTCAAGCGATTGTCACCCACCTTGCGCGCGTACCCGCGTTCTCCTACAACCTTTTCTATGTGTTGTGCTTGCGTGGCATCGGTGCCGATCATGTGCGATTCCATGAGCGACAACAAGTCGACTTCGCTCAAATAATCTGGCGCACGCGTCGCGCCTTGATGGAAATTCAACACCGGCGTGAACTGCTCGCCCGACTCGTACGTGGGCAACGTACTGTTACCCCAGTTATCGTACGTGGGCGCTAATCTCGGGCCTTCGGGCGTCCGGTTTACGCCGCTTCCCCATCGACCGCGCGCGGCGAGTTCTAAAGCACGTGGTTGAGAAAAAGTACTTTTTCCTTCTACAGAGAGCGCGCCGAGCGCGAGGGCGCTGTTTGTTTTGAGTTTATACGTCGTTGGATACGTGCGTTGCATCAAAAGGCGGCT
>JACLAB010001133.1_pt1 | contig 10441 bp, 7 predicted proteins | sample 8027921 | NCBI WGS metagenome assembly JACLAB01 (sample SAMN15725117, study PRJNA655200) | protist metagenome | isolation source: fluorescence activated cell sorting (FACS) single amplified genomes of... | place: USA: West Boothbay Harbor, Gulf of Maine | collected 2000-07-19
TGTCCGTGATAAGTGGAATAACGATGGCTGATTCCAATATTTCTGTAATCAAGACAGGATTTGCTGCATTCGCTGTGGGGTTGATAACAACATTTGCTTTAAAAAATAAAATTGACGGTAATCTTAATGTATACCAATTTCAGACTACTTTCATGTGGCAATTTTTTATTACGCTTCTATGCTATTATGTTTATGGCATTATTGATATGGAAATTGAGCTCACAACTTTACTGTTACTTAGCTGCAGCTCGCTTGGAATTGTATTTGTGTCCATTAACCTTACCTTCGACAAGGTTCAAAGATTTTGTCTGTCTCTGACAGATATTAACTTTGATGAGGATTTCTTTAGGAAGTCATTGGGTACACTTGTAGGTCAATCATTAGATTATTGGACTGTTTGGTGTATAGTGTTAATTTATGGCATTGCTGGTTCTTCAATCGTTCCAGAGTTGTCTATCATGCTCCGAATATCAGCAGGTCTTGTGACTTTAAGCTATCCTTTATCGATTTATTTCTCAAGATTAGCGGTCGATAATAACGTGACAAATCATCAGCTGTACAGAAATTTAACAAAAATCAATATTCGAATGCTGTGGATTGCGCTTTCATTGACATTTGTAATATTGGCGTTTCAAAATTACATTTTTGGCATTTTCGTAGATGATATATCCCTGATAGCGAAATACTTTTACTTCTTATTATTGGCTGAAGCCATCAACTGTTCTTTTGGTTATAATCAGTCTGCTCTACTTTCAATTGGCTTAGTGCGTAATGTTTTATTGGTGCGCTTAGCGAGTTTCATAAGTGTTATAGTTCTTTCCATTGTTGCGTTAACAACGAATATATTAGTTGTATTTTTTGCTGGCTATTTAATGATCGCATTATTCAAAGCGTTCGCTATTCATTTTATATTGAACAAAGCGTTATGTTTCACAGAGTAAAAGTTTTCTTATTTCTGACCTTGATTTTAATTTTATCAATCAAGGTTACAAATATCTTTTTAAAAGATACTACATATTTTGATGAGCAATTTTCCGTAAATTTAGATTACATGAGAGACGGCACTTTTCTTCTCTACAATATCGAAAATTTAAAGGATCCAACATCGCGACGAGTATCGAAGGATGGCTTAGTCGTGGTAGATTATAGCAAAGTGGCATCGTCTACTATTGAAGGTGGCGTATACTTCCAACCAATTGCAGCGGCAATGGTATTGATTGATCGAATAGCCGGGTCAGAAAAAATAAGTAATCAAAATAACAAAATATTGATGCGAAATGCTGATGAGGTAATTCATCAGGTATTAAAATATGGAGTGCCAACATTCTCGTTCCCCGTGACGTTTAGTGGTCGAGATTTGTCACCGAGTGAAAAGTCAGCCTTAGCCATAGCGTATGGTCAATATATCTTACTTGAGGCTTTTCGTCTGACGCAGAATAGATTGTATTATGACCATGCTGTAAAACTGCAAGATAACTTTGAGTCAACGATAGAAAATGGTGGTGTGCAAAATGATACGTCAGGCTGGTTTGAGGAATATGCCTTCGCATTAGATGCGCCATCTATTTTGAATGGGCACGTTACCGTAGTGTTATTACAATTGAGTTTTTGTTTAAAATACGATTTACCGAAGAGTTGTGAAATATGGCAAAATGGCGAACGTATACTTCGACAGAAAGTTGATTTATACAATATTGGTATATGGACAAAATATTCTCTAAATAAAGAATATACAATAAGCAATCACTTAAACCTTTCGTCGCCACTTTATCAAAAACTGCATGCAAAACAGATGGAAATGTTGCACTTAGCAACTAGAGATCCTTACTATCTAGAATTGAGAAACACTTTTCACGAACAGTATCATAGCTTATTTGGTGACATAATGCGCCTTCTATACGTGCTCTACTATCATTACAAAATGGGAGGTAAATCGTGAAAATATTATTTGTATCAAATATGAGGCCATCAAAATCATACCCGTACTCTGGGCGCTTTATTTTGGACCAAATGGAAGAAATTAATAGAAGTGACGATTATTCTATAGATTTTGTTTCTATAGACCGTGAAAAAACGCAAATTTTAGGAACTATATTAAAGTACTTGAAATTATATTTTATGTTTTATAAAAAGATTATATTTAGAAAATATGATATCATTCATATACATTATTATTTTCCAACTATTTTTGTAATATTCCCGCTTGTTTGGTTTCATAGAAACGTAAAGATAGTAGTTACGTTTTATGGAGGCGACATTGATTTCTTTGATTTGTCTAGTGTCATTTGGAGGTTCGCTCTTGGCAGGCTAACAGCGTCTATCTTTATGAGTAAAGCGTTGTTACATAAAATAAAGGGTCAAACGAAAAATCAAGTTGTGATACCAGCTGGAATTAAAGACAGTTTTATAAATCACCGTGGGGAGAGAGATATCGATCTAATATTTGCTGGTAGCTTTGAAACTGAAAAAGGTGTGGATGTATTTTTTGATATAATTGATAGGGTTTTGTTAACTCTAGACCATTTGAATATAGCTATCGTGGGTACCGGATCATTATTGCCGTTGGTGCAGGAAATGTGTGAAGCGCGTAAAAAAGCAATAAATGTTGTATTTTTTGGTACCGCTGACGTTCAAGGAATGATCTCTTTGTTTAATCGTTCAAAGGTATTGATATCTAGTTCTAGATTGGAAAGTTTCGGTTTAGTGATAGCGGAAGCTATGTCATGCGGTTGTGTTGCAGTGTGTACAAAGACAGATGGAGCATTGGAGCAAATAGTGAATGAGCAAAATGGCTATTTGATAGAAGGTCCGTTCGACCCATTTGTTCAGTTGAGGTTACCCGAAATATTATTGAATTATGAGGCGGAGATGGAGTTAACTAAGAATGCGGAGAGGTCAGCAAACACATATAAATATAGTGAGATTGCAGCTAAAATGATTAGTCTCTATAATAGAGTGGTGTGATGGAAGCAATATTTGGAACAGGAAAAGCAGCGCAAATATATTTTAACGCGTTGTCAGAAAAACAAAAAAGAAACATTGCATGCTTCGTGGATGATTATCCAGTGCAATCTGGACACCTTGATCGCCCAGTATTTAAGACAGCTCATTTTTTTGAAGACGGGAAATTGATCAAAAAATATGGAGTGGATAGTTTGCTGCTGGCAGCACCGTCTCTGACAAAACTTAGATCTTTTGAATTGCTGAGTTTATCAGAAGGTTATGGATTGCGCTTGCGAAAGTTCAAAAACTTAGAAGAATTGAGTAAGTTTGTTTCACCTGTTGACGATATCGTTCCTGTTGATGTTGCCGATCTAATACCAATTCGTTCTGATAATGGTTTAGATAAAGAAACTACGGATTATTTAAACGGAAAGAAAGTATTGATCACTGGCATAGGTGGGACAATTGGTTCCACAATCGCAAGATTAATAATACATTCAAATGCAAGTTGTATTGTTGCTGGTGTGGATAACTCCGAAATAAATATGTACTCCCTTATGGAGGCTAGAGATGATATAGCCACAAGAATACAATTGTACTTAGACGACGTATGCCAGCCGCGAGCAATGCATCACATAACAAAGCAAGTGGTGCCCGACATAATTATTCATGCAGCTGCATATAAACATGTCAATATTGTGGAAAATAGTCCGGAGGTCGCACTACGTAATAATGTGTTGGGTACTTATAATGTTTTAAGTGCAGCAGCCGAACATGGTGTGAATGATTTTCTCCTGATTTCAACGGATAAGGCTGTTCGCTCGACGAACGTCATGGGTAAAACAAAGAGGCTTGCCGAACACCTTGTTTTCAATAACGCTATGTCAGGAAAAATTAATAAAATTGCTGCCGTTCGATTTGGTAATGTACTGGGAAGTTCAGGATCGGCAGTGCCAAAGTTCTATCGACAGTTAAAAAGTGGAGAAAAAATTACCGTCACTGATGAGGCCGTAAATAGATACTTTATGTCTAAAGATGAAGCAGCAAAACTCGTTCTTAGTGCATTATCATTTGGTAAAAAAAGGGCTATGTACCTTTTAGATATGGGCGAACCAATCAAAATTCTTGATCTTGTTTTCCGTTTGGGTTCCCTGATGGGTTATTCAGAAAGTGAAATTAAGTCTAAGGTAGAAATAACAAAACTGATGCCTGGTGAAAAAAAGTATGAGGAGTTATTAATTTCTGGAAAAAGTAAAGAGACATCTAAACCATTTATCTTTGAGGCACTTGAGGAATGGGATATGTTAATTGATGATGTGTTTATAAACTCGTTGAACAAAATGGTAGAAATGCGCGATCGTGATGCTATTTTACGTTTACTGAAAAACTTAAATTGATTTATCCGATAGCAATTTACATTTTTTTGGGTTTGGGCTCATTTACTGGTATCACATTGCCATATGAACTGATTTTTTACCTTTTTATATATTCGGCGTTTTTTTACCAGAAAATCACTATTAGCAGAACATATTTAATCCTCTTTATAGTGTTACAGATACTTTTTATCTTGAATTTCTATAATACTCACTCAATGACAGCGGCATTTATAAGTTATATGAAATACTTAGTGCCGTTTCACTTCATAGCATTATTCTATCTTTTAAAGGATATTCCTCGGCAAAATTTGTTGAATGGATTTGTACTATGCGGATATATCGAATTGATTATTTATGTCGTTGAGTTTCTAATAGGTTCCATTGGGTTCCGCAGTTATAGTTTAGAGACGGGAAACTACTTTGGTAGCATCCTTAGGGGAACGGGTTTATTCGGAAATCCAGGATATTTTGCATTTATATTGGCAACTGTTATTTTTATAGAAAAAATTCGGCAGAAGGATCACTTTAGAGATCAGTCACGGAAATTCATTCTTGGTGCCGCTCTAATTTACTCTTTTTCTTACCGTGTGATTCTACCCTTTTTCGTTTTTTTGATGGTTAAATCAAGAAAAAATGCAACTGCTTGGGTCAGCCTAGTCTTGGTTGCCTCGATTACAACTGTGTATTTTAATGAATTCATAAGTGCAATTTTTATAAACCTTAATCGGAAAATCGAAATTTATTTAACTGTGGCGGAATCGGCCCGCTCTGAGTCTTACAGGGTTATGTTTGAATTTTTAAGTACTCCGAACTCTATTTTGTTAGGTGAAGGTATGGGGACATTTGGTGGTGCTGAAGCAAAATATACTAGTTCACCTGTGTATAACAATTACGATTTTAATTGGTATTGGGGTGAACACATGACAACGACAGATACATATTATCCACATTTATTTGTAGAACTAGGAACATTCACTGCGTGCTACTATTTGTTGTTGATTTCAGTTCCAGTGCTAGCGAAGCTAGTCAAAGAAAGTGGTCAAATTTATATATTTCTTCTTTTTTTGGTTACTGGATTGGTCACTTTTTCAATAAATGAGCCCATATATTGTTTCTTTGGTTTGACGCTTCCGATGTTAATGTTTGAAAGAAAGAAAAATAAATAATGTGCGGTTTTATGGGAGTTTTTGTTAACGGTGATGTAGATAATAGCCATTCATTTGATCAGAGTACGATATTGTCACATCGTGGACCAGATTCCAATAACTATATGGAGTTGCAGTGTGAAACTGGATCAATCAAAATTAAGTTTTTTCGTTTGGCAATCCAGGAGCTGAGTGACCTAGGGCGTCAGCCTATGCTGTCAAGTAACGGTAGGTACGTAATTTTATTTAACGGTGAAATCTACAATCACTTCAAATTAAGAGAACGACACAGTCTCAATCTGGATTGCAAATCTGATGCGAAGACTTTGGTGCAGTTAATTGAAAAATTAGGGGTGAAAAGAACTATAGGCCTTCTGGATGGCATGTTTGCTATTTGTGTAATAGACTTACAAGAACAGTCATTGTGGCTTACCCGCGATCGTTTCGGAATTAAGCCACTTTATTATATCAGAGACTCCCAAAATAAGTTTGCCTTCGCGTCAGAAATAAAATGCTTTCAAGATTTGATCGGTACGAGGCCTAGTATAGACTTTTCCCAGATTCATTCTTTTCTCAGCCACAGATTTGTTTCAGGAAAAAATACTGTCTTTAATGAGATTAAGCGTGTGGAAGCAAACCAACTTCTAAAATTTGACATGCGGAGCCACAACGTCGAATTATGTTGGACGACGGTACCTGAACCTTCTTGTGTTGATTATAAAAACGATACGCTGAGTAAGTACGAGGAACTCTTGCTTAAGGCTGTAGATGCTCAATACCTATCAGATGTTCCAGTTGGGTTATTTTTATCGGGTGGCATAGATTCTGCACTGATCGCAAAGGCCAGTTCTCTGTTGGGAAAAGCACCGAGATGTTTTTCAGTAGGGTTTGTCGATGACACAAGCCATTGTGAATTAAAAGATGCCGAGCAATCCGCAGAATTACTGGGTCTTGATTTTTTACCAGTCACGATCAAGCCTGATGAGTCTTGGGAAGTTTTAAAGAAAGCGATTATCACAGTAGAGGAACCTTTGGTGACCACTTCATCTATTGCCCTTTGGAATTTATCAGAAGCTGCATCAAGATCCCATAAAGTGGTGTTAACTGGGCAAGGCGCTGATGAGCTTCTTGGTGGTTATTCCAGGTATCGATTTGAAAAATTGAGAAATATGTTGAACCGTTTTGGCTGCATTGACATTGGATCGGCTTTATTATCGAGATTACCAGCTGTAAAAGAGAGTAAAATTGTGGCTGCCTTGAATAAGGATAATTTTATTCAAAGAAGTTTTTCATACCATCGAATTTTCACAGATAAGATGATTTTTGAACTGAATAACGAAATTATTAAAATACCGCAGGAATACAGCAGTCATTGGACAAAAAGCAAAGATTCCGTTGCCAGTCTTATGCTGCATGATCAAGTTAATAACCTGTCAAATGATCTTTTGATTTACGGTGATAAGATTACAATGGCACACTCACTGGAGGCACGAGTTCCATTTCTAGGTAGTGATTTATCGCAATTTTTAAATGGAATACCTAGTAAAGAACACGTAGGTTTTATGAAGAATAAAAAATTGCAAAAAAAGTTAGCGCTTAGGTGGTTACCCGATGAAATCCGCCGTAGACCAAAAAAAGGTTTCGGTGTACCGGTAGCATCCTGGATAAAGAATGAATGGCTTGGGAATATTAAGATATTGTTTCAGTCTGATTTAGCCAGAATTTATTTCGACCAAAACATATTGTTACAAATCCTAAATGATCATGTTTCCGGAAGAATGGATCGTACGAAGGAAATTTTTGCACTAATTAACGTACTTATTTTGCTTCAACATTGGAACACTGATGTGACTGAAGTGAGCACATTTTAATATGAAAGATGTTCAAACGCATTTGTCACGGCTTGAGGCTGAGGCGATTGAGATTATGCGCGAGGTTGTTTCGGAGGCCGAGAACCCAGTTATGCTGTATTCGGTTGGCAAGGACAGCGCGGTGATGCTGCATCTGGCGAAAAAGGCGTTTTATCCCTCTCCTCTTCCGTTTCCGTTGATGCATGTGGATACGACTTGGAAATTCCAAGAGATGTATAAATTGCGCGACAAAGCTGCGAAGGACGCGGGGATGGAATTGATCGTGCACCAAAACCCCGAGGCCAAGGAAAAAGGGATCAACCCCTTTGATCATGGCGCACTGCATACGGATATGTGGAAGACCGAAGGGCTGAAACAGGCGCTTGATAAACATGGGTTTGATGCGGCCTTCGGGGGTGCGCGTCGGGATGAGGAAAAATCGCGCGCCAAGGAACGTGTATTTTCCTTCCGTACCGCCCAACACAGATGGGAACCCAAGGCACAGCGCCCAGAGCTTTGGTCGCTCTATAATGCGCGCAAGGCCAAGGGCGAAAGCATGCGTGTTTTCCCAATTTCAAATTGGACGGAATTGGATATTTGGCAATACATCCATTTAGAAGGCATTGAAATCGTACCGCTGTATTTTGCGGCGCCACGTCCGACTGTGGAACGGGATGGTTTGATCCTGATGGTGGATGATGATCGCTTTCCATTGGAACCTGGCGAAGAACCTGTCATGCGCTCGATCCGATTTAGAACACTGGGCTGTTACCCCCTAACGGGCGCTGTGCAATCTGAGGCGGCGACCCTAACTGACGTCATCCAAGAAATGCTTTTGACAACGACATCCGAACGACAAGGTCGCGCGATCGATAAGGATCAAGGCGCCTCGATGGAAGTCAAGAAACAGCAAGGGTATTTTTAGGGGCTGCTGGATATGACAGATCAAGTTTATAAAACTGACGCGCTGATTGCGCAGGATATTGATGCCTACCTAGAAAGCCATCAAAACAAATCGCTGTTGCGCTTTATCACCTGCGGATCCGTGGATGACGGGAAATCAACGCTGATTGGTCGTCTGCTTTATGACAGCAAAATGATTTTTGAAGACCAACTTGCTCAGCTGGAAACAGATAGCAAAAAGGTTGGCACACAGGGCCAAGAGATTGATTTTGCGCTGCTGGTCGATGGATTGGCCGCAGAGCGAGAACAGGGCATCACAATTGACGTGGCCTACCGTTTCTTTGCCACCGAAAAGCGTAAGTTCATCGTGGCGGACACACCGGGGCATGAACAATACACGCGCAACATGGTCACGGGTGCCTCCACAGCGGAATTGGCCGTAATCCTGATTGATGCGCGCAAGGGTGTCTTAACGCAAACGCGGCGCCACAGTTATTTGTGTCATCTGCTTGGTATTAAAAACATCGTTCTAGCCGTCAATAAAATGGACTTGGTCGATTATGATCAGGCCAGGTTTGATGCGATTGTTGCAGAGTATACCGAATTTGCAAATAGCATCGAAATTACGGAATTCACTGCTATCCCAATCTCTGGGTTCAAAGGGGATAATATCGCAGCCCATTCTGATGCCACCAGTTGGTACAGCGGTCCAACACTGATGGCGCATTTAGAAGGTGTCGATCTGGATCAAAACACAGGTGCTGCCCAAGAGTTCCGCATGCCTGTTCAGTGGGTAAACCGACCCAATTTGGACTTCCGCGGGTTTAGTGGCAAAATCGCGGCTGGCACCATCAAACCGGGGGATGAGGTGCGCATTCTCCCCTCTGGCAAAACCAGCCATGTGGATCGCATCGTGACATACGATGGTGATTTGGACAGTGCGACAGCAGGTCAATCAATCACACTGACGCTAAAGGATGAAGTGGATTGTTCGCGTGGTCAGGTGATCACTGCCGCGACTGCTCCGCTTGAGGTGGCCGATCAGTTTGAAACCACCCTGATTTGGATGGATGAAGAGGCGCTGATTCCAGGCCGTTCTTATTACCTGAAAATTGGGCCGCAAACCGTCTCTGCAACGGTGGCGGAACCCAAGTATCAGATTAACGTCAACACGATGGAACATGCGGCGGCCAAAACGCTTGAGCTGAATGCAATCGGTGTGGCCAATGTCACAACAGACCGCGACATCCCATTTGCACCCTATGCGGAAAACCGGACGCTGGGTGGTTTTATCCTGATTGATAAAATGACAAACGCCACTGTGGGTGCGGGCCTGATCAATTTTGCCCTGCGCCGCGCACAAAACATCCATTGGCAGGCAACAGACATCACGCGGGATCACCACGCGGACCTGAAAAACCAAAAACCTGCGGTGCTGTGGATGACGGGCCTGTCGGGATCAGGGAAATCCACGATTGCGAATGCGGTTGAATCAAGGCTTGCGCGCATGAACCGTCACACTTTCCTGCTGGATGGGGATAATGTGCGTCATGGCTTGAACAAGGATCTGGGCTTTACCGATGCGGATCGGATTGAAAACATCCGCCGTGTGGGTGAGGTTGCAAAACTGATGACGGATGCGGGTCTGATTGTGATCACGGCGTTCATCTCGCCCTTCCGCTCAGAGCGGCAAATGGTGCGAGATATGATGGCGCCGGGCGAATTCATCGAAATCTTCATCGACACGCCGCTCTCTGTCGCAGAAGAACGGGACGTCAAAGGCCTTTATGCCAAGGCACGCTCTGGTCAGCTTAAGAACTTCACAGGAATCGACAGCCCATACGAGACCCCAGAAACCCCAGAAATCCACATCGACACAACCACAATGTCAATCGACGATGCCGCAGAGCAAATCGTCAAACAGTTGGTGGGTTAATAGTACTTACTGAAAAGATATAAAATATGTACACTGTTGAACTTTCGACTCCAAAGATATCGGTTACTTATCCTAAAACAAAACACGATTTGGCAATTTTGGGTCTAACCGCAGACTACCCAGTGGCATTGATCGCCTTAAATGCCCAAAAATTGGTTGGAATAATCGAAGATTCTAATTTTTTAGGGAGCATTTCGGGTCCAATATATTATCCAGATGGAGCTCCCATAGTATGGTTTGCGAAAAAAACGAGATCAAAAATACCTGGGGTTGAGCTTTGGCTTGATG
>JACLAB010008257.1_pt1 | contig 10441 bp, 8 predicted proteins | sample 8027921 | NCBI WGS metagenome assembly JACLAB01 (sample SAMN15725117, study PRJNA655200) | protist metagenome | isolation source: fluorescence activated cell sorting (FACS) single amplified genomes of... | place: USA: West Boothbay Harbor, Gulf of Maine | collected 2000-07-19
CATCACCGCACCCCGCATCGCGCGCGTCACCCGCGACGATCGGCGCAAGATGGTCCTCTGCGAAAACGCCGATGGCGCGAAAACGCATCGCCAGCCATCGCGCGCCCTGCCGCGAACGCGCGCGCCCTACCGCGCACGCACGCGAACGATGGACGTACCTGTCGTGTTGCCAGACACCGACGCAGGAATACGTGGTGCCGAGATCGATCCCGATCGCCGGGCCGTCGACTTTACTCATGATGTGATGATGTGTCTCTGTCGTGTCGTAGAATGACGGCACGGTCGATGGGAAGGCGAACGCGAACGCGAAAAGACGGCCGTGGAAGAAACTTCTTTTGTGGTCGGTTGGACATGGGGGGTCGGGGCCTGATTGGGATTGGTGGACATGGAGACCACGGGTCGGTCGGTTGGACACATCCGACCGTGTGTGTCCATATATCAGTATTGATACTGATATCAGTCGTCGCGCGTGGGGGGCGTGGGCAAACGAGGACGGTATGTATGTGCGTCCACTAGAGGTTTGTGTGCGTCGTCTATGGGTACGGTCGACCCTCGTGGTGTTCTATAGAGGTTTGTGTGCGTCGTCTATGGGGTCGGGCGCGAATCCGCGTTTTTTTTTTTATGAGGCGGTCGTCGTGGTTGGCGGCGTGTGGTGCGTCGAGACCGCAGGCGCGCGCGCAGCTTTTGACGCGCGCGATAGGCGATACGCGAGTGTTTTTGTTGTTCTCGCGCCGCTCGGCCTGGGATGAAGCTCAAACACCTCGAGTCGCTGCTGAGCGACGTCGATGGGTTCGTCAAGCCCAAGCAGGATTTGGAGCAGTACCCAACCAACCCCGAGCTGTGCGCCGGGGTGATGCACTACGCCAATCACTTTGGGGACGTTGAAGATAAGTGCGTGGTGGATTTGGGTGTGGGGTGTGGGATGTTATCCATCGCGAGCGTGTTGTGCGACGCTGGGAGTGTGATTGGGGTGGATATTGATGACGACGCGTTGGAGGCGGCGCGGGACAACGCCGAGGCGTTTGAGCCGGCGTTGGAGATTGATTTGGTGCGGTGTGACGTGATTGAGAGTTTGGCGAAAGGGCGAGGACGATGGGCGGGGAAGTTGCGTGCGGATACGGTGTTTATGAATCCGCCATTTGGGACGAGGCGACGAGGGGCGGACGCGGCGTTTATACGCGCCGCGTTTAGAATCGCCACGGGGGCGGTGTATTCGTTGCACAAGTCGAGCACGCGGGCGCACATTGAAAAGTTTGCGGTGAATACGCTCAAGGCGCGTAAAGCGGAGGTATTGGCGCAGTTAAAGTATGATTTGCCGGCGACGTATGCGCATCATAGACAGAAATCTGTAGAAATCGCAGTCGACTTGTGGAGATTTGAGCCGCCAGAGGACGGCGCGGATGGCTTACCGGATAGCGATGACGATAGCGACGACGATAGCGATAGTAATGATGGTAGTGATGGTGGTAGTGGCGGCATAGCTCGAGATTTCTCGCGAAAGGCGAATGTTTCTGGTCGCGGCTCTGGTCGCTCGGGCGGACGCGGACGCGGACGCGGACGAGCCAATCGACGGCCGTCCTAACTCCTCTGCTGCTGCTGCTGCTGCTGCTGCTGCTAGTGTGTAAATTAAAGTACCTAGTATCTAGTCAACGATTCGCGCTCACACACGACCATTAAGGCTTCTTGTGCGCACCCGCGGCGATCATGTTCTTAGCCATGACGCGTAAATTCGTCAAGTCTTCGGCGTAATTGCTTGAGTGCTCCGCCCATTCCTCGTAAATTTGTCCTCCAGGCACGCCACCCATTGCCATGAGCTGCTTGAGTTCGTTGTAAGCTACAATAGCATCCTTGATTCGTTTCACGGCATTCTTGGCGTCGTTGTTGTGTAATTCAAATCCAAGCAAATTCAACGTAACTTTGAATATTTGGAATTTGAGGTGCACGTACACGGCGTCGAGCTTGGAAAATCCCGGGCACAGTTCGTACACGCGTTGCAACACGTTAGACGACGCCAAACATACCGTATCAGCGACGTAATTCACGCTCATATCTTGGCCTCGCATACTGACGGATAACACAGCCTGTGTCAAGTGTAGATACTTTCGTACCTCGTGCGTGGCGCACACGCCAGCGATTTTATCTCCGTCGCCCGCGAGCATTGTCGTCGCCCGCGATAACATCGACACGTTTTCGCGCACGTCACTAAATCTATCTCTTTCAACCTTTCGACGCACAGTTTCTACTATGCGACACGCTTTGGAGAAATTCAACGCCGTGAGCTCGCGGTCGACGCCTTCAGGAAATCGTCCCCATATGATGATTTGGTCGTCGTTTGGATGATAGTTTTCGTCGTGCGCGTCGCCTGGAACCAACATCATCCCCGCCTCGCCTGATTTTGTGTTGAGTTTGGGGTGCGATAATTCATACCAGAATGCGTCGCGCGCCAAGTCTTCGTCGGCAAGGAACACACTGTCATCGGCGTACAACGCGCAGTCCTCGCCCAAATCCACCAACGTGCCGTGATCAAACGCGAGCGTCGATCGAATGGCTGCCGCATGCGCTCTATCACGCGCGGCATCCGCACGAGCAACATTCGCGTACTTGCTATACTCGTCAAATCCATAGCCATCCATCATGCGCCGGCGCGTCCACTCTCGAGGCATGTATTGCTCGCCGTACGAAATCGTCAACTCCTCGCCCGCGTCGATGTCCCTAAGCGCCTTCACGACGAGCGTCTTACCCACAAAAACCACATCACAATTCGGCGTACTACTATGATTGAATAGCGACGCCGACGGATAGATGCCGAGTCCCAAACGCTGTGCGTCCTCCGTGGCAATCGAAAACGCGTTTGCTTCAAAAATACTCAACAGTCGTTGCGCGCTCTGCGGGTCCAGATCCTGTTCTTCCTTGAGCGCCGCGAGCTTCTCCTGAATCTCATCCGGTTTAATCCCAGGTCTCATCGCGTCGCACATTAACGCGGCAACCACCATCGACGACGCGCTCGCGTCTCGACGCTTCCTCAACGCCACCGAGTCCGCGCCGCCCGTCATCTCTCGCGTCGACGGTCCTTCATGCAACGCCAGCAATGCATCGTACCCGCGCGCATCGTCATCAAACGTGCCGTCATACCGCTCGCGCTCAATCTTGCCTTTGCGCTCGAGCTCGCGCCGGGCTAAACACGCCAACGCCAGCCGCGCGCTCGTCGTCGGAAGGCGTCGCTCGCACCGCGCGCGAAACGCGTCAAATCCTCTCGCCACCGCTCGCGCTCGCGCGGCGCGATCGATAAACGACCCACACGCGGCGTCACGCACGGCATCGCGACCGAGGCGTTGAAACGTTTCACTGCAGTGCGTGCGCAAGACATCGTCGAGAAGGACCGCGGCGTAGGGCTCGGTGACGCACACGAGCGCGCCCGCCGAGGCGCCGCCCGGCGCGACGACGCCGCGTTCAAACTCGTACGGCGCATCGATCGGCGCAGGGCGCGATACGATCGCCGTGGGTACCGTGGCTTTGAGCATGATTCATTCGCGCGCGGCGGTGAATGAAGCCGAAGACGCCGACGACGCGAGTGTGGACAGTTTTGCACGCGGCGGCGATACGAACGCCATCGTTACCGTGGCTTTACAGCGCGTTTCGACGTGTACGCTCACCGTTCAGTGAATGACGACGACGTGAGAATTATGATTCAAATTTTGCAAGTGAGCGCGTTGACGTTTGGTATTAAAACTCGTGGCGGCTGGGGCGCGCTCGGTAATGAATTGGAAAGTATGTGTACTGTGGTTCTTCTTCTTCTTGTGTGACGTGCACGGCGTGCGAATCATCTGAAAGAAACGATGGATGTATCCTCGAAACGAATAAAATTTTTTTTTTCTGCACTTGTTTTTTACGCCGACGCTCCGCCGGCGGGCGCGAATCGCATGCGCTCCATTTGCGCCTCCTTTGGCAACTTCACCTTGTCTGCCAATCGCAAAAACTTGAGCACGCAGATCACCATCCACGTCATGTCGATTTGCCACCATCGTAATCCATGGCGAGCGCTAAATTCAAACGCGTGGTGGTTGTTGTGCCAACCTTCACCAAACGCCAAAATACCTATGGGCCAGTTGTTCCGCGACAAGTCGCCAGTGTTGAACTCTTGCGAGCCCCAGCAATGGGAGACGGAGTTTACGGCCCAGGTGATGTGATACACCCACACGGTGCGGACGCAGAACCCCCAAATGAGCCACGGCAAGCCACCGATGGCGTACAACGCGACCGCCGAGGCGGCGATGTGCCACATGTACGTCTTCTCCATGAAGCGGTAAAACGGCTGCGCGGCGAGCTCTTGCGCGTTTGAACGATCGCCCACGCGTTCGATGGTGGCTTCGTTATCCAATAGCCAACCCACGTGAGACCACCAGAACCCTTCGTAAGGGGTGTGCGGATCCTTGGGCGTATCCGTATGTTGGTGGTGGTGACGGTGCGACGACGCCCACTCCAAAGGGTCGCCTTGCACGGCTAAAGCGCCGCAATACGCCAGCGCGTACTCGAGCCACTTGGGCGTTCGAAAGCTCTTGTGCGAGAGCTGTCTGTGGTAGCTCAACGTGATGCCCAAGCAACCGGTGATGAAGTACATGGCCAAGAAACACTTAAACGCACCCCAGGTAAACGTAAATGGCGCCAACAAGCATCCCAAGTGCATGACACCGATAAAACTCGCGTACGTCACATCCGTCTCGATCCACTTGCGCACAAACGCGTTGCGCTTTGGGCTCGCCAAGATATCGCTCAAGAAAACCTTGTGTGAGGGCTTCACACCAGCCCAAGCGCCTTTCGCCGCCGCCGCCGCCTCAGAGTTCACCGCACTCCACAATTCACACGCCTTATCGACGCCTTGCTGCCCGAGACGCTTCCACACCACCTGGTCGTCGCTCTCGTCGCCGAGCTCGATCACGCCCGGCGCCGTCACCGCGCGGGACACGAACGCCTCGCGTCTCGCCCCACTCACGCGTCGCATAATCACACCTACATCATACAAAACAACACAACGCATCGTCAGTCACCACACGCGACGCATGAACCACGCGTCGTCGCGCGCGAACGCGCGTCCCGCGTCCGCGCGCGCGCGATCCGACGCGCTCAAAACCTCCAGCGCGCGCGTCCCATCCGACCCTCGCGCGTCGCCCTCGCGCATCGCATCCACCCTCGCGCGCGCCAATCTCGCGCGCGACCGCATCTCGCGCGCGAATTCGCCCGCGCACGCGCGTCCCGGCCGTCGCGCCGCGCGTCACGGCGCATCTCACGCGCGCGCGCGACACGTTGGCCAGCGTCGGCTCGCGCGCATCGTGCATCATAAAGTCCCGTCGCTCTCGCCGCGATCGCGCGTCGACGTACCTCGCGCGGCGCGCGGCGCGTGGCTATGCGTCGGCGTCGACACCGACGCGGCGGTGGTCGAGAAACTCACGCTCGCGCGGGCGAACGCCATTGGAATTACGGTCGTCGGGGTGTGACGTCGGCCGACGGCGTGGGCACGCGAGCGACGACCGCATCCAACGAGAACACGCGTAGGTATAGGGTTGTAGAGTATACTATGGGGCATTCGGGTTTATTGTGGACGCGCGACGGCGTGATACGAGTCTTATCTTGTACGTGATGGGGGAATGTTTGTGAATGTATGAGGGAATCTTTTTGGGCTAGGATGACAACGCGCGTACGGTGAATGATTGATGCGTGAAAGTTGAACGCCGCTATGATTGTGATGGGTGTGATGAAAGACGACGCGTGGACGCGTGGAACGTCGCTCACGTCGTCTGCGGTTTGTTGAAATTTTTGAGGTAGACTTGGCAGTAGAGCGAGCCGAAGACGAGGGCGGTGCCGAACCACTGTTGCGCCGTGAGCGGGTGCAAGAAGAGCGCGCACGAGAGCAGGATGGAGAGTAATTGTCTCGTGGTCATGATGGTTGCGAATAATAACGCCCCGAATTCACGAATGGTGTATAGGATGCATAATTGTCCAAACATGGCGCTTAATGAGAGCACCATGATGTCCTTGAGGACCGCCGGGTGACGGGCGATGAATTCTAAAGCCTTGCCAAAGGCGGAGTCTGAAAGCAACCACAGCAACGATACCGACGCCGAGCACGCGTTGACCCATAACATCTGATTATATGTTTCCATTTGGTATCCCTTGAATAATTTATCTTGAAACGTCGATGTGAAGCCATCAAAGCCGAGGTAGCCGAGCATGAGCGCGCCACCCTTGGCGCTCGTGTTCGACCCGCTCGCCGAGTGCTTGTGCGTCACGCTTCCATAGAGCGCAAAAATTGTGCACCCAACGGTCACGCACGTCGCTATTAAATAATCACTCCAATTATATCGCCGTTGGTTGATAAAAAATCCCCAAATCATCACAGGAATCATCTTCGCGCACTTCCCAAGCGTTTGCACCGGGAACGACACGTACCGCAACGCCTCGTACTGACACGTCGTCGCCACGACGTTAGATCCACTCACAATGGCGTACTTGTACAACGGCGCCACGGGCTGCACCGCCCCTCGCGTGTACGTTAAGATCACCGCCGCAAGCGACGCGGATAGGATGCGATTGCTGAGCACTAGAAAGACAGAGTACTTGAAGTATTCACTCTCGACGCCGTACGGGCGCGTCATGATGCGTTCTTGTAAGATGCCGTACACGATTAACGACCCTACGACACCGACGACGCACGCGGCGATGCGCACGGCGGGCGTTTGCTTGGCGAGCGCGGACATTATGCGCTACTAAGAGCGTCACGCACTGCGGAGCGGAACTTTTTCGGAACTTGTCTCACATTTGACATTTGCATCTACTATTGAATAGACTAGGCGCGTGATGGGTGCGGACTCGATGCGCTTACGCGTGCGCGTGATTATTATTTGCATCGGTGCCCCACATTTCTTTGTAACGCGCGTTGGCGTCGCGCACCGCGAGTTTTGAAGCTTCAAATTGACGCCGGAGCGCGTCGCACGTCGGGTCTCTGGCGACGCCCCGGGCACACACTTTCACCGCCTCAGCGTGCTGACCCATGGCGTCGAGCGCACACGCTTGCCTGGCGTATCCTTTACCCCAGTCTGGGGCGAGAGAGACGCATTTCTGGGCATCCGTCAGCGCTTCTTCGAATTGTCCCGCGCCGACGTACGCGGCGCTGCGATTGGAGTACAACACGTGATTCGTCCTGTCGAGGCGAATAGCCATGCTGAATGCCTTGATGGCGCGTGGGAAATCGCGCACAGTGAACGCAGCGTTACCGCGGTCTTTGGCTAGATGTGATTTCGCCACCAGCGCGTCACTTTCTTCTGCATGTTCGTTTGGAACCGCCGCCGTCGCCCGAAGCGTCAGCGCCGGCTTCGTCGGTCGACTTGGCGCTGAGCCTGGAACCGCCGCGAGTAATTTTTCAATCGCAGCGACGATTTCTTTCTTTTCTGTCAATCCGCGAAGGGTGGAATCGTCTGCAGCGGCGAGGTCGAGCACGTCGCGTGCATCCTTTAACGCGTACGATTTCGTCTGAACAAACGTCGCGCGCGCCGCTCGAAGTTTCTTGTGATACTCGATCGCGTGCGCGGTGTCTTGGTCCCCGCGTGCGATGGCAACATCGCGCGGCGTTTGACCCAAATCATTTTCCAACTCCAAGTCGCACGAAAACTCGTGAATGAGTGCGATTAAAGATGGAATGTTTCCAGAACCAGCGGCTGAATGCGCCGCCGTGGAGTCGCCCATATTTCTGCACCCATTGACATCCGCGCCGAGCGAAAATAACCACCGCATGCACTGAATATGTCCCTTTGACGCGCACCAGTGCATGGCAGAGTTCCCAGAGAATCCATAATTCGTGCCTTTACCGTACGCGTACAAGACGTCGGGGTTTTCTGCGTACACAATTCGCATGGCGCGTTCGTCGCCCGCCTTGGCGGCGTCGAGCCAGCGGCGATTGAGCTCCTTGTCGAGTGCCTGTACCGCGTCCATAGCCGCCATAGACTCCACATCACTCGGGGATATTGACTCAGTGACGAAGCTTTCGACATCTTCAATTGATAAAGCATCCTCAACGCGCGGCGGGGGTTCGTCGCACACCCCGCAATACGCCACGCGCGCTTTGTTCGCGTCATCGTCGCCGCCGGTGCCCCCAACTCTGAGCAATTTGATGAGCTCCCCATCGCATTTCATGCGAATAGCCACGTCAGCCGGGGTTTCTCCAATTTCATCTCGCGCATCGGCATCGGCACCGGCATCTAAAAGGAATTTCACGCACTCGAGTTGTCCATTTCCAGCCGCGGCGTGCAAAGCCGTCGCTTGACAATGATTCCGAAAGTCGACGTCAAACTTCAAATCGTTCACGAGCCAGCGCAAGACATCGATGTGGTTTCTCGCGGCGGCCCAATGCGCTGCGGTATGCCCAATACCACCAGAGCGTTCATACGGCAACGTCGAGTCGACGGCGTAGGCGTCGCGCATTTCGAGTAAAGCGCCCGCCTTTGCGGCGGCAAACCACGCGCGCGTTGGATCGTTCGAAATCGACAACCCCTCACTGAATGCCTCAGCAGCCGCACGAATATCGGCGTCTCCATCATCGTATTCCTCGTCCTCGCTCTCATAACTGTCGCTATCATCATCATCGTCGTCGTCGTCGTCGTCCAATCCTTCGTTTGACATCAAGTACTCAAGCATCGCCCGCATGTCGCCAGCTTCGACTTCATTCGCAGCAAAGCCGTCTTCAGCGCACATGTCGAGTAAGAATTCACGCAATTCATCCTCTTCTACATCCCCCCCAGGGATTTTCTGCGAAGACCGCGCCGAAGACGTCTTTGGCTTTGAAGTCGTCGACATTCGTTTCGCGTTCAACGCGCTCGCCAACTCCGCCAACGCATCCTCCCCGTGCTCATCAATATACGCCATCACCTTGGGAGGTGGTACAAAATGCGCGTCATCCTCCTCGAACCGCATGCCTTCCGGAAACGTCCCAGTCGGAAATAAAAACTTTGGAAACGGAAACGGCGGCATCGACTCCGCCGCCTCCGCCGGTAAGCTCTTCACAAATTTCGCAAATCCCTTCACTCCACCCTCGCTTACGCCGAACATCGACTCGAATATCTGCATAAATGCGTCGACGTACTCTTCCACGTCCACATCCATCTCGCGCAGGCTTCCGCCGGCGTCGTAAAAGGCGCGTTTGCGGTCATCTTTTAAGACTTCGTACGCCAACGCGACGTCGGTGAATGCATCTTGTGCGCTGTTTGGCGCTTTATCCGGGTGCGCCTCGCGCGCCTTGGCGCGGTACGCGACAGTGATTTCGCGCGTCGTCGCCGCGCGCGACACGCCGAGGATGGCGTAGAAATCCGGGCGCGGTCCTTCGTCGTCGTCGTCGTCCTGATTCTGTGTGTGCGATGAGCTCACGCGCGAATGCGCGGTTTCCGCGCGCGATGACGTCGCGCGACGCTCGTCATCTAACGAAATCTCAGTCACCGTGACCATGCGACGTCGTGGCGGCGTCGATGCGCGCGTTCGTGCGGTGAGCCGTCGCGGAGCCGCGAGCCGAGGCGCGCACTGGCGTCGTCGCGTATTCAAATGACCGAGATGACGACGACGCGCGCGCCGCACGGGCGATGAAAACGAAAGCAATAATGAAAATAATAACAATACTACCGCGCGTGTGCTGCGTGTGCTGCGTGTGTGTCGTGTGAGTTGTACCCTCGAGCGGCTCGAGCGGCGTCGCTTTATCCGCAAACGCGTTTATACTTGTACCGATTTCACCTCCTTCGCCGCGCCTTCCTCCGCCCCTTGTCGCTCAAACACCATGCCCACTGTTTCAACCACCTGCTTCCCGCTCGGTGTGTCGATCTCTACGCTGTGCGATGCGATGGCGTTCATGACGTTGTCAAAGCTCTTCCCGTCGCACTCGTAGTACGCCTTGACGTTTCTCTTTGCCGGCGGATTCAACCACGTCGTGACGTCCACGGGCGCGCTGACTAGGAACACCGCGGTGGTGAGTCGTAAGACGTCGCCCACGCGCGCGCCCGCGGCGGCGGCGTTGGAGCCGTCGACGATTTCGTCCACGTATATTTCAGTCGTCACGCCTCTCACGCGTTGGGCAAAGACGAGCCCCAGCGGGCGCGCGCTCTCTATGCACACCGCTGTGGTGTCGTTGGGATACTTGAGCGATACTTTCGCAGGCGATGCGCCGCCGATGTCGACGGCAAAGGTGCGCGAGACGCCACCTGGGACGGGTTCGTCGACGCCGGTGCGTTGGACGACGCCCGCGGCAGCTACGGAGCAACAACGCTGACGACGCATCGCCGTGCGTCGGTTCGCGGTCGCCGCGAGCATGGACGATGTCGTCGTCATCGAACCCGACGACGACGCGGCGTGGCGTTGGGTGAAGTGCGACATATTGTGGTGAGCGCGAGGCGCGTTTTGAGGTTGAGAA
>JACLAB010013352.1_pt1 | contig 10436 bp, 10 predicted proteins | sample 8027921 | NCBI WGS metagenome assembly JACLAB01 (sample SAMN15725117, study PRJNA655200) | protist metagenome | isolation source: fluorescence activated cell sorting (FACS) single amplified genomes of... | place: USA: West Boothbay Harbor, Gulf of Maine | collected 2000-07-19
GGGGGGGCGAGTGTGTCAGTTACTACTTGTAAGCTACTAGCACACAACTAGCAACGAAGTAGTGAAGTGAGTGATTGCATTGCCCAAGTAGTAACTCGAGGTGATACTAGCACACTAGTAGTGAACCGACACCCCCGGTTCACTACTAGTGTGCTAGTATCAAATACCGTCTACTACTTGGGTACAGTGTGCCGAGGTAGTGCGCGCCTAGTGAAATTTTAATGGTCCCAAAATCCCTGACGGTTGACTCAACTCAGTGAGACACATGTGTACACACAAAAAGCACTCGATCAGGCACGATTGTATCGGGTTCCACATCTCACCATGATGTTGTCTACCGCATGCCGTGTGAGGGTCGTCGTCGTCGTCGCACCAGCAGCACCCCGCAGCAGAGCGTTTGTGACGTCCTCGCCCGTCGTCCGCCCCACCCCCAATGTGGTCGCCCGCGGATACAACAGGGGAGGCAGCAGCGTGCCAGAAAGGCTGGTTTCTTCGCTTCCGTACCTCCTACCACTGTTCGACAGCCTGCGATACGGCCGATTCCTGATGGTCCAGGTGGGTACTCGCTGATTTGATTTGAACCCGGTAGGCCAAGGCGCGCCCCATGTTCACCTTCACTCGCTCCTCCTCACCCTCACACCCTCACACCCTCACACCCTCTCACCCTCTCACCCTCTCACCCTCTCACCCTCACACCCTCTCACCCTCTCACCCTCTCCCTGTCTCACCAGTTCCCGATCATCTCGACTGTCCTCGCGCCGCTCAACCCGCTGATCCAGCTCTATTTCACGGTGCCGTTTGCCAGCCTGGCGTCCTTCTTCGCGATTTATTTGCTCGTCGTCAACAACTTCGAGTGGGACCGCAACGTGCGCTTCAACGCGATGCAGGCCATCCTCCTCGACATCATTCTGATCTTCCCGGGCCTCATCGAGTCTGTCCTCAAGCTGCGTCCCGTGGGCGGTCTCGGGTTGCAGCTGTACATTCAGGTCTACAACGCCATCTTCCTGTTTGTCCTCGTGGCCGTCGTGTACGCCGTCGGAAGCAGCATCGTCGGCTCGACCGCCCGCATCCCTCTCGTCGCCGATGCAGCCGACGCACAGACGCGGTGATGGTGACGGTGATGTCGATCATCGTCGTCGTCGGTCGTACGTGTATGTAACATGTTGAGCGAAGAACGCCAAGGTAAAGAATGAAGAATCGTATCATTTCATTTGTTGCCGACGGGCGATTCACGACGAAGCCCGGCGGTGACGAGGTTGCGGAAGAACTCGGCCCGCGAATCCTCGTGCTGCCGAAGGTTTTCCTTGAGTCTGGCGACGTGCTCCACGTACAGCTCTTCGGAGCCCTCCGGAGCGTCGGCGATGTCGTCGTGGTGGATCTCGGGGTGCGAACCGCACAGAACCTGGCGAACGAACGAAGCGCGTAGCGCGAGCGAGAGAGTCAGGGCGCGCGATGAGCGAGCGCACGTCGGTCGAGACCAATACACACTGCGACACCCTCGCCGACCCGGCACCGCATGGCCGCGACGGCGTGGTTCAGGTCCTCGTAGGTGGCGAGGACCTCGACGCCATCGAGTCTCTGGTGATTGACCGAGTTGATCCTGAAAACGGCATCGTCGGTGTCGTCAATCATCCAGTAGGGGCCGCCGTTGACGTAATCGAGGCATGTTGTCCACTCTCCGAGACCTGGCGAGCGAGCGAGCGACCGAATGGGCGAGTAGCACATAGAAGAGGCGCGAGCGAGCGAAACGACGCGAGAGCGATCGACGACAACTCACTGGCGACGGTATTGTACTTGATCTTGGCGGCCACCGCCCCGCGCTCCGACTCATAGTCGAATCCTGGGAACGCGGCGCCGGCCGCCGTCCCCCTGTAGAACTTGAGGTGGCGCTCGCCGACGACCTCGAGTTTGGTGCCGGCTTCGAACGAAACAGCGCCGCTCGCGAAGTACGCCCCGGCGCAGAAACCCAGGTACACGCCGCCCTGCTCCACGTAGCTCCTGATGCGCTGCATGCCGACCGGACCAAGCGCCGACACGTAGGGAAGGTCCGCGCCGCCCGGGAACACGAGGAGATCAGCCGATCGCCACGATTCGTCCGATGTGACCTCGGTCGCCGAGACCGTCCGCACGGTCAACTCCCCACACCGTTCCAACGAGCGGACCACCGAATGGACTGACCGAACTGACGCGCCGGGACCGTTATAGACCAGGGCATTACCGCGGAGTGTTGTTGGCGCCATGCTCGTGCAGTGGAATTTGAAAATTTTCAATTCGACTCGAGTCGACCCCTCAATCCGTTCAGTACCTCTTCGTGTTCCTGGGCCACTGACTGACGCGGCCTCGCGGCCACCCAGACATATGACCGAGGCACCCACGACGACACCGTCGTCACGAAGACGACGACGACTTCAACGGGCGATCGAGTCGGTCCTCAAACGCCTGGCGAGGCTGGTGGTCCTGTGCGTCGTCGTCGTCCTCACAAGACTGCGGACCCTCTTTTCCCGGAGATGGAGGATCGCGTCGTCCGTCCTGCGCGGCCGCCCGCCGCCCCCACCAAAGGTTCTGGGGGTGATCGTGCCGGACAAGCGGTCGCTTCGAAGCGAGCCCGAGCTGCAGGGCCTCGCGAGGATCGTGACGTGGGCGCGAGGATCGGGATTCAAGCTTCTGTCATTCTACTCGCCGTACGGACTCTTTTCGCATCGCGTTATGGAGAAGGCGCTCGATTGGGCGGGAATACAGGACGACGTGACGGTTTGGAAGGGCTGGGACGCACCGCGGGAATGGGTCGAGTCGGGTTCCCGTCCGCTGGGCGTCGCCCTGCTCGGGCCGGAGGACGCAGAGCGGCCGCTGGCGATGCTGGGCGAGACGCCGGCATCGGGATCGGCGTCGGGATCGGCGTCGGGATCGGCGTCGGTCGATACGGTACCGACGACGTCGTTGGAGCGCGCGTTGGAGGCGCCCAGCGAGCTCAAGCGGATGATGGAGCGGGTGGTCGGGCCGACGTCGACAATGTTCCCGGACATCATCCTGATCTTCGGCTCGAGCAGCTCGCTGTTCGGGTACCCGAACTGGATGACACGCAGCGTGGAGATATACCAGCTGGGAGACCTCGCGGCCGTCACGTCGGCCAAACTCTCCGCCAGCCTCGAGCGATATTTGCGGACAAACGTCCGGCTCGGGCGCTAGGTCGTCGTCGAGTGAGGAGATCGTCTCTTCGCCGCGTATACGGCATGAGCACCTACGTAGCTGCTTCCAGTGCACGTAAATTAAATTCGTTTCCAGACATCACGTAAACAGTGGTTTTCTTCTCTCCCTCTCCTTGAAACGAAACGATCGAGAGAGGGACCCCGTTCCCGGATCGTCCCATAAATTTGAATCGAATCGAGGAATTGATCGAGAACCCCCACAGAACTATGAAGGTACCGCAGGCGATCCAGGCGCTGGCTTCGTCTTCGTCTTCGTCTTCTGGGAAGCGTCTGAGGGAGATCATCGAGGCCGCCCCGGAAGACGGAGAGGTCGGGACGGTCGTGAGGCTCATCTCGGAGGCCCTCGCGGCCAGCAGCAGCGGGAAGGGCGCCTCCAAGGGTGTCGCACAAGAGAACATCGCGCCGCCGGTCGATCTATCGACGGCGGCGAGCGTGATCGACGAGCTGTTCTTCCTGCACCCTCGCGGGAAGCAGAAGCTCGGCTTTTTCGACGACCGACTGGTCGTCAAGACGGCCAAGCAAGACATCACCATCATGAGCACGGACGTAGAGGATGTGGTGATCCTCGATTCTATCCCGAAGGATACGAAGAACCGGGTGTACATCATGCTGAACTTCAGGGAGGACGCCGGGATCAAGAACGGCAAGACAAAGATGCGTGCTGCCGTCATCCAGGTCACGGGCGACCAGCAGTTGGATATCAAGCACCCCAAGGATGCCACCAAGCGTCTCACGGGGATCGCCGCCGTGGTCATCTGCCAGGCGGTCGGCGCCTGCGGCATCTCCGGGAAGTTGTTCCACGGCAGCGACGCCAAGGTATTCAGGTCGTGCTCCGACACCGCGGCGGTCGAGGCGTACGTGAAAGCGAGGTCCGGGTTCCTATTTCCCTTGCAGAACGGTCTGTGCTTCATGGAGTCCCCGCCGATCTTCATCCACAAGGACCGCATCCGCTCAGTGGACTTTTCGCGGGCCAGCGGGTCGTCGGCGACGTTCGACTTCCAGATTCATCTGAAGAGCGGAGCGATCGAGGAGTTCTCGAATATCTGCCGGAACGAGCTGGGCTGCATCCAGAACTGGGTGGACGCGACGAAGCTCCCGGTCGGGTTCCCAGAGACGTCTGAGGACGAGGACATGGAGGACGCCAGGGCCGTGGCCGTGGGCGGCGAGGAGGACGAGAAGGACGAGAAGGACGAGAAGGACGCCGGAGATGCGTCTTCTGACGACGCGTCGGATGAGGATTTTGATCCGTACAAGAAGCGGGCGAAGAAGCAGAAGAGGCTGAAGCACGGCGGGGACGACGGCGGTGCGGGTGCGGGTGGTGATGGACCTGACTCGAGCAGCAGCGACGACGACGACGACGACGAGGAGGACGAGGACGAGGAGGAGGAGGACGACGACGACGTCGAGCTTGTCGACGAGGACGACCTGAAGGTGACGGATCTCAAGGCGCAGCTCGACGAGGAGCGGCAGACGAAGCTCAAGGACGAGGCTCTGGCCGCGACGGCAGAGAGGGAACCGCGGGAGGTTCCGTCCAAGGACAAGGTCGGCGCTGGTGATGACAGCGATGACAGCGACGAGGACTTCAACGAGGAGGACGAGAGCGACGAAGAGGACGGCAGCGAGTCTGACAGCGACGACGACGTCGAGCTGGTCGACGAGCCCGACTTCAAGATCTCCGACTTGAAGCAGCGTCTCGACGACGAGGATGACAAGGGCACGGCGACAAAGGCGAAGAAGGAGACTGAGGAACCGAAGATGGAGGAACCGAAGACCGAGGAGCCGAAGAAGGAGTAGTGAGTGAGGGCAGCAACAGCAGCCGTACACGGGGTCGCACCCACCCACGACGTCGGGACAAAATTAAACACATAGTGATAGTCGTAATGGAAAAAACAACAGCAAACACACGTCAGATTACTCGTCGTCACTGTCCTCGTACGGGGCCAAGCAGCCGTCCTGGCCGTGGATGAGGTCGCACGGGAACACGTCGCGCGGCTCGGGGTACAGCTGCTGCGTCTTTCCGGAGAGGTATCGGTTGATCATCTTCCTGGTCGACGGGTTGTAGCCGTCGGTGACGTCCATATTCCTGTTCTTGGTGCGGGCCTCGCTCATGCTGTGGCGCACGCGGGTGGCCAGCACCTTTCCGAGCTCGACTCCCCACTGGTCGAAGGCGTTAATTCCCCAGAGGAATCCCTGGGCAGCGACGCGGGCCTCGTACAGGGCCAACAGCTGGCCGACCGTGTACGGGTTGACGGCCGGCAGCAGCAGCGAGGACGACGGCCTGTTGCCGCTGAACGTCTTGTGCGGGACGTAGAACGGCGCGACGCCCTCCTCCCTGAGCTCATCGGAGCTCTTTCCCGCGGCAAGCGCATCGGCCTGCGCGAAGAAGTTGCACATGAGCTCGTCGTGGTTGGAGACCTCCTCTCCCCGCAGGTAGACGCTCTGCTGGCTCTTGATCGATCCGATGAACTCGGCAGGGACGACGCGTCCCTGGTGAATGAGCTGGTAGAAGGAGTGCTGTCCGTTGGTTCCCGGCTCGCCGAAGTAGACTTCGCCGGCCTTGAACGAGAGGGGATCGCCGTCGAGCGACACCTGCTTTCCGAGCGACTCCATGGCCACCTGCTGCATGTGGGCCGGGAACTTGGCGAGGGCCTGGCAGTACGGCAGGATGGCCAGCGAGCTCCTTCCCAGGAAGGTGGAGTTCCAGGTGGAGATGAGCGCCATGATGACCGGGATGTTGTTCTCGAACGGCGCCTCCCTGAAGTGCACGTCCATGTCGTGCGCGCCGCGGAGGAAATCGTGCATATTGTCAAAGCCGTACTGGAGCGACAGCGGGAGGATGCCGACCGCGGACGTGACCGAGTAGCGTCCTCCGACCCAGTCCCAGAAGCCAAACGCGTTCTCCGGGTCGATGCCAAACTCCTCGACGAGCTTGAGGTTGGTCGACACCGCCACCATGTGCTTGGCGACAGCGTCCTTGGGCTTGTATCCGAGCTGGGCCAGCTCGGCGGTCAGCCAGGTCCTCACCGTGCGGGCGTTGAGCATCGTCTCGGTCGTGGTGAACGTCTTGGAAATGACCACCACGAGCGTCTCCTCCGGGTCGAGCTGGTGGAGCGCCTTTGCGACGTCGACCGGGTCGACGTTGGCCAGGAAACGGAGCTTCCTTCCGAACGACGCCTCCTTGCATCCCTCCTCGAACTGGAGCGACGTGTGGACAAACGCGGGCCCCAGGTACGAGCCTCCGATTCCGATGGCAACGACGTTCTTGATGGGTTTCCCGCTCACACCTGGCGGGGACCGAACGAACAAAGTGAGCGCGTCGGGGCGTGCGTGCGTGCGTGCGTGCGTGCGTCCGTCTCAATACACACCGGTCCATTCTCCGCTTCTGACCTTGTCAGAGAACTCCTTGATCTTGTCCAGAACCTCCCAGACACCCGGGACGACGTCCTCGCCGTCCACGTGGACGCGCGAGTCGCGGGGGGCACGGAGGGCGGTGTGGAGGACGGCACGGTCCTCGGTGGCGTTGATGTGATCTCCGGCAAACATGGCGTTGATCTTGCTCTTCAGCTTGGCGCGCTCGGCGAGGTTCAGGAGAAGCTGCAGCGTGTGGGACGTCATGTTCTGGCGCGAGAAATCCAAGTACACGCCGTTATGCTCCCGAATCATCGAGTCAGTGCGCTCCTCGTCGATGAGGAGATCCTTCAAATGGAGCTGCTGAACCTCCTTCGTGTGCTCCATGAGGCTCTGCCACTCGGGGCTGTAGGACACCGGGATCGTCTTGCCGCCCAGCAGCGTGTTGCTGGTCGACGCCGGCGTGGTGAGATCCACCGCCGCGATCTTCGACCAGGCCGCCCTGGTTGGGAGCGTGGCGGTCCTGAATGAGAGGAGGATTGAAGTATTGAACGAGCGTGCGTCGTGAGTCGTCAGGGCTGGGTGGGTCCAAAAGGGTGAGCGAGACGGATGTGACGACTCGACGCGTACCTGGCACGGGCCGGCCGCGTGGCCTGCTCTCCCAGTAGCGGGATGTGCTTCATTGTCGACGTCGTCGACGTTGACAATGCGATCATGGCGAATGTGCGAAGAAAGCGCCACCGATGATGATGAACCGATAACTGGCTTCGTAGGGCGTTGGCAAAATTACCGCACTGGGGTCGCTCTAGACGCCAGCCGTTCGGATAGAACAAGAACTAAATGCAGACAAAAAAGAATGGCGCGGGGAGGGTGCAGGGAGGCGGGGGGCCGTAGCTCGGACTCGGATAAGTCACTCGATGGGGTCACCGTGACCGTTCGGATCGGAAAGAGATCACTCGTCGGCAAGGAGGGTGGCGTAGGCGCGGCTGGCTTCTTCCGCCTGTCGCCCTCCCAGCCGCAGGCTGACCTCGAGCCACAGGGGACAAGGCAGCTGCAGGCACCCCTTCAGGATGACCGCGGGCGACACGCTCGCGACCGCCCACATGCCGTCCCTCACCTCCATCTCCAGCTGGCCCGGTGCCCAGGCTTCCGACCCCAGGAAGAACTTGAAGCGCTGTGATCGATCCGAGACTGTGCAGTTGAGCGCGTCGAGCCGCGCATCCAGATCCTCAGGCACGGATCCGTTCGCCTTGAAAATGCCGGGCATGAGCTCTTCCGAACCGACCCAAGCAGAACCTGCAGAACGAGAGAACGAGCGAAGCGCGTAGTGCGTAGTGCGTAGTGCGTAGCGCGAGTGAGGGGGTCAGGGCGTTCGAAGGGCGAGCGCTCGGCGGTCCGGCTCAAGACGTGCCCTCGCTGTGAATGACCTGGACATGCTCCTGCATCGAGGCGCCGCCCATGTACAGCACGTTTTCTGCAAACAGGTGCTTGAGCTTTGACTCGCCGGTCTCGTCCTGTATCAGCGTGCGAGAGAGGACCAGCGACGTCGGGCGGTTGAGCATGACGCCCGTCGTGCCGTTTGCATCGTGCGACGTGACGAATATCACTGCCTCTTGCTGGTGCTGTTGCAACAGCTGTGAGGCATCGCTGAGTGCCGAGGCCGCCACTATTACGGCTCCCTTTTCGAGCACGCACGGGACGGCCCAGAGAGGCTGGTCGGCAAGTTCCGGGTTGGACACACACATGAGCGCCTCGTTCTTGTGCAGCAGGTTGCTCCTGGAGCTCGTGCTCGTGCCGGCCTCGTTCTCTTCGCGCTGCTCGCCCATGATGAGAGCCGCCCGGAACGCACGCCAGTCGTCGGACGAGGAAGAGGAAAGGGCGACGAGCCGAGACGTCCGCTTGCGGTTTGCGAGCAAAATGCTCGCCCTGGCGCCTGCTACTGCCTTCATTTGTGTTTGTGCCTGTATGTTTGCACTCATGGACGTGATGTCATGACACGCGCTCTATTTGATTCAAATGACTCATCGTCGATCGACCTCTTCGCGAAGATCAGCAGCAACTGCTCGCCCTGCCGGCGTCGGCGGCGCCGTCCAACCGTATGCCGGTTTGCGGCCGGGGCCGCGGAGGCTTCGCTGCAATCACCTTGCCAAGCTTCTCCGCCACGGCCGCAAACACCTCCCGCACACCCACGTCCTCCTTCGCACTGGTCTCGAAGAACAGCAGGCCCTCCTCCTCCGCGTAGGCCCGCGCCTCGTCCTCGTCCACTTTCCGATCGTCGGCCAGGTCGCACTTGTTTCCCACCAACGCGATCACCAGGTCTGGCGACTCGACGTTGGCCTTGAGCTCGCTCACCCACTTCTTCGCCCGTTCAAACGAATCGCGAGACGTTATGTCATACACACACACGCTCGCGCTCGAGGATCGATAGTACATGGGCGCGAGGCTGTGATAGCGCTCCTGTCCTGCCGTGTCCCACAGCTCGAACTTCAGGTTGTGTTCCACCTTCGTCGAGAATGCCGCGCCGATGGTGCTCTCCTGGTTTTCGTGATAGCTCCCCTTGACGTACCGGTGCACCAGTGATGTCTTCCCGCACGCCATCTCCCCCAGGAGCACCAGCTTGCAGACCGCGAGTGAGTCCATCGTGTCCGTTCGGAGAGTAGGGTGGTCGGTCTTTCCACCGGGGGTGATGATGATCCACCGGTGTTCTGTTCAACGGTCTGGTCTCTTTCAAACGCCGTCTCGTCGCGCGCCGTATGTGATCTACTCTGTCGACTCGGCACTCAACCCGGCAAACACGTGTCAGTCAGTCACCTCGACCGACAAGACGCGAGAAAAAAAAAACGTGTCGCGAACACGTCGATGACTGGCACAAGGCTCCTTCTGCTGCAGCTCTTCACCCTCCTGGCCGCGCGTCACGGTAGGCATGGGGTTTGGCTCGGTGTTGGGGCGGTCATCGATTTCGACGTGACCTACACCCAACGCGAATCGCTGGCCCAACACCCCGTTGGCAGCCTGCACCTCAACGACGACGAGGCCTCGTTCGTCGACGTCGTCTCGAGCTGTTCGTCCCTCGACGCATTCCACTGTCCTCTGGCCGGGTTCGTGTTGGTGGGCTCGCGGGGCGGCGACGTGCTGTTGCTGTCGAGGGAGGGGGCGCCGGCCCTGGAGGTGGCCGGGCCGCCCGGGTCTGGCGCTGTGCGGGTGGTGCGGGTGGTCCAGGCGAGGGCCTATCGGCTGAAGCACGACGTCCTACTCGTCGGGAGCTTTGACGGCGTCCCGGGTCTGCACGGGCTGCTGGTCGACCATCGGACGATGGAGGTCGACGCGAGGGGCTGGATGGCGATGAGCGATGCGGTGCGCGATGTCGCGGACGTACGGGTGGTGAGTAGCACGCTTTCATCTTCAAAGGATGGGATGCGGCTGGTCCTGCCGGCCGTGGCGGTGCTGAGCGCGACTGGGGACGCCTACGTCGGTCTGGACGTGCCCGTCCCCGCGCCCGCGCCCGTCGGCGGCGCCGAGTCGTGGCCCTTGCATCTCGTCAAGCGGGGCGCCACGCACGTATTTGCCAGCTATAAGTTTGGATTGTACCTCGTCGCAGACGACAACGCGTACCGGATCGACCGGAAGACCCTCGACGCGCTGCCGTTGCCGTTGCCGTGCTGGGGCGACGGTGACGATCGAGTGCTTTCGGTCGCCTTTGACGACGTGTTCCACGAGGTGCACGTGTCGTCGGTGGTTCGATCGATCGATGGGTACACGTTGCGGAGACACAGGTTGGCGCCAGGAGGATGCGTTGAAGTCCATTCGATCCCGCTGTTGGACCGCCTGGCCGTGGATGGTCCTGACCGTCTGTCGTCTTCCGGTGGCTACTCGCTCGTGTCG
>JACLAB010001352.1_pt1 | contig 10431 bp, 11 predicted proteins | sample 8027921 | NCBI WGS metagenome assembly JACLAB01 (sample SAMN15725117, study PRJNA655200) | protist metagenome | isolation source: fluorescence activated cell sorting (FACS) single amplified genomes of... | place: USA: West Boothbay Harbor, Gulf of Maine | collected 2000-07-19
CGACCAAGCTAATAGCGCCAATAGTCACGGCTGTGCTGGGCTCTCTTGGTGGATAGAACTTACCCGAGCACAGAGGGAGGCACTACCAGTGCTCAGTCAGGGAGATGCTGCCAGTAATCAATACAAGAAAGACAAGGAGGATGAGCAGTCAGTCAATAATAGTACATCATCTGGGTCTGCAACACCCAATGCAGGTAATTTCAGGCAGAAACAGCAGGCGCTAGAGACTGGTATGTGGGCTACAAGCGCATTACAAGTGCAGATATCAGGTAAATTAGGTAGAAAGACTACAGTGTACCTTGTGCTCAATGCCGTCACGCCCGGAGGAGGGTACGCAGCAAGACTGTTGGAAATACAGGTAGATATAGTAGACAATGACGCAGACATAAATGGCATGAATAGTGTGAGATTAAGGTACAAGAGACGCACAGAGCTGCCCAGGGCGGGACGCGTTGGCGTGCTGGACGTGCGTGCACAGTCCGAGGATCGAGACGGGCATGTGCTCTTAGGGTGGGAAGAAGGGCTTGTTGGTGTGTTCCGAATACAGGTAAGCGATGTGTGTGGGGGAAAGTCCACCATCCCCGGAATTAGATACCATACGATGGCCATTTTTTTTTACACGCAGCCTTCATGCTCATATCGACCCAAATCTACATTTCACCATTGCTCACATGAAGGATATGCGGGCTGAGCGGTTCCTCCATCTCAGAATTGCGGAGCTCCGTGGAGTTACCCTCCCTATACTAGGTTGCGGCTTCGTAGGAGGCTACAAAGAACGTCGTTCTCAGCACCAGAATTACGCCGAGACCAGCAGACTTGATCATAGAGCTCTGCGAGGTCTAGATTTCGAGTGGACTCAAAATGGACTCTGGATGTGTGTAGCTGTAGGCCTTCCTTCTGCCCACAAGCAAGTGCAGATGGGAATTGAAGATGTGGTAAGATACGGGCACGATAAGTATGGCGTGTGTAATAAGCTACTTTTTTTCGAAATCAGCGATTCCCGTGCGCCGGCCATTGCAGCTCCCGTAGAGACCCATGAGGCGTACGTACGAGAGCTATCCCTCACCCAGAGTGTGAGTCTGCCTTTTTTTAAGAACAACCGCAGCAATTGCGGCTCAGTGGTATGTAACATGAATACCTAAGCTAGCTTATCGTAATGTGCGATAGTTTTGAAAGGTCTTAGCTAGCTATACCACACCTTTGACTATCGTGACAATCCATCGCACCTAACATTCATGCTAACGACCTTACATCGCTGACGTTCGCAGGTCGTCTGTCCGTCCGAGCGCAGCTTGCGACTGAGCTGTGTGCCCAGAACCGTTCGCGGCGAGCATGGCCGAGAGTGCTATGTGCGTCGGAGAGTGGTCTTGGGATGGCCATAACTCTCTACTGTGAGCATCATGAACGCTCATCATCTGCTACAGCACCATCATACTAACAAAACTCCCCTCTATTTTATCAATATATCATCAATTCATCGTCAATATCCATCTAGGTACTTACGCAGCGAGTAGTCTCGGACTTTCCTGGACCGATGTACCCATTAGGATTCAGTTTGACCGAGAAGAGTATACCGTACGTAGAGCAAGAGGATGAACTGGACAAGCTGCCAGCTAATCCTGCTATCCCCTCAGGTACTGGCGATGCTAGTGATGCAAGCAGTGAGACCAAAGTTGCTCTCAAGAGCATCAACGTAGGCTGCTCATTCCCACGGAATTCCCGCACGTCATCCGTAGAACCCCTGAGGAGGCTGCCGTTCGCCCCTCTGACCAGGTATATAAATTGATTCATATTGGTGGTCATATAAATTGATACATATTGGTGATCAGAGTGGAATTCTGGGGGCGTCACAAACCCACAACATAACTACCATATAACCATCATACCAACAAAACCCCTAAAATGTCGCTCCGCTGCGCTGTAGGAATGTCGCCATCCCTGGTCTCGGCTATACCCCCATGTTGGGAGGGGGCGGAAGCGGTAATAGCAGTAATGGCAATAGTACGTCTAGCGGTACTGAGGTGCGACTAGCTGGTGCCCTCAACCTCTCAGCCCCTCTTCCCGTAGCTGCCAGTATTATTGCCTACTCATCGCGTTTCGGACAGCTTGGCGCAAGCAGCCAGCAGCTCGCCGGGGTGATGAAAAACGTGCCGTTGGGCCTGCAAGGTTCTGTTTTCGCCCAGTCCGACGGAGGAAAGGCATTTAGAAGAGAACGCAAAGCCAGCAACACTACTGCTAGCACTACAAGCACTCCTCGTACGGATGATAGCTTATATAATCCACGTACGCTAACCACCAAAATCAAAAGCACGGCTGATAAGTCTATAGATGTTGCTAGGATGAACCAGCACACTCTGCCCTTTTCTGCATTCCTTCGTCCACCACGCCGAGTGAGCAATGGAGAGTACGGGAAGCACTTGGGAAATAAGGCAGTGCATGCGATGGCGGCCGATGAGGTAAGTCGTTTAGCTCTTGAATTCCGTTGCTTTGCCACGCCCTTGAGTATCATAATCTGCGCACACAATCATCATGCTCATATAGATCCTTGCGTTTCATGATCTATCGTACGTTACGATCATGCTCATATTGACCCGTTCATTCCTACATTTCATAATACATAGCTGTTAGCGGATGAGGTTATGTTGAATGCCAAACGCAGGCAGATCCAGGTCGAAGCCAAATACCTGTTAGTGCAGAATTTGCTTACGAAGCGGCAGGCAGCTGTGGAGTCTCAACGCAAGAAAGAGGTACGTGCTGTACATGTAGGCTTAACTGTGAAATTCGGTCATCATAAATACCCAGTGCGACCACCGTACTAATAAAAGCCCGAAACATCTATTGTATTTCTATTTCACCATCATACTGATAATGACTCCAAACACTCTTGAATGTCTCAGGTGACTGAGGCGAGGAGACGTGAACAGCAGGAACTCGAGAGGGCACTGAGGGTTGCAAGGGAGAAGCAAAAAAGGTGCGTGCGTACATGGGGGTGTAGGTAGAATATATGTGGGGGTACAGATAGCAGTACCCCAACACCCATTTACATATGCACACTTACCAAGCGCATGTTTCTAGACGTGCGTTCACCCACCCCAGCAATCCTCTCCTAACATTATCACCAATACACTGATATATCTGCACACCAATACATCAATACGCAGAGAGGAGGAGGCACGTGAAGCCAAGGCCAAGGAAGTCGCGGCTGAGGCGGGCTCGGCCTTGCACCGAGGCCTCTTAGTACCTCCCAGAGACCAGGCCGGTAATGGCAATATTGCCAATAATGGCATAGATCAGAGCAACCTTCTCGCTGCTAATGGTGCTAATGGTGCAAGTAATGAGATAGCAGATGCTAATGGTGCTAATGGTGCAAGTAATGAGATAGCAGATGTTAATGGTGCTAATGGTGCAAGTAATGAGATAGCAGGTGCAGGAGCAGGTTCGAAGCGGTCTGAGCCCGAGGGAGGCAGGGGAGCGAATCCCGCAGACGCGCCATACGCGAAGAGCACCAGGGTGTGAATAGAACATATAGTGGGAGTGAGTCTCAGACCATGTATAAAATTGTAAAGCAATCTATCAAACAGTAATTAGGCAATATGCAACTCTAAATCTATTACTTATCTAAAACATCTACTTGCTAGTACTTTGATTCACTTGTGGTGTGCGAATGAGCAGCAGAGGCAGACACACTAGTAATACTGGTGCCACAAGCAGGTATTTGAGCCACACGTAGAATCTGGTACTCACCGCAACCTGGTGTAAGTAGGGTTAGGGTTAGGGTTAGTATTGCGTTTGTACCGCACGTCATGATAACCGAGGGTACGATAGAGCTACCACTATTCGTGTACCTGGCAGGCGTCTTCAAAATGTTGTCCATGGTCATTGGTCATCCCCAGCACTAATGTCATGCTATCAGGGGGGGACACTGGCAGATATGCAGTATATCTGCCCGGCATTGTATATTCCTGTGTGAGAAGTGGCACGGCTTTGTTCGTACCGCGGGCGAAGAGAACCTTGTACCTGTGTTGACAGCGATGATGTTTAAGAGAGTTGTATGATTTTAGCACTGAAGTCAGTGATACTCATAAGTGTAATAGAACGTCATCACCTCTTTTATGTGAATCCCTCGGCAATTACTATAATACCCAAGAAAAGCAATAACCATGGACTTCAAAGGCAAAGGCATGTGTCTCATGTAAAGCACATTCCATCACGTACTTCCTCTGTACTTCCGAGCCCTCGGGTATAGGCCTTGCGTCCCATATATCGAACGTCACAGAGAGGTTCTGGCTGCCCATCACGTCTGCGTGGGCCAGCGCACGTCTTTCAGATTCAGGCACCTGCACATACATGCCGATGTTTGTTGCGGTTGTGGTCAGTACGAGTGAATCGTTGTATATCCTGGTAGAGGTATATAGAATATAGAAGTCCTATATTGACCTCGAAGTACGCTTATTCATCCATATTAGCTGTACGTACAGATATGCCAGTCTGCCCGTGACTGAAGCCGTTGGATCGACCGTCTGGAAATGAAGACCATCTGTGGAAATTGGGGAATTTAAATTGAGTGTAATGCCTGCATGAGATGGATCTTTCACTCCATGATCTAGCAGAAACTGTTAGGCCCCCTGAAGTTCATCTTTTAGTCATGCAAAACCAATCACGCACTGGTTAAGGGGATGGGCAAAGACTCCAGTATCGATCGCCATGACCTGCATGAATGGATGCATGTATATATGACGTCAATGGGGGTGTTAGCGATGACTGACTGTCCGAAAGGTGCATGAGAACCAATCTACCATGCTTACCTGTCCGTTGAGAGTGCCAAGCACTATCTCCAGAGATCCATCCCCGCTAAGATCTGTCACTAAGGGGGTGGAGGAGATGTGTTCCCCCACGTCAACCGCGTCCGCGCACCCCTCTAGGCCGTCGAGAACGTACCTATTATTGTGGTGTTCAGGGGCGTTATTAGTACGATTGTGTGTTCGCGATAAGCAAGATGTGAAAGAAATCTATCGCACGTCACAGGATGTAGTAGAGCTGTAGTACACCTATCGCCCGAACTACTCATATTTGACTACAACACTCATGACATAAAGCTATCGCGCTATTACCAAACATAAAACGTACAGATGGCCATCGAAAGCAGGTACTAGTAGGTGCAAACCCCTTGATACCGTCCCCTTCTTCCGCCTTTCTTTTTCGGTTTCTTCTGTAATCTCGCTGCCGCCTTGACCGGAGGTGCCTGGGTGGTTGGAGTATAGAGCGAAGACATAGGTGGTCAGGTTCCAGGATTATAGAGCGAAGACATAGGTGGTCAGGTTCCAGGATTATAGAGCGAAGACATAGGTGGTCAGGTTCCAGGATTACGATGGATAAGGCATTATCAGCATAAAGGCTAGCTAATGTACCAACTTACCTACAGCCCAGGTCTCTGACAGTCCGAGTAACTGTGACCATGGAGGCATGTACGGGTCGGGGCCTGCCTGTCCTCTGACGTGCGCATGAACATTGAGTTGAGGGGTCAGTATTTGGTGACGCACGATAGATGTTTGGGTCATTGTCAGCACGGTGTTGCACTGTATGCTCGTGATATTTAAGAGTGTGATAGAGCTACACAATATCACTCGCGACATCGCTCGCATTGAGCACAACGGTAACGATATGCAGATACAGTCACAAGTACGAAGGCACATACCCCCCACGGTAGGCTCCACTTGTAGGCTGCTGCTGCTCATATAGCTTCTTATAGTCATGCAGATCAACTAGCAGTAATGGGGCGCTGCACTGAGACTTGTCGGGAAGGGCGATGGGATATCCCTGTAAAATCTGTATATCATACAAGACCAAGAGATGAGTCTGAGGGTGTAGTGCGTGCGACGGTCGGAACAGGCCCAGCGCCCCAGAGCTATCTATAGCACGTACGCGTCCTGTCTGACCGTTCACCGCCCAGATGTGGCAGCCAGTTTCGGACACCGCTGCTGCTACCACGTCAACTTGGCCGTCGCCATCGACATCACCAATAGTTGGGGAGAATGGGAGTGCGCCGCTGTAGTATACATCATGACATTTAGGGTTGGTGTAAGTACGATGGCTGTGTATAAAGGTCATGATAGAGCAATGGCCCTCTGAAGACCACCAATGTATCTATAGCACGTTAATAGCCATAGAATAGAGCAATGGCCCTCAGAAGCGCACCATGTACTCACCTGGTGATGACGTCCCACAGCACGTTTCCATCTAGATCCACCAGAACCAGGTTCCCACCCATATCCGCAACGATCATTTCTAGATTATCGTTGTGCGGACCATGTTTAAACCTACATGGGTGGTAGCATTATACAGATGTTGCGAGTGGAGTCATTATGAGTAAGATGTATGTGCAGGAAATAGCCGCCTGAAGATCACCCCAATGCACATACGCACATACCCTTTGCCTAGGTTGAAGTTATCTACTTTGTCTTCTTCTCGTACAGCTGAGGGAGACCATATGTCCGCCACCTGGAGTGATGACATGCAATGTTTTAGGGGCATTATTGGTAGATGACTATATGGTATGCTCAGATAACTAGGGAACTGACAGACCTACAGTAGAACTTTCATATTCAACTCTCAGTATTGAATATAACAACAGTGATTCAGATAAACAGCCCCGTAAAGTTCACTCATATTGGCACGTACAGCTATCTGTGCTTCTATACGATGGAACTGCATGGGGAAGTACCTTCTCACAAACCCCGTTTCTCCGTCCAGAACGTACAATAGCCCCAGGTCAGTGCCGATTATCACTTCCGATCGTCCGTCTCCATCCAAATCAGCTACCGTAGGAGCGGACTTGATTAAAGCGGTGAACGTACTCCTGTCGGTGGTCAGATCTAGGTGCACACTCCAGGCCCAGTCCTGCATTTATAGTACAGTATAGGTGTATAATAGATGACGTACAGATGTTGATGTGAGCATGATGGCGGGGTACAATGGTTATGGAACCCATGGGTATGGTAGAGCTGCATAGCTCCCATGTAAGTCGTCAGGTATTGGATGGCATAGCAATGACATAGAGATACAGCCCTCCGAAGATCACCTAATATGCTTACTGACCTGCTGCTGTAAGTCCCAGCAGAGGATTCCTCCGGCCACATAGCCTCCATAGTCGAATCCTTCGCCCTCATCACGCTCTTTTTTTTCTATATCAGCGTCTTTACCGTCTTTATGAGAAGGTTTATCGAAGTAGTAGCTCACAGGGATAATGAGCTTCATATGGCCATCACCATTTACGTCAGCCAAGGTAGCACTGGCCAGTACATGGGGCTCCACGTATACATATTCTGACTCGTTGAAGCCGCCCATCCCTCCCATCCCGCCTCCGTAAAAGGAATATTCGTCATCCCCCACAGTCAATCCCTCTCCATAGCCGGCGTATCGGTTAAGGCCGTAGTGCTCTGTCGCATCGGGGCTTCCGTCCGGTGCGTTATGGATATGATCTACTGGGGTGTAGTCGTCAGTCCCGTCCATTCCTCCACCGTACGTCGCCCCGTTGGAGCTTTCTCCGAAGTCAGGAATACCAGGGTCGACTACATCCGCTATAGTATCGCCAGTCGCAGGATCTTCCGTTTCCTTCAGTCTTCTCCGCCCCTTCGCAGCTGCGCCTACTGTGCTAGTCTCTTCTATATTTTTTTCGAGCTTTGGGTTTCTGGTGCCGAATGCTTTAGCAATGTCCTCCTTCTTGACGTTCGGGCCTCGTTTCTGCGTGTCCTGTTGATTTTCCACCCACGGTATGTCCATACGAAGGCCCGAAAGATCGTCCGGTTTGGCCGCTTTGGGGCGACTTGGACTATTCTCGTCGCCTAATTTCTCTTGGTTTTCGGATTTGGGGTTGCTGGAGCTATACTTCGTGCTGCTCTGATGATCGAACATACTAAGCATCGCGTAAGAGTCGACATAATCCTCGTTGATTCCCTTCGCCCAGTCCTTCTTCACTCTAAGACGAGGTACGTGCGTGTGGAAGTCCTCTAAATACTGTCCATATTCTCCCAGACGGATGAAGAATAGGTTCCCGTTCTTATCTACTACGCCTACATCATCCTTGCCGTCTGCATCTATATCGAAGAGAATGGGGCTGCCGAGGAAGGTGCTGTCCTCGAATGCCATGGGCCAGCCCCATGGTTTGTATCCATCATCGCCCAGTACCTCCACAAAGTCGTAGAAGGTGCTAATGAAGATCTCTTTACGTCCTTCTGGGCCGCTAGGGAAGATGAGAGGAGTAGCATAAACTGGAGAACTCACATGGACTGTCCATTTGAGATGGAAGTCGAAAGAGCAGCTAGCTTCTTTGTCCATGTGGCTAAGACTGAACTCTTTGGCCTCGATCAAGTACGCAGGAGTCGAGTTGTGATAAGCACGATTCCCTTTCTTGCTGTCAAAGTAGTCGGGAATGACTTTCTCAATATCTCCAAGCTCTCCATGAGGATTTGTGATTGGAGAGCTTAGAACTAGTAAATATAGATTTGATAGCGCTATTAACGACGCACACCATACTAAAAGCGACAATTCCATTTTAAAAGGGTCGAACTCGCCACTCATTCTCGAATTTGGAAATATACTGAAACGTGCTATAGATCCGCGCGTTCTCTAAAAACGTGCGGATAGACGTGATTTTGACCCCATCTTAGTTTCAACTATCAAAATGTTAAGTCGTATACTTGCTCTGTGCAGTATTCTATCGTTGGGGCTATCTTTCAGGGGTAAACCTCACACTATGCACTCTGGAACAGCTCTCAACCGAGGATCCCTGTCCATGAAGCAAGATTTCGGGAACGTGAAGTATAAAGGATTCGACGACTGGTGCGCAACCTTCGGTGAAGACCAAAAAGAAAAGTTCCCTGAGTACTTCAGCCTGCCTGATGGGGTGTATGAAATAGCCTTGCCCAGACCGCTTGGCATCGTATTCGAGGAAGTGGAGGCGGATGGGAGGAAAGGGGTGTTCGTATCAGAACTAGTGCCTGGTGGAAACGCAGAGAAGAGTGGACTGGTCAGTGTAGGAGACTTACTCATAGCGGTGACTGGCGTTAAGGTAATCGGAGCAAAATTCGACCGTCCCCTCATCCAAGCAGATATACTTGACTACGATACTATCATCATGGCCATCGGCTCGAACGAGTCCAAGCGGGGCTATGACGGTCCCATCATGCAGGTATTTTTTAAGAGTTGGTCTTTGGAAGCCTGTATTTCTATGCCATTGCTATACTTTTTGGTGTTTGGTGGCTCATATGAATGCTACGACGTAGCTCTAGCCTGTCGGCAGGCTATAATGGCCATTTCTCACAGTAATCATACTCAAAATCGCCACTTCATTTCACCCTCGCCATGTAGTTCCTCCAGCTAGGTGCTCCCTACCCCGATAACTATCTCAACGGGGAGATGCGCAAAACCGCCTCTCCTCTCGCCCCTGATTTCCTATAATAGAGATCTACTATAAATGGGACGTTTTTTGGTATGGGGATTATATGTTTAGAACAAGGAGAGTAGAGATATGATTGTATAAGTGCTATAATGAAATGAAAGAACTGGTGATAAAAGGGTCATTAATACCTACGTATAACAAACATAACACAATTACTCCCCCTTCTTACCGTCCACTACCTCCTTCAACTTCAGCTCGATCTGCTCTAGACTAAGCCCCCTAGTCTCGAACACCTGGTAGTAAGTGAACGCAGAGGCTGCAGCCGCAATTAGCGCGAACTGGGCAAATAGCGCGGATTCTCCTAGAAACTCCCTCTCGGACTCGAATGCCAGTGTCACCAGCAGATTACTGCCAAAATTAGTCAGAGTACCACAGCTCACAGCTGCACTGCGTACTCTTAGTGGGAATATCTCCGAGAGAACAAGCCAGGTGACTGGGCCGAAACCGATCTGATAGAAACCAACAAAAGCTAGAATGCACGCGATGATGGCATTGGTGCTTGGTTCCCCGTCCCCGGCTAACCCATATAACGCAGAGATGGCAGCGAGGGATACCGTCATGCCCGCGTTCCCATAGAGCAGCAAAGGTCTACGGCCAAAATTCGGGTTTTCCACAAGAGACGCAGATAATATGGTCATTATTAGCTTGAACACCCCCACGCCAACCGCGGCCTCGTACCCCAGCCCCGCCTTCTCGAATATCCTATTTGCGTAGTATAGCACACTGGGCTGGCCGGATAGCTGCTGTAGCAGCACTAGTCCTACCCCGATGGTTAGTGCCTTTTTGTTGTAGGGGCTGTCGAATATTTGCCCCAGTTTCTCCGTGATACTTTCATCCCTGGATGCGGAGGAAGCGGATTCCCCTGTGGATGCTTTTATCATTGCTGCCACCTGTTGGGTGGCTTCTTTCTCCCCCAGGCCCTGGCAGCTCACGAGAGCTTGCTTCGCGTCCTCAGGGCGACCCCTGAGAGCCAA
>JACLAB010002221.1_pt1 | contig 10429 bp, 5 predicted proteins | sample 8027921 | NCBI WGS metagenome assembly JACLAB01 (sample SAMN15725117, study PRJNA655200) | protist metagenome | isolation source: fluorescence activated cell sorting (FACS) single amplified genomes of... | place: USA: West Boothbay Harbor, Gulf of Maine | collected 2000-07-19
CTTTGGATGAGAACAACGAAGATGGTGATGATGAAGTACAATATCGCGCGATGGAAAAAGAGTATAAAAGTCAAAGAGCATCTTCACCGTTCGCGTGTTTTCGAAGATTCTCTCAGTTTCGAGAGTTGCACGCCTTCTCTTCGACGAAAGGTGCACGATTACCTCCGTTTCCTCCGAAAGTATTAATCGTCTCTCCGCAACACTTAGAAGAGAGAAGAGCAGCTTTCGAACAGATTTTGAACACAATCATGAACGACAGGACGTTGAATGCTTTGCCAGAAGTCTCGTCCTTCATTGGTGCCTTGCAGATATTGGAAAACGCGGGAGATACGAACTGGACGATACCGAAGGGTGATAAGAACGGGAAGAATGGTAGCACTGGTAATAAAAGCAACGGTAAAGCGAGCGGGAACTACGATACCACGCCTCAGGGAAGAAAGAGCAACGGCTTTGATGGCTACGATTCGTGGGAGGAAGAAACGCCGATAGTAACGAGTAGCTCGCGTTCGCAACAAAAATCGTTGGAAGAGTTTCACCTTTCGAGCGCGGCGCTTCACAAGACCATAGCCGCGTCGCCGAGTCCACTAAAGTTTACTCCAACAAGTGAAGATAAAAATGGGAGTAGTCCAATGGGAATGACATCAATGTTGACATCACCAACAACGACAACAACAACATCGAGCGAGAATCCGGTTACTTTGGAATCACAACAACAACAACAACAACAACAACAACAACAACAACAACAACAACAGCGCACTTTTGATGGCCTCGAGGCACGCGAAGCGATCAAACTTGGCGATGTTGCATCTTTAGAAACTATTATGGGTAGCGGACAAGTCGATCCGAATTATCGTGACGGGCACGGATTCACCCTTTTAATGTTGGCGGCAATGTTCAATAAGAAAGAGTGCTGCTTAGCATTACTCGCCTCGGGCGCTAGAAAAGAGTTAGTCAATAGGGATAACGAAACTGCAATAGATTTAGCTCCAGTTTCGCTCGGGAACATCATTAGGCAATATAAATAGCAAAACGAAATAGAATCTCTAGTTTACTACGTACAACGCGCAAATCTAATAATACATAAAATCTTCCTTCTTCTCCTTCTCCTTCTTCTTTAAGCGAGTCCTAATAACTTTAAAGTCGCCGCTGAATTTTTTTCCATGCCGGAACCGCTGGCGATAGCATTCACATATTCTGTTTCGAAAGCTTCTTTAACGATATTAACGAGTTCGTCGCCGTCGGAAAGGACGAGCGCGAGTCTGTGATTGTTCACCGGATGCATCTTCGTCTTTATTCTTTTCTTTCTTTTTGTAGCCGCATCCTCTGCTTGTTTTTCTGAAGCATAAACTACAATCGAAGCTTGATCGACGTCGTGTGTCCAACTTCCGGTGTGAATAGTGATATCTGCTTCGCTCTTCAGCGCTCCTTGAAGTAAGAGCGTCTTATATTGTCGCATCCAATTTGCACTCCTCGATGGTCGAATACTCGCGGCGAATAAATCTACTTGCGGGCAAAACGCTAAAACTCTCGTCGCGTGCTCGGCGAACGCTAAAGATGCAGTCGCGCCCATCGAGTCGCCGAGATATAAAACTTTCGAATATTTCGAGCATATATCTTCTAATCGTTTGCTCCGTTTACTCACTTCGTCTTCAACGTTTCCAGTCATTTTGTTCCCCGCGTACCAACTTCTTTCCACGTCGCAGACGTACAAGACGTCGTAGCTCTTTCCTTCGCTTTCCCCAACTCTTTTCCGCAATTTCTTCAACAAACCGCCCCAGTTAGGCACTCCTGGCGCGCTACCAAATGATACGATCAAGACAGGGGCTCTTTTGGAAGCATCTAAAGCTGATCTATTACCATCCCATTTCACGAGTTTAAAATACCCCGCGTTATCGCTTCGATTCGGAACTTCCGCGACGGTAATTGCGCTCATATTTTCGAAACCACCGCCTATTTTTCGAGCTTGCTCTGTATCTATTCCTAAAGTCTTCAGCATTCTCGCATCTTTCATGTTTTGAATAAACGCTTCGAGTTCACTTTTATCTAAATTTTCGTTGTTTTCAATCCACAACTGTCGCAAAGATTGGGATTTTTGAAGTTCTTTCGGTAGGGAACGCAAATCGTTCGAGTACAACCACACGGACGTGAGAACTGGTAAATTCCTCAACTCTTCCGGCACTTGTTGAATTCTGTTCTCCGCAAGGTTCAAGCTTCGTAATCGCTTCAAATTACCCAACGACCCAGGAATGCTTTTCAACCTGTTTCCTTGTAAACTGAAAGTCTCCAACGCTTTCAAAAACTGAAAATCGTTCCCGTTGGCGGATAGATCTTCGATGCAATTGCCGTGCAAATCGATATCGGAAAGATTAAACATCTTTCCTAGGTTTGGTAATTCAAGCAGTTGATTTCCAGGTACGCTCAGTTCTTCCAAAGCGACGAGTTGGGAAAGATTTTCCGGTAACTTTCGTATCCGGTTCCCGGCGACGGAGAGGTTTCGCAAAGATTGGCAACTGCATATGGACTCCGGTAAGCTCTTCAATAAGTTTCCATGCGCCCATAATCCTTGCAATCTCTTCAATTTTCCTACGGATTCCGGTAGCTTCGTCAATCTATTCCCAGCTAATCCTAATCGTTCGAGCAGTTGCAAATCCCCTATTTCATCCGGTATGTGGTATATCCTGTTGTTTGATATTTGCAAGTCCGTCAAAGGCGCGTCGTCGTTCGTAACGTCGAATATTTCCATCGGAAATTCCGTCAAGTCCAATCCCGTCAAGTCTAACCGCCCAGTCGAACGAGATTTCTTGATTCGTCTGGAAACCAGTTCGTCCAACTGTTCGTTTTCCTCTGTGTCCGCATCGTCTAAAATGCTCACTCGTTGCACAAAGGAATTGGACTTTTCTCGTCGTCCTCCTTTTCGTCGTTCGTTGGCGACGCGAGGATGATGCCGTTTGTTCTCCGTCATCGTACGCGTCGTCGTCTTCATCGACGACATCGTTGTTGTTCGCATTCTCTGGCTACTATTACTACTGCCTCTCATCATCATCGCGTATATATAGAGAGAGTGGTTTGTGATGGATATAAAACCTGAAATTCTCTCTTTTCGAGCACCACGCAGTTTTCCCACAAAAAGAAAGGAAAGAAAAAAATTCGAAAACTCTTCAAAAACAGACACAGAAAGCTTCGAAAATAAATTAATGTCATCTTCAAAGGCTGCTCTTCGAAAAGACTCTGGTCGAACGGCGACGACGACGACGACGACGACGACCGCAGGAGGACAAGGAGGACAAAAGACAAAGTCATCATCTTCGGGGGCTCCCTCGTCGCAGGAGGTGTCCACGCCTTTGGAGTTGAACAAGTTTCTCTCCTCTTCTTCTTCTTCGTATTATTTGCCCGAGTCGATTCAAGCCGTGGAGAGATGTTTGAAAGAAAACCGAGAGAATTTGAGAGAGTTTTTCTCGACGTGTTATCAGACGCTTCTGTGGCAGATATTCAACTTTGACGAGAGCGGGAGTGGATGGTTACAAAGCGTGTACAACATGCGATTGCAAGCGTTGAATTATTCCGCGACGAGCAGTGCGTCCGGGACAACACCGGGAGGAACTGCGGGAACGAATAACGCATCTCATACGTCTTCTTCCTCGACTTTGTTGAAGAAAAAGAGAGAAAACGAAGCAACGGTGCATCTTTTGTTGAAGTTTTTGAGTCCCGACGGACCTTTGATGAAGGCGATATTCTCGGCAGATTCGAATAATTTGGTCCAATTCGCGTTTCCGTTGGAGCGCTTGCCGTCCAAGACGCAGAGAATGTTGCAAACGCAACAAGGGGCGATGGAATTAAATCGCAACCCGTTGTATAGGGGGAAAATAAAACAGGATCAAAACGGACGGTTTCAAGTGCATTTGGGACTGTATCATTACTTTCTCTTTTGGAACGCGTATTTTGTCCAAAGAGTTGGAAACATAACGAGTAGGTCGGGAGGTTCGTCGTCCTTACACCGCTCGTCGTCGCTTTCACACCAACAACAATACATGCAGCAACACCAACACTCGCACAGACCGACACTCGCGCAAACGCACGACGTACTTACTCCTGCATCCTCTTTGAGAGGATGGCCAAACTCAACGTTATCATCGATAAAGAATTCTGCGCTGCATCACACGATAAGGTCTGGTGGTGGAAACGGTGCAAACGGGAGCGGCGGCAGTGGTGGTGGTCCAGCTGGTTTGAACGGTAGTGGAGGAGCATCGATGAAAAAGAACCACCATCCGTATCAAGACTTGCTCATTTCGCACCTCGAATATTTCTTCAAGCCTCGACAAACGGACGATGCAAACGAGAAACTAGGAAGTAATGTTGTCACGGAAGGTGAAATGATTGTAAACGTTCTCATTGAGTTTTGGTTGAGTGAAAGCGACATCTCTAGCGGGTCGAGGTATTTGTACAATCCTCCGGACGACAACTTAGTCAACGCCGTCACGCTTTTGGTTTCTTATTTGGGAGAAAAAGAATACAGTTCTCCTGCATTTTTGCGCACACGAGAGGGTTTGAAGCGTCCGTTGTATAGATTTTTACGCGAAGCTTTCATGTTGTGGCCGATTGAATCGACGAAATCGCTCGAACCGATCACGAATTTATGGGCCACTTACATCATGCCTTGGTGCAAAGAAAACGTTCCTTTCTCGCACAAGCCGCAGGATTCAAAGTACATGTCTCATCTTCTAGGGAACGTTCCGTTTTACCATTACTTGATGAAACACTTTCTAGAACTGTGTTGCAAGCTCGTACCGAGCGATCCCGAAGGCACGGCGCTCATTTTAACGCGAGTATTTGAAAATCTCGTGCAGTCTCCAGACTTGGTTCTCGTTCTCAAAGCTCTCGAGGAAGGCTTTAATAAATACATCGAGGATCCTTTGAAAGCGACTGCCAATCGCATCAACAATCAAGAAACGTTGACTCCGTACGATCACATGTTTCCAATCATTCAAAATCAGCTCGAATATTGGGATCCCCCGGCGTTAAAGCCGGAAAACGAGCTCGGCGGTTCTAGAACCCCCGCGGGAGCGCAACAACACACTCCTCTTAGAAATAGAAGTAGCCGATTAGGGGGTAACGCTGGATTATTCAATTCCCCGCTATCGAGGAAGAAGCTTGGCATGATGGGCACACCAGGAGGCAGAACGCCCATGAGAGGCCAACAAAATCAACACGACGAGTACCAACTGCAAAAATTGATCATGTTTGATTTAGGTCCCGAAGGTTTACCTCAAGTAACGATTGCTCTTTTGGTACGTCTCAGTCGCGACGTCCAGGAATCCTCCTCGGGTAGCATTCTCAGGAAGCTCGTGCCACAATTTCGCAAATCAGCATTTGACTTGCTTCCCTTGGAAAAGTTGGACGACGTCTCGCTCCTCAAAAACTCCGCCTCGCAAGTTTCGGCATCGGCGAAGAACGTCGCGAAAAATGGCGGTGCTTCGTCGTTCGAATGGAATAAAAAATCGAATATCAAAAGCGCACGCGATTTATACGTTGGCGATTGGATGCAACGACCTATTGGTGAGACAGAGTTTGGTCCTTTGGTGAGGATACTCGTGTATCTTTCTCAATTTCTGAACACCATTTTACACTTTGACGGTACGCGAAATGAAACCGTGGACCAGGAAGATATTTTCGCGCTCGTCACCAAAACGTGGAACGAGTGCCCGAACAAGAAAGACTATTGGTGCGTAATTAAAACGGTCTGTTCAATTGCAAAAATCGGAGTTCTCGGTGTTATCGATCTCGCTCTCGGTCTTTTACGCCGAAGAGGTTTTCGAGTCAACTTGAGATTCATGGCAGAGTACTCCATGATGGTTCTGTTGTTCATCGGGTATTACATTCTCAAGTTCTTGTTTCGAGTGTTATTCTTTTAAAACTGCCGTCGTACCACGGTACCAGTAATTCAATTGATAATATACATTCCTATTGCGCGCATACATTTCTAAATAATCTAATAATATTACTACAATTACGCTACAGTGTGCGGTATGTTTCTATCACGTGCTTTTCTTCACATCGTCCTTTTTCCAAAACTGCACTTTCTTCTTCAGTTTCTTCGCCCACTCCGGCAACTTTCGAGGTGGCGGAGGTGGAGGTGGGATCCAGCGATTTGCTACCTCGCGATGGAACACGTATATTAATTGTCGAAATCCAAGAGTAAAGAAGAAACTCAACACGACGGCAATCATAAGTAAAAGAATAGTTGCCGACCGCTCGGTGACAGTTCCAACGTCCCAGACGCGCTCGAACGCGGTTCCAGTGACCAGACCCTGCGCGGCACCTCCAAGCGATGCGGGATCAGCACCAACCGGAGGAAGCAAGACAGTTGCTAAGCTTGGCACGAGAAGGGCGAATAATCCAATAATTAATCCGACGACGCTCGATGCAATTGCAGATAAGTAAAAGAACGTCTTGAGAAGCAAAATTTTCCGACCGAGCATGAGTTCGGTGCTCCGTTTCAAATTCTCTCCGCCTTGTTTACCTTCAAATATTCGAACGGGAACGCAAAGAGCCAAGTCTAAACACCTCATTAACCCCAAATACGGAATAGGAATGGTAATCATACCGTTCCACGCGATCGAAAGCGTTCGGCGCAAGTCTATTATGAGAATCGATTTGTACAGCTCCAAACCTTGCTTCAAAACGCCGTACGCGTACTTTGGTTTAACTTTCGCGTATGTATTGTCGTCGCTGTTATCATCTTCTTTTTCTATCGTTCCATCTTCTTCCTTATCACCAACGTACGCGTTTTTAAACGTTGCAATACGAACGAGAAACTGACACAGAAACTTCCACGCCTGCGTGGCGACGACGAACGTCGCCGCGATAACTTCCACCTCGTGCACCTGTATCAAAGCTAAGAGGAACGTCCCTCCGAGATTCAACGCTTGCGCGAAAAAACCAGCGACGAAGACGAGCGTCACGGTCGGTAAAAAATCTCTCGAAGATATTCTCAAAACTTCCCCGATGATTGCTTTCGCCGTCAACTCTTTCATACTATTTATTTGTTCTCCTTCTGCTGTTTTTAGGGGAATTCGTGGTTCCGCTAACGGATACACCTTTATTACCTCTGAAGAAGATATCTCTCCTCCCGTTTTAGAAACTTCCGCACCATTTTCGTCACCACCCGCAGTTGTTGTTGCTGCTGCTGCTGCTCTTGCCGCCCGAGCGATGATGATCACGCTGTTGGGGACATTCTTCGTCCTCCCAATCATCAAAGAAAAAAGCTTCTTCTTCCCCTCTCTTCTTCTGGAAAAAAAAGATGATGATGATGATGACTTTTGATGATGATGATGAGAGCGACGATGAGGAGGAGGAGGACATTTTTCCATCATCGAAAAGGAGGAAAAAGAGGACGAGGAGGAAGAGATCATCCTGTTGTTGTTGTTAGTCATCGTCATCATCATCTTCGTTTTTGTGGCAGTGGTGGTGGTAGTAGTGGTGGGGGGTGGTTACGATGAGACTCTTTTTAGAATAACTGCCCCCAGCTGTGGTGTAAAAAAAGTTCAAAAATACGAAAAAAGGAGGAAAGAGTGACGCATCACAAACACAAATCTCGATTTTAAGACCCCTCGTTACTTTTTTCTTCTCATCGTCGCGATAAGTCCTTCTCCAGAGAGAGAGAGAGAGAGAGAGAGAGAGAGAGAGAAACACGCACACATCCGCGGATAAAGAGCGCTTTACGACGGGTTTCGTCTTTTTTTCTCCTCCGTCTTCCTCGTCTGAAGAATAACATCAGAAGAAGAATAAGAAATCATGAACGTTCATCACAGAACAACGATGAACGAGAACAACAACAACAACATCTTCTCCTCGCTCTTAGATAGAGGAGGAGGAGAGAATTTCATCAACAAGAGCAACAGAGCGCAACAAAACAGAGGCGCGTTAGGCAACATCACGAACAACATCAACAACAACAACAACAATAGCAGCAGGCACAAGAATAGTACAAGTAATTTTGCGACGACAACAACAAAGAAGACGAGCAACAAAAATAGTATTCAGATTCAGATTTTACAGAGAGACGTGGAACGATTGGCTCGACTGGAATGTCACGAGTTCGAGTCCATCGCGGAAAGGAATAGCACGAACAGTAACGCCGAGGATCGAATCATTTTAGGTAAGATAATGGAAGAACTCATCGTGGAATACTCTGAGAGAGAGCAACCGCACTCGTATTACTACAAAACGTTGCGCGAAGCGTCGAGCCGAGCGAGTAGCGAACGCGATGACATTTGCAGATTCAACTTTTAACTTTGTTATACTATACAGCGAGTATTGCTACGATTCTTATTAATTATGTTATGCGCTATTATTTCCTACTTTGAATCCGCTTCTCTGCGGCGTCTGCTAACTGAGTCACTTCGGTCAATAATTTTTTCAGCACCGCTTTTTCCTGTTCCGCGTACACGAGCTTTGCTGTCGATTCTTCTTCCGCTATTTTGGCTATTTTATTGTTATTCGATTTCGACGGTGACTTTGTTGGTGACTTTTTCGCGGTAATCTTCCCACCATTCGTCGAGAGCGGCGGTGGCTGCGGCGTTCTCCTCTTCAAAGCGTCGTACGCCACCTGGTCGTGTGCTCGCTTTCTCGCGACTTCTGCCGCGCTGAGCAAAGCTTCCCCTAACTGATCCACCGCGTTTGGCTTTATCAAACCGTGCAAAATCGGTTTCTTCGTCTTTAAAAAGTGAGGGCTCGCGCCTCCTTTCGCGGCGAAACCCATCGGAGATTTCTGCGGCACGTACGCCTCTTGTTTCATCGCGCCTCCGTTTGTTTTATTGACGTCCATCTGCAACCCGGGCGCGACTAGTAAACTCGCATCCGACCCGGCTGGCATGAATTCTTGCTGACTCGCGATCGCTTTGTGCGCGTCCGACCCTTCAAAGTTCTTACAGTCCAAGCATCTGCACATGTCCGAACAGAAAATAGACGCTTGAAAACACTCGCAATACTTCTTCAAGCAGCCAGATTTTTTACAGTGACACCCTTTATTGTGCTTCTCGTCGCCTTCTCCGCCATTGAGAGTCGGCAATACTTTCGGTCTGAACGCGTTTGGGTTCCTCTCTAAAGTCGCCTCTACGGCTTCTTGTCTTTGCACCGAGTTTTCCACGTTATTTTTACATTCTACGCAGTTGCAGTTTTGCAAACAGTACTGCCCAGAGGCGAAACACTCGCAGTATAATTTCAGACACCGAGAGTTTCTGCAGTTGCACGTCTTACGATCGGTTTGAATGTTGGCGTTATTCAACGGCAAACCACCCTCCACGGGTGGAATCATTTCTCTTTATCTGTTTCTGCTTCTGCTTTAAAAGCGTTTGATCGTCCGTATCAAAACCTTCTCTTTCTCTTGAAGAAGAGGTCAGGTTTTTCGAAATTCAAATTTCACCTCCGCCTCCCAATTCTACCCTCTTGTCTCTTCCTCTTTTCTTCGTATATTCTTACGCGCGTTGATTTATATCTTAAGAGATCTCGCACCAACTGAGAGCGCTTTCACCCTCTTCCTCTTTCACTCTCTCTGGTTGATTTCCTTCTCTTCTCTTACTGATACGAACGAGTTTCTTGTGTGAAGAATATATAATAATTTTCTTTTCGAGAGAAGACCTCTTGCGTAATTCCCGCCTGCTCTGCTGTTTTCGTTTTTGGAGGAAAAGAAAACGAGGAGGAGGAGTGGTGAAAAAAATTTGATCGTCTGCACAAACAACTGCGAACTAAGTAAACTACACACCCTCTCTATCTATATTCTCTACATTCAAAAGCGATCAATCTCTTCTTTTGCCTCTGCCATCCCACGTCTTCTTTTTGGATCTCTGACTAACAGAGAAGACAAGACCGTCGCGAACTGCGCGTCGTATCCTGGACCGCCCTCCGTATTGGAGAAGGACAACGGATTCTTCGCCTCGTCCTCCTCCTCCTCGCGTAATATTCTCTGATACGTATCGTACGAATTCCCTGTCTTGTAATGATAACCTCCCGTTCTCATCGCGTGAAAAGACATGCCTACGCTCCAACTATCCGCCTTAAAGCCATCGTACGGTTTACCTTCGCAACATTCAGGAGCCGTGAATGCGGGCGTACCCGGCGTTTTTAGTACCGTCCGGGTATCTTTCGAGAAGATAACCGCGGTGCCAAAGTCGCCAAGTTTTACGGTTCCGCTCGCATGTACAAACATGTTTTGCGGTTTGATATCTAAATGAGCTATGCATAAGACCTCGTGTATGTATGCAACTCCGGAAAACACATCTCGAGCGTACCGAAGGCACGTCTTCCAGTCGACCTTCTCAAACGTTTCTCGTTCCTCGTCTAGTATCGGACCGAGAGCGCAATATTCCAACACAAAGTACAGTTTCGGACTCTCTTCGTCCCAGAGAAACTCGATGAGTTTGGTCACGTT
>JACLAB010003666.1_pt1 | contig 10413 bp, 7 predicted proteins | sample 8027921 | NCBI WGS metagenome assembly JACLAB01 (sample SAMN15725117, study PRJNA655200) | protist metagenome | isolation source: fluorescence activated cell sorting (FACS) single amplified genomes of... | place: USA: West Boothbay Harbor, Gulf of Maine | collected 2000-07-19
ACTGTCTTTGTCATCGTTTTCGGGATAATATCGATCCTTGTTCTCTTGCAACACGAATCTTCTGAATAACTTTTTCACCGCCACGTCTGTTGTTAACAATTTTATCGCCAAAGTCTTTGTGACGGCGTTTGGATCCGCTGTCGCTGCCTTGACGCGGTCCACGACGATTCCGGCGGCGACTTCCGCGGGTTCGGCCAGCGCGTTCACAAACATTCTCCCTTGACTCCCGAACGCGTAACGCCCGCTCGAGATGAGCTCAGTAAATACCATACCGGGTGAAATCGTGTGCACGCCCACGAGCGTGCCAGAATCCTTATTCTCGCTCGCCATTGTCTTCGCGAGCTGCGCCATGCCCGCCTTGGAGTGCCCGTACGCCGCATATTTGCGCGTCGCCGACCCATCCGATCCAGCGCCTTCGAGATTAAACACATGTCCACGCCCAGGGTACACTTTCATCGTCCTGATCGCTTGTCGCGTGCACAGCAGCGATCCGAGCGAGTTCGTCATGATGATTTCTTCCAACGTCGATGGGTCCGCGTCAGCTAAATTTTCATACGCGTACCCGTTGGATGCGGCGTTGTTTATCCATAAATCTACCCCACCAAATGCATCCACCGCGGCGGTAGCCATACGTTCTATGCTTACTGCGTCGCGAACGTCGGCGGCGATGCCCGCGACGCGGCCGTCGGCGTCGCGAGAGAGCTCGGCGACGACGGAGGCGACGCGGTCGGCGTCCCGAGAAGTGATGAACACGTCGTCACCGCGCGCGAGGAATTCGCGCGCGAGCGCCAAGCCCAAACCACGCGTGCTACCAGTGATGAGTACGCGCTGTTTCACGCCCACGGCCTCGGGCGAAGACACTGCCGCAGGTGAAGTAAAAGAAGATTGCTGCGCTCCCGCGTCTGAAGACGACGGTGAAGACGAAGTCGCCTTTAATGGACGCATCGCACCGCGGCGTCGCGAGCCATGGGTAACTTTCAATGCCAGCGCCGGTGCAGTGCGGTGTGCGAGCGTCATCGCGTGCGACATCACCAGTTGCGTGTGCGAAAGTGTGGATAAAGCATATGCGTTTTTATTTTACAACTGTGGCTCAAAAGTACTGTACCGGTATTTGCTAGAATCAGAGTCTATTCGTCTTGCTCATCATTTTCGCGTTGCTCGCGCAAGAACTTTTCCCATTTGTTATGGTTGAGGGATGTAAAGTCGTCGAGCTTTGCGATGGCGCTGAGATATCTCGATAGGTGCACGAGCTCTCGATCCGTTGCTCGGGATGTGTGCGCGTTGCGAAACGGACGGATTTTAAGCCCCGATTGCGGATTCATCAGAAAGTTCCGCCCCAAATCGTCGAACATGATAGTGTTGTGCGGTCCGTATTCGACGCCAGCTGGCCACGTTTGTCCCCACAAATATCCGAGGGGCTTACAATTGAAAACGCCGTACTTGGCTGTTTCTACCGTTATCATCGCTTGCGAGTCAATCAGGCCCACGATTTTATAGTCTGTGTGCGTCAATACTCCAAGCTGGGTCATCTTAAGCTCAATCCAGCTCAAATTTGTCGCGCTCCAAATGAAAATATCGTAATCGGCGTATGCGCGCGTTAAAAATTCGTGCAAGTACGGCCTTTGCAGCTCGAGCGGCGTCTCCGCCGTCGTTCGATGGTCGAACAACGTGTAATCTATATCCAACACCAGAGCCCTCGCCCCAGGTCGCGAAGGATTCAACATTTTCATCTGTTTATTTCTCACCCGTCCATCAATCTTGGCTAAAAACATCGCATTCGTTGCCGCATTCGTCGTCTCCGCCGCTAGACTAATGTCGAAATCATCCTCCACATCCTCACCAACCAACTCTGCAACCTTCACCGCGTTCGCATGCGCCTCCACCGCGCTTTCAACCATGCCCATCATCATCACAACCTTGGGAAATTTACTAATCGATGCCAACGCCACTTCATCGCTCGCGGGCGTTTTCGCGTCGACGCGCACGTTTAAGAGCTTTATTCTCGTCGTTCTCACCGAAGTCACGGCTTCGATGGCACATTTGAGGTGCGCAATCGTCGCGTCGTCGTCTACGTTGATGGTAAACGTCGATGGAGTGCCCCCAGACCATTTGACCGCGACCGAGCGCATGCGATTTCGGCGGCGTCACTGTGTGAGGACAAGCGATTGTTTGTTGCATTCTATTAAAATTTCTATACGTCTGACGTTTAAACGCGCACCTAGATGCACGAGACGGTGGTGACGCGACTCATGCATCAAAAATTACACTCTCTATGTTTTCACCAGCGCCATTGTCATCGTCGCCATTGTCGTCTCTGTCGTCATTTTGTGCCGCGAGCCGCGCCGCCGCGCGTCTCGCGCGTACGGCGTCTGGATGTTCGCCTATGACGCCTCGTTTAGACGTTCTCTGTCGTCGTTCGGCGACAATAAATTTCTCACCCTCGCGCGCGCGTTCGTCATACTGTGCCCAGAGCGCGAAATGGTGCATCACGATCGATGCCGCTACGGAGACGTTTAAAGACGCCGTCCCGGAACCGTATTGCGGAATGTACACGTAGCCGTCGCAAATCGCTTTTTGTTGCTCCGTCAAGCCATGTCCCTGTGTAAACACACGCGAAATCGACGTCAGCACGCGCACACAATAAACACAACACACATCGACATATGATTCGCATCAACGCACCTCGTTGCCTAGAATAAACGCTGTGTTCCCCGTAAACGGGTGCGCGTGCACCGCGCGCGCGCCCTCCACGATTTCAACCCCAAGGATTTGCGTGCACCCGCGCTCGTCCATCATCACCCGTCGACACTCCTGCAAGGTTTCAAAATGTTCAAACTCCACGTGATTATCGCTTCCTTGCGCGCCGAACGTGTTAAACTGCCTCGAGCCAATCAACACGACGCTCTTGGCGCCGAACGCGGTGGCGCTGCGCGCCACGTTGCCGACGTTGTGTTTCTTGGCGACGTTGTGCACGCACACGTAAAAGTCGCGTCGCGGCGTCGACGGCGGCGCGCTGGCATCCTCCGTCACCGTTCGTCGTTCGTCGTCGTCGTCAGCCATCGAGTTCGGGCGCGGGTGTGACGGTCAACGCAGTCAACGAAAAAGCAACTTTTTCAAGTGTCGCTTCATTTCATTCCGCACACGACGACGAATGCGTCGCGCGCACGGTGAATCCGCGGCGCGTGCGCCCGCGCGCGAGACGACGACGACGCATTCGCCGTCGTCGTCGTTTTATTTTCAGTGTTCGTCGAATTGCGCGGCGGGCGTGGCGCGGTACGCGGTCGATGTGACCATGAGGCGTGTGCGAGCTGCGATGGACTGACGGGCGATGGATGCGTGCTGACGACGATGGACAGGGAAACCGAACGCGCGTGGATTGCTGAGCGTGCGAAATTACGTCGAGAGATTGAGCGATATCGCACGAGCGCGTTGAAGACGGCGAGGGAGTTGGAACGGGTGAAACATTTGAGAGAGGCGGAGCGGGACGAAGCGAGAGCGACGCGCGCGGCGTTGATGGAATCGAATCGAGATGCGAAAGCGATCGATGCCGAGCGAATGCGTGAATTAGGCAAGTATGAATCGATGGCGCGACGCGAGCGGGAGCGGCGGAAGACGGTGGAGGCGGAAAAGAATGAGCTCGTAGAAGCGTTGCGCGTCGCGTGCGAAACGCTCGATTGGGCGGATGTCGGCATGCGCGGCGTGCATGAAAAGATTCAAGATGACATGCAGACGACGATAGATCACATGGATGAATCGCGTGTGCGTGATTTAGAACGTACGATATCTAGCGTTGGCGCGACGCAGACGCTTTTGAATCGTCTGTCGCAGATGTATGATGACACGCGCGCGCGTACGAGAGACGCTCTCGTCGAGCTTCAAAACGTTTCAGCGCAGTCGTAAAAGTGAGACAAAGGTTGTTGTTTTTGTATTACAATTAATTAATTCATATGATCCAACTCTGTGCACTTTACTGACACGCGCACGCGTGTCTGCGATGTTTTTTACGTGGGTGTCGTCGCAACGCTGATTGAAGTCGTCAAGCCGATGATCGCGCTCTTCTCATCCGCCGTTTTCTTCTTTTGCACAGAGACGTACTTTTTTCTCAGCGCGTCCAACGTGACGTCGAAATCGTCCGGAAAGCACAATTGAAGCTTGGTCCACACCCTACTCGCTTCAGTCTTGGGAAAAGCAAAGAACAAGCGAGCTAAGATTCTGTAAAACAGCTCGGTGGTGTCGGCGGTCCATTCCCACTTGAAGACGGCGGGTGGCGTCGACGTCGTCGCTTTGCTCTTCACCGCTTGGCGAATTGCGGCGCACTCTTCGTCAACTTTATCTTTGAGTTTCTTCATCTCCGCATCCAGACTTTCAACCACGCGTCTTTTAGCATTCGGATGCCGCGGGTCGTTCTCGTCAAAGCCGTTCGTCTTTTGTTTTTTACCCGTCGACGCGGCTTCGACGTCTCCCTGCGCGCCGCGCTTGGCTGGCGTGCTCAACCCCGCGTCTCGATCGTCATTCTCTTTGTTTGACGTCGTCCCCGTAGACGTGAGCGTGGCTACGGACGTCACCTTACTCGGTGGCGGTGCATTCGGGATAATAACCTCAATACCGCGCTTGAGTAAATCTTCCTGCGTCATCTTCCACTGACGCGCCATGCGCGCCGCCGTGTACGGCTTCAATTCGTCAAACTCCCCAGAGTCGCAAATCATCTGCCAACGCAATCCATACGTTTGGACCGCCTTGGTTAACAATTGCTTGCTTTCTTGCGTCCATTCGAGTTGCGCAGTTCGCTTCTTTCTATCCTTCTTCTTTGGTTTTTCATCCTCTTCGTCTTCGACGACCGCCGCCGCCTTCACGGGTGTGCGACCCTCCTCGTCAACCTTTTGCAACTCGCCCTTGTTGATGAAGAATCCACTGTGCTTGGTTTTCAACCCATCGTCTTCAAAGTACTCATCGAGCTCATCGTCATCGATAAAGTCGTCATCCACGTCGTACCAGTCTCTATCCGCCTTCTTCTTTGCCTTTTTCTTTTTTGCTGGTTTGTCCGCCTTGCCCGCGGGTGGCGCCGTCGGCTCAACCACGCGCGTCCCGTTGGGCGTCATCGTCGGCTTATCATCAGGGTCTTCCATCTCCGACCCCGAATCATCGTCATCACCACTTTCACCATCACCCTCCTCGTCACCATCACCATCCTCCTCATCCTCCTCCTCGTCTCCGCTCTCCCCGCTCTCGCCGCTCTCGTCTTCGTCGTCGCTCGACGCCTCGCCTCGGCCGCCCTGGTACAACGCCTCGATGCGTCGAATCACCGCCGCCATGTGCCCACCCGTATTCGTCGGTTCCAACAACGCCGTAGGACCACCACCAGAGGTTTTCCTCGCCTCAATCGCGTCTCTCGCGCGTTTCTCAGCGCTGCTCTTCGCGGAATCCTTTTCGCTTCGCGCGCTCGCGCCCCCGCCCTGCTCCTTGAGCAACTTTTTATAATTCACGCACGGCACGTCATCGGCGGATAAATCCAGGCGCACAACGAGCCGACGCGGTGCATTCGGCGACGTCAGGTTCGAATCCATGATATCGTCTCGCGTCCGCCGCGTCAAACAAAGCACACACACACCGCGCCGAGTCAACTCAAAATCAAACTCAAACTCAAAATCAAAATCAAACCGCGCGCGCGCGCACCACCCGTCGCGACGCCGCACGCGCGCTCACGTCGTCGTCGTCGTCGTCGTCGTCGCCTATCGCACCCGATGCGTCGCGTGCACTCACGTCCACCCTTTGTGCGCGTGCGCGACTGACGACGACGACGACGACGACGACACACCAGTCAAGGCACACGTCCGCAACCTCCTATGTGCGCGCGCGCGAATCCCCCGTCGTCGTCCCTCGATGCGAACGCGGCGCGATCCCAACGTTCACTTTTTTTTCGCGTCGCGTCGACAGTCCTACGACCGATGCCCGATGCCCGATGCCCGTCGTCGTCGTCGTCGTCGTCGCGCGCAATACATACGTAGCGCGTCCCAACAGCTGTCGCGCGTGAAATTTAAACGCGCGCGGGGAAAAAACACACACGCTGTGCGCACGGGGGACTCGTTGACCAATGATGACCAGGACAATCCATCGTTCACCTGGTCACGATTGGTCCACGCGTCCCATGAGGGTTCGACCGACGCGCGGCATTGTCGTCGTCGTCGTCGTCATTGTTCGCGGTCGCACGACGACGGAGATGGAGTCGTGCGTGCCGCCACCGCCTCGACCTGGGTGTGATTGCGGTGCGTGTGGCGTTCGTGCGCGTCGTCGTCGTCGGCGGCGTTCACGATGCGTGTCTTCGTCCGCGTTCGCGCGTGGATGACGACGACGATGATCTGTGTGGAGGAGATGCGATTGTCGCGCGCGTGCGCGTGGCGTGTGGCGCGTGAGGACGAGATGACTGACGGGTGTGGTGTGTTTTGTGTGTGTGCTCAGCGGTGTGTGTGCCGAAAGCGTTGAATGATGGTGATTATGAGGGTTCGATGAAGGGCGCGGTGTCGCCGTTTCAGCCGTACAAGCTCGTGAAGGTGGAGGCGGATGGCACGAGAAGGCCGCTCACGGCGCAAGAGTTGAACGCGTTGGAGAAGACGCATGCGGATGTGTGTGAGTGGACGTCGCCGTTATCGCAAGGACGACGTAAGTGGCAGAAGACGTGTGCGGGGATTTTGAAAAAGTTGTTGTCGATGAAGAAGCAAGCGTGGCCGTTTATCGAACCCGTGGATTGGGAGGCGTTGCGCATTCCTGACTACCCGGTGATCATTAAACACCCGATGGATTTGAAAACGATTGAATCGAAGTTGTTGGATGGACACATCGAAAGCCCTGATGAGTTTGTTGCGTTGGTGCGCACGGTTTTCCGTAACTCGTACGTGTACAACCCGCCAGGCGATCCGAGCGGCGTTCGCGAGTGCGCAGAAAAGCTTAGCCAAGCTTTCGAAAAGGAACTCGGTAAACTGTAATACACGTATAGCAATGATAGACTAATATAACAACGACTAACTCACGCGCCGGCGACATAAAGGGATGCGGAGAAGACGATGTCGCGTTTGATTTGCGCCGACGCCTCCTCCATCTTCGTGAATAGCGCGCTGTCACCCATGATGCGCGCTGCGTTTCGCACGTCACGGCACATTTCATCTAAACGAACAATTGTTCGCACGACACTCCCTTCTTGAACGTCAGTAAACTTGCAAATGTCTGCGAATTGCGTTCCGCGCGCCCACTCGTAGACGACTTCTGACAATCCAAATCGCAGCGTCGTCTCCACGAATTCATCCGCCGCGATGGGGATGCCGTGCGCCATTTGGATTTCACCAGCCGCCAAGGCAAGTTCTTTAGCGCGTTCGCATGCAGCCTTTAGCGAGCCTTCGAGCGATGGTGGCGAAGCGTTCTTTTCTTGAAAGACGAGCGCGGCGAGAAGCGCGACGGCTTCTTCAGAGGGAATATCCGCAAGCACACCAGCAAATATAATTTCTGTGCCCACGAGCTCGTCACCAGTGGCAATTTCACACGCCACACGACCTTTTAACGTCACCGTGCGATTTTCATCAAGATATCCCATACGCTGAAGCACGGAGACGCGCGCTTCAAAGTCTGGCATTTGAAGTAAATTCGCATCCGACAACCCGAACTCAAGATCAGATACTCGTGACTGTAAAACGTGCTTGGCGCGTAACAACGCGGACCATTCACGAAGCTTTTGTGCCGACGCCACCGGCCGCGCGGGTAAGCTCTTCACCAGTTCGGCGTGATGTTGACACGCTTCTACGGCGACGATGTCTTGCAACTTTAAATCCTTGAGCGGATGCAGCGCCTCCAAAGTTTCTTCGTTGCAAAGCTTCTCAAACGCGAGCAAAGCGCGCGATGTCGCTGCCGATGCACCATTACCATCGAGTATGGCGTCAGCTTCGACTGTCAAGCGACTTGTGGTGATTGCCAGAATTGCCGTTTCAGGAACGCACGCGATTACGTAATCGACGCCGCCAGCTTGTTGAAACCACGGCAAACCTTCGGGTGTTGCATTGGACGACGCACTTTGGCCACCGCCACCGCGTTTGCCTACTTTCTTACTCATACCTCCAAAGAAATCATCATCGTCGTCATCATTCTTGCTGAGTGGCTTCATTTCTGGCGACGCCACTTCGGTTTCGTTGTCATTAGAGCTCACGACACCTTCTACATGACCCTCAGGGCACGGTGCCAACACCACGAACGATTTACCTACTGTCGCCGCTACCGACGAATTTAAGACTCGTAATAACACGCAGTGTTTGGCAACACCACCTTTCGGTAAACCGTCGGAGTTCTCGCCACCTTCGCCTTCGGCGGCGACGAGCAAAATCCGCCCCGGAGCAAGCGCGCTTTGTGCACCTCGACTAGTCATGATGGCCTCTCGTACGATGTCTGCACTGGTTGCGATATCTCGCGCGTGATTGTCCCACTGAACTGCTTTAAGCCATTCGTCTGGCGCCATTTGGGCTTCGATTTGAATGAGTTGTTCAACCTTGCGAAGCGCAGCGGCGTCAATAGCAAGCGCGCCTCGTCTATCACCAACACTACGTTGTGCGTGAAACTCAGCGAAAGAACGCGCCAACATATCTTCCACGCGCAAATCCTCTACGCGCATGAGGTTCAGAATCATCCCGTACGTCAATCGAAACTGCGATTGTAACTTTGTTGCCTGACCAGAGAGCAACTGTCGCAATTCGAGTTCTTGCGGGAAGTTATCCCATGCGGCTAAGATGACGGTGCCGACGGTGTCAAGACCGCGACGACCGGCTCGACCTGCCATTTGAGTATACTCGCCACTCAATAAGCCTCTGAAATCTTGACCGTCGTGCTTTCGTAAGCTTTGGAAGCACACGCATCGTGCCGGCGCGTTGACACCCATGGCAAAGGTTTCGGTGCAGTACAAAACCTTTAATAAACCGCGACAAAACAGCATTTCTACGATCTCCTTGACAATTGGTAATAAACCAGCGTGATGGACGCCCAAACCACGCCGAAGAAGCTCGCGGATACGAAGAACTTGCGGTAACTTTCGATCTGCGACTGACAGACGGCTCAACGCGCGCTCACAAAAAATGTGAATTTCATGCTTTTCAGAGCTCGTGGTAAGATCCATTGAGGTCAAGCTGTCGACCAAAGTATCGCATCTTTTCTTGCTAAAAGCAAAAATAACCATGGGTAAAAGCTCTCTGCGTTCGAGGTTACGAATCAGTTCTACCCACATATTCTTGTCTTTTCCAGCGCTTGGTCCTGAAGTCCGCGGCGCACCACCGCTGACGTTTTGCGTGCCTCCACGACCACCAGCGCGGCCACCACGTCCTGGTTGCACTGCACTGCGACCTCCACGACCGGTGATTTGTTTATTCGCGACTGGCGCGCCCGGTGCGGTTGCTTTGCTACCAAGTTGCTTCTTCTTGTACGCATCCGCAGCAATTTTATATCCCGTAGGCAAGAACGCTTCACGTTCACCAACCTTATAGAAATCTTTCTCCTTGTCGCCTCCAAAGTAAATGCAGTGTTCAAGCGGCACAGGGCGCTTGGTGGTGCCCGTGACGAAAATCTTCTTTCTTTTTGTTCGCCCAACCCAATCTGCAAATTCGAAGACATTTGGCACAGTAGCGGATAAAAGAATCAAACCAACGTGCGCCGGGAGCATGATAATGACTTCTTCCCACACTACTCCTCTCTCAGCGTCGTTGACGTAGTGAACTTCGTCGAAAATCACCCACTCAACATCTCGAATGAGATCCGCGCCGCGGTACAACATGCTGCGAAGAATTTCAGTTGTCATAATGAGACAAGCTGCTTCTGGCTTGATTGACACATCTCCAGTGAGTAAACCAACATCAAAAGTTTTACCAAAGTCTCTGAACTTTTGATTACTAATTGTCTTGATTGGCGACGTGTAGATTGCGCGAGTGCAGTGTTGCGTTGCCAGAGCAAATGCGTACTCAGCAACGACAGTCTTACCAGCAGACGTGTGCGCCGCGACGAATACACTTTCGCCCTTCTCAAGATGCACGATGGCTTCTTTCTGGAATACATCGAGCTCGAAAGGGAACTCGTGCGCGGGCTCGGGAACTTCCCGCCTATACGATTCATGGACGTCTTCGAGACGGTTCATAACCGCCCAAGTATCGCCTTTTTGCTTCTTTGCCGCCTTTCTCTTGCGCTGTGTGGAAAGAATACTCTTTGTACCTTTAAGCAACGCCTCTACCTCGGCTTCACCATCAAGTTCTATGCTATCTACAGTAATATTCGCCGCATCCTCGCCGTCGCCGCCACCGTCACTGCCATCGTCTGATTCTTCGTCTTCTTCATCTGAAGAAGATTCTTCTCTTCGAACGGCACCTCTAAGAGCACCCATGAACAAATCGTCATATG
>JACLAB010005375.1_pt1 | contig 10413 bp, 6 predicted proteins | sample 8027921 | NCBI WGS metagenome assembly JACLAB01 (sample SAMN15725117, study PRJNA655200) | protist metagenome | isolation source: fluorescence activated cell sorting (FACS) single amplified genomes of... | place: USA: West Boothbay Harbor, Gulf of Maine | collected 2000-07-19
GTCGTCAAAGCGTCGACGGCAAACGCGCCACGCCGCGCCCGCCCCTTACCCCTATCGGTGGTTCATCCGTAAATTGAAGGTAAATCTTTCCTCTCCTCTTCGCTGTAATAACGATTTCAATCGCATTAGCACCTCCATGCGCGTCTTTGCACGCTCCGCCTGCGCGTCCTTTGCTCGTGTTTGAAACTGTTTGAAATTTTCTGTCGTGAAGATCCATGGAGAGCGCGGCGTGACTTTACACGCCGACGAGGCGATCACCGAAAGGATCCCCGACGTCATGGATGACGGTGCGTCATCTCTTTTAATAAGACGCGACGCGTCGCGACGCGAACGAGAGCGACGACGACGACGACGACCGACTGAGTGAAACTGACTGAAAATTTTTTAAATAATCTCACTCGACAGATGGTGCAAACATCGCGTACTACGACGAAGATGGAACGCAAGAGGATCAAGTCGACGAGGAACTGGAGCGTAGACGGGCGCGAGGGGTGACGCCTTCGCAGGCAAAACTCAAGTTTGTGGACTTTTTGCGAAACTTTCGGTCGGCGCCAGACGCGAACGCGGTGGACGGTCGGTTGAAGTACAGAGACGCGTTGGACCAGGTAAACCTGCCGAAGGATGTCAAGATTTGCTTTGATGATTTAATTGCGCACGATGGGGAACTCGCGAGGGAGTTGAGGATGAAACCGAACGAGTATTTGCCGATTTTAGAGGAGGCGGTGGTGGAAGTTGCCGAGAGCGTGCGACCGAACGAGGAAGACGTCAACGAGGACATGGACGAGGAGGAGTTTCGACAGCACAAGGCGCGTCGCCCGAGCATTCAGGTAAAGTTGACGTCGAGAGAAATCCCGCGGGCTTTACGTAGCTTGAATTCGGGGGATGTGAACACTCTGGTTTACGTTCCGGGTATTGTCATCGCCACCTCGAAGGCGCGCACCAAGGCGAAGGAAATGGTGCTCGAGTGCAAGACGTGCAAGAACACGATGGCGCTCAGCGTGAACCCGGGTTACAGCGGTGTGAACATCCCGAGACACTGTGCGGCGGTGCTTTCTCGCGACACGCAGGTGGGTCAAGAGAAGAACCCGTGCGGTGTTGATCCGTATCGCGTCGTCCCGGAGAAGAGTACGTTTATCGATCAGCAAAATATGAAGTTGCAGGAGAACCCCGAGTGCGTTCCGGCGGGAGAGATGCCTCGAAACATGACGATTCTAGTCGAACGGACGATGGTGTTGACCATCGTACCCGGTACGAGGGTGAAAATCATGGGTGTGTACGAGACGACGAGCGGCGGTTCAAGCAAGCGCGAGAGAGGCGGAGGCAAGGTTGCAGTGCAGCACGCCTACCTTCGCGTCGTCGGTATCGAGGAAGAGACCGAAGGCGCTCGTGGTGACGCGCACTTCACGGATGCTGAACACACCGAGTTCAAGACGTTTGCGCACCGTCCGTTCAAGGATGTCATTGCGGACATTCGAGGTCGCATTGCGCCGGCGATTTTCGGTAGCGACGACGTCAAGGCTGCTGTGTCTTGCTTATTATTCGGAGGCACTCGGAAGAGCCATCAGGATGGCACACACAGAAGAGGTGATGTAAATGTGCTTCTCCTTGGCGATCCATCGACGGCAAAGTCACAATTTTTGAAATTTGTAGAGCGTACCGCACCGGTGTGCGTGTACACATCTGGTAAAGGTTCATCCGCGGCGGGTCTCACTGCGTCCGTCATTCGCGATAGTAACGGCGAGTTTTATCTCGAGGGTGGTGCCATGGTTCTCGCGGATGGGGGATGCGTCTGCATCGATGAGTTCGATAAGATGCGCGATGAAGATCGCGTAGCCATTCACGAGGCGATGGAACAGCAAACCATTTCCATCGCCAAGGCGGGCATCACTACGATGCTCAACAGCCGCACGGCCGTCCTCGCGGCTGCAAACCCACCGAGCGGGCGCTACGATGACTTGAAGACGGCGCAAGAGAATATTGATTTACAGACAACGATTTTGTCCCGTTTCGACATGATCTTCATCGTGCGCGACGAACGTCTCTACGAACGAGACATGCAAATTGCAGATCACGTATTGAACATCCACGCCGGTGGAGGTGAAGAGCTCGCCTTGGCTGATCCACAACAAGAGAAAGAGCGCGCGTTTTTGAAGCGGTACATCGAGTATTGCCGCGCCATGTGTAGACCGCACGTGGGTGATCGCGCGATGAAGATGCTCGAAGACTCTTACGTAAAGTATCGCGAAGAAATGAGAGAACGCAAGCGCACCGGCGGCCACGCCGCCGTGCCCATCACCGTCCGTCAGCTCGAAGCCATCGTACGCATCTCAGAATCTCTCGCCAAGATGTGCCTTCAATCCACAGTCACCGAGGAACACGTCGCCGAGGCGCTCCGACTCTTTGAGGTTTCCACCATTGACGCCGCCAGATCTGGCGTCGCCGACATGGTTGTCCTCACCGCCGAACAGCGCGAAGAACTCCAAGTCGTCGAGACCCAAATCAAGCAAAAGCTCGCCATCGGTGCCACCATGTCCAAGCGTCACCTCATCGACGACCTCTCCCGCATCGGAGTCAACGAATGGGCCGTCACCCGCGCGCTCCTCGTCATGACGCAACGCGGCGACTGCGCCGAGCGCGCCGAAGGTCGTCGCGTCACGCGCATGCACTGACGATAGAAACACACCCGTTTGTTCGTTCGTTTAAAACCGTGTGTTCGCATCGTCATCGAAGCTCGCGTTGTAATCACCATTTCCACTCATGAATCAACGACTGATTGACCATCAAAAAGCGCTCGCGTTTGTCATCAGATTTCACACAGATTTTCTGGATAACGATCCACAGGTGGATTGGAACGGATTACAATCGCACGCTCCCTCCGCCACTTTGCGCCGATCGACGCGCACACGAAGCACGCAAAGTTTACATCGAACAGATCCGATGCACTCCGTCGCCGCGCGCACGCCGCGCGCCACCGCCGTCGCGCGAACGCAAAGCCGCACCACCGGTGGTGCGGGTAAGGCTATCCGCAACCGGGCGTCAACCGTCGTCGTTCGCGCGGGTGATCTCGAACCGGATAACATCTCCGTCCTCGTCTGCGGTGGTAACGGGGTCGCCATGGATGTGTTCCGCCAGCTCACGGAAAAGGGAACGTGGGCGACGGTGTTGCAGAGACACGAGACGAACCGAAAGGAGATCGAAGGCGTGGGTGGGTTTTTGGTCAAAGGGGACGCGTTGGACCCAAAGGCTGTGACCAAGGCGATGAACCAAAGCGATGAGTACGATGCGGTCGTGAGCACGATTGGTGGAACACCGGCGGATCCGCGCGCGGATAGCGAGGCGAACATTGCGCTGATCGATGCGGCCGCTGCGAAAGGAGTTGGTAAGTTTGTGCTCGTGACGAGCATTGGCGTGGGCGATAGCGCGGACGCGCCGCCGCCGAATGTTTTCGATGCGTTGAAGCCCGTCTTGGTGGAGAAGGCGAAGGCTGAAGAGCACTTGAAGGCGGTTAGCGCGAAGACTGGTATGCCGTACGTGATTGTGCGACCGGGTGGTTTGAAGAGCGAGCCGGCTACGGGAACGGCGGTGCTCACAGAAAACGTCGGCATCTGCGGCGCCATTCACCGCGAAGACGTCGCAGATTTGGTCATTCGATGCGTCTTGAAGGAAAAGGCGAACGGTAAAGTTTTGTCCGCCGTCGACAACGCGCAACTCTTCGATCAACCGGCGTTTGAACCGTTCGAAGTCTAAATTTTTTTAGAAATATTTTCAACAGTAAGGATACGTCTTATTTCTCATCAAAAGCATTGGTTTATTCTAAGTTTAGCGTTCTACCGGTAGCGAAAGATACATCGATTAGTGTACAACCTGCGCGTGGGCGAGAGCAAACTGCGCGCGCAGTTCTTCTTAAATACTTTTGTTGTTCGTGTCACCGTCTCGCGTGCGCCGGGATGAGCTTGTCCTTCAGCTCTTCGCTCAAACCATCGAGTTCATCCTCCACAAAGTTGAACAGGGGCGGAAGCGGACTTCCGTCCGGTAACACGGTTGATTCGTCGCGCAGCTCATCAAAGTAAGCGTGCGTACACATCGTCAAGCCGTCAAAACGTAACTCGGGCTCGTAAACGAGGATTTTTGAAATCAACTCGAGAGCCAGCGGGTCCGAGTTCTTTGAGAACACCTTGGACCACGAATGCGCTTTTATTTGCGGAAACTTAAATTCCGTGTAGTTGGGGTTCATACATGTTATCTGATCCTTTGTGGGCGTGCCCAAGACTTTGATAATCTCCACCAACTGGTCGACGCCGCTATCGCCCGGGAACAGCGGAGAGCCCAACAGCATCTCCGCCATGACGCAACCGGTACTCCAAATGTCAATCGCCGTCGTGTAGTTGGTCGCCCCGAATATCAATTCCGGAGCTCGGTAATATCTAGAACAAATGTATGAGATGTTTGGTTCGGTCGGGACCAAAATCTTTGCGCTACCAAAGTCGCAAATCTTCAACACGTGCGTCTTTGTGTCCACCAACAAGTTTTGCGGTTTAATGTCTCTGTGACAAATTCCGAGCTTGTGCACAGCCGCTAGCGCGCGCCCCATCTGATACGTGTACAATTTCACAAGTAGTCCAGGTACCCGCTGATTGTTCTTGTGATAATGCTTACTGATTCTGTAAACCGTATCGGGAACAAATTCTAAAACCAAGTTGAGGTACACCTCGTCGTCCTCCGTCGTGTGATAAAAGCTATGTATCAATTTCACCACGTTTGGATGATCCAGCTCCTTCATGATTTGCAATTCTCTATTCTTAAACCTCTTATCCTGCAAAACCTTCTTGATCGCCACAACCTCATCGTTCTCTCGACACCTCGCCTGGTACACGACGCCGAAGGACCCGTTTCCAACCACCCTCGACGTCTCGTACGAGATCTCCGCCGCGTCCGTCACCGACGACCCGGTGTGCACGACGTGTCCGACCGCGTTCGGATCACCCTCAATCTTCAACGTTTCGTACACCTACGCGTCGATCCATCGCGTCCGTCGCACGTCGCACGTCAGTCACGAGAATCCACGAATTCCGCATTCACTCAATCGAGAAATTTTAAACGACTCATTCCGTTCGCTCGCGTCGTCGTCGTCGTCGTCGTCGTTCTACGTCGAAACTTCGCGCGACGAACGATACGAAACCACGCACCGCGTCCTTCGCCATGCTCTTAATGGTCAAACCCTCTATCTCACCCGCCACGCGCGTCGGGTCCGTCGCCGTCATCGCTCGCCGTCGTTCGCGCTCCGTCCGTCGCGCGGCGTGCCCACGAACCCGAACGAACGAACGACCCGGTCGGTCGGTCGGTCGGTCGGTCGGTCGGTCGTCGTCGTCGAGACGCCACGCGATGGAGCGATCGCGAAACCGCACGCGGGAACGCGCGCGCGTGTCAACGAGACGAACACCCGCGCGTGTGTCGTCCGCGTGTGTCGCGCGAGCCCGCATCGCTCTCGGTCTCGACGACGAACGAACGAACGAACGAACGGGTTGAATGAATGAAACAACGGTCGAGAGTTTGGGCGAAACGACGCGTCTTTTCGATCGAAAAATGTAATCCGTTAGGGTTTGGGTTACTTGAGTCTTTACTCGTCGGATGGTGGCATAGTCGGTGTTTGTAGAGTCGTGATTCGTCGATTTACCCCCCTGATGTGACTTTCCGTGCTCGACGAGGTCAAGATTGATGATGATGATGATGATTCTTTTGACTTCGTCTGACTTCGATTTCGATGAGAGAGATCTATCTCGGCAAACACCGACGCGCGCGCGTTCGGATACCGGCGAAGGATACCGGCGGACGAACGAGACGAACGACATGGCGACGACGGCGTTGCACCCGAGCGTGAAGTGGTGCGAGAGAGAGGACAAGGTGTACCTGACGATCGAAGTGCAGGATGCGCAAAAAGTGGATGTGAAGATCGAAGAGACGCGCTTTGACTTTGCGTGTGAAACGCCCGAGGGACGAAAGTACGCGGAAACGCTGGATTTGTTTGATAAAGTTAAGATGGATGCGTGCACGTACGCGACGACGGGACGACAGGTGTTTGCGGTGTTGGTGAAGGAGACGCCGAAGTGGTGGGGTAAGTTGTTGCCGAGCGGGACTAAGAAACCGGCGAACTTGAAGGTGGATTTTGACAAGTGGGCGGATGAGGATGACGATGACGTGGGAGACGTGGATACGTCTGGATTTGATATGCAGAGCATGATGGCTGCCATGGGCGGAGGTGCCGGCGGTATGCCTGGGATGATGCCCGGGATGATGGGCGGCGACATGGGCGGCGGTATGGGCGGCGCCGGCGGTCCGGGAGGTGATCCGGCGGACATGGCCAAGCTTCAAGAACTCATCGCGTCCATGAAGTCGGAAGAAGCCGCTGGTGCGGGCGGCGCAAAACTCGAACCGGTGGAAGAAGAAGGCGAAGAGGCTGGCGCCGACGACTTGCCCGACATCGCCTAAGTTGGTAAAAATTACCGTATGAATACGTAATAACTTCTCCGTGCAATAAAAAAACGAACGAAAACTGAGTTGAATCGATGATGATGATCCCGCGAGCGTGAAATTTACATTTGTCTATGACTGGCGCCTCGATATCAATTAGAGCTTTTTGGATTTCGACGCCGAACGCGTCATTTCCTTTTCTCTCTTCTCGCGTGCTCTAGAGATGGATCTAATCGCCACCTTGGACGTAAGTCTCGCTCTCTTCGCGCTCGGAGGCTCGGGAGTTAAAATTTTCGCCGCAATGGCAACCACAGCGCACGCCGCAACGCCACCGACGACGTACGCGCCGATGGCTTCAAACGCCTCTCGCGTAGCAACGTCTCCGGCAATCACGTGACTCGCGATGACGACGGAGGGATTCATAAATCCGCACGAGTACCTACATCTCTCTAACATGGCTGTCATGACATAAAACCCGCTCCCGAGCGCGGGAAGCAACGATTTAGAAAATGTCTTCTCGGCGACGCCAAAAAACAAAAAATTCGCCGCGGCGACGGCGAATTCCGCCATCGCAGCCGCCTTGAACCCACCCGCCGGGAAAATCGGCACCATCGCAGCCTTACCCTTAAACCAACTCGGATACGCCGCAGTGAGTTTGAGCAAAGTCGCGAATGCGACGACGTGGGCCGACACGCTCGTCAACGCGCCCGCGACGGCGCGTCCGACGCTCATCTCTCCCAGCATCGCCCTCAGCACATACACCGTCGGGTTATTCGTCGCCCCCTTGGACGCCCGCGCGTACGTTGGCGCAAACACCACGGCGAGTTCGATGAAGAGCAGCGTCACCAGCGCAATCTCCGCGTCGAATTCGATGGAATACTTGGACCAATCGATGCGCGTTTCCAACGCTTTGGTTTGCACGTCTAACAGCAAGAGCGTCGTGCAGACGATAAAGGAGGAGACGAATTCGGCGATGAGTGGAATCTTCATCATAATGGTCGTCGTCGTCGTCGTCGAAGCGTGTTGGGCGTGGCTTCGTCGCGAGTCGATGAGTGGCGCACGCGAGAGAGATTTTGAACAACACGATCGCGCAACAAAGTGTCAACTTGTTTTTACTGTTGCGCGCGCGACTCGCGACATTTCTTCAAGTTACAGTGCGTATTGAAAGAATACTAATCGGGTAATTCAACGCGAACGCATCACGCCACGGGTTCTGGCTCGGGAACGACGAGGTCTGGGTGCGTGGCGTTGACTATCGGCACGCAGCGCTCGCAGAGTTGAGAGTGCTTGGCGTCCGCGCCGACGAGGGTGGAAAAGTTCCAGCATCGAGCGCACTTGTGGCCCGCGGCGCGTGCAATGCCGACAGAGACGGAACCGGCGCCGGGAACGTCGGTGATGGATTTGAATTCGCACCCGTCGACGGCTTGAGCGGCGGAAGAGGTGACTTGCACGTCGGAGACGATGAAGAGGTACCTCAAATCGTTGGCAATTTCTGGCGAGTTGAGACGAGCGGTGAAATCGGCGTCTTCGCAGTGGAAATTCACCTTGGACTCGAGAGACGCGCCGACGAGCTTGGCGTTGCGGGCGTCTTCGAGCACCTTGTTGACGGTGTCTCTGATCTCCAAGAAGGAGTCCCAGAACTTGACGTCATCGCTGGCGAGGTTGGACCAGGCTTCCGGTCGCGTCGGCCAGCCAGCAATGAAGACGGAAATGGCTCCTTTTGGCTTGTCGTACGGCAACGCTTGGAAAGCCTCCTCCGCCATGTGCGGCGTGAGCGGCGCGATGGCGGCAATCAAGCTTTCGACGGTTGCGGACACAACCGTTTGGCAAGCGCGACGTTTGATGTCGTTTTGTTCACCAATATACAATTTATCCTTGCTCACATCCAAGTACACGTTTGAGAGAAACGTGGTGAAGGATGAAATCGAAGCGACAACGCGCGCATAGTCGTACGCCTTGTACGAAGCCTCAATTTCATTCATCGTCGCATCGAGACGGTGAAGGATGTACTTTTCAAGCGATGGAAGATTGTCGTACTCAATCTTTTCTTCCGGCTTAAAGTCGTCCAAGACGCCCATCAAGAAGCGAATCGTGCCTCTAAGCTTGCGGTACGCTTCGCTCGTTTGCTTGATGATATTCATACCAATGTTCACGTCACCCGAGTAGTCAGTGCTAGCAACCCAGAGACGCAAGGTATCTGCGCCGTAGCCCGGCTCTGCCTTTTGGTTCTTTCCGCCTTCGATGACTTGACGCGGATCGATGACGTTGCCCAAGCTCTTGGACATCTTGTATCCCTTTTCGTCGAGAACGAAACCGTGAGTCAAGATGGTCTTGTACGGTGCCATGCCGGAAGAGGCGACGCCCGTGAGCAAACTCGACTGGAACCAACCGCGGTGTTGATCGCTTCCTTCCAAGTACAAGTCAGCAGGGTAAGACAAGCCTCGAGACTTTACAACGCCAGCCCAGGAGGTGCCGGAATCAAACCACACGTCCATGGTGTCCGAGCCTCGCACGAGATCACCCGCCTTCGACTTGTACTCTTCTGGCAATAGCTCCTCGATGTCCATCTCCCACCATGCATCCGTACCACGCTTGCGAACAATGTCCGTAAAGTGAGTGATGATCGCCTCGTCCATGAGCACCTCGTTGGTGTCCTTGTGGTAAAAGGCGGGAATCGGCACGCCCCACGCGCGTTGACGAGAAATGCACCAATCGGAGCGTCCACTCACCATCGGTCGCATTCTCTTCGAGCCGGATTCCGGAATGAAAGTCAACTTGTCTAATTCGCTCAACGCGTTATCACGGAAGCCCTCAACCGAAGCGAACCATTGCTCAGTGGCGCGGAAGATGGTCGGCTTCTTTGTGCGCCAGTCGTACGGATACTTGTGGTTGTACGCCTCTTGCTTGAGTAGCGCACCGGCAGCGGTGAGCTTCTCGATGCACAACACGTTACCGTCACCCAACACATCTTTCCCCTCCAAATCGCTACCAGCCTCGGCCGTGAACAAGCCAGCGTTATCGACCGGGGAATACAATGGCAATCCGTACTTCATGCCAGAGATGTAATCGTCTTGACCATGACCCGGAGCCGTGTGAACCAAACCGGTACCCGCGTCAGTGGTGATGTACTCGCCACCGATGATGACGGGCGACTTACGCTCGTACATGGGGTGCTGGTACTGGACGTTTTCCAAGTCGGAACCCTTGAACGTGGCGAGAGTCGTGAGCGTCGTCTCAAGCTTGGCTTGAACAGTCTCGCGCAAACCATCTGCGACGACGAGTGTCTCGCCCGTGGATTCGTTACGCACGACGCTGTAGTCGAGCTTGGCGTTGACCGCGACCGCGGCATTCGCCGGCATAGTCCACGGAGTCGTCGTCCAGACAGCCAAGGACGCGCCTCCATCAGCCGTCAAGAGCTCCTTCAATTGCGCCGGAGCGGAATCCGGAACGTCGCTCACCTTGAAGGCGACGTAAATACTCTGGGAGACGTGTCCCTCTGGGTACTCCAACTCAGCCTCCGCGAGGGCAGTCATGGAAGACGGAGACCAGTGCACCGGCTTCTTACCTCGGTAAATGTGCCCGTTGAGGAACATCTTACCGAAAACTTCCAGCTGCGCCGCCTCGTACTCGGGTAAGAGCGTCATGTACGGCTCGTCCCAATCCCCCCAGATACCATATCTCTTAAACTGTTCGCGCTGGTTATCCACCGTCTTCATCGCAAACTTCTTCGCCTTGTATCTCAGCTTGATCGGCGTCAACTCCTTTCTCGCCTCGGCATCCATACTTTGCAAAACCTTGAGTTCAATCGGCAAACCGTGGCAGTCCCACCCTGGAACGTACCGCACCTTTTTGCCATTCATCATCTCCCACCGGTTCACGAAATCCTTCAAAATCTTGTTCAACGCGTGTCCAATGTGCAAATCCCCGTTCGCATACGGCGGTCCA
>JACLAB010011848.1_pt1 | contig 10411 bp, 5 predicted proteins | sample 8027921 | NCBI WGS metagenome assembly JACLAB01 (sample SAMN15725117, study PRJNA655200) | protist metagenome | isolation source: fluorescence activated cell sorting (FACS) single amplified genomes of... | place: USA: West Boothbay Harbor, Gulf of Maine | collected 2000-07-19
ATGATAACATAAATCGTTCGACCCAGCGCTCTCAATATCTAACGCGCGTTTTTGATCTTCATTCAATTCTAGTTTACAGTACGCACCGCCACGCACGTTTTCCACTCCATACCTGTCCATATATACTTTCGTCCATTTGTCCTCGTCTCGAGAGTTCTGATTTTTCTTCACAACATGCACTTTTATCGGTTTATATCTCCTAGTCCAGTTCGACCCACCATTATTTGCAAAATGCTGTACGATGCGCTTTGTCGCGCCGTATTTACTCGTTTTCCCGACGTACCATTTCTTTTCTTTACATTTAAGAATGTAAATGGTGACCAAATCCGTGTCCTTTTTGTGTCGCGGCGCCATTATTTGTTCTTCTTCCTCTGGGAAAAAATCTTCATTAGTCATAGGGTGGACCGAGTTATAATGTAGCTCTGCGTAGAAACTCAATTGTATTGCTCTACGAATATTACCATCATCAGTAGGTCGAGTTACTAGTTTCCAATTTCTATCATAAGAAGTATAAACTCGAATCTCAAGACCATATACATTTGAAGCTGCTTGTAAAGTCACGTGGTCTCCCCAAGTTCTATCGCGGCCCATATCCTCAATGTATGCGTCGTAGGATTCAGGCACAAATGCAGAATATCTCGCCGAGTTTGAGCGTAAATGTTCTACAATATCCGCTCTAACTTCTGCATAACGGCCAGGCGAACCATACAATTGGTCAGCTATTGCTCTAAATTGACAATTCCCGTCGCCATCGACTTCGTTTTCGCGTAATCCTAATCCATCAAGTCTTCTGCGCAAGAGCTGGCGCTCTGGACTTTGTCTCGCAGACTCTCTCAAAACTCTGTCGAGAGCGGAGCTATCGTTTACCCTAGGGGTCAAGGTAGAGAGCCCTTCGCCGCGATCACGGGAACGCCTTTCAAGAACGTCTTTCACATCCCTTCCAGGGTTTTGGCCTTCATTAGTTATAGGGTGGACCGAGTTATAATGTAGCTCTGCGTAGAAACTCAATTGTATTACTCTACGAATATTACCATCATCAGTAGGTCGAATTACTCGTTCCCAATTTCTATCATAAGAAGTATAAACTCGAATCTCAAGACCATATACATTTGAAGCTGCTATTAAAGTCAAGTGGTCTCCCCAATTTCCATCGAGGCCCATATCCTCAATGTATGCGTCGTTGGATTCAGGCACAAATGCAGAATATCTCGCCGAGTTTGAGCGTAAATGTTCTACAATATCCGCTCTAACTTCTGCGTCACGGTCAGGCGAACCATACAATTGGTCAGCTATTGCTCTAAATTGACAATTCCCGTCGCCATCGACTTCGTTTTCGCGTAATCCTAATCCATCAAGTCTTCTGCGCAAGAGCTGGCGCTCTGGACTTTGTCTCGCAGACTCTCTCAAAACTCTGTCGAGAGCGGAGCTATCGTTTACCCTAGGGGTCAAGGTAGAGAGCCCTTCGCCGCGATCACGGGAACGCCTTTCAAGAACGTCTTTCACATCCCTTCCAGGGTTTCGCGTCTGTGTATTTGTACTATCCTGTAAAGGCATTTTGTTCCTAAAGAGCAGAAAAGAAACTCGTAAGTAGGCACCCTCTAAAAACTCCCGCCTTTCTATCTTTCGACCATTCAAAATTCAAAATAAAAGCATGTTTCCCGATGCTCTATTCACCGCACGCGCGATACGCATCAATATCCGAATTACGAAAGATGGTGACTAAAAACACCGACTGCGACGCGCTTCGTCTCTCGAGAAAGTTGGGAACTTCGTCAAGGCGAGATGACTGCGCGCGTCGCACGTGCGATACAGAAACGAAGATGCGATCGACGGAGCGGAAATGTCTTCCCCCAGAAAAGATTTCTTCTGGGGTACACGGCGCAGCCGTGGGCGAACGCACAGAAAGTGAGCGCAGAGAAGATGAGAACGACAGAGCGCGCGTACCAATACTCGAGCGCGCGAAATGTATTTGTCGTTTGGGTGTTTTTGAGTGTGTTCGCGAATGTGCGTGCTCTGAGGACCTTCGTTTTGCTTTTAAAAGGGTGAAATAGTAAATTAAAATCTCGCGCGAAAAAAGGTCGCTTCGTTTTTGGACGATTCCTCTCTCTCGAATCTCTTCTTTTTCTTCAGAGATTTTGCCTCCCCGGAGGAGAGAGAGAGAGAGAGAGAGTGTTGGTTGCGCGCTTTAATAAAAGAGAAAAAGAGAGGCGCGGAGGTAGATAGAAGTAGAACAGAGCGAGAAAGCGAGAGACGATACGATACGTACGAATACTAATGTCGCAACGAATCGGGAAAGCGATCCGCCGCGATAACGTCGTCTCCAAATCCGCCGTCTACACGGACGTGAACGATAAAAAACCGAAAGAGTATTGGGACTACGAAAACTTACAAGTCTCCTGGGGAGAGCAAGATGACTACGAAGTCGTCCGAAAAGTCGGCAGAGGGAAGTACTCGGAGGTGTTCGAAGGCGTTCGAGCGCAAGCGGTCGATCAGAAGTGCATCATTAAGATTTTGAAACCAGTGAAGAAGAAGAAGATCAAGAGGGAGATTAAAATCTTGCAAAACTTGGCCGGCGGCATAAACATCATATCGCTTCTGGACGTGGTGAGAGAACCGCAGTCGAAAACGCCGAGCTTGGTCTTCGAGTACGTGAACAACACGGATTTCAAGGTTTTATATCCAAACTTGACGGATTACGACATTCGTTTCTATTTGATGGAACTTTTGAAGGCGTTGGATTTTTCGCACTCGCAAGGGATCATGCACCGAGACGTGAAGCCGCACAACATTATGATTGACCACGAGAAGAGACAGTTAAGGTTGATAGATTGGGGGTTGGCGGAGTTTTATCACGCCGGAAAAGAATATAACGTGAGAGTGGCGAGTCGATATTTTAAAGGGCCGGAGTTATTGGTGGATTTACAGGATTACGATTACGCTTTGGATTTGTGGTCGTTGGGGTGCGTGTTCGCCGGGATGATTTTCCGCAAAGAACCGTTTTTTAACGGCCACGACAATTACGATCAGCTGGTCAGAATTGCGAAGGTTTTGGGGACGCAAGAATTACACGCGTATTTGAATAAGTACAGGATTGAGTTGGATCCGCACTTGGAGGCGTTGGTCGGAAGACACTCGAGGAAGCCGTGGAGTAAGTTTGTGAACGCGGACAATCAACATCTGGTGACGCCAGAGGCGATAGATTTCTTGGATAAGTTGTTGCGATACGATCACCAGGAGAGAATTACCGCGAAGGAGGCGCAGAAGCATCCGTTTTTTGACCCAGTGAGAGATGGAAATTAAGAAATTTAGAGAGAAAGAAAGAGAGAGAGAAGAAGAAGAAGAAACGTGAGAGACTTCATTCATACTTTTATATATACCTAGGTACTAATACACAACAGCATAGGGTACGTAATATAAATATATCGACACAGATAATAAATATATAATAACAATAATGAATATATACAGTAACAATAAAACTATCAAAGCAATCAAATGTGCGAGCGGGCGCATTCTTTTTGTATGTATAAATTTTTGAAACTCCATCGCGTAACTCTCTCTCTCTCTCTCTCTCTCTCTCTCTCTCTCTCTCTCATCAGTTTGAAAATGGGGTGGTAGAGGTAATGTTCAAAGTTGACGGCGTCGTCTGGTGTCCTTCGCGTACCTGCGCCATTCGCGGAGTAGCACCGTCCGAATCGGACATGTACGAGTCCGAGTCATTATCGGATTGCACAATCTCGTTTTCGTCGTCAAACGCGAATCCGGACGCTTGAAGCTCCTTGAACGAATACACTTGCGCGCTTTCGAGCTTTGGTTTTTCCTCCAGAGCGACCGCTTCTCCCGGCTTTAACTTTTGCTTCTTTTCTTCTTTCTTCGCGTTACTACCAGGAGAGTTAGAGATGACTTCTGCGGACGGAGCGGTCAGAGTTGGCGATGAAATCGGCTCCGGCGCAATGTGGCCGATGGATCTTCGAGGCGAAACTTTGTTCTCCCCCTTCGGACTGATGAGCTCGGCGTCGGTTCCAACTTTTCCATCTATCGTTGCCTCAGGCGGGATGATACTAGTCGGTATTTTCGACGGCGTCTTGAACATCTTCGAGCCTTCTTCGCTCATGCTCACCTCTGATTTTGCCGGTAAAAACTTCTCCGCCGGCGTTTTCTTCTCTTTCTTCTTCCTGGTTAGTTTCTCCTTGGACTCGGATCCGGAAAACGATGTCGATTGAACGAGCTTCCCCTCGTTGTCTAATTCGTATCCTTTTGATTGCAACTCTCCGCTATCTGGAGACGTCTTCGCACCCGGAGGTTTAATGAGGTAAAAATTACTCGGTTCAGGCGGCGGCGGCAGCGGCGGTTCAATCTGTTCGACTATTTCCTGCACCTTCACGGGTTCACTTGCTGGATCCGCTTTCGGAACCGATGCGGATAAACTCGACGCCGACGCGGAGGCTAAAGCTTCTTGTCTTCTCTTGCGAATTTCGAGTTCTTTTGCCTTCTTCTCGAGATCTTTTTCGTATTTCAGTTGCTCTTTTGCGCGCATCTTTTCGCGCTCTTTTGCTTTCTTGATTTGAGATTTCGTCATGCCGACGTAGGGATCTCCTCCCTTCTTGTCCATATTGTCGGCCGCCGGCGTTATCGGCGTACCTGTTCCTGCTGCTACTCCTTTTTCCTCTTTCTTTTTTGATGAATAATCGGGCGTGCTCGTCGCCGCGAGTGGAATCGAGGACGCCTCGACCATTTTGGTCGTCTTCTCTTTTTTCTGTTCTTCCTCCTTGATGGACACGCCAGAAAGCGCTTCAATCAACTGTTTCTTTGCAATTTCTTCGGACCCAGCCGATGTTAACGATTCGCTCGGCGATCGAGAGCCCGACCTCGATTTCTTTACGGACATTTCGTGCGACGTCTTCTCCGCTCGTTTCTGCGCCTCCTGTTGCTGTTGCTTCTTCTCCTCCAAAGCACCGCTCTTTTGTTGTTGTTGCTGCTGCTGCTCAGCTTTCTTTTTCTTTTCCACCGACGCGGTTAACGGTGGCGTCTCCAACGTGAACACTTTCTTTTCCTTCTCTGCCTTCTTCGTGCTCGAAGGCGTCGCGCTCGGCGACGTGTAATCGACCGGTTCCGGTTTCTTTTCCGCCTTGTTCTCCTTGTTATTACTATTATTATTTTTCATAGTCACCAACTTCGGTTCGTTCCCGGGCATAACGTTTCTCCCGACCGAAAAGCTTCTCAAATCCGGCTGCGCGTGCCCAACGATTGCATCTATCGTCACTTTTGGCGCCTGCTCCACCTTTGGCATCACTTGTCTCCCGCCCAAATGCGACACCTTCGTCTCGGCTTTTTGCAACCCGTACACGCCGTCCAACCCTACGTGCGCTTTCATTTTTGGCGTGTGCGTCTTGCAATACAACTTTGCCGTCTCTTTATCGAACACGAACGTATTCAGCGACAGCGTCACCAAGCATTCGGAACATTTAAAACACCGCTTGTGTACTTTCTTGTTCCCGACGACGACGTTCACCGCCTCGGCGGCGTACACCGTTCTCTCGCAACACACGCACCCATCTTTACTCGTATCTTTCTCACCCACCGATGACGCCGGTGTCGACGCGTTCGTTTTCGCCGCCATCGTTTTCACGTTCGCTTTCTTCTTCTCCCCCTCGCCGCCTTTCGCTTTGCCGTGGTCCTCTTTCTTCGATTTCCCCGACCCTTTGCCCTCTCCTTTCTTTTCGTCATCCGTCCTCCCCTCCTTCTCATCATCATCGTTTTGAAACGCGACGTCGTACTTCCCCCCCGCGTTCGCTAACAGCTCCTTAAAGTGCGTCTTACAAAACAACTTCCCATCGAACGCGGCAAAGTTCAGCGCGGTCAGTTGGCACTTGCATTTCGCGCATTTGAAACACGATTTGTGATACGGCTTTTCGTCGTGGAGGATTTGTTCCGCCTGGTACACGGATTTCCTGCAGATTTGGCACCGAGGCGCTTGGATCGCGACGAATCCCATTATATGTGTATATATATATTACGTATATATATAACTTTGCGTCACTTTTCTTCGTCTCGAAACTCTCTAAAAGAGCGCTTCTTTGACTTTTTACTCTCTCTCTCTATCTCTCTCTCTCGCGTGTAACGGGAAGAGAAGAGTGCGAAAGATTTCGATCAAACGGTCTCGCAAGAGGTCAAGCTTTTTTTTGGTGTTCGTTAGAAAAGAAAAGACAAGGAATCTCTGACATTTTGAGACCCTAAACAAAAAGTTTTTGCTCTCTCCTTTCATAAGACACGAAAACCACCAAAACGATAACGAACTTCATCAGAGCTTTGCTCGTGTTGCTCTTTCCCGAATCCTCCTTCCTCCTTTCTTTGTTTCACCAAAAGCGAAGAAGAGTGAAGAAGGAGGAGGAATTGCGGTGGGGGAGTAATACTACTGATATTAAGATGAATAAGAGCAGCGCGAACCAGCGGCAGAACCAGAGACGAAAGAAACCAAACGCTTCCTCGACGAACAACACCACAAAGACGATATCTTCCAAAAACAAGGACAGAGAGAAGTTCTCGTCGAACATTTTCCTCAGCGCGAACTGTAAGTTTCTCTGCCTGAACACGAGCTCCGCGTTAAAAGAATGCTTACAAAACGCGGATAAAACGTTACCGCTGGAAGATATCGTTCGATTAGAACTCGTCAATAAAGGCGAACCGGGAGATAAAGGCCGAATTCGGTGCCCGATATGTCTCGAGGATCCGCCCAAATTTCCAGTGGTGAACCCGTGTGGGCACGTGGTGTGTTCCGCGTGCGCGCAAGAACTCGTCGCGAGAAATCGAGAGTTTGAAATCGCGTCCGTGTGTCCAGTCTGCTTGGAAATGCCGTTCGTGGATGCGGATTTGAGGAGTTGCGTGTTGAGAACCCCGAATAAGAGTAATGGTACGGCAACGGATGACGATTTTAAAGTAGGCGATCGATTGACGTTTGAGTTGTTCGAGAGAGATAGGGATTCGCTCGCGACGAGAAGGTGCGTAACAGGTAAAAAAAGTGTCAGCGGTAGCAGCAGCAGCCTGTGGCCGAGAGCAAAAGCGGATGAGGATTTCGCGTGCGATCGTTACAGTAAATACACGACGATATCGATCGATGAAGTTAAAGTTTTGTCCGAGGAAGAGGTGGAAGCTTTAGAACGAGAAGCGAGTGAGAATGCAAAACACCTAGATAGAGACGCGACTTTATATTGTTTCGTCGCGGCTGAAAGCGCGAAGAAACGGTACAACATGTTTTACGAAAAATGTGGTGGTAGTAGTAGCAGTAGAAATAGTGGTAGCAATGCTCCTTTTGCCTTGTGCAACGCGATCGAAAAGACGCGTGCGGCGATGGAGACGGCGGAAAAGACTTTGAAAATAGAATCGGCGTGGCCTTCGATGATGAAAAAAGCCACCGCTTCTCCGCTCGCGGGTAAGATGAATTGGGCAACGAAACAGTCGAAAACGACAACATCGACGAAAGGGTCTTCTGAAGTGGTGGTGGATGCTTCAGCCTTCGCGCGGGGTGAGTTCTCGGATGATGATGATGACGATGCCGAAGTAGAAGAGAAAGAAGAAAAAGACGCGTCGGCGGCGTCGAGTATCGACGCGTCCAAGAAATATTATTTTTATCAATCGTCCATATCGGAAAAAGTCGTCTTACACCCGGTGTGTATGAAGGCAATATTAAGTGCCCACGGTGACGATTTTTCGCGAATTCCGAGGAAAATTAAAGTCAATTTGCTCGAGATTGAAAAGACAATCGTGGACGATGCGATTCGAAATCGAAACCCGCAGTGGCGTCATTACTCGAAAACGACCGAACTGCTCGTCTGCGAAGGAGATTTGCGGGAGATTTGCGACCGAGAGACGCTGAACAAGTGTGAACAAATAATCAAAAGAGCCGCGCGCAGGAAAATGGACGAAGCGAAGAGGAAAAAAGAAGACAAGAAAGAGAGAGAGAAAGAGCGCAAACTCGAGAAAGAAAGGGTAGAAAAGGAGATGGTTTTCGCTCGGGATATTTTACACCGAATGCCAAAGCTTGGACATGAAAATGACGTAAACGAGAAGGAAATGGATGATATCTTCTCGTCTTCTCCACACCACCACCAGCAGCAGCAGCAGCAGCAAAACTTTGCCAACGTGGCAAAGTTTGGATTTGGCGCTCGCTTTCACGATATGCCTTCGCTCGCGCCAGACGCGTCCTCGACGTCTGCGTTCCCCTCGCTCGGTGAACCGGCCACAATGTCGGCGTCAAAGTCTCCGAATTGGGCGCAACCCGCACACATGGAACACATAGATTTTGACTCCGCGCTTTCTAAAAGCAACGGAGAGATGGTGACGACGGCGACGACGAATGGTGGAAAAAAGAAGAAGAATAGTAAAGGCACCCCGCTTTTCAGCTCGAGCGTCGGTCGAAGACACGTTTAAAGTGAAGCAACAAATTCGTGTACTCAATTCAATATACCGGTATGTTATTATTATTATTATTCCTCTTCACTGTCTACAATACATTATTATATTCTGTTTGAATTCTCTTTCTCTCTTTCTCTCTCTTTCTCTCACTCTCTCGTGTAAAATGTATTAAACTGTTGTACCAGGAGGCATCGGCGGAACCGGGCTTTGAATGTTCAAAATTTGCTCCTCGAACTCCTCATAGCTCATCGTTTGCCAACCGTGCTTCTTGCGATATTTGGCCAACTGTGACTTCACCTCTTGTCTACTCATCGATGCTTTTTTAAGCATGACGCGTTCGGCGAGTAAAAGCGCTGGCCCTAACGTTTCGTCCACCACCACCTTCACGCCCGCTTTCTCGAGCCTCAATCCAGATTGGACGTCCTTCGCGCGAACGTACACGTCGATGTGCGGATACTCTCTGCGTAAAGTCGCGACGGCGAATTCATTCGTTGTCGTCAAGACGACCGCCGCCGCCGTATCCGCGCGAACGGCTTCTAAAACTGTCTTTGAAGAGACGTCACCAAAAAACACCGTCTTGGAGCTCTTCCTCCCGATTCTCACGTTGTCCGCGTTGGTATCTAAAGCGACAAAAGGTACGTTAGCTTCCGATAACACTTCGCCAATAATTTGGCCCATGCGCGCGTAACCACCAATAATCACGTGTCCACTCAACTCTTCGACTTGACCTTCGACTTGCGCAGCGATCGTCGTCGCTTGCGGCGTCCCGGCTTTTTTCATCTTGGCCATTCGTTGTCCTAAAATGGCGAGGTACGGCGTAATCGCCATGGAAATCGAAACCGCCAGGGATACTTTCGCGATTAACGTCGTGCTTAATAAACCGACTCGCATGGCTTCTGCGAACGTCACGAACGCAAATTCGCCTCCTGGCGCGATGTACAATCCCGCTCGAAAACAATTCAAACGCGAGACGTTGAAAATCGGGCCGATGGCGAAAATAACCCCGAGTTTCCCGAGTACCAAGCACACGACAATGGCGAGAATCTCCCAAAGCGAAGAGACTAACAAACGCGGATCGATGGTCATCCCGACCGTCATGAAGAACAATCCCAAGAGTAAACCGCGAAAGGGTGCGATATCCGCTTCGACTTGTAAATGAAACTCAGTTTCTGCCAAGAGCAAACCGGCGAGAAACGCGCCGAGCGCCATGCTCAACCCGAGCGATTGCGTCAACAACGCCGTCCCTAAAGCGCACGTCAACGTCAACGCCAGCATGATTTCGTCGGAAATACTCGCAATTCGATTATATACTGGTTTTAAAACCGCGCGACCGGCAAAAATAATACCGACAACCGCCACGACTGTCTTCGCCACCGCTTTACACAAGGCCAACGCAATCGCGCCGACGTTGCTCGCATCCGGTCCGGCTAACAACGGCACGAGCATAAACACCATCACCACGGACAAATCTTGAAACAACAGCACTGAAAACGTCGCTCTCCCGTGTCTCGTTTGTGATTCCCCGGAATCTTGCAATACTTGCAACGCCACGGCGGTACTCGAAAACGCCAACGCCACCCCGACGCACAACGCCGCCGGTAACGTCAACCCACCCAAAGCGACGCCAAACGAGGCAATCGCCAACGTCGATATGATCACTTGCAACGCGCCCATCCCAAAAATAAATTTCGCCATGGACACCAAACGGTCGTACGATAATTCCAAACCGATGTTAAAGAGCAAGAAAATAACCCCAAATTCCGCGAGCACTTTCACTTGCGAGACGTGCGTGATAATTCCAGTCGCGTACGGGCCAATCAACGCCCCTCCGAGCAAAAAACCAACCACTGGAGACCCGCCGGGCACTTTCGAGACCGCATACACGCAAAAAATGGCCGTAATCATCAAAAACAGCGCATCTCGCATCCCCGTCTCCTCCGCTTCGTGCGCAGCGTGCCTCGCAATCGCCTTCTCCGACTCTGGCACCAATTGCTGCACA
>JACLAB010013554.1_pt1 | contig 10409 bp, 13 predicted proteins | sample 8027921 | NCBI WGS metagenome assembly JACLAB01 (sample SAMN15725117, study PRJNA655200) | protist metagenome | isolation source: fluorescence activated cell sorting (FACS) single amplified genomes of... | place: USA: West Boothbay Harbor, Gulf of Maine | collected 2000-07-19
GTTATAAGTCACACCACGGTCAGTCTGATGGTTGCCAGCGCAAACAATTCGGACATTGGCAGGTAACACATACTGGCCAACTCGACGGTTCAGAATCAACTGGTAAGCGGCGGCCTGAGTGCTGGGAGGCGCAGAGTTGAGCTCGTCCAGGAATAACACGATGGTGTCATACTGACTAGCAAACTCTTCTGAAGGCAAGTCCACGGGCGGCGACCACTCCATTTGATTGGTCTCAGGATTTCTGAATGGATAACCACGCAAGTCTGTGGGCTCCATGAGCGCCAAGCGACAGTCAATCATGATGTTATCGCCTGGCAGGATGGTGTCAGTGATCTGTTGAACAATGTCTGACTTACCAATGCCTGGGCTAGCCCCAGAAGCTGGGTTCGTGGTGTAAGCTCAATGCTCAAGACTCCAGGCTTTGACACTGCTGAACTCACTGAGCAGAAGGCAGAAATTGCTGGCGCAGTAGGTGACGGCATTGCGGCTAAGTTTGTGGAGCATCGTCGTGTGGCAGAGTTCCTGCCCAGCGTGGAAGATGTCCTGGCTGGCAAGGTCAAGAAGCTGGATACCAAACTCAACTCTGAAATCTCAGCCAAGTATGCCTTAGTGATTGGCTTGGCATACACTCTGAACGAAACATATCAGAGTGGTGACAAGAAGGCATTCAAGTCAGAGTTCAACCATGGCATCAGGTTTGCTTATGACAACTTCAGTCCAGAGCAGGTAATCCTACTGTTTAAGACTATCATGACCACTTACAAGATACGATTTAACGTTCGTACTGACATGGAGAAGGATTTGTACAAGACCTTCTCAGAAAAGTACACCAAGTATATCGTATAACAGTTTACTGGGGCAGGACCTCCTCTCTCTCCTCTCCTACAGTCCTGCCCAGTAGCCGTCCCTTCGGGGGCGGTTTTTTTTGACCAGGATAAATACACTGACCATAAAAGAATTTACGGTCATTTCCCGGGAAATAGGAGAGATACATGGCTAATGTAAAGAACTATGGCATTAGCGGAGTTGGTGGTAGTGTTGAGCTGGGCAAAGCTGGCCCAGTGGTCGAACACTCGAGTGGGGGCAATGTCGATGTCAAAGACGCCTCAGATGTTTATACTCACGTCAGCGGTGCTGATGGTGTAGCGGCAGATAACTTCGTAACAAGACGCCAATATGATGTCTTAGACAACATCATTGATAAATTAGTACCAGAGCAACCACCATTTTTTGCCTCTGATACTGACCTAACAAACGTAAACCTTGATGGCGGAACACCGTTATTAGCTGCAGGCACAATCACAGATAACACCTCAGGTGGAACAATACCAGTAACCGCATCTGGTAGCAGTGTAAGCGCATATCGCCAATCAGCTTCAACGGTGACCACAGAGAATAACGAAAACACAAATGTAGGTCCAGGCGATACTGGTACCATTGCTATTGTTACTAATGGTGCGCAAGCGGCTTCACTTACATTCACTTCGGCTACTGGCCAAAGCATAAACAGCAATGGTTTATTGGTAAATGATAACGTTGATTATCCCTCAGAGACACCTGGATTTTGGCAGAGTTTCGACGCCAGAATTAGTGGTGCGGCTATTTCAGATGGTTGGAGTCGTTTTCAGTTAACTCACACAGCATCTGGCACAACTGACACCAATGAGCTTTATGTGCTCAGAGATAGTTTAAGTGGTACTCCAGGCATGGCTGGCGCATTGTCATTTACTGAAGATAGCACAGGTACTCTTGTAAACAGTTCAGGTGTTCCACACTATCAAAACTCAGCAGTATTTAGAATTTCAGGTTTAACACAAACTAACCTGGCTGGCTTTACCTACTACGGTGGCAGTGATCCTTTAGAGATTTCAGACAATCAGTCAGACGATGACAGCATCATTGGTTCAGCCATTGATAAGTCATATACTGATTTGGGTGTTTCAACTCCCATCAATGCTGGTACTACTACGGCCACAGCATTGAATGATATTACATTCTCACCAAACGATAGCAACAACCACGGCACAAACGTAAACAGTGTTAGAGTTAGATCTCGAAACGTAAACGGTTATGGTAGTTACCTGACTGTAAGCGACAAGAGCATCAACTACATGGTGGGCACTACATCCAGCAGATTGGATGAAGATAATATACCAATGACAGGTTTGTCAAGTTCAGATCGTGTATTCCTAGGCGCAAGCTTCACAGGCAATACACCAGCAGGTCCATTGCCAGGCACACCTAGTGCGTGGAACTCATCACAAAGCCTTTCTGATACTGGCTATCTTCATGAAGCCGTTGTGCGTGGTGGATTTGCTAGAGTTGATACCACAAACTATAGTACGGCTCCTTACTTACCAGTAGGTCCTAACTATACCACAAAAGACAGTGGCGCACAATATCTGACACTGAGCTGGACACAAACAGCCAAGAGTAACTTCAGCATTACGCTCACAGGTTCATACTCAGGCTTGTGGATTGGCATGCCAGGTGTTAGTGATGACAACGCGTCGTCACCGGAAGCATTGGGTGGCGCATGGTGGGATGCATTTGAGCTATACAACGGCGCAGGTGTTCCAGGCAGAACAGGAGATGCCCCAGCTGGCTGTGCCAATGGCTCAGCGGCAACAGGTGGAACTGGAACTGTAAACATTACCTTTGGTTCGGAAAGTTCGACCAATGCCACAAACAACCGTGTGATAGTTAGAGTACGCCTAAGCGCAGGCGATGTACTTCAACGTGTCACAATGGCTGGTTAAGGGGAAATAGATAATGGCTATTAATGATACACAAAAAACGGATTTCCTCTGGAAGCGTATTATTTTCGGTACAACCGAAACTGATATCACAGGCAAAGAGGGTCCAAACGAAACCGTACCAAGTCCAGTACCCACATATATTCAAAATATCTGGGGTCAGGGCGATTTAGTACCTGTACCGGCGGCGCCGTTGGCTAACGTTGTACAGGAGTATGGCATAGCAAGTGCTCTACAATGTACTGCTGACCCAACTGTAGCGGGTAACTATACATGGTTTGCTACCTCTGTTCAGGGTGATATTACATCCAGAACGCAGAACTGGGTAGCACCTACATTTGATCCAGGTTACTTGATCAATGTATATAACGGTAATCCAAACACTGGTGGTACTAAGTTAAACCAGGGTAGTGCTGGTGATGAATGGGTATATGACTATATCTCAGGCACACTACACTTTCCTAACGGACCACCCAGCGGCCTTTCACAGATATGGCTAGTAGGTTACCGTTATGTTGGTACCTTGGGTGTTACCACAGGTGGTTCAGGCTCAGCGCCAGTAACTACCTATGCTGATAACACTGCTCGTGACGCTGATACTGACACCGTAGCAGGCGACCTTGCTTATGTGGTATCATCACCAGACGGCGAGTATGCCCTGTATATGGCAACATCAGCTGGACCTTCAGGCTCTTGGAGTTTGTTGGCAACTGAAGATAGTGCTGAAGGTGATTCTAAAACGCTTAGAAATGATTTAGCGTTTGGCACAGGTGCTACAACTACCATGGGCAATGCCAGTCAGAACACCAGAGTAATCAATACTGTGGTGGAAGTTACACAGGCATTTAGTGCTGGTGCTGAAGTGGAAGTTGGTATAACAGGTGACACTGCTATTATTTGTGATGCGGCTTATGTCGACTTACAGACAGTTGGTACATATCAAGTAAGCTCAAACTACTTGTTTAGTAGCACAACTGATACTGACGTGTTGATGACCTACGCGGCTAACGGAGCCACTGCTGGCTCCGCTACTGTGACAGTAACGTTCGCATAACATCTAGTAACATCTTAAACCGCTCTTCTGGGGCGGTTTTTTATGACTGTAATAAATACCTCAAAGAGGAGACGATAATGGCTATTACCACTGACGAAAACGGAAATCTACACGCTGGCACCATGGACGAATATGGTGACTATGTAAACAACAGATTCGCTGAGATGGGCATGGACTATGCCTTATGTAAGGCCAACAAACACGGCTGGCATAACGTACATGATCATCACGAGGATGGCTTGCCCATGCTCAACTGTACCAGTAACAACTATCAGGAGATAGCACAGAAGTGGGTCTGGGACAATGTGCCAGTCACCAGAGTGCCTTACCCTAACGTGGTTACCGGACCCATTATGCCTGGCAGTAGCATTGACTATTCCATATCAGAGTATACTGCGTCTTACAATTATAACAGTGTGACTACTCACATGGATACTCAGTATGGTGTGAGTGGCACAGGCATCACAGAAGAAGGTGAGATGTCAGGATACTATGACTATAACTATAGTGAAGATGAGACTCAGATTTCCAGCAGTGCCAGCGCAGGTGGTAGCAGTGTGTCAATCAATATCACAAATACCACAACCAACGAGATCTGGACACCAGAGTTTTTGTGCTACCACTGGAATTACACTGGTTACATACCTGACCCATTGCCAGAGATATATTACATCTTTGACTATGCTACCTATTGTGTGGCTTGTAAGTTCGACAATGGCATGGGTACAGTAACAGGCTGGGAACACTATCATAATAACTATCAGATACACGACGACCTGAGTCTGGAAGACCATGTCTATGTGCCTGGCAAACTCCAGCTCAATGTGGACTACACTAACCCCTGGCCATTCTATCGCATCATTAAAACCGACCTGGAATCAGGATATCCCATAAAATAATGCTACCACAAGAAATCACTACCAATGGCTATTACTTTGTTCACCCCTTTAGAAATAACCCCAACGCTGGCGCCCTGATACAGATTGTCAGGCGCTTCGGTGTGGACTTTGAAGCCAGAGTCTGTGCTACCAATGATATCATAGATGTATTTTTCTCAGATCTATTACCAGAATCGCTTGACAGATGACGATTCTGTGTTATCATTAACACTGAGATTAAATATTGCGGGCCCATAGCTCAGTTGGTTAGAGCAACTGACTCTACAGAAAAGATAAATAAACATATAGGAGAAAAATATGTTTATTTGTCAATATTGTGGAAGAGAAGGAAAATCTAATAATTCTAATGCTCAACATGAAATTAGATGTAAGAAAAATCCTGAAGGTATACAGGTTAAACCGTCTTATGGCATGCTTGGTAAAAAAGGCGCCAATCAATATACATACGGTGCTAAGATGTCTGACGAGACAAGAAAAAAGATATCAGAACAAAGCAAAAATCAAGTTTGGAGCGAAGAAAAAAAAGTAAAACATTCAATAGCAATGCGTGAAGCTGTTAAACGGAATCCTGATTCTTATAGCAAGAATAATGTTATGGGTAGAGTGAGGAATATAGAATACAACGGCGTTACATTGAAAGGCTCGTGGGAGTTAAAAACAGCAAAATGGCTTGATGCCCAAAACGAAACATGGTACAGTGAAGTTAATCCACAAGAATATAAGTGGAACGGCGGAACACATTTGTATTTTCCGGACTTCTATCTTCCTGGAAGGGATATATACATAGAAGTAAAAGGATACAAAAGAGAAAGAGATGAAGCAAAATGGTCACAGTTTAACGGAACTTTGGTCATTATAGATAAAAAATTTATTGACAAGTTAGAAAAATACAGTATAATTGATTTATGCGCCGTTAGCTCAGTGGTTAGTAGCGTTCCGCTCATAACGGAAGGGTCCTAGGTTCAAATCCTAGACGGCGCACCATTTTTAGTTTAGGGTCCTGGTGGGCCCACCACATAATCCGCCTGTAGCTCAGCTGGATAGAGCATCGGATTTCTACTCCGAGGGCCGCGCGTTCGAATCGTGCCAGGCGGGCCAAATTCGATGATGTATTACAATTAGGAAGTGCGGACAGGGGTTCGAATCCCCTCGCTTCCACCAAAAGTGGTCTTAACACTGTTGACCGGTCCAGTCGCTCTGAGAAGGCATCACTGCGATGAGACCACTTTTGATGGGAGCGTTCTGGAATCGACGGGCAACCGAAAGTAATATGGAGAATCAGTCCATGAACGCTGACTGTAAAAACGGTGGTTCAATAAAATAATCGCAAATGACGATTACTTTGGTGAAGTTGCCCTAGCGGCATAATCACCTGAGGTTCCGCTCCCCCCTTATCACCCAATGGGAGCACCTTATTTTATAACTTCTGACCACGCTCAGAAGCGCGTATCTAGCCCAGAACATACACCAGAGTTAAACTAATACTCAAGCTGACATCGGGGCAGACAGAGCGTGACAGGCACTGATCTAAGTTACTGATTTCATTGATGTTTTAAATTAATTTTTCTTCAGTAAAATCAATGACTTAGAGCTTGACAGATCGTCAGATTGTGCTATAATGTATACATACACTAAAGAAACAAGCAAAGGATGCTTACATGGGTTTAGCCACAATGGACAACTACCAGACTACCATAGGTCAGTTTGCTGAGCAATCAGTAGGCAAGACCCATGAGTACTCTTTGGTTGAAGACAAAGACAAGTTTCGGGAATGGGGCGGTGCGTGGCACATGTATAAGCACAAACTCTGGACTCTGGACGGGTATCGTTATGCCCTGATCAAGAAGACTGTGGCGTACATCGTTGTGGACGAAGATGATGCCGGACTTCCTGTTATCGAGAAGTGGGACATTGCCAATCACAAGATCTGGGAGAAGTAGAATGAACATGACTCTAAGCCACAATGCCGTAGTCCAAAATTTCCCAGAGTGTGAGGGCATGAGGATCAATGAGGTTCGTGTGGTCACTGACGTGCCAGCCAGCACTCGTGACGGTGGTACCACTACCCTGGAGATTACCCGCTGGACTGACGAGTACTATGACATCAAGGAGGTCGTATAATGGAGACTCAGATCAGTCTGGGCGTCACGGCGATTTGTTTGTATGTGATCGTAACCATGTTCGTGGGGGCTTGACAGATCCCAAGACCTGCGTTATCATAGTAGTTGAGGAATAGGAGAACGATATGGCTAAGGCACATAACACCGCAGAGAAAGATGACGCAAAATTTAATCTGCCTGAGACTAATTTGACATCAGAGCAGATTGAAGATCTGCTTATCAAGTCTCGCATCAAGATGTTGCTCACGCCCAATGCGGCGTTTTTTGGCAACCTAGCATGTCGACTTATCTTTAAGGACGGCACCAAGTGGTGTCCTACCATTGCCACTGACGGCAAATACTTTTATTATAACCGCGACTTCGTTGCCGCGTTACATGACCATTCCGAAGATCAGTTATTGTTCGGTGTGGCTCACGAAGTCCTACACTGTGTATATGACCACATGGGTCGACTAACTCGTAACTGGGAGAGGCCACTGACACGCGAAGACTTTCCCATCACTGAGGCTGGCTTTGACGAGTACATCGAATACCAGAATACCATGGTGCGTGACAGTCAGCTCTGGAACATTGCCAATGACTATGTGGTTAACAATGACCTCATAGAAGCTAACATTGGCCAGCGTATTGACCTGGTTGAGATATTGTATGACTTCAAATACCGTGGTATGTTTTCCGAAGAGATTTACGAAGAACTAGTTCAGGAAGCTGAGGAGAACGGCAACGTCCGTTACAAGCAGACATTCGACACGCACCTGGGCGAGTATGGCAGTCCTGAGCCAGGTGAAGATGGTGACAGTGGTGAAAATGGCCCGGTACAAATGTCAGACGAGGAGAAGGAACAGGTGCGTCAGGACATGCAGGGCGCAGTAGAGCAGGCGGCTCGACAGGCTGGCAAGATGCCAGGTGCCCTGGGCCGTATGATTGACCAGATCCTTAACCCCAAGCTCAACTGGCGTGAGCTGTTGGCTCAGCAGATCCAGAGTGTTATCAAGTCTGACTACACCTTTAATAGGTGTAGCCGCAAGGGCATGGACTCAGGCATCTGGTTGCCAGCCATGGACTTTGACGAGACCATTGACATCACTATTGCGTTTGACATGTCAGGTAGTATTGGTCAGCAACCTGCTAACGAAATGATCTCAGAGACCATGGCGATCATGAGCCAGTACACCAACTTTAAGATCACAGTAATGTGTTTTGATACTCAGGTGTACAATGTTCAGACGTTTGGTGAGCATGACATGGATGACTTCGCAGACTATGAGGTAGTTGGCGGTGGCGGCACAGACTTCGACTGTGTCTACAACTACCTGAAAGAAGAAGGCATAGAGCCCAAGAAGCTGGTTATGTTCACCGATGGATTTCCTTGGGATAGTTGGGGCGATCCTACTTACACAGATACGCTGTTTATTATCCACGGATCAGAAGCAGGCAGACATCCGATCGCTCCGTTTGGTATTACAGTTCCTTACGAGGATTGATCAGCGTAGAGTTCGTCCAGTGTCTTGTCAGATCTAATATGCTTACGGACATTGGCGGACTCAGACTTTCATCTATGTCGATCATCTTCATAGTCGACTTATTTATGCCAGAATATTCGCAGACATAATATTTAGAGTGTAAATATCATTGTCATAAACCTTAAGGAGTTTTAATCATGGCCAAGAAAAAAGAAGTAGTAGAAGCACCAGTAGAAACCGCAGAGCAAGAACAAACAGGAATTGATTCGATTAGTTTACAGGATCTTCAGGTACTTGCTAATATCGTTGATCTCGCAACACAGCGTGGAGCATTTCGTGGTAACGAGCTTACCCAAGTGGGCGCAGTATTCGACAAATTGTCTGGATTCCTTCAGCAAGTAGCTGCCGCTCAGGCAGACAAAGCTGAAGATGAGGAACCAGCAGAAGGAACACAGGAGGCCTAACATGGCTGATATTGTAAAGCACGTTGGCATTTATGGCCAAAAGAAGTGTGTTGTAGTATTCCGTGAAGTACCAGAGGAATCTGACCAATGCTTAATTGTATTAAGTGATGGATTAGAAGGTCGTATGCACGACGAACTCATGGCTATTGTAGAAGGCATTGAAGCGCAAACCGCCAAGGATTTGGCAGATGTATTGAATCGCCGTCAGTTTTCAGACGGTACTAATATGCTGACACAACTACACTACGCCAAGCGTCTTACCAAAGTCAGTACTGACATGGTGGACTTAACTCCACTGCCAGGACAGCGTATTGGTTTAGCACAACTTAACGATGAGCTTCGTAAGATCGATACCGGTTATGTACCACCAACCAATGATCTTTCAAACGAGACTGATCTATTAGAAAGTGCTAAAAATAAGCCCTGGTCAGAACGTACTGCTGATGAAGCAAGTGCATATAACCAGAACCAGACTCGTTCAGCCAGTGATATTGCTACAGAAGCTGGCAGAGACAATGGTGTAAGCCTGAACATTGGGGAAGATGCTCCTGCGCCACCCGCGCAAGAAGCCATTGAGCCCAGTGCCGCTCAGGGTTTGCTTATCCAAGCAAGCATGATGAAGGAAGATGCTGAGCGTTTGCTAGCTGAAGCTTCACAGAAAGAGCAACAGGCATACGATGCTGACCCAAGTCTAAAGCCCAAGCGTGGCCGCGGACGTCCAAAGAAGTCTGAATCAGCATAAATAGTAGTTTAGGAGAGGTGTATGGCGTTTACTGACTCGGGTCCCGAGATTATATTACTTGGAAGAAAGGCTGGTAAAGATTCAGAAACCCAACACCTTTTCGAACTATTACAACAAATCAAACCAAATTGTGTACCTAAAGAGGTACTGCATAGTTTGTTTATTACTCTGAGTAATGATCGCCAGATCAAAATCAATACAGATGTAGTCACAGACGACATAGAGTATCGTCATCTCACAAAGTATCTGGAAAAGTTAGGTATCTTAGAAGACGTACATCGCATCGAAGTAGTTGTAGATCTAGAAAAGACTCAGCTACTATTAGAGGGAACTTCCAATGGATTCCTCGACAAAATCTTCCGATAGAATAGCCTTTATAAGTCACGACACCGATTCGGAAGGATATGTCACTGTTACTATCTATTGGAATAAAGTTGATGTATGGCGCAAAGATACCTCAAACAGACGTTGGTTAAGACGCCAGCTCAAACGTATTACCACTAACATAGACAATGATACTCAGATATATCAGTATGATTTATTTGATGACAGCACTGATGTGGCATTCTATCACAGTGCTCACGCCGCACAATTTATCTTAGAGAATAGTTAAGCAGGATATCCTATCTGCATATATCTGGTATATGCTGGTGTTATCATTTCTCCTGCGTATATTATCTCACGCATGGGGTATTGAGCCTTAAGAGTGTCAATGCTATCAACACAATTGACATGGCCTTCTAATCTGGGGTTATTGTTTGTCTGCATAATTACAAGGTGGTTAGGCGAAGCAGACATAAACCAATCATCAGACATGTGCTCGGCACTGGTGTTTACAATAACGTTAGGCACAAAGTCAGTTATAAGTTCACCGTCAATCACAAACTCAGGATTACGCCAATCCATGATGT
>JACLAB010007955.1_pt1 | contig 10407 bp, 4 predicted proteins | sample 8027921 | NCBI WGS metagenome assembly JACLAB01 (sample SAMN15725117, study PRJNA655200) | protist metagenome | isolation source: fluorescence activated cell sorting (FACS) single amplified genomes of... | place: USA: West Boothbay Harbor, Gulf of Maine | collected 2000-07-19
GTTACTCTATATATTGTAATTACTGATAGAACATAAAGGTGATTATACAACACGTATGAATAAATATTCATATGGAAACCGATAATTCTGCTATATCTGGACAGCTTGTGTATCTAACAAACGATGACGAACGCACACAATTTATTGCAATCGGTACAGACACATCAACCAATACACAGTTTAAACCGACATATAGAGTAAATGATAGTAAAGCACCAAACCCGGTTTTTGGCGCTTTTGGTAGTTATCCATGGTCTGTTATCCAAGATTTTTTCAGCGATTGGCCAACAATGTCAAATCAATTACTGGTTTTGACACAACAAGAAGTTGATCAATACATCCCAACCGGTAATGTTGATGACTTGACGACTGATGTTACAATAACAAAAACTATACCTAAAGGCAATACAAATTTTTTATATGGTGATACTTATTTACCTATTGATGTTGAAATAACTTTTAAGGGATCAGATCTCATTACGGATCCAGCTGAACCTTTAGAACTCGCAACAGACGATAAAACTATTATAGGGGCAGTAAATGAAAATAAAGATAATACTGATTCAATAAATACATCATTTAAGGCACTGGAAAGAGATTTATTGTACAACGCTGTAGGTAATTATATTGCCCAAAACCCGGCGTTAAGTAGCTATTATCCATCAAGACTGAACACTATACCTGTTGTAACAGGTGACAAGATTCCAAGCCCGGATTATACAGCCAGTAATGCAGTCTCTGGTTTTTCATTGAAAGAGGATTCTGATGTGAATTTGTTGGAAGCCACTTGGACAGCCTGGCAAAACATCGCCAAACTCAACACAAACATGTATGGAATCAGTGCCACCAACATGCCAGATCTGAGCGCCACCGCGCTGATCAATGAATTGAGTGGCAACAACGTGATCGAGAATCTCAATTTGTTGTACAACATGTATCTGAGTGGAGATGACGGTACCAGCGAGACTGGGTTCGATTTCACACCGATCATAGATGAGTTGAGCGCCAGAGTCGAGGGCAACGAAGCCACGATCGTGACGTTAAGCAACACTTTGACCGGATTTACACAAGTGACGGAGTTGAGCTCGATGATAAACACGTTGTCATCAGTGGATCATGTGACCATAATCGAGCAACTGTCCGGTCTGACACAAGATTTATCCGGATTGAACGCGTTGAGTGGTGATGTTGATCAGCTGGAGATACTTGTGGACAACATAAACAATTTTGACATACCCGCGTTGAGTTCGTGCTGTGACAACAACAGCACCATCATAACAGAGTTGTCTGACAAGATCAACAATTTGAGTGTGACCGAGCTGAGCGGCATTGTTGACGCGTTGAGCGCCATCGACATCAACACGTACATCACACAACTCAGCTCGATCGAGCAACAGATAACCAATTTGACCACTGTCGAGACATACATCGATCAAATAACCAACAACACCACGTACGCTGAATCGTTATCGACAGGCATCTCCGGTCTGAGTGCGGACATACAGCAGCAAATCGATCTGATCAATCAACAACTCATACACACCACCGTGGACGAGCTGTCTGCCATCACGCAGATCATAAACAACATACAAAACGTGGATGAATTGCTGCAAACACTCAGTGGAGACACAAGATTCAGTGAGTTGAGCACGTGTTGTGAATCTAATTTGACAAACATCACGCAATTGACCGAACAATTGGGTGATTACACGGTGATAGTCAATCAACACACCACAGACATAAACACATTGAGCGGAGCGATATCTGAACCTGCCGGAGTGGTGCTCACAACCAAAAATCAAACAATAACTGGCGAGAAAACGTTCAAAAGCACCATGACTGTTGCTGCTAGCAGCTATTTTGAGGATTGTATGACGGTTGGTGACACAGATCAACCTATTGTGTTCAATGTGTACTCAGTTGACGGTCAAACCCGGGTCAATATTAAAAATTTACCAACCATCACACAAATAAACGACCTATCACCCGGTGATCTGTACATCAGGACCGTGGATGGTCACGATTTACTTGCAGTAAAACAACAAACAGGGTCGTAACACACCACACGTTCGAGTGACCATGATACCAGACAACAGGCTCGAAATACGCAACAAAAGGTTCGCGGTTCATCAGGATTCTGGTTGTTTCTTCATCCGAGCACCAGAAAAAGTCACTTACGAGCATATATTGTGTGTTGAAGGTGACAAACGTGTGTTGATTGACGCGTTTGATGAGTTTGTAGCATGTGATGTGTTCGAGCATTATGTGTTGTGTCGGGATGTCAATTATCTGACAGACCAAACAGTCGGTCCATTCACTAGAGAGCAGATACTCAACAAAGAGATACAGTTTGTGTATCGTGACATTGAAGATTCTGGATCATTGTTGATCGAGAGTGGTGACGAGACAGCAACCGTTACAACCACAGTCACTAGTGACAACACAGGCAAAGAATTTACGTTTGGTGAACCTGGTAATGTCATTTCATTCAGAGAAAGAGACACCAAGAACATAATAATTGGCAATCGTGTGATAACAGTCACATTTGTGTCGTTTGATGCGGCTGTTTACACCATCGATCAGATCAAGAGTTTCGGTTTCCCGGAAGGAGCCATTGCTGGTCTGGATGATATATCTGGAGAAATTGCATATGAACAACAAGTGCCACAGAGTCAATTGACAGCACTTGTGGAAGAGATGATTGGCGAGACTGTGGTAGAGAATCCGGTGAATCTGATGCAACTAGAAGCTGTTGTTGAAGAGATTGGTGGTGAAACAGTGTTCGTTGACCCGTACGTGTCGTTGGATGCGCCACAAGACCTGAATATATGTGTACAATCTGAACCTCCACCCACACCTACACCCACACCTACACCCACACCTACACCCACACCTCAATGCGTGGTGACTGTGGGATACAACATAATCCTGCCAGGCCAATCGGCAGATGGAGACCGATTGACTCGCACGTACTCCTCCGCATCCAGTGCAGCTGCAACCACATGGGACGATTGTGCTTTTGATAGCAGTGCCACAAACACCAATGAATGGGGTGTAACTAACGGCACAATCGAGACATCCACAAGTGGTCCGTTTCCGTTGACATTATCCGGTACGTATCTCAATCCATACACACAATCCAATGGAAATGCATCAAATTGTTTTCAAGTTGTGTGGAACATCCCAGAGATTGTCGATTGTAACATACAATATGTAGCATATGCTGCATGTGATGATGTTGAGATGGTTCTAGATTCATACTCGGATCAAAATACAGGATACCAGAATATATTAGCTGATCAATCATGTAACAATCGTCAAATCACTGTCACTGGCATTGCAGGTGTTGATGATGCTGTGACACATCGTGATTCACAAACATTCAAAGTCGGGTCCAAATCCACAAACGATGGTCATGTGACTTACGCTAATCCACCAAGTGACATATTCAAGACTACACAAGACTTCACGTTTGAAACATGGTTAAAGTTCGAAAACGTCGCACAAGAACATCGACTATTTCAATTCAACCATGCCACACGTAACCGAACAAACGCCACGTTCTTCCACCGTGGTGATATTTCCACTGCACATGATGGGCAAACCGGCTCCGGCAGATGGTGGTCGTTCACTATCAATGATGGTACCGGGTCAACCAACATATGGCGATATGTGGTTTACTGGTTCACACCAGAAGCGATGATCAACAACACGTGGCATCATGTGGCACTAGTTCGACATAGAAGCGATCAATGGTCCATGTACATGGATGGTCAGCTGTGTCATATGCAGCTCTGGCATCCAGACTTGGATCCCAATCTCACCTGGGGAGCACCAGACGGTGTCACGTCATATGATTATGAAAACGGTGAAATATTTAACAATATTGAGATAAATGTGTCAACCACAGCACATTACCACGATTATAGATTTTTAAACATCGCCAAGTACAACGCGCAGTTCAATTTGAATGACGATGTTCAGGACGATTTGTCATGTGTCACCACACCTGTGTCAGCATCATGTGATGACGTGGTGTTGCAGATACAGAGTGACACCACAGACGTGACTAGCGACATTGTGGACACATCTGTCAATGCTCATGTGATAACCAAACATGGAACACCGGCACATGCTCCAGGAACCAACACCGTAGGTGCAAGTGCTTTGTATTTTGATGGAAACGGAGATTATCTATCAATAAACAGTTTAAATAATTTTGATGCCGGTGATTTTACGATTGAGTTTTGGATATTCCAAACAGAGCACAGTCAAAACAATCATGATAACACATCACAAGTGATAGGCCAATACATAGCAACACGTACTTATCACAATGTTTGGAATGTTGTAACAAAACCAGCTGGTCTTGATATTTATTGGAATGATGGTAATGATGAAGAGAATGCCGGAGCGAAAGGTAGTGTAACCGATCCTAATTTCAGTTTAAACACATGGACACATTATGCGTTTGTTAGAAAAGACACAGCTCTTTCCATGTACTCAAATGGACAATTGATTGATTCAAAGACGATCCATACAAAAACCATAAATGAATGTCCGCTCACCTTAGGTGTACAAATGTATAATAACACTTTACCTTATGACGGTAACAGACCCGGTGGAGGTTCTCAGTATCCAGACAATTTCAAAGGTTACCTCCAAGATATCCGTATCACAAACAAAGCCATATACACCGGTGATTGTTTTGTGACACCAACTGCACTACATCCGGTGCTGGTCACCGCACCAGACGAACCCACCTGTGCTGATGTTGTGTTGCATTTGCAGAGTGACACGACCGATTCGACAGCTGCTGTCATGGACATGTCTGAAAATGATCACACGATCACTAACACCGGGCCTGTAAGACACGAAACAGAAAAGCCTCTGTTCGGTTCAAGTTCTCTGAAATTTGCTGGTGGTAACATATTATTAATCGATCAAACAAATGATTTAAACTTAAACGGAGATTTTACATTAGAAACGTGGGTGTATGTAAAATCTAATCCAGCCAATGCCTGGGGCTCATCAACAGACTCACATATGATAGCAACATGTTGGCATTCAAACACATCTAATGTTAACTGGCAATTAATTTACCTGCCTACTGGTGAGATAGGTTATTATGAATATGTCGGAACTACAACTGTTTTTGCAAAAGAGCCGGCGGCATTGAACACATGGCATCATGTGGCCGTGGTTGGTTCCGGTAACACTGTGTCACTGTATTTGAATGGAGTCAAATCAGCGACCACTATGCAAGGTCACGGCGGTTACAACTCAAATTTATCAAAGAAAATATATATAGGTAGTAGAGAGATGCTCCACATTGGCAAACGATTGTATTTTGATGGGTATATACAAGATTTTCGTATTTCTAAAAAGGTGATTTATACTGGTGATTGTGTTGAGCTCCCATCCGGGTTTCATCTAGCTTGTGCAGATTAAAGTGACAATGAATCTGGAACAGTACCAACACCCACACCAACACCCACACCTGATATGGTACCAATCCGGGCCGAGGCAATATAGATGATATAATTGTATGTGACGGCGCAGGTACTGAGTATAACACTGTACCACCAAGCGTCAAGATACCATTTGTATACAAAGCACAAACATACGAAAGCAGTATAAACACTACAGCATCTGATGGTGGTACAATATTAGATGTATTGACAGACCGTGACGATTCAACATATGCGATCATCTCTCCATTTCCTAGTAACATTCGAATGGTAATGCCACCGCTGTCTGGAATGTTGTCACCGAGTGAAGCTAATGATGTAGCAGGTGTGATAGCGGTCACTACCAACATGTATGATACATACACAACACAATCAGGTAAACAGGTAGCAGCCAGTGTGAAAGTGAGTGGCACTACTAGTGATGGGGAGACTCTAACAATACCCACCACCCCGGAATAGGTCTCACTTTTCACAACCAGATACAGCTCTGCTGCCGATTGGTCAATTACCGCATTAAATAACAGTACTTTTCATATACAGTTGGATGTAACTTGATAACCGGTTCTGGCATAAATAATATATATGCCTGTATATGTCAAATGGAATGATGTAGCTCCAAACGAAACCGGTCACCAGGTGTTGAGAAAACATGTGGACGACGCGGATTTCACAGTGGTGCATCAAATCACCACACAGTCACAAACACCTGCCACTGGTATAATTGAATGGATTGACAATGATGAGCTTGTGAGTGGTGATTACGTGTACAAAATACGCAATTATACCAACAGTGGTCTAGAAAAGTTCAGCGAGGAACAGATTGTCACCTTGATAGACATCGACAATCACAAGGTTTGCATGGCTTTGAACGACACTACATTTGTTGACGGTTTCAGATCATTGTCTCGAGTGAATGATGTGAACATGACCACTGCAGATGACCTGTCCGGAGCCAGTTTCAACAATTCATACGTCGAGATGACCGGCTCGGTTGATCTTACAGATCAATTCACGATCAGTGTTGATATACACCCAGGTTCGACCATGTCTTCCCCCGGTACCATACTGAAACATGGTGATGATTACAAATTATCAGTGACTCTAGACAAGAAAATACAGTTTCAATACAAATCCGGGGATGGTCAAATCCAGACACTATTGTCTAGCCAGCCAATCACTACAGATCAATACAGCAGTGTGTTCATTTCAGCAAATTCCGCGGATGGTACAATCATCTTTTATGTAGACGGTCAACAACACACCACACATGCATTCACATCCACACAAACACCTCAGTCAAACACAGTGTTGATTGGTAGTGATGGTGCGAGTGATACATTTTTAGGCTATATCAAAGATCTATCTATTGTGACCGGGCAAAACGTACAATACACCGGGTGTACCGTGTGTAGTCTCGGTGCTCAACAGATATACATTTGGATAGACACAAGAAGCTGGAACGATGACGAGACATGGACACAAGATCCGGAAGAAGAGTACACTCTTTAATTTGTAAACGATTAATCACTGACCGGTGATGATTAAATATTTATAGCCATGACTATTGAACATTTCAACAACGAAGAGCAGCTAGGCTCGGTAAGAAACAAGATAAACAGCAATTTCACGGAGCTTGACAACAGAGCTACAGCATTGAGCGCCCAAACCGCCGCATTGAGTGCCCAAACCGCCGCACTGAGCGGCCAGAGCACATACTCCTCCGGTGATTACACTTCCGCCGGTAGTATTCTAAGCGCAAAAATTTCTGGAGATGGTACGATTGTGAGTCAAACACCAGAATGGATCGAAAGCTGCGCTCGAACCTCAGCCGGTAGATACACCATAACATACAAAAGCAATTACTTTACAAACGTGCCGTCTGTGGTTGTTACCGCTGATCTACATGATGGTGTGTCACATGTAATGGCGGAATATGACGCACCTACAAAAGATTCAATCAATATCCTCACTAGTATAAACTCAACCGGTGATGGAACTGATGGTAACGGTTTCACACTCATTGCACACAATGTAGATGCGCCGGTCTCACCTATATCATATGAAACCAAAACATTGAGTGCTGATGTTTCTAACAATTCGGCTCCATATGATGCTAACATCGATGAATTAAAATTTGACAATCTCGAAATCGGAGAAAAATACATTGTAAACGCATATTTCTCCCGGCAAACTGAAAATGCGAGCAATGATTATTTAAGTATCACGGTTCGTCATGACGATGAAGTGCTGTTCTCGCTTGGTGTGTTTAGTGACGCAGGAAAAATATTGGAAACAAGTTCCGCAAGCAAGATCATAACTGCCACTGGAGATATCACAGTGTATGCAACCTCTCTTGATGGTCAAAGCAAAGTACTAGCCGGTTCATACATACAAGTTGCAAAAATTTCCGCTTTGTTAGGCTCCGGAACAGGTGGAGCAAGTGAATTCACAAGTTTGACCGACACACCTAGTGCGTTTGACGCTGGTAGTTACTTGAGGGTCAATGCTGCTGGTGACGCCATAGAACAAATTAAAACAGCACCACCTGATGGAGGCTTGGGTGACAACAGTGAAATCCAAGCGATCAGTAATTTTGATGGCAAGCTTCCAGATGCTATTGTTTTGGAGTATTCTGCAATTACTGAAAATTTTCCCAAGCCGGGCCCCGTCTACCATGAACTTAGACATGTTTCTGCTGACTGGATTATATATAACGATTCTAGCTATGGTCCTAACGCCATTCGGTTTGTAAATAACAGCACTGGGCAAGCCAACACTGCAACAAACACTACAGGATTCGTTCCATACGAAGGTGCAGATGCTTCTTTGCAGAATATAATTGATGGTGGACACGCAATTTTTCATGGCCAAAAAAGCGGCACCAGTGGCGTGGGCAGCTTGAGTGTTATCAAATCAGCGAACAATTTATACACCGATCTGCCAGATAGTATTGTGCATGAACACCTAGGTGTTCAGTTTATTTTGAACTTGGCGCATGTGGAACCTGAATACATCTGCTACAGGCTAGAGGATCATGGCGACAGTGCCAATCATGACCGCAGAGTTTATTTCAACAACGATTCTGACGGCACACCAGACGCTACTAACACGTTATTTTTCACTGCAGCCGGTAGCCTCCGACACTACATCGAGAATGGTCGTGCGTTGTATCATGGTGGTTCACATGGAGACAGCGTGAAGACCGGCACATACATAAGTGATGGCACCACCACACAACAGATCAATCTGGGTTTCCGTCCCAAGATGGTCACCATCAAAGGCGTGCACACCACCGATTCAGATGCCACATACACAGGCACCAATTACTTTTATGATCAGACCGTGTTTGACACCATCTCAGAGTCTGGTGATTATATACCCAGGCCATATCGAGCCGCGGACGGTAGATTGTTTGGTCATGTGGACACCACCAACGAGCGAGTGGGAATCGAGATAAATGACACTGGTTTCAAGATCGTTGGATCGTCTGACGGCCCAATGGCAAACAACTCTGGTGCAAGCATGCTTGGTGCCAAGTATCATTATTTTGCCATCGGACCAGATGTCAGTGTGTCTGGTGACGGTGCTTCATCAGTCGAACAATTGACTGATGTTGATGTGACAACCACACCTCCGAGCGCAGGACAGGTGTTGGTTTATGATGATGCGGACAGCAAGTGGAAACCAGGTGCTCAAAGCAACGAGTTTGTGGACTTGACCGACACACCCAGCGGGTTTGATGCTGGTAGTTACTTGCGAGTCAATGCCGCAGGAGATGCTGTTGAACAAGTCAAAACCGCACCACCTGACGGAGGTGTTGGTGACCACGGTTCCATTCAAGCCGCAAGCAATTTTGCAGGCAAATTGCCGGACAAGTTAATTGTTAAGCATTATGAATCTGGTGATGACACGAGTGACAGTTATGGTGGTTACATGGTTTGTGAATTGAGACAGGTCAGCCAAAACAAAATATTATACGCAGACACATGGAGTGATGGTGCGTACAGAATCATTTTCAACAATAACGCCACAGGAGACGGGTGGTCAAAAGGAGGAACTAACTCAGCACCTCATATATTGTCACCAATAGACGGTGTGACTGAACCAAGCATTCGGCAGTTAATTGATAATGGTTACAGTATTTACCACGGCCAAAAAAGCGGCACCAGTGGAGCAGGCAGCTTGAGTGTGATCAAAGCAATATCAAACTTCCCGCTTCCTTTGCCTGATGAGATTGTGTGTGATCAAGATGGGGTCATTCACATGATGAGATTGTTATACATCACTGCCGATAGGTTCTATTACGAGGCAGAGGATCATGGTATCGAGTCTACTGACCGGAGATTCATCCATTTTAATAATGACACCACAGGTGATGTGTTTTCGAAAAACACTGTATACTTCACAGATGCCATGAGTGATAACTCGTTGCATTGGTACATAGAAAACGGCCGCGCCTTGTATAATGGCGGAGGTGTTGATTCCACTATCGTGAGTGCCCGGATTGATGCTGATGGTACGTTGTTGAGCAGCAGTCATGACTGGATTGACAATGTGGTAAGATCGTCCACTGGCAATTACACAATCACGTTCACACCTGGGCATTTCACCGCTCCACCGGCGATCACAACAAGTGCGGATCACGTAGGTGGTGTGGCACATGTCATGGCTGATTATGATGGTCTGACCGCGGATGGTTGTACAGTGTATACCCGAAGGAACCAAGAAGGGAGTGGATCAATCGATGCATCATTCACCATAATGGCTCAACATCAGGACCGGGTGAGCAAGATCGCCCCGCCAGCCACTGGCGGTGGAGCAAGTGAATTCACCACATTGACCGACACACCCAGCGCGTTTGACGCGGGTGGTTACTTACGAGTCAACACCACTGGAGATGCAATAGAACAAATCAAAACCGCACCACCTGATGGTG
>JACLAB010007576.1_pt1 | contig 10404 bp, 12 predicted proteins | sample 8027921 | NCBI WGS metagenome assembly JACLAB01 (sample SAMN15725117, study PRJNA655200) | protist metagenome | isolation source: fluorescence activated cell sorting (FACS) single amplified genomes of... | place: USA: West Boothbay Harbor, Gulf of Maine | collected 2000-07-19
GGCGTTCCAAATACGGTTTTTTCTACGTAGCTAAGTGGTGCGTCGGGTCCCTCGGGGCTCTGGACGCGCGCGAGAGCCGGGAGGCCTGTATCGGGTCGCGCGGGGTTGGGGTCTGATAGACCACGACTTTACCCCGGCGCCTTCACGTAGCCTTCCTCTCATCGCGCGGTCCGAGCCTCTCGTCACCGACGCTCGTCTCTCGTGATTCTCATCCCCCGAATGATTTTATAGGGCGGCGACGACGTCGGCGCAGACCTTGTCCATGTCGAGCGCCTTGAGCTTGGGGAAGGGCCTGGCGAGGCCGATGAGGGAGACGACGGTCTTCTTCTCCGTCTTGACGACGAAGTTGCCCTTGCCGGGCCGCACGGGGTTGATGGAAACCTTCTTCCCCTTCGCCTTCAAAACGGACTCGATCTTCGCCGCTCGAGTCTTGAACGCGTTTCAGGACTTGCACGCCTCGATGAGGACGCCGCCCTTGGGGATCTCGGCGGTGGCCTCGGGCTCAGCCTTGGCGACGGACTTCTTGGCGACGCCGCCCTTGACGGCGGTCGCCTTCTTCTTGGCGGGGGCCTTCTTTTTAGGCGCCATGGTGAGTGGCGTCGATTGATGACGTGGAAAAGCCAAAGTTTATCCAAGTTTTTGCCTCGACGCGACGGTTCGAGGCTCACAGCTCAGCGCGCGCCCCCGACCCGGTGAGTCACGCGTGTGAAGATGTCCCACGCGACGCTCGCAGCGACGAACCTCGCGATACGCCCCGCGTTGTCCAATCATCGACGACGCCGGGGTCACTGCGGATGCACAGCCTCCGTCCGTGATGGGAGAACTCGTGCTCACGTCGTCCTAGGAGGATCGCGTGGCTCGGGCGATGACGCCGTCGTCGCCGGCGACGCGACCGCGCCCGTCGAGCTGTCGCGCAGGAACGCCATCGTAGCAGCCGTCGCCGCGCTCACCGGTACGTCCCGTCCCCACACAATCACCACGTCCCGCGCGATCCACCGTCGAAGTCACCTCCGGGGTTAGGGTAAATCTCTCGAAAGGTGCTCACTCGTCCATCATCCCGTCATCCCAGGCGCCTCCGCCGCGGCGCCCGCGTCCGCCGGCGAGATCCTCAAGCAGCTCGAGGACCTCCTCGCGGACACCGAGGCAGCCATCGAGACCGACCCGGAGAACGAATCGCTGCTGGGCCAACGAACCTTCTTCGAGAACCAGCTCGAGCGCGTGCAAGCCAACAGCACCTACCTCGACAGACTCGCGCCAAAGGTTCAGAATGCATCTACGGGATACCTGCAGCGACTGGTACTCGTCGTGGATAAGGACCTCTTCGACGACGAGGTTTACTTTTGGAAGAACGCCATGGGGATGCGGGTCACGCGCGAGAGGCAAGGCGTGGACGGTGTCGGTCGCACGGTGGTCTTCGCGTACGGACAGGAGACCCTCCGCGCGGATGACGGCGGCAAATCTGGCGTTGAGGTGCGTTTTTTTAAATTTATGTATGGGCAATTAGATAACTGACGGGTAAGTGTTTTTTTTTCAGATTCGGGAGGCGCCGGTGGGACGCAAGGGAACACTCGGCAATGGCCTCGGCTACGTCTCCGTCGCTGTTCCGTACGGCATACGGGTGAGCCGCATATACGAGGCTGGCGGTGAGCTCGTGTACGGCTTTGGGTACTTCGACGTGAGGTCACCGAGCGGCTACGCGGTGCGAGCGAGAGTCGCGGCTCGACGAGGTTCGTTTATTTTTATTTACGTACGTGCAGTTAGACTGACTGACATCGTGTTCTTTCAACAGATTCCATGGAACTGGTCGCCGTCAACGTCGTGGACGTCAAGGCTGCGGAGCGGTACTACGTCGACACGTTCGGTATGGTGGCCAGGGCACCGCTGGATGAGAACGGGTACGCCCCCAAGTCCCCGCCCGGTAGCAGGCTCCTGACCTTCGGGGACGCGAAGGAGACGATGGGTCTGCTTTTACAGCCTTTAGCCGCGGCTGTCGACGAAGGTGAAAACCTCGACCGCGGGAACGTGTACGGGGGTATAGTGGTGGTCGCTGACGGTGCAAAGGCGCCCGCCGGGTATGGTACAGATACCGCGGGGTACGGAGTGACCACCGAAGGGTACGAGGCGTGGGAGAGTGAGGTTGCGGACGGCGGTAAGTCTCTGGACTCCAAGTGGAACGCGCCCCTGGAGCAGGTGTGAGTCGAGTTAAGTGTTTAGTGCTAGGTGACGGTTTAATGACTCGAGAGATATTTGGCGAGCGTTTCCGTATGTGTTTCAGTCTAAGAGTCCGCGGAAGGGGTGTTGGAAAAAAAAGCTCGGGTGCCCACCCATAGACTCAGGGCGCCGGCGACCGTCGCCACGCCCGCGCCCGCGCATCTCTCCGCCTTTGAATTCAGGGTGGAGGAGCGTCGCGCGTGGTACATTTAGGGCGCGGTTCGAGCGCTGTCGGGTACCGCCGGCGAGCGGGATGGGGCAAATGCCAAACATTAGATAGTCCACATTTGCGAATCTGAGAGCGGGCGTCGTCTGAGTCGACCTCCGCGGACGATGGCCCACGCGGGTGAGCACGCGCCGTTGATACCCCGCCAGCATGTGGCGAGGATCTCCAAGTCGGGGACCTCGTCGCGTCCGCGGTGCGTCCTCGGCGTCGTGCTCGCCGCGCTCATCATCGGCCTGGTCGCCTCGACACCCTCCTTCCACGATGCGATCTCGCGACTGCGCGGCGACCTCTTCGGGGGCGGCGCGCCGCCCACGGTCCGCGTGTTGGTCAACCCGACCGATTGGCCGGAACGTGACCGACTGGACGTCGTGACGGACACGTGGCGGCGGTACCACGAGGAGAGCGGCGCGGTGGTGGTACCACTCGAGCTCCCGGACCTCGATCGATGGCCGATGGGTGGCGGGTACTCTGAGCTCACCGCGCGAACCGCCGACTTGCTACCCGGCACCAGGCTGGACTTCCTCGCGTTCGACCCGGACGACGAAGATGTCCCACTGGCGGTGACCAGGGGACGGCAGAGGGTGGCGTCGTCGTCACTCGGGCACCTCAGCGCGTGGCTCGACGCGCGCCGGGAGGATCCCAAATCGATGCCCGCGGTGCGTTACCATTTTTATTTCCGTACCGGCAATTAGAATAACGTCGCATTTATTTTTTTTCACAGCTCCTGGTGGTGGACGCCGACGACCCCGGCGACCCGAAGCTCCAGCCGCTCGCCATGACCAAACACGTGGCGCACGAGCTGGTGCACGGTGCGAACGGGTGGGACGTGCTGTACTTGGACCGTGGTACCGCGCGGTACAGGTGGAAGTTCTACGTGGTCTCCGCCCGGTTCCTGACCCGACTGCCCGAGCTGCTCCGAACAAATCAGTACGTAACTACGGCGGAGTGGACGAAAGGTTTGTGCCGCGCGGGTACGCTGCGGTGCTTCGATTACTTCGGGGAGGTTGGCGGGGTGTACCCGGTGGGTGAACCCCCGCCGCCGCCACCAAGTGCGAAGGGAGAGGGTGACGTGAGAGGCGAGGACATATTGAACTCTGGCGGCGACTGGCACAGCTCGGACAACGCGGTGGCATCGATAGGGCAACTGGAGGACGACGACGTCGCCGTCGATTTCTCCTCCAACGATAGGTCGTATAAGAGGGCGCACAAGGTGGAGAAGGCTATCGGGTACCACACGAAGGACCTACCGCGGAACAGTTCCAGGGCTGAGGATCTGGCGATGACGCTGGCGCGAGGACTGTCGCCCGCGTTGGTAAGTTTATTTGCATTCTCGTATAGGCAATTAGATTGACGTTGTGTTTTGTTTACAGGATGAAATCGCGGAGGTGGCTTCCAAGACGGCGGATGAGGTGGTTGACTTTATACTCAACGGTGTGGTGCCGGAGGAGGACGACTGGGTTAGCAAGAACAGGGAGCGCATGGAGGAGGAGCTACGGGACCAGGAGGATAAAAGGGAGAGGGAGGTGGCCGAGTCCGAGGCGGCGATGGAGCGAAAGGCTATGGAGGATTTATGGTCCGACGGGCCAGAGATGGATGAAGCCATCCGAGAGGAACAAAGGCGAGAAGAGGACGAGACGGAGACGGCGGAGCACGAGAAGAAGGTGCAGTCCTCGCAGTGGCTCTCAGACGTCCTCGGTTAGAGACTATAATAGCGTGTATTAGACACACATGCGGGGGGACATCGCTTCCACCCGCAAACGAAATATTCTTGATGAGTTTATTTTAATTTTAATTCCCGTATGGGCAATTGTACTGTTACCTCATTTGCCGTCGTCCCACTCGTCGTCCCATTTGGTCTCGATCTCCCCCGCGGCTTTACCTAAGATGGTCTGCCAGAGGATCGGGATGTTAGCCTTGACCTCGGTGACCCCCCAGAAGGTCCCGTCCCGCCCGGGCTCCCACGACGCGCTCAGCACGCCGTACGTGATACCCGCCAACGCGGCTCCGAACGTCACCGTGCTCGCGAAAAAAAACTGCCACGGCGCCAAGTCGATGTGCCAGACTTGTTTGGAGAGGTAAAAGAGGGGCCCGGTGCTGAACCCGAGTAGCAGCGGGATGCCTGAATGACGGAAAAGAACGGGGTGGACGGAAGGTCAGTCGGCGTTCATTTGGTAGAAAGACGCTACGAAGGTGCTAATATAATCCGGAGAGACGTTGTTTCGTCGGGTCACGAGGTTGGGGTGGGAGGACGTACCGCTGAAGATGGTGATCCGCTTGAGCATCCTGTCGGTGACCACCTGGGGGATGCCCTTGGCGGACGCGGCGCGGTACTCGGCGCGCTTCTCCTCCATGCGCTCGGCGGACACCTCGTCGCTCTCCTTCTTCTTCTCGATATCAGTCTTGATCTTCTTCAACGCCGCCTTGGACACCTGGCCGGGCTGGGAGCTCACCTTGCCCCGCTTGCTGTACTTGAGCCCCGCCTGCTTGGGCTCGGCCGTCTTCTTGCTCGTACGATCGGCCGCCGCGCTCTCCATGCCCTCGCGCCACTTGGCGTCCTCTTGAGCCTGAGCCTTCTTGTTCCGGCCCGCGAGTTTCGCGTTCCGTCCCTTCGCAGCCTGCGTGATCGCACGACCGGCCCTCGAAGCCTTAGACGCGGGGGTCGCGACAACTCGGCTTTGGAGCGGCCGCGCGCGGATCGAGACCCGCGCGCTCATGGAGAAGCCCGCGGTGTGCGACGCCATCGTCGTCGTGACGCGGCGTGGTGTGCACCGCACAGATCAACGTCGCCCGTCGACACGGAGTGCGAATCGGATAAAGCTCAAGATTTTGGTGGATTGAACTCTTCTAAATGTTTTACGCACCGACGGACAGCTCCACCCTCGTCGCCTGCAGCAACCGCATGTTCGGATGCCCCGGGAAGTCCGCATCCACGCACTCCAAGCCCACCTTACCAGCCTCACCGACGAACGCCTCACGATTGCCTCTCTGACTAGGATCGCACACGAGCGCCATGGATCCGACGCCGCCCCGCGTTTTTAGACATTTGCCCGCAACCGCCGCAACCGCCGCCGCCGCGTCACCGTCGTACAACACGTCCGCCGCGATCACCACGTCGAACTCACGCTCGGGCCAGTCACCAACCGCACCCCAGTCCAGCGTCCGTGTCTCCACGTGGCACCCGTCGGACAGTGATCCGTTAGCCGCCGCTGACTTGGCGGCCAGCTGGAGCATTTCACCATCGACGTCCGTCATGACCACGCGGCTGGCACCCGCGTGTGCCGCCACGCACCCGCACAGCCCTAAACCGGACCCAATCTCCAACACGCTCTTACCTTGCACCAAGGACGGGCAGTGCGCGATGAGTCGGCCGAGCGCGATGGACGCGGGCCACACCACGTCCCCAGCGCCGTAGAGCGCATCTTTGTACGTGTCTAACAAGTCCTGGACACCCCCCGCGCTCACAGCGCCTTCAACCTCCGCCACGTTTGTCGGTACGTACAGCGAGACGGATTTACCCTGTCCCAGGTCGATGACGTTGAGCTCGGCGCCGTCCACCTCGCCTTTACCGCCGCCCTCCACCCTGGGCTTGGCGCCCTCTTTACGCCTGTTTCGCTTGGACTTTTTCTTCTTGGATTGCGCGTCGGGGGGCGCGAGGGGGGAATCCTCGCGCCAACCGGCGACCACCCTCGTCGATCTGCGCCGGGACCCGAACGAGTGGGTGTGAACCGACCGGACGCCGCATCGGAGCGCGACGCTGCTCAGGGACGACATCCCGGGGAGCCCCTGGGCGCGACGAGGTCTGATTGGTGCCACATGGTGCGAAACCCTCAAGGCCAGGTTTTTGGCAGCCAACGAAATTTGGCAACTTGGTTTGGCCACCCGCACAAGTACGGCTAAGTGTCTACGACTAATCACGCGGGAACCTTGAGCTCGTGCCCGTCCTCACGCATCGCACGAAGCGTCACGCTCGTCCGGAACCCACGCTCCACCCATGAATCCCCGCCCGATGAACTGTTTGCTATGGGACTCCACCCACGGCGCGGATCGTGTCTCCGTTTGGCGATGCCGTGTCTCCATCTCCACCGCGCGTCGCCGCTGAGGAACAGCACGTCACCCGGCGCCAACCACACCGGGTACGACGTTTCATATTCCATCCCCCCCCCACACACCACCGGTGGGTACATGTCCATCACCACCGCTGACTGCAGTGATACAACCGCGACGCCGTCCGCGAATGCGTGAAGGTCGATATGAGGAGTTAATCCATCCCCTGGGACGTAGTTGTTGACTATCATCTGATCGAACACGCGCCGTTTGGTATCACCGCGCGCTAGGACCTCCGGTGGGAAGATGGTGTCTGTGATGCCGTCGCCGTCACCGGTGGGACGCGCGGCGAGGTGCGCGATGGCGTCCGCGAGCTCGAGCGCCCACCAAGGAAGATGTTTCCTGCCGAAACGCATCGCCTGGTTGCGCCGTCGTTGGCTCCCGCCGCCGGATGCCGCCTCTTCCTCCGCCGTTCACGTCATCGTCACTGTCCACGTCAGCACTCGCGTCAGCCCCGCCACCAACCTCCGCGCCGGACAGCGCCGCGTACGTCTCGTCGGAGTCCTCACCCAGCACCCCGCCGAAAAAGTCGCTGTCAAAAGAAAAACACGACGTCAGTCCAATTGGCCATACGGGAAATAAATAGAAACTCGAAATAGAAAATAAACTCACCTGCTCCCGGCTCTAACCGCACTGTACGCCACCGACACCAGCGTCAACACCGTGCTGGTAACCTCCGACGCCTTCCCGTCGTCCGCGTAGATACCCCGCGGGTTACACCTGTACGTCGTGGGCTCCGACGCGAGCGCGGAGTAGCACAGGTAGACGCAGTACGAGGTCACCACAGCGGACGGCAGCAAAGATCCCTCCTTGGCTGTGAAATTTGAACAAACACGTCGTCAGTAAAATTGCCCATACGTACGGAAATAGAAATGTCCAAATAAAAAAGAAACGTACCGATTGGATGCACGCACAGGGCTGTGAACGCGATGCATGGCACGAGTGATGTTGTTATGAGCCACACGTTCCTAGTGCACTCCACGCCCGTCGGAGTATACCACTGGTACAGGAACACGACGAGGGTGACGCTGCCGGCGTATAAGGCCAGGGTGGACGCGAGGAGCCCGACGACCCACCCTACGTGTTCACGCGCGACCCACGTTTCGTTCCAGAGAAAGGCTGTTGATTGAGGTAAACAAAAACACAGCGTCAGACTGATTGCCCGTACGGATAACTTTTAAATGAAAGAAGCTCACCAAAGTCGAGTAGGATGACCATCTGGACGACCAGGAAGACGCCGCTGCCGAGCCTTGCGAGCCACGCGTACGCGTCGATGAATCCGTCGGGGAGGAGGAAGGGGACGAGCATGCAGAGCGCCCACGCGGCGAGCTTGAGGGTCCAAGATCCGTGGTGTATGTGCCGATCTCGTGGATCTGACCGCGTCTTGCAGTCGATGAGCATGGCGCTCAGGCTGCCGAAGAACATGAAGTTGCCGAGGGAGACGCGGTACACGGCGCTCTGCCCGAACCACTCGTCGCTCGGCGTCATGCCGGGCACCACGCCGATCCACGGAATCTCCATCATCAACGGCTTGGCGTAGTCGCGGCCGAATGCCGCCAAACCCATTCCGAGGCCGAACACCACGGTGTACATCGCGCGCGCGGAGACGGAGCTGACCGCCTTGCCCAACGAGCCGCAGCACGAGCACGTGGCGGTCATGCACGCGCTGCCGATGCAGTACGCGGCGCATGCCTGAGCCATGGTGACAAGAACCCGCGCGCCCCAAAGAGTGTGCCGTCAACGTCCAATTCCAAAGCTGACGTCAGCAACGTCTTTCACAGTCTCCCAGAGCAGAAAAAAAAAAAAACCGAGGTGACGGCGACACCCGGAGGGCTCGGTGAATATACGTGCGTGCTTATTTGAAACGTAAATGCCATGACTTTGTGAACGAACGCGTCGATCGATCACTTCTCCCCGCGCGCCTCCGCGGCGATGCGCGCGGCCCAAGCCTTGATCTCCTCCGGCGACATTTCGCTGGCGAGCTTCTCCTCCCGGCCGCCGCCCGCCTTCACCTTGACAGCCTCCCGCTTCTCCCTGTCCGCCTGCGTTTGCACAGCCCTGGCCTCCGCCGCGACGCGCGCCGCCCACGCCTTGACGTCCTCCGGGACGCATTCCTCCGGCTGCGCGACGCCGCCGCCGATGGACGCGTCCGAGCACCGCTCACGAGCCGCGGGGGAGGGCTGGTCGAAGTGGCCATCCTCCACGGACCCCCGCGCTAAGACGAGCTTCATCTCCTGTGAGTGCGTCATCATGGCGCCCTGGATGTCCTCGTTGGACGCGCCGTCCGTGGCGTCGAGCCACTCGAGGGTGGCGACGGGTTTGTTCGTGACTGGGTCCGGGGTGAGGACGACGTAGGTGGTTGCGAGGATGACGTCGTTCACCTTGACCTTTTTGCTGGCGGTTCCGCCGGGTCGGCACACGCGGACGTGTAGGAGGCCGTCGCCGCGGTTCTGGCCGAGCATGAGGCCGGTCATGTTGACGCCGCGGGAGCAGTCGATGGAGACCTCGAGGACCTCGAACTGGCCCTCCACGGATTTGAACTTGCCGAAGAACCCCTCGTCTTCTTCTTCCTCTTCTTCTTCCTCGACGACGGGGTCCTCCGCGACCGCCTCCTCTTCGACGACGACCTCCTCGACGGCTGCGACTGCCGCGGCGGCGAGGTCGATGGGCTCCTCGGGAAGGACGTAATCGTCGTCGTCGTCCACTTCCTCCACCTCCTCCTCCTCCTCGGCGGCGGCGGCGGCGGCGGCGGGCTCCACCTCGTCCTCCTCCACCTCGTCCTCAGCCGCGGGCTCCTCCTCTTCAGCGACGGGCACGAGCATATCCGGGTAGATGTCGCCCCACGCGTTCCTCACGCTATCCTCCACCGGCACCACCTTCCTGCCGACCAGCCCGCCCCAGATCCCCTTGGGCGTGTTATCCTGCACGATCTTCTTTCGCTCCGGAGCTTTCTGGGGCTTCTCCTCGGCGTCCACGTGGTACAGCAGCCGGTTCCAGCACGAGCGGATGTCTTTCGCCGGGGACGTGGGCACGAGCTGCGCCCACGCGGACCGGATCGCCTTGTCCCGCTTGACCACGTACCCGCGGCAGGTGCGCACGTTCATCGCGTCGCCGTGGGTCAGGAGCATGGAGAGCGTGTGTTCAGGACCGTTCGCCGTGGCGTCGTGCCACCGTAGCTCTGGGGAGAACTCTCCGTCGTCGTCCTCCACGTTGACGAGCAGGGAACAGCCGAGGAGGACGTCGCCGGGCTTGACGACGCCCGCGGCGGTTCCCCCGGGCCGGATCTTGGCCACTAAGAGCAAGCCGTCGGGTCCCTTCTCGAAGACGAGTCCGGTGGCGTTGGCGCCGCCCTCCGCGTCGAGTGTGACGTCGAAGACGAGCTCCTTCTGCCCGGATGTGTCTTTGTCGTCGTATTGGTCCATGCCCGAGCGCTCGGCGCGTTCCTTGGCGAGTTCAGGGTCCCTGCTTCGCGACTCCGGCACGGCGCCGAAGGAGTACTGGACAATCCCGGACTTGGTCTCGGATATCATCACCCGCGCCGACGTGTCCGTGCGCGTCACCGCGTTGGTGTCGGTGTTGGTGTTCGTGGACACCGCGACGATGCCCCTGGATCGCAGCGGGGCCACGCGCGCACGCGTGGTACGGCCCCGGGACCTTCCAACCGCGAAGGGGAGCGAAGGGACCGCCCTCTGGGCGACGATGGCGGCCATCTCGGACGGCGCTTTTTAGTTCTAACGGCGAGTTTTGGGTTTCAAACCCCGGCGCCTCGGTGGGCGGGGGATAGTGTGCGCGAACGAACGAGGCGTATCGCGGTTCGGGCGGTCGACCGTCGAGCGAGGGCTCGAGGCGAGTGCGCTGGGGTC
>JACLAB010003421.1_pt1 | contig 10399 bp, 8 predicted proteins | sample 8027921 | NCBI WGS metagenome assembly JACLAB01 (sample SAMN15725117, study PRJNA655200) | protist metagenome | isolation source: fluorescence activated cell sorting (FACS) single amplified genomes of... | place: USA: West Boothbay Harbor, Gulf of Maine | collected 2000-07-19
TTGAATGCGGGGTGATAATGAAGAACAACCCCTTGCCACGATTCATCAGCGCCAAACGAGCGCGGCGCACCATTTCACCGCGCTGCTTTGCCGTGGGCACGTAGCTTAAGACTAGGCTAAATACGAGCGCATGGCACGAGTGTTCGCGCACGGCGACGAGGCTTTGAAACTCGCCGCCAATGCTCGGAGGCTCAATCGTGGTCTCTCTGTCGCCAATGTCCACGCGAAGCCAATCGCATTGAAACACCGATTTCGTTGACGGACGCAAATCGCACGCCATGGTCGTCACGCGTTCCAATTTACCCGGCCAAGGTCCTTTAAAATGCGAGCCAAAGTAGTCCCAACAGCTTCCAACATCAAACAGCGTCACGTCGTGAATCTTTTGTTCAGGCGTTCCAAGCACCCCCTCACTGATGACTTCGTTCATAGCCTCATCCATGCTAATACCACGCGCGCGAGATATCGCCCGCGCCCTTCGCTTATTCGCCAATGCCCAAGAAAAATCCACGAGCCGCTTTTCGGCGACGCAGTCGCTTCCGTCGCCGAAATATCGTCCGACAGAATCCACCACCCACTCCAGCGCACTCAATACCCACGCGCGATTCCCAACCTCCGTCGCCGCTTCCGCATACGCCGCCAGCGCCGTTGCCCCGCCTTCACCGACCGCCTCGCTCCAACTCGCGTCGGCGTCTTCGCTTTGCGCCGCCGACGCTCGCATCTTTCGATGGTGCTCCACGATAACTTCCCTTCTCCACTCAGACCTCGCGCGATCTTTCGCCCCGCCCTCGAGCGCCAAGATAACTTTCTCTTTAATGATCGACATGCTAACGCTTTCGTCGTGCGCGGCAGCGAAGACATCGACGCAGCGCGTCCATTCGCTCGCCAAATGCGACGCCAACGCGCGCGCGCTCTCGTGCGCCCAACGCAGCTCTTCCGACGTCATCACCATCTCACCATCGCCGTCTCCCTCGTTCTCGCGCTTGATACGTTTATGCACATCACGCTCATCACCGCGCGTGCGCGCGAGCGCGAATACCGCGTCGCACACGCGCTCTCTCGCGCGCACACCACCGAAACAATCGTCGCTCTTGGCATCGCCAAACAGCTCATCCACGCGCGCGCGCTCACCCACCGATGCATTCGCGTACGCGCGCGCTGAAGCCTTTGCTAGAACGTGTGCGCAGTGCTTGGCGAGCGCCGCGCTGGCGAGCGCCATGTCTTCGCCCGGCGCGGCGCGCAATGACGACGATGGGCTACAAAAAGCGGCGGCTGGCGGCGCCACCGTTCGCCCTCGCGCACGTCATTCATCGTCGCTCGCGGCGTCGGAGCGCACCGGTAAGGCGCACGCACGCGCGCCTCCGTCGTCTCGAACGCACCTCGCGCGCGATGCCGTCCAAGCATCCGCGTCGTCGCGCGCCTAAAGGCGGTCGAGGTGGCGCGAGCCGAGGCGAAGTGAACGCTCGAGCGCCCGCGCCAGCGGCGCGTGATGCGGACGCGAACGAGAACGAGAGCGAGAGCGATGATATATCGGACGATGATGTGAATTTTGTGCGCAAGAATGCGGCGTACGCGAGTTTCCTATCGTCTGGGCGCTTCGCGGCGGAGGAGAAAGCCAAGGGAAGGCGAGCGAAACGCGACGAGGACGCCGAGGATGGCGATGACGTCGAGGCGAAGCATGCGCGCGCTTTAGCGTTGAAAAGGAAGGCAGAGGAGATGGAAAAAGCGCGCAAAGCGGCGCTACCGGTGGAGGACCGGCCGTTGGCGCTGCCGGTGAAGAAATTAGACGGTACGGTGGTGCGCGAGGCGACGCGAGCGGCGGATGCGCCGGAGAGCGACGAGGAGGCTGGTGGCGTCGGTGCGGGCGATGACGATGAGCGCGGTCGATGGACAGATGTTGGGGGTGGTGAACATGCGCAAGCGCTCGGGAAGAAAGCCATGGCGCGGGAGATTCGCGAAAGTGATTTAGGACGGGAGACGACAAAGTCGACAAAGAATGAAAAATGGTGGGACCAACCAAAGGAGGACGAGAGCAAGGCTAAAAAGGCAAAAACTGGTGCGAGACTGGACGATTCAGACGACGAAGACGACGAAGACGACGAAGACGACCCGGCGATGCGTTTAGCGGATAAGCGCCGCGCTGAAAGGCTGGCCCTTGAGGCAGAGATGAGCGCCGATGCGAGACGTGAATCCGTCAAGACACGCATCGCTTCGACGTGTCAAAGCATTATCACAGACCCAGAAGGTCGTTGGAAAGAGTTAAAAGACCTTGCGAGCTTATGTGAAGATCGTGATGGTGAAATATCGCGGCTCGCTGCGTTATCTATGGCTTTAGTTTTCCGTGATATTTGCCCAGGGTATCGCATTCGCCCGCCGACGGAGAAGGAACTCGCGATGAAGGTGAGTAAGGAAGTCATGAAAACGCGTGCTTTCGAAAGTGGTTTACTTACGTATTACAAAGCATACATTCGCGTACTGGTGCGATGCTCGGGGGCGAAAAAATCGCGTTCACAGCGTGGGAAGGGTGGGCCAGACATGGCGTCTGCGGTGAAATGTCTGTGCGCGTTGCTCATCGGATTGCCGAGCTTCAACTTTCGTACGGATATTCTTTCCGCACTCGTGCCGGTGTTTGGCACAAGAGACGCCGATAACGCACAAACTGTAGCCAATGCGCTCGGTGAATGCGTGACGAATGACTTGCGTGGAGATCTAACGCTTGAGGCGCTGCACATGACTGCGCAGCTCGTCAAGCAGAGTAAGTGTAACATTCAACCATGCGCGTTTGCGTACGTTTTAAACGTGCGTTTTGACGAAGGAATCTTAGTTCCGATGGTCCGTGATCAGAAAGAAGTATTGTCACGTAAGCAAACGTTCAAGAAGAAGCAAGAAGAGCGTGAGAAGATTCGAAAAGCGCGTCTTGAAAAGATTAAAAAAGTACAAGACAAGGAGCGCATGAAATCCTTTGGACATGAAGATTCATCCGATGACAGTGAAGACGAAGAAGCGCAGTTTGCACGGGATTTGGACGAAGGACAAGCCGTCATGGGCTTTAAAGAAAAGAAGAAGATGCAAAGTCGCTTGCTTGAAGCGACGTTTGAGATGTATTTCCGCGTCCTGAAGAACGCCGCGAGTCCCGAGCCTACGCCTGGATTGCCAATGTTGAGCGCTGCGCTCACAGGTTTGGCCAAGTTCACGCAGCTTATATCTATCGATTTCTTGGGTGATCTTATGGAAGTATTTAGAAAGTTATTAGCGCAAGAAGACCTGCTTTCGGACACTCTCAAAGCGCAAACGTTGCTGACGGCGTGTGAAATCTTGAGCGGGCACGGAGAAATTCTTCAGGTGGACACTGGTGAATTCTATCGACAACTCTATGTGATGTTAGGCAAACCGAGCTCCGGAGCCACTGGCTGGCAAGAAGGGATGTCAAGCACGGATCAGCGCGCATTTGAACACGGCACATTACGTGTGCGCGCTATTCAGAGATTCATTGGTGGCTTCAAGCAAGTGGACCAGGCGCGCATGGCGGCGTTTGCGAAGCGCCTCGCGTCCGCCACTATCGGTATGGAAGCCGGTGAATGTCTCGGATCGCTTGGTATAGTGCGACAAATTCTTGCATCGTACCCGCGCGTCCGTAATTTGCTTGAAAACGAGCGCATAGGAAACGGTGTGTTCCAAATGGACCTCGATGATCCTGAGCACGCTCAAGGTTTATCAGCAGTGCTCTGGGATTTATGCTTGATGTCACGTCACTACCATCCCACGTGCGCCGCCGCTGCGGTTGAAGTTTTGAATTTGCCACTCAGCGGCGCCATCGCGCCGCCACCCGGATCGCACGCGCCGAGCGAACTCGCCAAGGCGTTCTCGACACTTCGTGGCGTCTTCAATCCACCAATCCAAGACCCGCCGCCGATACGTAACAAACGTGCTCCGATTGAGCGACGTGAGTTCGACAATGTCTTCACATCGGCATTTGAAGACTCAGTGGATAAGTTCACCTCTGGTGGGACTTCGTTCGACCCTGCGCGCACGTTAAAACGATTTTTTACTCGCAACCGAGCGTACCAGCGTCATCAGAAATTCCGCCAAGAATTTGCATCTTTAGATCGCATGATGAAAGCCATGCACGCGCACAAGGCTGAGCGCGCTGCTGCAAAATCTTCGAAATCTAAAAAGTCAAAGAAGAGTAGAACGTAATCACATCACGTGGCTTTAGAAGATTGAAATGTGCCAGCATCCGATTCCAAATACGAGCAACTATATGCACGTCGCCACGCGTCCGCATCAGTATGCGGCGCGCGTCGACGCACACGCGACTCCAAGCTCACGCATACGCGCGCATTTAAATCACACATCCCGCGCGTGCACATCGCGCGCGCGCACTGCACGCGTTCTCTCGGCTTTCGTCTTTGTCGTAGCTCGAGCTTTTGCCAACACCCGTCGCTCGGCGCGTCTCCGCACCGCTTTCTCGCGCTGCAGTAGCCATGGCGTGGCAAGCTCAAGTTCGGGACATGGAAAAGTCATTCATAGACGCCACGACCACGCTTGCTGCAGCGCGGCGTCGCGGTAAAGGCCGGGACACGACGACCGAGCTCGGCGCGGGACTCAAGCAAGATTACGCGCAGATGCTCAAAGACACCTCAGATGCGCAATCAAAGCCCGCTCCGGCATACACAATAGTTGCAGAAGGTGGCGAAGAGTACATCTCCATCGATAATGTCAAAGCAGTGGGTAATGGTGACGATGAAAGCGCGTATTCGCGCGAGTTCACAAATGGCTTGGCAGAGCGCCCGGGTGACGTCGGCCTCGGAGACTTTGGACCAGACCTAGGCGATGACGTCGAAATGCCGACGATGCGTAAAATGACACCGATAGCTCAGACAGAACAGTCGCTGCTCGTTCGAGTGCTAGCAATGACGAGGAATATAGGAATTATTGGCGCCGCTGTGTTGTTTGGGTTGTTCATCGTCGGCGTCGGCATGGTGGTGTGGGAAGAAATGCAAGCGGATGCTGGCGCAGATGAGTTCAGACCGAATGTGGCGATGGATGGGACGTTTGTAGATAGCAAAACAATTGCGCAAGAGGCGGCGATGCGTGGGGAAAGTGCAAAGGATGCTATGCTTGACGTGGAGAAGGAAATGAGAGGCTGAGACGCTTGATGTACTGACTAATTAGCGCGCGACGCGATTATAGCTAAGCGATAGGTAAAACTCAATCGCAGTGATATGGAAGTAGCATGTATTAATAAATATCGCGACGTTGTGTAGTATTAGTACAGTACAGCTAATGTAGTGGTCCACTATCATCGAGCCAACCACATGTGAATGGGTGCCTGAATGACAGCCGCGAGTAAGAGCACGTAGTTGTGCTTCGTACTCGACGAGTACCCACTTTGTCGAGCTTCACTAAAGACGATACGTTTGAACGTTTTTGCGATGAACACCGCGTTGCACAACATGCACCATGTGAGAAACGAGTAGAGGATCATGGATGACGCTGTTTTCATCATCATTCCGAGTGACGCGTACACAAACGTGTAACCAACGTACGAGACAATGTCGAGCATGGGCGCCGAGATCACATGGTTCGCAGAACTCACTGAGCGTAAGCACACCCACAAGAACACCGACTCCAATCCCCAGAACAAACTACTCCACCACACCGTCGTCGCGAGCGTCTCGGGTGTAAACGTGCCGTGTGCCCCAGTGAACACATCTCGAATCGACGCTACAAGCACATACGTCCAGAATGCCATCAATGGGATGTACAAATCTGGTGCATTGATATCATTTCTCGGCGGTTTATACCCCGTGCCGCCCGCGACGCTTTCCGGAAGCCGCGCCCAAGAACCTTTATGTAAAAATGGACACATCACCAACCGCAACTTATGGAACACATACGACTCCGTGACATCGAAATACGCCCGCATCGACGCCGTGCTCAAGTACTTTGCATAGTTCGAGCTCACGAACGATGCACCATCGTTTAAAAACTTGCCCCCATACACCCCGAGACCCGCCGTAGCTAAGCTCCGAGGACTCATCGGCGCGCCAAACGAGCCGCCAAACCCACCTCCGGCAGACGAGCTCGCGTCACCCCCGCGCGGCGCTTGGCCCTGTCCATACGGCACACTTCCCGGTGGCATACCAGGCGGCGCAGGCGGCGCCCCATACGCCGGCTGCGGTACCATATTCCCCGCGTAACCGTTCGCGTAGCCATTCGCGTTCTGTTGCTCCCAACCTTGCGCCGGTTGCGCCGGCGGTGGTTGTTGCCATCCACCGCCCTGAGACACGCATAAAACACGCAACACGCCACGTGTCAGTCGTTTTCATCGTAGAATCGCAACGCCGCGCGCGCGCACGCGCCGAAAGCGCCTGAGCACGCGTCGTGCGGAATAATCGCAATCTGCACTCGCACGCCTGGCTCCCACTCGCGCGCGCGTCTAGGCGCGTAAACTTCACGTACCGTCGTCGGTGGCGGTGCGGACCACCCCTGTTGTGCGTTATGCGCCATGAAAGCCGCCGCGGCGTCGCGTCGGGCGTCGCAGTGTGCCGTCGCGCGCGTGCGGTGGTGCGCCAAGTTCCCCTTCCGGAATACGTTTCAAAAATACATAGATAAAAAATATACACCGTATGCACCGTGTGTCCGAACTCAATATTTATTTCGGAACCTAGCGATCGCGCGCGCGGCACTTTCCTCACACACACACGCGCGCGACATGTTCACCCGTCCCGCACGCCGCGTCGCACCACGTGCGTTCGCTGCGTCCACGCGAGCGTTGCATGCCTCTCGCGCGTCGCACACCGCGCCCATGGGTCAAAGCGAAATCCTCAGTCAGCCTCGTCCGCTGCAAACCCCGAGTCGGGACATCCGCGAAGCCGAGCGCCGCGGTCGCGATTTCTTCCGTCGCATCTGCCGTGCGATCCCTCAAGTGATGGAGGATTATCAGCTCAAGGAGATCACCACGCAAGATCACTTGCGACGGTCGATAGGGGAGCTGTTGCGCGCGAACATGGGCGAGGTGGCGAGACACCCGGCTGAGGTTCGCCCGGGCGTCTTAGATCAAGCGCTGATGCGTGCCGAGGAGGAATACATCGCCGTGGTGTCTCATCATTTCCAGAGACATCACTTGATTACGAATTTCGTGAATAGCGCGTGCAGGGAGTCGAAGGATGGGAGTAAGGCGGCGCAGAGCTCGTTTTTGAAGGATTTCTTGGGCGGTGGCGTGCGAGAGTTAAACTAAGTCGGTTGCTTTCAGCGTGCGTGCGCGTTCGAATTTGTACACGCGCGCGGGTGTGTTCTTGTTCTGTGTAGCTTGAAGCGCGTCTGGAGAGGTGTCATCGTGGGAAAAGTACGATCGACGTCTCGAGCGCTAGAAAGAGTTTGTAATACTTGGTAGCCTTTTCATTTCAGTGACGTCTCGGCATTCCTCGCCGCGCGCCGCGCGCGTTGCTGTCGATACACATGTCGGTCCAAGTCGATCCGATTGCCTTGCTCGCCGCGCGCGTGGCGAACGATCCCGAACCGGCGTGGCGTTTAGTGCTCGCTCGCGTGCGAGATTCAAACGCGCGCGACGTAGCCGCGAGCTTACTCCCCATCGCAGACGCTCTCGATGACGCTCGCCGCGCCGCGTCGGCGTTTAAAGTGAACGCGACAGCATCGGCGTCGAAATCTCCCGCTGCAAAGGGTGAGAGCGTGGATAGAGTTGACGTTTCGAACGCGCTCGGCGTCGCGCGACAGGTGAGCTTCTCGGCGCCGCGCGGTAAGTTCGATGCACACATCATGCCAAACGGCGGACTCGTGCTCGAGAATGCGAAAGGTTTGATGATTGAAGTCGCGCCTGGGTCGATTCGAAAGGTTTTAGAGCTGCCCACGCGCGATGCGAATGGCACGGCGTTCGTAGCGGTGAGTTTACGTGGCGAAGGCGTGGCGAATGGAAAATCCAAATGTACCACGCTCTGCGCCGCGTTTCGTGCGAAAGATAAATTAGTCATTGAAGGTGAAGGTTTGCTAGGGGTTGATGATGACGGTGAGGGTGATCGAACGCATGCATCGACTATATTTTTTAGAGCGTTGGAACGTGGATGCGGTTCGTCGGCGTGCGGGACAGTGGATCCGGTCAAGGTGTTCGCCGGCTCGAAAGGACACGGCCACGTCCAAGCTACGAAAGGATTCAATTCTGGGTATTTGTTTTTCCTCAAGGAGGGTGTGGCGTTTGGGCAATCGCCGGCGATGTACTTGCATTTTGATGATTTGGAGGATTTACGCATTTTGCGCGCCGAAAACGCTGGTTCGTCCTCGTTTGACTTATCCATGACGCCTGAAAACGGTTCACCAATAGAATTTTCCAACATTTCACGCGATGAACTGGAGCATGTGAGCCGATATTTGGCCAAACGATGCACAAGTGCGGAGGATGGTGATGCGGCCGCAAACGCCGCCGCGCTCGACGCGAGCGATGACGACGATGAAAGCGACGACGACGAAGATTTCACCGGTCAAGAGCCCGGATCTGACGATGACGACGAAGAAGGCGATGATGACGACTCAGGTGACGACTCGGGTAAGGATGACGACGATAATGAAATGGACTACTCCTGCGATGACTCTGACGACGTCCACGGTGAAGGTGACGCCACCCGCAAACGTTCTCGAGCCGAGGAGGACAATGACGATGTCGAGCCGCTCCGTGCCGCCGGCGCCCGCGCGCGCGCTAGCGCATCTCCCGCCCCTGTCTCAAATGCTAACGCCTCGGATTCAGATTCTGAATCCGACGATAACGCCTTCCAAGTCGTAGCGCAATAGAAAAATTGTCTTGAAATGAAACAACCAAGGCAAGCACCTCATTCTTTCACGCGTAGGTTTCGCACGCATACGTCCACGCGATGGCGCCGAAACGTAAAGCCGATGCACCAGACGCCAAGCAGCCGGTACGTGTCGCGCGTTTTGCTTTTATCGATGCGAACCCGCGCGTTGAGCTTGCGCGCTCATGCTCGCGAATCACAATCCAGTCAGCTCACTCGCGTTTTTCGTTTCGCTTTTGCAGGCAAAGCGCGCAAAAAAACTTCCCGCGAGAGGCGCGAAAGCACAAGGTAAAGATGCCGCCGCGGCCCCGGGCGATGCGAACGCAGGTGACGACGCGGACGAGGACAAACCAGATGAAATGATTGATGGGGAAGATCTCGACCACCGTCGCCGGGACGACGACGAGGCGTTCGAGCGCCAACGCGATGAAGACCGACAGCGCATGTTGGAATTATTAAAGACATTTACGCCGAGCCAAATGGAACGGTATGAGTGCTATAGACGATCAAACTTGAGTAAGCCTACGTTGCGACGGCTGTTTAAAGCCGCGACTGGGGTGACGTTGAACGCAAACGGTTTAATCATTTTAGCGGGTATATCGAAGATGTTCGTGGGTGAAATGGTGGAAACAGCGCGGGATATCATGAAAGCTAAAGGGATGAATGAGTACGAAGAGATTCGACCAGAACACTTGCGTGAGGCGGCGGCGTTGATTGACTCTAAGGATGGGTTGTTACGACGCAAATCAAAGCGTCTGTTCACGCGTGGATTTGCCTAAGGGTGCGCACATCTTTCGCGAACGAACGAAAATAGAATGTTGAGTAGCGTGTAACTTTACAATATAGTTTTGTGTATTAAATACCTTGGTTGGTTCTAAGAGCGCGCGCGCCGCGCGTCCCCGCGCGACGCTTCTTTCTCTCAGCTGCAAAGTTACCCACGTCCGAGCAAAACATTCGGCTTCCATCGGAAATCTCGCGCAGGCATCGTCGCAAACTCATCACCCACGCGCACGGTGGCGATGGCACGCGTGCGCTCGCGATCCATCCCACGTAATCCAGCATCATTATTGAGCGTCGCCCGCGTGTGCACAACTTCGTACATGGGTTCTTCGCTCGCACCTTTAACGTCCGAATTTTTGATATCCGAAGCACGTTGAGACTTTTGAGCCGCAAATCGCGCGCGCTGAGCGTTCACTGTATTCCCAACTGCCTTGGTCGTGGCGATCACGGAATCTCTCGCCGCATTTGTAGCACGTTTCTTCGCCTCGGTCGCCCGTCGTCTCGCCTCGGCGCCCAACGCCGCGGCTTGCGGCGACCCAGCGAATCGCATTACTCCTCCCGCGAGTACCGCACCGAGCGCGAACGCCAACCACCCTTGTCCATTCTTTTCCGACGAGCGTTGTTTCGCCTTGGCGTCACCACTCTTTGCCGTATGATCATCCGAGCCGACGTCCCGGTCGTTGTAATACCGCGCGCTATCCTCGCTCATGCCCCCGGGTGAATAATCGCACGATTTCACCGAGTCCGACTCCCCGTACGCCACTACGGGCGAATCTAACCTGCCAAAATACATATCATCGACCCCTGCCGGCGCGTTT
>JACLAB010001353.1_pt1 | contig 10396 bp, 15 predicted proteins | sample 8027921 | NCBI WGS metagenome assembly JACLAB01 (sample SAMN15725117, study PRJNA655200) | protist metagenome | isolation source: fluorescence activated cell sorting (FACS) single amplified genomes of... | place: USA: West Boothbay Harbor, Gulf of Maine | collected 2000-07-19
CGTTCATAATAAAAAAAATGTAGGGTGTGGTAGACTCAGACAAGGCCTTTCACATGCACCACTCAGCATGGAATGCAACATTCACGGCATAAAGATATACCCTTCCAAAGTTCACTCTCCAAGATACGTACTCCCCAACCCGCACCACGGGCTGAGTCTGGTAGGCTGGGGCAGGCTTTATGTAGGTAATACCTGGCTTAGAGGCGTCGAGCTCGAGGGTGCTGCGAACCCTGCCTGCGGTGTCAACTCTTTCTCTGTCGCTGCTCTCGCCTATACTACCATCAGTGTCTGGGCGCTGCTGCTTCACAATGCCAGTAGCGTCGGTGAAAGCTCCATCTGTGTTAGACTCACTTGGGCCCGTTGGGCAGTTTGTAGTGCCTGGGCGGCGACCTGTCAGAGGGGTGGTGACAGTAATATTCTTGCCGCCCTCGCTGATGGTGGTGTAATAGCCGGGGTCCGTACCTACATGACGTGTGATGAATATTTGTCAGGCATTATTAGTATGATGACAAGGACGTGCGTTCATGATATCACGTATGTGATAGATCATAGATCTTGGTAGATCTTTCTTGTACAACACTCTGTACTGAATATGACATCCATGGCATGGACATATAACCCTCCAAAGTATACTAATACCGATGTACCAGCCAGGGTCACGGTGTAGGACGATCCAAGTTTCTCTGTGTACAGATTTTGGATCATCTCATCACTGTGCGGCTGCATATCGATGACGCCGTACTGCGTCTTCTTGATGTCGCTGAAGATCCTCCTAGCCTCTTTGATAGAGTGCTCTCCACCCTCTTTTTTTTTATCCCCTCCCGCTCCAGCAATCCCATCCCTGTGGCTGGCGCTGTTGCCGGTGGTTGGTCTGCTTCTACTGCTCCCCGTATCAGGCTGGGAGCTGCTGTGACCGTGCCTCTGGCCTAAGACGAGTTTAGGCTGAGCTTCGGAGTAAATCTCCCCGATGCTCTCGATGTGCTGTTGCTTGGCGGCTGCCAATACCACTGCCAAGTCGGAGTTTTCTCGCTGCGTCACCACTTGTGTCACTTCGGACGCCTGTATTGTTGGTAGTGTTCGAGACTTATTGTAAGTATAATAATAGCTGTACTGAGGGATAATATTTATTTACAACGTAACAGAGCTACAGCAGAGCTTTGCAACTCAATCATCATTGAATATGAAAATAAAAAGTGGAGATACATCTATGGCACTTCAATACTCTGAATAAACAAAGTTATGGACTTAACATTTACCGATAACGCACTTACCTGCTTCTCCGAGACAGTGAGGGGGATACGTCGATCTTCTCTGGTGAATCGCACGGGACGATGTAGAGTTGTGTCGAAGCCTGTGCCCACTTCTTGGTATCTGTAGTGGCATTGATGCACGTTCGGAGGCGATGTAAGTAAGATGACTGTATGGTATGATCATGATACTCAAGAATATGACAGACACATGATTGAGCTAGACGAGGACTCTCACAAAATATATAATACTGAATACGATAATGTGATGGTATAGAGCTACAGTCCTGACGGTGAAGTCGCTCGTACAAAACGGGGTACACACCTGTCCACTTGAGCCTTGTGTGGAGGATCTAAAGGATTGATCGCTGCACGGTTTGGGGGAAAGGAGTCAGTAGCAGCTTGCGGTTTAAAAGTATTTAGACCGGCTGTGCTAGTGGTGATCATGCTCATCTCTGCGAGACAGTTGTCTTCTTTTTTTTCTGGGCTGAATTGCTGCGTCAACGGGTTGGCTGGCTCTCCTCTGTTGTGCAGCACTATCTGCTGCATGCCATGGGTCATGTCATGGCTACGGGAAAGCACCGGAGATCCGCCATTGGAAGTCTTGGAGGGGCTGTCTTGGCTCTGCTGGTATACCACTGCATCGTACCTGTGACGTGCGATGGTGATTGTTGCACAGAAGTCGATGTAAGAAGGATAATCGTTCGTGCTGTATATTTATTATACTCTAGGATATGATAGAGATACAATAGACTTTCCATACGAACCACTTGGTGCTGTAGATGACAACTACGGTGTAGAGATATACCCTAAAAGTCCATTCATATTGACGCACTTTGCCTGTAACTCCCTAAAGTGCGTGCGTGCCAGCTTGTCGCCTTCAAGTTTCTGAGCCTGCACTTTTTCCAGGCGGTCCAGTTTTTCTTTTTTCGTTAGAAAGGACGCGAAGATCTCGGACTCCTGGGCCTTCAGGATGCTCGCATTGTGTTCTTGTCTCTGTAACAACCTATTAACGTACGCCCTCTCCCTCTGCATATCGCTGAAAACCACCCCAATGGCAGGATCTTTGGGCACGTCTCCTGATCCGAACCGCGCAGAACGGTTCTGGTCGGTTTCTGCACGTGAAGGGTGGGAGATGGCGGCTTGTGCAGCGGTGATATTCACTTCAATACAACCCTTATCGCGGATAGGGCTTACTGCCGTGGGACTAGACATGTTGGTAGGGCTGGTCTTGCCAGGACTCTGCCCTGCGTCCTTGATACTAAGCACCAGTGGCTCGCCCGATAGGTACACTGCAGACACTTTCTGCCGGGGCTGCCACAGTGGATGAAATGTAGTTAAGGGTCGGTTTGAATATGATCATTGTTTGCAATTGTATTGTTTGCAATAGTCATGGTACTCATAAATAAGATAAAGCTACATCACAATTTTCAAATGAGTTATCTAGCACGTGATAGCACAGCAGCGGTATCGGTATAAAGCTAAATAAAGTAAATACTCACCTGCATCTGCGCAGCCACGAGTGCCCCGATCTGCGGATCCTGCGGCTGACCGAATATGGACTCCGGGGCCGCTTGTACCCGCTCCTGTACCACCTTCTGCGACGGCTGTTTGTTGCTGATCTCGTTCTTGGCCCGCTTCGACGCTTTTTTGTCCATTGAGATCATCTTGCCCATAGGATGTGAGCTCCTGTGAGACTTGACGCCGTACCTGTTACGTGGGATAGAATTTTGGGGATCGTTAACAGTGTGATAATTGATTTATATGCTCATGATACTCAGGTATGAGATAGAACTACATCACACCTTTTACATGCACCACTGAAGCATTGAATAAAACACTCACGGCATAGAAATGTATAAAAAAAAACCCCGCACATACTCCAGACACGTACAGCTTCTCCGCTCGTTCCTGCTGTAGTCGTAGTTCCTCAACCTTGCGCACACGATCCGCCTTCATAACCTCCTGCAGACGCTTCCACTCTTCCTCCATGGCGCGCACGGCACGTTCTTCAGCCAGCTTGACTTGCTTTTTTGCTTCCTCTCGATCGAGCTTCTCTTGTTCGATACGTGCTTTCTCTATATCTTGTTGTTTCTGCTCTATCTCCTTCTGTTCTTGCCAGTGCTGTGCTTGCAGATACGCCTTTTCCTCTCTGATGGTCTGGTCGATTTCCAGCTGCTTGTCCAACCGCCCCTTTGCCATGTGCTGCTTGGCGGATAACACCTGTACGGACGACAGTGATGGGGAATTATTGGTACGACAATTTTGCTGATTGTCCATGATACTCTAAAATGTAGTATATTTACAACAGATGCACCATTCAGCATTTAATATCATAAACGTGGTGTAGACTCGCAGCTCTGAAAGTTCACCCATGCATCTATAGCACGTCAATAGTTATGGTAGAGAGTCGCAGCCCCCTAATGGCGCCTTAAGCCACGCACGTCACGCACCTCCCCGTCGTCTAAGCGCTTCTGCAGGTCCTGCTGGAAAGCATGCATGTCATTATGGAAGCTCTCTTTGATCATGCAGACCATGCCCTCTCCGTCGCTTCCACTATCCTCCGCGAGAATGTGTGCGCCGGTCTCATCTTGGGAAGCTTGGGACGCCACTGCATCCTCCTCCTGCTGGGTCTGCGTGAGGCTCTCAAGAAGAATTTCTGTTCACAGGATGAAATACAAGGGCAGATATGAGTATGATTATTGTGAGTTATGATGCTCACACTTCAGATTGAGCTACATCACACCTTTTGCATTAGCCAGATCCTTCGAAAGACCAATGCTACCCTACCTTTCCAGCCGCTATCGTGCCTCTCCTTTTCTACTTTTTCGATGGCCGTGACCTTTGCCTGCAAAGCGCGAGTGTAGAATGAAAGGGTTAACTTGAGTGTGGTGATAAGGAATCAGGGAGGTATGGCAGAGCTGCATCACAGCTTCAATATGAGCTATCAAGTATTGAATGATTTAGGTACGGCACAGAGATACAGCCATATAAAGATCAACTCTGACGTGCCTGCAGGGTTGCGTTTCCCTCGTGGTGCACCTGTTCTCGCCACTTCTTCATCTCCGCTTCGGCCTCTTGTTCAATGTGCTCCATCGCTTGGTTCTTCCACTGCTCTATCTGCGACTGCATGATCCGGGTGAAGGTGAGATGTAAGTGTAGATAAGAGTATGATGATTGGATGTGATAGTCATGACACTAAATGATATATTATAGACCTACACCACACCTTCCAAATAAGATACCAAAAACACCCACCCACAGCACCAATACATCTATAGCACGTCAAGTTCAAGCACCCACCTGCAGGGTGTTTAGCTGCTGTTGGTTGGTGTCGTGAATGGATGGCACGCTTTCGTCTAGTGCCGCCTTGATTGACAGCAATTGTTTCTGCTCGGGAGACAGAGGTACGGTGGCGCCAGGAGAGCCCAGAGATGGGTCTGCTGGGCCGTTGCCTGCGAGAATGGCATGTATATTCAGCTGTTGCTCCTGCTGCGCCTATGACGTGCGATGTTTAGGATACATTAAAAGTACGATGCTTGTGATGGTTATGATACTTTAGCATGTAGTAGAACTACATCACAACTTTTTTTTCATGAACTGAATAGTTCATGAAAAAAAAATGTCATGAAAATGGGGGCAGTAGTAATGCTACAGAGATAGCTCTCCGATGTTTACTCTTATATATAGCACGCACCTTGTAAGCCTCCTGCTCAAGTGTCAACTGCACCGAAGACTTATCCTTCCACACCTTCAGCAGGTGCTCCGTGGGGTCCAGTACGTTCTCCGAGAACACCTGCAGTTCCCAACGGATCATCTCGTTCTCCGCACGTCTGAAGGCCTGTACCTGGAAGACATGATTGGGATATTCAAGGTTATCATGAGTATGATGATTATACTGGATGTTCATGATAATGAGAAATGTGATGAAGCTAAAGTAGATCTTCAACATCTATCGCACGTCACAATATGATATTTATAGTCGATCGCATGGTAAAACTAGACAAGCTGTTTCACATGCACCACTAGGCTCTGAATATATAGTCATGTTAAAAAGCTACAACCATCCAAAGTCCATTCATATACGCACTAGTACGTCCACGAGCACCGCGGCACTGGAAGAAATACCCGATCCGGTTCCTGTTTTGTTCGCGGAGTCCAGCTCTTCTTGTGCCACACGCGTCCACTGGTTCTTCTCCATCTCCACCTGTGTGCGCAGAACCTGTTTGCTCTGGGACTTGTTCTCGTTGATTATGGACAACGTCTTATCGTGGTAATCCTCATACCAGAAGTCCATTCGTGCAGAGGGAAGTATATTACGGGTGCTCTTCAACTTTTCTTCTAAAATGGACACAACTCTCGACTGTACACGTTGACTCTCCTCTTTGATCTCCTGCACCACTTTCTTCCTGATCCCTTTGTTTTCCTCTGCCAGCGCATTGATCCAGGGTTGGGCCTGCTTCTCTGCGTATGCTATGGCTATAAGTTCTTCTTCCGCGACATTGGCGGACGATGCGATTATGACATCCTTCTGCTTCTGCTGGGCGTCTCGCTTGAAAGAGGCCTCACTGTCTTCTTCTATGCTGTCGATTCCCCCGGCGGTCCCTCGCCTGCTCGCGCCTCGGCTCATCGATCTGCTGTCCCCTCTTGAAGAGGAATGCGAATGAGGGCGGTTCTGCTCATATCGTTGTTCAAAGTTTATTCCGCTCCCAACTGAATTGACTGGAACATCCATCATCACTTGTGCTGTCGTGGGGTCGATAGGGTTACCCAAAGGATCTATTGCGTCCTTGGCACCCTCATCCGCACCGCCCTCCTCTTGCAGGTCCTTGATAGCTTGTGCGTTGCAATCCGCTTCTTCAGCAGCCTCGTTCTGTTCGTCTTCTCGTAGCAACTGTGCGAGCTCGGAGTATGCACTTTGAAGCTGCGGAAGATCCACCACTTGACTCTCCTCAAGATAGTCGATCAGTCTCTGGGCCTTCCACAGCGCCACCTTCAAATTCACCTTTGGATCTCTAGCTTTAATCATGGAAGTGATCTCTCAATAGACTACAATAACTGTGCTAAATGTGAGCCAAATAAGCTTATAAAAACAATTCTCTCCTAATTTTTGATACACAGCACGTTTTTCCCGAAACGCTGATTAGATCACAAATCTGTTTTTTTTAGTCACCTACTACATCCTATTTGATAGTCGTATCAAATTGGTAGACTATGTTTGCGAATTCTGAAGAGGAGAACCTTTACTCGCATGATCATGTTCATGAGGGCCATTTCCGCGACGGGTCGGAAGATTCGACGAGTGAAGTAGTATGGGGGAACAGGGCTATGCCTCAAGAGAAAGATGCCATAAAGAACGTCAATCGTCTGGATCACGGCCCCTGGAAACGAAGCTGTAATTATGTGGAATCTGAGGGGAGGTTTAGTCCATCGAGGAGGAAGCGAGAGGTTGAGGAGAATAAATGGCGGGACGAGAATCCTCCTGATGACGGTAGTGTAGGATATAGGGCCGGTCATAGCTCTGTATTAGAAGACTTCAAGGCTGTAGACTTCAGTCTGCCTCTAGAGGAGCTGCCAGATGAGCGATTGAGCCACTATGAGGAGACCTTGCAGAGGTCACAGCGGAACCGCATCAACAAAGCCAAGAAATCTCTGAAAGTGCAGGATTTGATCAGCGAAAGGCTGGAGCGCGCGAACCAGCAGAGGGTTACAGTCGATGCGAAGTTCAGTCTGGCGAAGACATACAAAGCAGGGCAGAGCATTAACATCGCCCATGACCCGATGATCGGTCCGAAGAACTCGAGCGGCATTCTGAAGAACAGGCGGAATCGCATCTTGCTCGAAGGAATCGATGCGCTAAATATCATCAAGCACAGTGTGGGCAAAGATATGCGCAAGACTACTGATATGAGCAAGATGACCATCGAAGACTTCGGTGAGGAGTCTACCATAGATTTCCCTAAACTGGGCACATTAGAAGAAAAAAGCGAAGATTTAAGACAGGAGGGTTATGAGTTGTACTGCAAGAAGCACGGGGTCACCGCTGCAGCACGATTCAAGAATAAGGATAAGCGCATGCTACGCAAGTGGTTTAATGAACTCGACCGAGACGGATCCGGAGAGGTGCGTTTTGAGTTCATGACAAGGTGAACTTTGATGAGGGGAATGAATATCTTTGTGCTTTTGATGTTGTATTCAATACTGAGTAATTTATGTGAAAGATCTGCTCTGGCGTGCGATAGATGTATATCTATACAGTCATTGTTGTATTCAGTAGTGAGTGATTCACGTGCAACGTCGTATCTAGCTCGATCCCATCCTTGAGTAAAAGAACCACTATATACAGGCATCATTCCATTAACGACCCGCAAACATCTATCGTACGTCACTACGCCATCAACGACCCCCAAATGCCATCATTATTGTGGCCTAGGTGAGCGTACTGGAGCTGCAGGACCCTATGCTCTCAGCTGGCATCTTCCGCACGCGGGAGCAGGTGTGTACCTTTGGATATCTTCAGAGGGCTATATATAACATCTACGCGATGACCACTCCACACAACCATCATACTGACACGGACCATTTTTTTTTTACCTCCTGGATGCCACTTCGGGACAAGATCTTCCGCGTTATGCTAAATGCTGACAAGAACCAGACGCTGGGACTAGACTTCGAGGAATTTCTGAATGCTCTATACAACAGGTGAGAAGAGGAGTCACGTCAATGTTTCAAGGGTATGAATGTATGTATGTATGTGTATCCCGTGCCCATGAAGCAGCACTCACTCATTCCCCAAACTATCTTTCGACCATAAAGCAAAAACCATCTCATAGATGTGAGGAAGTTGAAGAAGCTGCAGCAAATGGGAGCCGACAGGCACGGGTTTGGCATGGAGACACTGATCACACAAGAGCGACGCGCAAAGATATTTAATAGTACTGTCAACCAGATGGAGAAGCGTTTGCATGCCTTCGAGAAAAAAACGAAGAAGTTGACGGAGGCAGGCACGAAGCTGGAGATGTGCGTGGTCTCAATGATGTAAAGAGGGATGTTTCTCTATATTATTGATGGCTTATTCAATATTGAGTGGTTCATGTGGCAGATCTTATCTAGTTCTACCACATCCTGTGACGTGCGATAGATGTGAAAGGCCTTATCGAGTTCTATCACATCTTTGATTATCATGAATATCAGTACAATCAACATACTAATAATAATGATTCCTAAACATCTATCGTGCGTCACCATCACAAAAATAATGACCCCGCAAACACCGTGAACCAACATTACGACAAAGGTGGAAGTACGAAGAGAAAGAGCGACGTCAGGCCAAGGAGGTTCTTGAGGCAAAACAACTGGAATCCTCGGGCGGAAAGGCATCAACGATGGTCCACAGACACCATAACATTCGCAACACTGTAGGCAGACAAAAAGCTCCTGCAGAAATCAAGTACAACCGATCACTTAGGGCACTGGCAGACCTCGAAGTAGAGCAAGATGTCGAGAAAAAGCTGCACAAACAGTACATAGACAGTCTAGAAGTTGTGCTGAAGCAGAAACGCGGGCATGAGGACGAGTTCATAGATAAAGAAATGGCCACATTCCGACAACAGTTCGCGGCTCAGTCCCTGCCTTCCCCCAGCCCCTCCCAAGAGGCACAAGGGCAGCCCTCTTATGGAGAACCGTCAAGGAAAAGTGCGCTGGTGCAAGCCATGCTTCTGGGCACCGGAGACTCGACACAACAGGATAGAAACTTAAATATGGCTAGTACGTGTCATAACCTCAACAGGATTTAGCTCCATGGCATTAGCATCGAATTCAATACTGAATGGTTCATGTGAAAGGTGTAGTGTAGCTCTCTTACGTACTTGAGTATCGTGAGCATCTAGTTCAGCCAACAACTCACAATGACCCCAAAAATCTATCGTACGTCATCATTATATTCCCGACGATGCCTGCATTATCCATCTACAGATACTGCGGGCTCCTTCAGTGCCTACTCCCGCACGTCGGACAGCATGTACGGCAAGGAAACTAGAAGGATCTTCATGCCTAGTCTCGACGTACCTGACTAGATGTAGACTATATGCAGTAGGTACTACATGGAGAACAGAATATAATGTAGAGCAGAATTGTAAAATTGTAGTCATTTGTTTTGTTAGTATATCCTTCAAAGCTTAAAGCTAAATATACTACAGGACATACTCATTATCAATCGGTTGAGCGATACGGACTACAATTGTGTATTATATGTTACTTGCTGTGCTTGAATTCTTCGGTGGCCATGACCAGGTTGGAGATGATTTCTGGTTCGTAAGCGCTGTGGCCAGTCAGTGTATAGATGATTCTAGCCTCAGGGAATGCCTGTGATAGATCAAATGCGGTCTTTGCGGGACACACCACATCATAGCGCCCCTGCACGATGACGGTAGGGATATGACGAATCTTGTCGATCTGCGCCTTTTCCAGCAAGTAGCCATCCCGGGGGAAAAAACCGCCATTCGTGAAGTAGTGGTTCTAAAAAAAATAGTGTAGCAGAAGTGCAGAAAAAAGTGTGAGTTTGTATTTGACCCTAAATAATTTAGCTGTTGCAGACAACGAATCTTCTACAGATCAAGTTCAGTACCCAGTACCCACCTCGATACGAGCGAAGGCCAGAGAAAACTTGTCGTCTCCAAACTTGTCCTTGACATCTTCCCAGGGCTTCTGACGCAGGTTGCTCGTCCGGCCTTCCCAAATACTCCATGCCTGTGTGGTTGAAGAAGACGTGTCCATACGTGGGCATTGCGGATAAGGTTGGGGTTAATGAGGATAAGTGCCAGGGAAGAGTTAGCATGGTTGGAGCGATAAAGTTAAACGAACAGATAATAGATGCATGATAGAAGTATGGGTACATACATACCTTGGCGGCGGCGAATTTTTCCTCGTCGCCTGTAAAGTTATGTTAGGGGAAATGTACAGGGAAATTTGAGCATGATCATTGCATGCAATGGTCATGATACTCATGCATAAGATAGAACTGCATCACACATTGCACATCTATTGCGCGTCTATACCCTAAACATCAACAGACTACGTGTCACCGACCTAAATCTCCGCGCAGACGTCTTCCGTACGCCTTCACGTAGTCGTCTCTCTCGTTCTTCGGG
>JACLAB010001777.1_pt1 | contig 10395 bp, 18 predicted proteins | sample 8027921 | NCBI WGS metagenome assembly JACLAB01 (sample SAMN15725117, study PRJNA655200) | protist metagenome | isolation source: fluorescence activated cell sorting (FACS) single amplified genomes of... | place: USA: West Boothbay Harbor, Gulf of Maine | collected 2000-07-19
CCGCACCCGGAATCCAGCATAAAATCAATGGAATAGACAGGATGATTACAAACCACTCGTCTTTCCAGCTTGATTTTGCGCCCTCTGCCATGATGCGCTCCCAATCGGCAACGCTTGTATGCTCCGACAGCATGATCTTTGCTTTGGCTTCAGCCTCAGTTAGCTTGAGCTTGGCTTCCGCAGCCTGCTTAGTAGTCTTTGCATCCAGCCAACCTCCGGCAAGGTTAGCTATTGGACCGATCAGAGCCTGTATCATTTGTCCACCTCATACTCTACTTTAGAAGACGAAGCTGTGCTTGTCACCGTGGTCTTCGATTCTTTGCCCATCCAGATACCAAAGCACCCCGTGAGAGCGCCCATACAAACGCTTACAAGCCCTGATTGAGCAACGCTGGGATCATCTAACCCCATGAACCAATGCACCGCCTGATACGTCAGCACAGTGACTGCCAGCATCATCAAGCGCGGCAGAACCTTCCAATTATCTAATACTGTGTGTGCCATGTAGCTTCCTACCTTTCTGCAAAAGTAAAAGAACTTCCTGAAAATCTCGGCCTGATCGAGCAGCCAAGCCCTCAATGATTAGCTCAATGTTCTGATCGAAAAGCCGTATGATCTCTGCGTCTTTCATAATTTTACCTTGAAGCATTGCAGATACTCATTGGCCTTTGTGATTAAAACAGACGCGCGGCGCAGTTCATCGGTGCAATCTTTTTCACTGCTGTACTGACCAACTTCGAAGTGAACGACCTGAGCTGTAAGTTGGAACCAGAGAAGCAAGTACATTACCGAACCTCTTCCGCAAGCAACGCTGCAACCCAGAACAGTCCACCGCTTCCGATTACAGCCACGGTGCAAGCAACAGCAATCGTAATAAAGTAAAATATGCGGTCGCGCTTGGCGGCTTGTTCTTCAAGAGCTTTCTTCTGCCGCGCTCTAGCTGCGCCCATTTCACGTTGGACTGTCTCCCACATCCCCGGTGGGCCATACAAACGGCAATGGCTGCGAAGAGTATCCATCGCTTCTTTATGTTTCATCTTTGCATTAGCAATTGCAAAGCCCTCTTCTTCACTAGAAGTAAGCCTGCCCAGCGGCCCTTTGTGTCTGCCCTTTTCCGCTAAATTTATATCAGCTTCCAGCTTGGCCAGCTTGCCAAACGAAGGCAACAAAGACCCAACATCTTTTCCGGCTTGGACAGCACTGCTAATGCTCCCGGATATTGTACTAACCGCGCTTGCTAGGGCTAAAACTTCAATCATGTCTCTACAAACCTCGCCGGGCAAACGAAGAGATAGCTGACGCGATAGACCCTATCGTACCACAAGCCATTCCTTGCCGTGCCGCAGTTGTAAAAACAGTATTGGAACAACTGGTTTCCGCCTTGTGTCCAAGCGTGGTTGAATGAAACAAAGGCGAGAACACAGATCATCAGCCCATCTTGGTCAACACCGCCACAAGCATAGCGATGATTGTGCCAGCCGCACCAATCAAGATAGCTTCCAGACGCTTAATTCTGGTGAAGACCTCTCGGAACTGGATATGAACCTCTGTCTCCAACTTGGTGATCCGTGGCTCAATTTTATCAATACGCTTGTGCGCTTCTAAAGTAGTTCGTGCCATGATTTCACCTATGTAATGTCGTCTGCAATTTCTACGCGAATATACCCGTTGTTGGGGAATGTTTCCACCGTATTGTCTGGATAAGTGACTTCAAACTCTGCCTGATACGATCCAACCGTGTCCGTGTCATCGGCAATCCAGTTATATTGCACGATACCAGTGGCCTCCGTGACAATCTGAGCCGACGCATCGACCACCACGGTCGTTGAACCCATTTCACGCAAGTGAAAGCGACAAGTCGCATTGGTTAAGTCTACCGCGTCACCGCTGCCGTTTTCTAATGCCGCCCGTAGCGACGGCACAGTATCGTTTTGCTTTATGTGAAAAGTGGACATCTAAGCCGCCTCATTGTTTGCATTTACAAGTATAGCATTGTTTGGCCCATCTTGCGATAGGTTCACGGCATTTGCAACATCAGCAAACTCAAAGCGTCTCGCACGACCAGCGCGGATTTCAGCGTCTTGTAGATTTATAGTATAAAGCTGAAGACCTTCAACGATAAGCGTTTGCGCAACCCCCGCTGGAATGCCAGTTAGTGTGAATACACCGGCTTGTATCGGTAGGGTTAAAACTGGCTCTAATCGCGCATCATCGGCGGTGAGTGTAAATGTTCCAGACTCAACCGTGAAAACTTCGCTTTCTACAAAGTCAATGTCTTGACCTGAAGAGGTAAACGACCCCAAATCACCGAGCATATAAAAGTTAACTTTAAGGGCTGCATCTTCAGCCCCAAACGCAAATGACCCAGAATTGGCGATAAAGTTGTCACTAACATCAAAGTTGATGTCTTGCCCTGTAAGGGAATATGAGCCAGCATCCGCTCCGATAACTTCATTGATGTTAAGAGTTGCATCTTGCCCAGATACCGTAAACAATCCAGTACCCACACCACGAACAACGTCAATGTCTGTGTCTTGGAACGTGTGGGTGAATGTACCTTCGTCTGTAAATATCTTATAATCGCGGAGAAGATTTATATCCTGCCCCGTTACAGAGAACGATCCTAAGCCAACATCTACTACTTTAGTCGGCACCAATTGTATATCGGAGCCAGTCAGCGCAAACGATCCAGAGCCTGATGGGCGGCTGATATTATTGTTAGCGGCTTGACCCGTTAGAACAAAGTTATTGCGATTTCCAAATATGGTCACGCCAAAGAACGTCGCTTGCCCTGTAAGCGCAAATGATGCGTTTGCAGCCTCAAGATCACGCGCAAGGCCACTGTCCTGCCCAGCAAGGGTAAACGATCCCGTACCGCCTGTTTTGGTTAGTTGGAAGTCTGTTTCTTGCGAGGTGGCGATAAGAGAAGTATGACGCGCATCTACTGAATAGCCTCTTGCAAAGCCTGCATCTTGCCCTGTAAACGCAAACGACCCATTATCTACAACCGCATTGACTGTAAATGCGGACCCCTGACCCGTTACGTTAAAGCCGCCATCATCCGCAATAAAGTTATCGCGCAAGCTCAAGGCGGTTAAGTTGATGCCAGTTAATGCAAACGAACCTGCATCAGCGGTTATCTGATATTCACGAACACCGCCATCATCCCCTAATGGTGCTGATGCTATAGGGCCAAATGCAAGCATGGTTTATCCTATGCGTTCAGAGCGGAAAGATCGTCCCAAACACGTTGAGCGTGAGCAGCGGCATCAAAGGCAACCGTTGCGTCAGGGTCATTCGGATCAGGGTCAGTCCAGCTATTTGATGTCGCCTCTGTTGTAAGATACGTTTGCAAGTCTGCCTTGGACGCAAACACTGTGATTGCATCAGATGTGTCTGCTCCGTCTGCGGAGATACCGATCATCATCCAGTCCTGCGGTGAGGCAGTGTTTGGATCAGCAACCGCGTACATTCCGCCAGTTGACTGTGGAACTCCAAACGTCAGCCACGTTGGGATAGTCCCATCCGCTTCAAGGCGGTACTTTACTACTTTATGAGCCATCAGTCTGGTCCTCTATTTGCGGGGTGTTGGTCAAAGACGTTCTGTCGAGTATATCAAAACCACGGCTATTTGCAAAGTCGCCGGGGCAGTGCGCCCATTTATCTGCACAAGCCTCTAACCACTGCACAGTGTGGTGATGCTCGGGAGCTTTACCCTCTTTGACAAGCTCGTTCTCCCAGTTGAGATACGACATAACTTCAAGCTGCGCCTGCGCTGCGTTGATGCCAAGGTCAAAAAGGTAGATCATGTTGCCTTCGTCGATCACGCCGTTGCGAGGCCGTGCTGAGTTGAGCGCCTGTTTCATGCAGGTCATAATGTGATACTTGATTTCCTCAAGCTCGTAATCTTCCTCGGTCAACTCGTCCTTACCGATCTTCTTCATCAGGTTGTCATACTGATTGGTAAAGAAGTTGAGCTTGCGTACAGCCGCCTCAACATAGCCCCGTGAGGATGCAGCGTTGGCTTGCTTTTCGTTGATCTTAATCTCTAGCATTTCACGCTCTAGATCGTCTGTCTCTTCTGACAGCTTGCGCTCTAGCTTCTTGAGCTTGACCTCTTCCTTCTTCATCTTGAAGTAACCCTCTTGCAGGGCAGATTTGGTTTTCTCAATCTCAGCAAGGCTGTGCTTCACAGAGCGGATCGGCGTGATTGCCGTAACGTCAAGCGTGACGCTCATCATCTGAGAGTGCGACTTGTAGAAGTTGCTAGACGCCTGCGCAATTGCAGGGGCCTTCTCCTGAATGTTTGTCAGCATTGACTTGTATTCCGGCTTCGCCATTGGAAGCTGGATGTTTAAGTCTTGCGTGACCAGATGCGTCTCTTGTTGTGTATCTTTAGGCATTAAACAGCCAACCATGATGTTGTTGCTTCGTCCCAGCGGTATAAGTTGCCATCATCTGGCTTTGCAACAGGTGGCTCATAAGAACAGGTCTGCGCGTTAAACGTCCACGACGACCAGTTTGGGGAAACAGCCCATTCAGCCTTTACCGCCGCTTGCTTTTCAAGTTTTTCTTCCGCGGTCATTTCGAGAACATGCCATACATCAGTATATTTACCATCTACGATTTTGTACTCTAAGCCGTTGTGGGGGAAAGCTAGTGCAATATTTCCACCCTTACTGTCATCAAATTTCTCGTAAGGGCCAAGAGCGGGTGGAGCTACCCGCTCGAACTCCATCCAACTATTAGGTGGCCCTGAAGAAAAATCATGGTTAGGATAAAGCTGCTCCAAGTTAGAGCGAAAGTGAGGGTGGTTTTCAAAACCCCCTTGGTCATCGACTTTTATGTACAAAGAACTCATTATTCATCTCCCGTTCTGGTACTAGGGAATTGCCGCTTCAAGCCGGGCCAAATAATTCTTACCGCTCCGCCACCGCCATATATTGTGGTGGTCTGCGTCGCGCCGCCACCACCGCCGCCATATGCGCCGCCAAAACTTCTTGCAGAAGTTGCAACTGAGCTATTACTGTCTGGAGCGTTTGCGCCGCCGCTACCGCCGTTGCCGCCATTAAAGCTAACTGAGGAGTTGCCTTGGTTGGTAATAGTCCCCCGACTACCATTAGCTCCTTGCCCCAGAAGCCCTACACCGCCGCCACCCGCCGCGTGTGCTTGGCCCAAACCTGAGCCGCCGATAAACGCAGCACCGCCGCCACCACCGCCGCCAGCACCATTAACGCCTTCTTGGGTGGCGCTTTTAGCCACATAATCCCCAGAGCCAGCGCCGCCTCGACCGCCGTTACCAGCATAACCACCAGCGCCACCGCCAGCACCGCCAGCACCGCCATCGCCAAGTCCGCCTGCGCCGCCATACCCTCCGCCGTCTCCATTGTAGCCTGCGCCGCTGGGGCTTGTACCCGAAAGACCAGCCCCTCCCGCTACTAAACTGCTGTTCACAAAGTAAGAGGCTGACCCAGAAGAGCCAGTGCCGCTGCTATTGCCTTGACCGCCAGCTCCGACAACAACTGTGTAAGAATTACCAGCAGTGACAGCGTAGTTATTTTTGTACCCTAACCCCCCACCAGAGCCACCACTCCACTGAGCGGCGCTAGAGCTACTGCCGCCGCCACCACCGCCAACAGCGACAACAGAGACAGAAGATACTAACTCTGGAGCCGTCCAGCTATACGATCCCGGCGTAGTGTACGCTGCCTGACCTGCTGGCAAAGCATTCCCCGCCGTAGGCCACAGCCCTGCCTTGCTGTACTCCCTAGCCTCTGCCACGGACCAAATGCCAGAAGCCGTGTCGTCTTCATAAGGCCCAGCAGGCGCTGTCGGGTTCTGCGTGATGATGTTTCCGAGGTAGCGTTTAGTCATTATGACAGTCCTCCGTGGGCGGATGATGCAGCCGCTGTATAAGCACAACCTGCTGCAAGATCACCAAAATCTGTGGCGTTACCCGTAGAAGCGATTGTTACTTGGTCTATTTCTGTATTATTATAGGCTGAAGAGGTTCGCCCACCCATTGATACACCTGTTATTTTATTTGAAGTAGCGCCCATATAAGCAATGCTTTGAGTCATGTTCCCAAAATCTGTCGCGTTTCCAGTGGAAGCGATAGTTACATAGTCAATAATATTGGTCCAAGCACTATCAATACCCCCAAAAAACACACCCCTTGTAGACGAAGAAGTTGCACCCAAACCATATCTCGCCACGGTAAGATCACCGAAATCTGTTGAGTTACCGATGGAGGCAAAGGTGATATATTCTATTTCCGAAGAATGTCCTGAGCTTGTGTAACCTCCAGAAAAAAGTCCTCTTGTAGTGCTACCACAGGAAGAGGCATTGAGTGTGTTTTTTTCTCCGCTTAAATTCCCAAAAGTAGTAGAGTTGCCAGCACTTGCAATGGTGATGTAATACATCTCATCATATCTAGAGCCACTAAACCCCCCTGCAAAAACCCCCCTTGTAGAAGACGAAGACCCTCCAACAGATTGCACAGAAACGGAATAATCACCGAAATCTGTTGAGTTCCCTTCTGTGGCAATGGTGACGTATTCTAAAGTATTAGTGTAAGTACCCCCGTCATATAATGGGCCATATACAGCCCTTACGGAAGACGATACTGCTGCTCCCGCTTTTGAAACGGAACTCAAGTCACCAAAGTCAAGAGCATTACCTGAAGTTTCTATATTAATGAACTGAATAGTGTTTAACGTAAAACTAGAATTATCGCCTCCAAATAAAAGACCCCTTGTAGGCACAAACGTAGGCCACCCCGTTCTATTCTGAAACTGCTCGGACAGGCTCCATACACCTTGATAATTGGGCATTATGAAAGTCCTCCGTGTCCGTTGGAAGAGCCGCCCTGACCAGCATCTGATCCTAAAGCGTCACCAAAGTCTGTAGCGTTTCCTGTTGATGAAATAGTTATATAATCCATAACATTAGAGCTAGCACCAGAGGCAAAAACAGCTCTTGTGCTAGATGCAAGACCCGAAGGACCGGGCCTGCCAACTGTTAAATCACCAAAATCTGTGGCGTTTCCTGTTGATGAAATAGTTAAATATTGAATACGGTTTGTCGTTTCACCACCGCCAGCAAAAACAGCTCTCGTAGAATTAGAACAACCACCCGGTAAAGTCTCCGCTTGAATTAAGTTGCCAAAACTTGAAAAAGAACCCGTTGAAGATATAGTGCAATAATCAATAACCGAAGTTCTAGTATTTTGGGAACTTTCTCCCCCAGCAAAGATAGCTCTTGTTGTAGACGCAGCGGCAGTGCAACCAGAGTCACCGTGAGCCGTACCAGAATTTCCAAAATCTGAAACGGAACCTGTAGAAGAGTAGGTTATGTAATCTGTTGAGGAAAACCGAGCGGAGCCATCAGAACCTCCGTTAAACAGCCCCCTAGTATTATTTCCCGCACCCGCAAGAAAACTTTTTTGATTTGCTAAATTTCCCCAAGAAGCAAACGAGCCGCCAGAAGCATAAGTCCCATATTCAATTAAAGAACTTGGGCCTGTCCCACCACCAAGGGCCATTATCGTGGCATTGCCTACTCCGCCAGTTCCGTTCCTTGTTGTTAGCATATCGCCAAAATCAACAGCATTACCTGTGGATGATATAGTTATTTTTGCAATTTCGTAATTGCTTTGAAAAAGAGCGGCGACCCCTTGAGGGCTAACACTCCCACTCGCATCACTAGGGCTAGACCACCCAAACGGATTGATCGCCCATACGTTGAACGTGTAGCTTGCGCCGTTGGTGAGGCCTGTGACAGTGATAGGCGAGGCAGAACCAGACGCGCCAAATGCACCAGTGTTATCTTGGACCCGATAGCCAGTCACAGCTGCTCCGCCTGCGTCAGACGGAGGTGTAAAGCTGACATCAACTTGCGTATCACCAGCAGTACCACTAACTCCTGTCGCTGGATCGGGTGCGTTGATCCCGTCTTGGCCTATAAAGCCGCCTGTACGTTTAGCCATTAGAGGCTCCTATTAGCTAATTTCCTCGTAGCTAACGATCACTTCCAGATCATTCGCAGTGCCAGCAGTCGCCGTAATGGAACGGTCTTCTTCAAGATACAAAGCTGTGCCTTTGTCTACAGCGACCAAGGATGCGTCAGCCGGAACCGAGATAGTGCTGACCAGCGAGTAAGCTGTGCCGCCGCCAGAGGCTGCGCTGTGTACGTCTACTGTGACATCGCAGGCATTTGAGCCATCGACGTTTGCGACTTGGATCATGTTGATCTTAAACACCTTGCCCGATGATGCAGCGTTGCTGACCAGCGTTGTGGCGGATGTTGATGAAAGCGCGATAGTGGCGGATTTGCCTGTGATCGTGCTTACGTTTACAATATTTGGTGCAGCCATTTTCTAGCCTCCTTTACCCAAAGACGATTGCCATAGCAATGGCTTTACCTGTTGATATACCAGCACTACCGAAACTAATAGCGCCACTTCCGTTAGTTACCAGTGCTTGACCGCTTGCTCCATCCGATGTTGGCAATGTCAGAGCATCAACAAAGCCCTGAAGATTAGCATCGTAAGCAAGGGCGTCAGTACCAACGACAGGAATAGTCGGAAGGCCAGAAAGATCACCATAAGCACCCGTTGTGGCTACTGTGGCCAAAGTAGGTGTGCCAGAAAGATCACCGTAAGCGCCTGTTGTGGCTACTGTGGCAAGGCTTGTCGCCTTAACCGCAGGAAAGCCTCCCGCTGTGCTACCATCGTGAACGACCACAACATCCTTGTCAGTGTCTACTGTAACCTCACCCAGCGCACCTGTGAACGTACTATGTTGGGATGTTGTCCCGCGTCTAAATTGTACTTGCTTCGACATTACGCTAACGCTCCATAATCATCTAATGACGCGACTGCGCCTGTTAAAAGGCCATAGTCTTCATCAAGTGCCAAGTCTTCAGCGGTCGCCGTAATCATCACGATGGCACTACCCGAAAGGTTGATTGCACTATCTGAGTTATTACTTTCGCTCACTGTGCGCGATAGGCTGGTGCCACTAGCAGTATAAACACCAGTCCCAATCTCCCAGTTAGCGCCATCCTCAATCAGATAGCGAACCGTGGCCTGATCGGACACACCGCCATCATCAAACGTCTGATAGCCAGTTTCAGCCGAGCCAAGAGTTATTACCCCTGTCCCAGTGGTCGCCGTGGCAACCTTTACTCGATTTGCGAGAACGACCATTTGTCACCTTATGCGATTTGCAGAACACCATTAGCCGCACTAAAATCAACAGTTAAGCTGTCGCCATCATTTAGAGTTAGTGATGAACCGTAGTCATAGTACCCGATAACTGGATCGGCTGGCGTTGTTACTGTGTCATTAAAGATATAAACATATCTGAACGGGCCAGTTGATCCGCCAGTAGATGTCAACGTAATGTCCGCCAAAACTAGCTTATATGTGCCTGATGTTTGGGTTGAGGATGTTGTTGTCACATTGCGTGACGACAAGTTGGTATAACTAACTTGAGTCACATTTCCTAAGATACCATTACCATCGGCAGATGGGTCTGAACTCTCAGATGCTGGCGCTGTGTTTGAAAGTGCGACCACTACCTGATCGCTCTCTAAGTCCATGTTATGGACCGCATTCACAACGAAATCGTTTACTTTGTTAAAGGTTGCCATATTACGAACTCCGTAGGTTTAAGCATATGCAAGCGCATTGTAGCTCATTTTATGTTGGCTGACTAGGCCAAACTGGGTTGCGGGGGTCTGCTGTATTCGCGGGAAGGTCGCGGAGGGCTTGTCGATAGACGGCCCATGCGGCCCGATCTACGGGTGCATCAGGAACTTGGGTCCAATCGCTATCAATTAGCAAAGCGTGACGCCTCTTCTTTAAATCAACCCAAGCCTCTGCAATTTCCGCCTGCTCAATCTCACTATCTGACTTTCTTACCGCCTGCCCGTCTACTACGACAAATGTTTCCGCGTCGTATCTCCCATCAATATAATCGCCGTTTACGCCATCAGGGGGCGAGTTGGACAAAACCGTGAATTTAATAAGACCAGTGGAATTATCATAAAAGGTGTATTCCATCACTTAAACCTTCTCAAAACTGTCAACTGGCATTTCGCAGATGGATTACTAACCCCAGATATACTTTCAACAATAACAACAATGCTTTTTGTTCCAGTATATGTAATATCATCGCCACCTGACATTGTGTGCAGACCCAAGCAATGATTGCCACCAATACTAATGCCTACTTTCTGCGACCCATCAATAGATAGCCTGAAGGTTATATTGCTACTGTTGTTAGATGTACCAAACATTTGAACCGTAGCAATGGCGATGATTGATCCCACAAACGTCATGCTTGTATTAAAGGTGAAAGTGTATGGACCCGACCCACTTTGAGTTGAAAA
>JACLAB010003548.1_pt1 | contig 10391 bp, 4 predicted proteins | sample 8027921 | NCBI WGS metagenome assembly JACLAB01 (sample SAMN15725117, study PRJNA655200) | protist metagenome | isolation source: fluorescence activated cell sorting (FACS) single amplified genomes of... | place: USA: West Boothbay Harbor, Gulf of Maine | collected 2000-07-19
ATGGCAGCGCTGGCGTAATCTTTGCGCATATCTCGTTCATTTTTTTCATTTTACTATCGTCCACTCCGGCGAGATGTTGCGAGGAAAGTGTTTTCATCCCGCCGGCTCTCCCCGCGAGCGTGCCGAGAAACTCCTGCGAAGCCTTCCTCGCTTCCGGATCTTTATCCTCTAAAAGTTTAACCACTGTCGCAACTAATTCGCTCGCACTAATCGTCTTCTTCGCCTCCTGCAATGAAAACGACGCGCTCGATCGCGTCAACCATTTCAAAGTTTCCAATTTCGCTTTGCCGACTTTGTGTTGCAATCCGTATTTTACCACGTCTTCTGGCGAGTCACAAAATGCGAAACATCGCAATGAAATGGCATCCAACGTGTTCGCAATCGCACTCGTCACGAATGCGTTCTTATCTTTTAGTTTATCCAGTAAAGCACTGAGCAGCATTTTTGCGTCTTTACTAAAATCCGCTCTCGCGTTCAAACATAACTTTTCGATCGATTTCGACGCCTCCGCGACGCAATTCGCGTTGGCGTCTTTCGAGATGACTTTCTTGAGCACTTTTTGAAGCTCCATGAACTCTTCTTTTTGTAAACGCGCGGACGAAGAGCACGCGTCGGTGAGTTGCTTCAGCGCGTGTAAGCGGTGTCGCCAATTCGAAGATACCACGGCTTCCCAAAATTTTGGAATATCTTCGTCCGTGGATGGTTTGTCCAATGCTTTGAGCACCGAGAACGGCTCCGCGGAATCGTACGGATCTTCGTTCAAGTCGTCTGCACCTGCCACCGCTTCTACCTTTTCGGTAACACTATCTTCTGTACTACATTCAGACGTAGACGTTGTCGTCTTTTTCGTTCTCATCTCTTTTTGCAACGAAATCAAAAACCTCGTCGCTTTCATCGAACCTCTTTCTTTCCCGTCCGCCGTCTCCTTCGCCAACGACGCCTCCACCTCGCCTTTCATCGTTTTCGACAACTTGTCTTTCATCTTCTCCATCACGATTTGATCTCCGACCCATTTCGCGCACTCCACGATAACTCTCTTCCCTTCATTTCTCACCTTTTCGTCTCGATGCCCGATGGCTTCTTTGGCTCCGTCTAAACACTTCATCCAGTTCAACGCGCCTCTCTTCCCGCACCCGAACTGTTCGCACGCGAGCGCTAAACACTTACTCGCCGCCAACGCGACTTTCGGTACCTTATGCCCGCTCGCTTTCGATAACACCTCGATCGCTAACTCCGATTGTTCCATCTCCACGAACAAGCAAAACGTTTCCGTGGCAAAACTCACCGCTTTCGGTCTCCCGAAGAACGCTTTCGAGACCAGCGCTGGCAACACTTTCGCCCCAACGTCTTCCGCGAATTCTTTCACACCACCCTCGCTTTTCGATGACGACGACGACGTGAACAAAAACGAGACTAACTCGCGATCGATCATGATCCTCAACCTTTGATTCGTTCTCTCTAAAGCCACGTCTAAGGCGTTCGCGTTCGTCTCGGTGACGATTTTATGCATCGCTTCTTTAAAATAGTCGATGATTTCGAAATTCTTCTCGTAGTCGTTGGTATTCGTTTCCTTCGTTCCGTCTTTGGCAAAATCATCATCGAAAGACGACGACGACACCATCGATTCGTACGCTCTCGATCGGACTTTCCAGTGAGCGTGTTGACATTGCGCCGCGAACGAGAGCTTTAAAGTCGCTTTTAAAATCTCTTCTTCTTCCTCGTTAAAGTTGTTTTCAAAGCTCATTTTATATGTACTCTACTTATATATATATATAACCCGCGTTTAAACAAAAGGTAGAAGAAGAGTATGTAAGAGAGAGATGTGTGATGTGGAACAGAAATGAAGAGCGAAGAGCTGTTCTTTGAAGATTTGAATTTTTTTCGTTTTTTTTCTCTGCGGCTGCAAAAAAACGCTCCTCTCTTTTTCACCTCCTTTTTTTCTTTTTCGCTTTTTTTTTTCTCTTTGTGTGGGACGAACACAAACAACCAAAAAAGACCAAAAACAACCAAAGAACCAAAAAGACGAAAACAACAACCAAAAAAGACGACTTTTTCGAGCTCGTCGTCAGTAAAAAACTAGTATAACTGTCTCTCTCTCTCCTCCCATTTTTCCTTTACACATCATATGATTCGCTCTCTTCTTTGTCTTCTTTTGGTGTGCGGCGTGCTTTTGGAGTTTTCTTCGCGCGCGGGGGTGGAAGGGCGAAGAACAACTTTGAGTAGTGGTAGTATTTATGGGGAGACGAGGACGAGAAAAGTTGATGTTGATGCGTCGGATTCGTTAGATTCAGATTCCGCAAATTCATCATCGGGTGATGATTTCGTTCACGCGTTGCCTGGATATTCGAAGACATTTCATCCCCATTACAGCGGGTATTTAGACGCGAAAAATAACGGGACGAAGTTACACTATTGGATGGCCACGAGCACGAAGAAAAGTGTTGGTGAGGAAGGCTGGAGAACAGATTGGGAGACAAAACCGGTCGTTTTGTGGCTCAACGGAGGCCCGGGGTCTTCGTCGATTCTGGGAATGCTCCAAGAGCAAGGACCTTTGATTATCGATAGTAAAGGAGATTTGATGGAAAACCACTACTCGTGGACGAATGCGGGAGTAAACTTAGTCGCGTTGGAGTCTCCAGCTGGAGTCGGGTGGTCGTATTGCGAAAAGCAAGAGGAAATAGGGTGCGCGAACTCAGACAAATCAACCGCTCGAGACGCGAAGGAAGCGATGGTGGATTTCTTTCACGAAAAGTTTCCCCAGTTGAAAGCGAATGAATTTTATATAGCGGGAGAGTCTTACGCGGGTGTTTACGTTCCCACGCTCGCGATGGAGATTGTAGAGCACAACGAAAAGTTTCCGGAAAAGAAGATTAATTTAGTCGGGATTAACACGGCGGATCCGTGCACGTCGAACAAAGAGCAACGAGATTCGATGGATATGCTTTGGTACGGGCATAAATACGGGTTCGTACCGGATAAAGATTTCAAGTTGTTATGGAACGAGTGTAAACTGAGGTATCCGATGACTCGCGTGACCAGCGGGAGGTGGGGGAAGAAGTTTTCCAAGTTAATAGAAGCGAAAAGAAGAGATTTTTCATCATCGTCAGAAGGCGGCAAAAGCGTCGAGAAAAAGTGCAAAGTCGCGCACGCAAAGTTCCTCTTCTCCACGAGTAAAGCCTTTTCGCAAGATTGGCGGTTGGCATACATAAACGATCTATCTTTGTTTGGGCCTTCCGCCGTAGTCGACGGCGCTCCGGAGGGTTCTTTGGATTATTACACGAACGAGTGGATGAACAGAGCGGACGTGAAAAAAGCTTTGCACGTGGACGAAACGCCATACGCGTCGAAAAAATATAGATGGCCTGGACCGAACGATAAGTGGAGTTATCAATCTGATTACGACGCGTGTAACGATAACGCCGCTCCAAACGTACCGTCCATGAAAGATTTCTATAAAAAACTCGCGAAAAAGTTGGATCGAATATTAGTAGTGAACGGAGATACGGATCCGTGCGTTTCGTACGAAGGAACGAGGAAAGCGATCGCGAATGTGGGTATTCCTCTGGTTCGGGGTGGAAGTCAACGACCGTATTTTTTTGACGCAGCTGCGACGGACATTAGCGTTCTGGCGCAAAAGCCACTCTTGTTCGGGCCTTCACTCGCGGCACAACCTGCTGGACCGCAAATGGGCGGACACGTGACAAACTACGAGGACAATTTAACGTTCGCGACGGTTCACGGAAGCGGTCACATGATTCCACAGTTCCGACCGAGAGTCTCTCTCCACGTGTTTAAAAAGTTCATCGCAGGGAAACCTTTATCACCTCTCTTGCCGAGCGACGAAGAGTTGGAGAAATTCGACGATTATGACGACGACGACGGAGAGAACAACGGTGCGCTCATCGATAATTGGACGACGGAAGCGGAGAGTTACGTTTGATTAAGTAAGCGCGTTTTCAATTAAATCAAAGTGTTGTACAAAAAAATAGAAATTTACATATCGAGTATATGTTTCGTCGCATCGCTGGTGCTTCGATGCATCGGTTCAGTATCGGCGGTAGCCGCAGGCGCGGCAGAGAGCTGCTCTTTTTCACCACTCCCGCAGCCGCACAGCTTTGTTTTCTTTTCGTGAATGAGGTGAGCAATCTCTTTCGTTCTTTCGCAGCACTCCAGAAAACTCGGTCGTCCCGACGATTTTTCCGAAAAGCATCGCTTGAGTAGCTCTTTCATCTCCGGACAAATCTTGTTGTTTTCTAAATCTAAACGTTTCCCTTGAAACCCAACCGCGCCAACGACTTGCATCGCGTTCAACTCTGCCCACGGTTCCTTCATCGTTGCAATCTCCCACAAGATAACCCCGTAGGAATACACGTCGCATTTCTCGTCGGACTCTTCGTTTCGTAAAACTTCTGGTGCCATCCATTCCGGCGTGCCCGCGTTAGACTTTGACGATAAAAACGTGTTTTTCTTCATTCGGCTCATACCAAAATCGCACACTTTCACGGTCCAATCTTTATCGACCAACAAATTCGGCGATTTCAAATCGCGATGGACGATGATTGGAATGCACGTGTGTAAATAATGCATCCCCTTTGCCACGTCTATACAAAAGCGAATTCTTCTCCGATCTTCCGCCAAAGCCGCTTTCACCGCTTCTGGTTGTGGGCGATGCAACAACTTGAACAGAGAACCGCGATGAATAAACTCAGTCACGATAGATAAACTCCCCGCGGCCGTAACCACTCCCATCAGTAAAAGAACGTTCGGGTGTCGCAACCGTCGCATGATATCAACCTCCAGCGCAAACTCTTCTAAAATCGTGTCGTTTAATTCTTGATCCAGAATGCGCTTGACGGCGACTTCAGTGGTACCTCGCCATAAACCTCGGTGAACCTCACCGAAAGATCCTATACCGACGCGTTCGCCGAGGAGGATCTCGTTCGGGAGAATGGTAAGGTCTACGGCTTGAAGCAATCGATCCGTGCTACTAGATTTATTATTGTTCTCCGAAGGGGAAAGCGATGGCGGTAACGTTGTGCCGATATTTATCCCTGTAATCAATTTCCCATCAGAATCGCTCAATGTGCTCCCATTTCTAGAATGGCGTCCTCCTTTTCGCTGTTGTTGCTGTTGCGATAGGGCGAGTTTTTCAGGCGTGAGCTGTGCGAAACCGCTAATTTGAAGCGATTGTTCGAACCCAGGTATTACGCCAAACTCTTCCTCGCCATCTTTGGTTTTGTGCATTTGTAATTCGCGCATGATCCTTCGCATGTTCGCGTCGTCGTTCGGAGAATACGTCTCTCCTGGATTCTCCATTAAATCAACAATAAACTCTCTCCCCGAACATAAAACGACGATACCACTGACGTCGTCGTTGTCGCCGCCCATCAAGTATTTCCCGCGCAAAAGTCTCGACGGAATTTCTATCGCGTCCGCGACAACCTTGAAAAGCAACGCACGATGTCTAATCAATCCAAACTCTAAGCTTCCAATTGGAAACGCGATTGATTTATATTTTTTCCGCAACCGCAGTCTCTCGCCGACCCATAAATCCCTCAACTCCGAGTCACTCTTCGCTGGTCCTCCAAGCTTATCGCACACAGCACTCGCTAAAATTGAAGCCGTCGCGCACCTATCGGGCGGGTTCTGCGCTTCGATTCGATCCACGACATCATTTATAAACGACGCTAAATTTCTATCGCTTCCTTGTTCCACGTAAACGCTCTCTCTCTCGTCGCTGACGTCGGGTACTATCTTCTTCACATTTTCTAACGCCGGTAACATTTTTCTCGACCCTTGACTGATGACATCGTCCTCAAAACACTCCGGCCAATCGTAACTCGTGCTCGGAGCGTAAAATCCATCCGCGTACGCGCGCTCGTTAAAGTCCAAATTTGATTCGTTCCAGAGCTTCTTCGCCGCCGCGAGACCGCTATATTTGTCCCGCAAGGAGTCTCTCTTCGCGTATAAGACGTCGATATCTTCCTCCTCCGACGTCACTCGTTCTCTCCTACTATTATTACTTCTCATACGATCATCCGCATCATCGTTTTCAAATTCATCGTCCATGGTGCCCCCCGCGACAGCTCCCGAAAAACTCGCGTTGTTGTTCTTGTTATTTTTGTATCTCGACCCCGGCGACATCGCAGAAGATTCGTCCTTCACGTTTTGTTTGATAGACAACGACTCGCTGATCGCTCTCGCTAAATCAGCCTCAAAATCTGGGTCGTACTCCTCGTCGCGGGTCGTGAAATCGTTCAGGATTTGTTGTCCTATGATTTGATGGTTATTATTGTTGTTGTTCGTCGTGTGCTGCGCGTGTCCTTCGTCCTCGTCTGAATCCTCCACCGAATCGTCGTCCGGGACGTTGTATCCTTCGTTGCCCCCGCTCGCCGCACCAGCACCGGGAGGCTTCTTCGATCGAGAGAACCACGAGGACATTTTCGTTTCCTTCCCTTCCAATAGTCTCCCCGTTTCTTTCGCCGCTCAAAAAGTGTGCGTCGAACGCGCAAACCTTGAAACCAAAAAGCAAGGAAAAAGTGGCGAAAAGTGTTTTAATTTTGGTCTGTGCTGGCTTATTTTTTTTCTCGCAAACGCTTTTTACAAATTTTCCTAGCGCACGCATGACCGGTTCCTATCTATGCTCTCTCTCTCTCTCTCTCTCTCTCTCTCTCTCTGCTACTCAATTGATTTTGCTCGCGGCGGCGTTATTTCTACTATCGTTATTATCATTAGTATTAACCTCTTCATCCGAATCGAAGGAATCGTTTTGTTCAGTCGGGTACGATTTGAGCGAAACAGTTTTCGCCAGCGAGCGCGCCACGTACGGTTCTTCTCCCACCGAGAAGCTTTCAATCGTGATATTCTTCTTCGCATCAATGCCGTCGTCGTTACTATTATCGCCGTCGTCGTCTAAAGTAAATTCGCGCATATTTAAATCCCCTTTACCACTATCACTCGTCATGTCTACGATGTCTTCGTCTAACGGAATCATATGCTCCACGGCTCGAGCGCCGCCTTTGGCGTAATACGTAATCACCCCTAAAACCATTCCAGGAATAGCAATTTTCAAACACGAGCCTTGACACGTCAACACGACGCTCAAACACGCCAACGTGGGCGGTATGGCGACGCCAAATAAACCTAAATTCCCAAACGGAATGCTAAACGGTCTCTCCGCGTGAGGCATTTGCCATCGTAAAGACACCAACGCGCCGAATTTCAAAATCGTCGATGAACAATAAAACAACATGTCTGCTTCGGCTAACATGGCAAAGTTGAACCCGGTGAACACTAAAGACAACGCGCTCGTTGCGTATATAGCATATTGCGGCGTCCCGTAGACCGGGTGTCTCTCGTTGAATATTTTCGGAAACAACCCGGTGATGGACATCCCGGCTAATTGCCTCGACGTCGTGCACAACAACGTGCACAACATCCCAGTCGCACTAATGGCTCCGGTAAACCCTAACCAATCCCTTAATTTATCCCCACCAACGGCATCGGCCACGTCCACGAACGTGCCGTCCGTCCATTCCTCGGTCGTTGGCACGTACGCCAACCCGACGAGCGTTGGAATCGAATACGTCGCGAAAACCATAAACACGGCTAAAATCAACGCTCTCGGGTACGTGTACCCAGGATTCGGAATATCATCCGCGCACGTCCCGGCACAATCAAACCCACTGGTGTTCCAAAACATAACCGCGAAAAATTTCGACCACTCGATTGGTTTCCTTCTCTTCGATAAAATCGTTCCGCCGGCGATGGCTTGAACGGTCCTCCCGCTCCCCAACACAATCGTCACCAAAAATGGCGCCAACACAAACATGGCAAACCCCATGGCAAACTTCCCGACAATATCCGTCCCTTTAATGTTCACTCTCGTCACAAATCCTAACAAAATCACCTTAATCGCCATCGAATACTGCCATCTTAACTCATCGTCCGTTTCCGGATATAAAATTTCCTCCAGATAGTCCACGAACATGACGGGATACAAAGCGTTATCCAACGCGCTCGTATAAAACGTCCACAATGAATTCTGTAAACTCCAAAACGTCCCAAACGCTTTGTGTACCCAAATGATGTGCCCTCCCGTTTCCGGAAACATCGACGACAGTTCGCTCGTCATCAGCGCTAAAGGTATCGACCAAATAAAAGGCACGACGAGTAAACCAATCATCACCATCTTCGCGCCGGCGGCACCGACGGCGTCCTCGAACCCGTACGGCCCACCGGCGACGGAAAAAAACGTGATGCACGCGAGTTCTAAAACCACCCAGATTGGGGGAATCGCTTTCGAGTTCTTCTTCGATTGCGCCGCGCGTGGGGAAATCGCACCAACTTCAACAGGTGGATGTTGAAAGTGCCGATTGGAAGTCGTTATCGTCATATCTTATATCTATTGCGCGTTGTCTCTCTTTTGCTCTCTCTTCAAAGAAGACGATGAATAGACTTTTATTACGTAACTCTCTCTCCTCTCTCGTTTCGTCGACGTCTTCTCCCTATAATCGCCGCGAGAAAAAGAACGAAGAACAAAACGGAGATGAGAGTAAAGAGATTTCATCAAAAACGTCTGCTCTTTCTTTCATAAATAAGCAGTTCGCTTCGAAAGCGCAAACGACATCGCATAGGTCTATTCGAAGAAAGAAGAAGACAAAGAAACAGAAGATAATAAAAGCGCGTTGTTCATGCGTGCGAAGTATGAGAAGAAGACAAAGACGACCAATCATCATCTTAAACGTATTCATATCGCGCGGCGTTTATCGCGTTTCGCAAATATACATTCAATGCACTCTTTCGTATTGAAAAGCTTTGACTGCTACGGCTAAATTTCAAAGCATTCTATTCTCCTCTTTCGCTGTTGTTTGTAGGGAAACGACAGGATCGCTGCCCGACAAGGTTTATTATATATATATATACTCTCTGCTGTTCCTTCAATCTCTGTGTATTAGAATCTGTGGTGGAGTTTCTCTTGTTCTTTGTAGTTCAGCGCGTACCTGTTTTGTGATCAGAGAGAGAAGGGTTAGACGATGATCGCGCGGGTTCTTTCTCCTTTCTCTTTCCCGTCTTTGTTTACCTCGTCGTCGCACGTTCTGCGTTTAAAAAGAGGACGAGAGAGAGAGAAACCAAAACGCCGTCCTGTTCGGAAACAACAACAAAAGACGACCTGAAAACAAAAGATGAGAGAGAAAACGATAACGTACATCACGGTCCCCACGGTCGGTGCGATCCCGAACACGGTCACGTCGAACCATCCGCCTCCTATTTTCTTCGAGATCGCGCTCAAGGCGTCTCGGCCTAAGGAGCCCATGATTTCGACTTTGTTCGAGGAAATGCCGTAGATCACTTCTTTTAACTTCACCGGCGTTCGTCCCATTATTATTAGTATTATTCTTATATATGTGTATATCTTCTTCCTCGTTGTCTTCTTCTTTCTCTCTCTCTCTTCTGCAAAATAGCGCAGCGTGAAATGTCTGTCAAGGGGGTTCGTCGAATTTTTTTTTTTTACACTCATAAAACCCTAAACTTCTTCACTCAAAAAAAAAATCAAACAACTTCCCGCCAAAAACAACAGAGACGTCACTTCGTAATAACTGATTTTTGTCCCTTCTTTTATTAAACACATAATTTAAAGAAGAAGAAAGAACACAGAGAGAGAGAGTGAGAGAGAGAGAGGGAGATATTAATACATCGATCTCGATTTGAATAATACTTTGCAACAAGAAAAAGAGAGAGAGAGAGAAAGAGAGAGAGAATTTCTTTGTAGAAAATTGAATTGGATTGGCGAGAACTCTCAAAATCTCTCTTGGTGTTAACGATATGTCGTTTTTAGCGAGAGATATTCAGCGGAAGTTAACGTTTGATAATTCCAAGAGCGAGAACAGTTGCGAGGAAGAAGAAACGGAAGGAGAGTTTGAAGGAAAGAAGAGCAGCGGAGCGACGACGACGAGTACTACGAGTACTACGACGACGACGACTAAGGAGGAAAAATTAGAAGGATCGTCGTCGTCACCACCAGGGATGTTGAACTCAGGGAAACATTTTTTGAGTCTAGAGACAACTTTGGCGGACGAGGACGATTCGGAAAACGATCGATCATCGGACGACTCGACGTCGACGAGCAGTAAAGGGAGCGCGGATGTTCTATATGAGAGAGAGTTGAAAGATGTGGCGGCGTCGCCGATTCAGGAGCCGCCGCGTCGTCGCGAGAAGACGAGCGAGTGGTCGAGCGAAGAGGAAGAGGAAGACGTACCGTCCACGCCGAAAGGAGGACGCAAATCGATCCATTTGGACGACGAAGAGCAAGCGGATATGTTTTGCTTCTCTTCGCCGTACGCGAAAAGAGTGCAGGAAGGGAGAGAAAGGCAAAGAGCGATGGTGAACGC
>JACLAB010014324.1_pt1 | contig 10390 bp, 6 predicted proteins | sample 8027921 | NCBI WGS metagenome assembly JACLAB01 (sample SAMN15725117, study PRJNA655200) | protist metagenome | isolation source: fluorescence activated cell sorting (FACS) single amplified genomes of... | place: USA: West Boothbay Harbor, Gulf of Maine | collected 2000-07-19
GAACGAAGGTACTTTCGTACTTTCGTACTTTCGTACTTTCGTACGAAAGTACGAAAGTACTTCCGTACTTCCGTACAACGTACAGCAGGTACAGTAGTACGAAGGTACGAAAGTACTACGAAGGTAGATATTATTTTATCTGTACTGTAGCTAGCTAGCTAGCTACGTACCCTCGAAGGTACGAAAGTACGAAAGTACTTTCGAAAGTACTTTCGTACCTTCGTATGTGAAGGTGTAATACTGTAGTTTAGTACAGATAGATATGCTACTACATACTGTCATACACGTAGATAGATACCTGTAGCACTCCTGTACAGTACATAGTATATGTAGCTACACGTGTAGATAGGTACGCACGTAGGCACGTACGAAAGTACTTTCGAAAGTACACGTACACGTACAGTACACTACTTCCGTATGATACTTTCGATACTGTACATCTGTACAGTACGTGTAAAAAACATACTGTACATCTGTAACAGTAACGTTGTAAAAAAGTTTATCGAGTCAAGCACACTGTCATACTGTACAACGTTGTACACGTACTGTAGCCATAATAAAATACAATTCTCACGTACACGTACTGTACAGTACGTGTCGTGTACACGACGGAAGTTCTGAGTTGAGTCGACATTCCGCAAAGTCTGAGCGACGAGCGCTTTGTGTTCTTCGGGTGTCACGAAAAACGACCGGACGCCCTCTGAACTTCAGTGGATTCGCGCCCCCCTCATTGGCACACTCAAGAAGATGGGTATGTCCAACCGATACTCCTGTTCATTCCACTGTTTCCGTAAAACGTCGGCGGCGGGTAGTTCTTTAGGGTTTCACTCACTGCTGTCGCACAGTCGGTTGACCGCTTTCCACCGCCTGCGACAACAATACATTAAATTCGTCAGCTTATTAGATTTTATATCGAGCGTCGCTGTCTCGCTCTGGTTGAAGCATTCTTTTATCACAAACCGACGTCGTGTTTTCCGCGCCCGACTAATTTCCTGTTTAAGTGAGTGCCTGGATCTCTGAGGAAACTTTTTTTCAGCTGGTTTCAAGGTGCATGAGCTTCGTCGAAAGAGCAAAGGGGATCTCCTCAACCAGGTCTGTCTAGAATGTGCTCCGGCATTCTCCGCGTCTTGCAGCTCGATTGTCTCATAACCTTTTTGGTTTCCTATTTCTGAATCAGCAACTTCTCTTTTTGGCTTCTCTCCTACAGCTCAAGGAGCTTAAGACAGAGCTAGCAGCTCTCCGAGTTGCCAAAGTGACAGGTGGAGCCCCAAACAAGTTATCCAAGATCAAGGTGGTGAGGTTATCGATCGCGCAAGTGCTGACTGTCATCCGCCAGAACCAGCTAACTAACCTTCGGGAGGCGTATGATGGCAAGAAGTATCTTCCTCTTGATCTCAGGTCAAAGAAAACTCGTGCCATACGCAGGAATCTTGCTCCCTCCCAAGCTAAGTCCGCGACCGCGAAGAAAGCGAAGAGAGAGACGTATTTCCCTCTTCGAAAATACGCGATGAAGGCATGATTCCCACAACTGGTGAAAGGTCTGCCCTTGCATAGAAATTGCTTTCAGTGTAATAAACTTGAAGTAAACCGTGAGTCACGCATAAGTCTTCACGAGTCAAGTCTCTCGTATCCTCGAGGCACATGAACAAATTCCTGCCAAAATGCCGCTGCGGACCTCCTTTTACTGCATTCTCCAATCCTCATGAACAAAACTTTAACCTGCCAGAAAATGTTACGCCTATCAACGCCTAAATAACTATCGCGGCCAACTACTCACGTACAGTTACGCGGTTTGAACGTACACGTACAGCACGTACAAAGTTACAACGTCGTGTACAAGTCAACTAAGTTGCTTAGGGCCCTACCTTCGTACGAAGGTACATTGTACGAAATAAAGTACAAATCGTAAGTTACTTTCGAAAGTACGAAAGTACTTTCGTTCGTACGTACGAAAGTACGAAAGTCCTTCCGTAGATAGTCCAATAATGATATGGACGTATGTACGGTAGTACAGAATATTTTCGTTTACCTCAGTAGGGCTACTGGTGCAAGTACGTGTACGTGTACAGCTGTACACGTACGTGTACAGCTGTACACGTAGGGCTACATCAGTGCTACAGTACATCATTCATAAAATATGATAGTGTACATAAAACTTAGCTAAGTTGTTACCTTCCTCCTTTTCATAGACTATGCCTAGGAAGTACGTAGGCCCTACTATTTATTATTGTACAGTATGTACTATGTAGGGCCCACGGAAGTACGGAAGTACTTTCGTACCTCAAAGTACTTTCGTACTTTCGTACTTTCGTACGAAAGTACGAAAGTACATTGTACTTTCGTACTTTCGAAAGTACCTTCGTACTTTCGTACAACGTACTTCCGTACAACGTTGTATGATACGTTATCTCCGGAAATACAAGATAGAATACCTTCGTTCGTACCTTCGTATGATACTCGCACGAAGGTACTTTGTACAACGCGGTACGTGACTACGTGTACAGCTGTACAACGTACGAAGGTACCTTCGTACAGTACACGTACATTGAAAGTACAACGGTACACGTACGTGTACTCGTACTAATAAAAGTTGTTACCTTCGTATTCTATTTCCGTGCGAGACTGCTACTGTACACGACTACGTTGTACACGTACACCAACTCCAACAAGCCCGTGTCTCTGCACGAACGAAGGTACGAAGGTACACCTGATCATCGCACAGCCGTCAATAGTTTGCCCACTTACAAACGAGAATCTCTGCGTCACTCGTTTCAGCGCGCCGTCCCAAAAGTTTCATAGACGGTCGGCTGCACGCGTCCGCGGCGTACAATACAAAGATGTTTTGCGCGATCAGCGGCATCATACCTGAGGAGCCTGTGATTTCTCTCAAGTCTGGCCACCTCTTTGAGAAGTCCCTCGTCGAGAAAGCGATAAAGGTCCGTCTACGCATTTATTTGTTCGCGCTTCGACGAAGTGGAGGCCACGACCCGGCGATTATTCCGCGCAGACTGCCAGGGAATTTTTAGTGAAGGGTCTCTAACCTGAAGTTCACCACAGCCTGCTGACCTCTCTCACCACGTCCAAACACACGTCCCCACGCAGGAGACGGGAGAATGTCCAATCACCAAGGAACCCCTCGCATTCGAAGACATCATCCCTGTCTCAGTAAACCCTGCGATAAAGCCACGGACGACCGTGAACGCGTCCATTCCAGGAATGCTTGCAACGTTTCACAACGAATGGGACGCCCTCATGCTTGAGACACACGACCTCAAGAAAGATTTGAACTCCGTCCGGCAAGAGCTGAGTTTATCCTTATATCAGCACGATGCCGCGTGCAGGGTCATTGCTCGGCTAGTAAAGGAGCGCGACGAGGCGCGTTTGGCTCTAGTGAACGTGCAAGCTTCTTTCATGTCAAACGCGGTGGGGAAGCGAACTGCAGCTGATGATATCTCTGTTGACACGTTATCTGGCCACATGAAACGATCGAAGAGCGGCTTGTCTCCCGTTGTCATCGATGCGCTTACTTCCAAATCAGAGGAACTCAGCAATAGACGAAAACAGCGTGAGATAGGAGCCTCTTTGTCCTCATCTGAAGCAATGCAAGCGTATGTTCAGAAGACAGCCTCTCCGTGTCACAAGACATCCACACGTGGTATCTACTCCCTCGTTCTGAATCCTTTTGTGCCTACGACCATAGCCACCGCTGGAGCGGATGGCTCAATTGCATTATTCGATGCTGGTAAGGGTAAGCGTCGTGCCCTGCTTACAGGCCACCTCAAACGAACAAACTCGGTTTCTTGGGCGGGCTCAAACACGCTATTGTCTGGGTCAAACGACAAGTGTGTGAAGATATGGCATGAAGAAAGCGACGGTAAGTACTTATGTGTTGCAACGATGAAAGATGTACACGCTAAAGATGTTGTTTCCGTGTCGACGCATCCTACAAACACATACGCGTGCTCTGTAGGTGTAGACAACGTATGGGCGTTTTACGATATTGTCTCAACAGAGTGCCTGTCAGTGGTAAAAGATGAGGGAGAAGGTGGGTATTTGTGCGGTGGATTTCACCCTGACGGCCTCATCTTTGCCACCGGCGGCAGCGACTCAGTGGTTAAAGTATGGGACATGAAGACCCAAAAAAGCGTCGCCAAAGTCGAGGGGCATGCTGGAGCAGTTCAAGCGCTGTCTTTTTCCGAGAATGGATACTACCTTGCCACAGGAGGGACTGACGGTGTAAAGCTGTGGGATTTACGCAAGCTGAAAAAAATCAGGTCACTCGATGCTGTTGGCAGCGCAACTTCAGTTGCGTTCGACCACTCTGGGAACTATCTTGCTGTAGGGGGCAACGAAGCAAGTGTATATGATGTCAAGAAAGAGTTGGGGGTGATAAAGACCTGGGAGGTGGAGAAAGGGCCGGTCACTGCCTTGGGTTTTGCCCCAGACGCATCCGCACTTTATCTCGGATCGGGCGATCACAATATTCGTGTGTATGCATGATGTTGAGGCGATCACTCGCAGAGGGATGCATCGAAAGTCATCGAACGTACCTTCATTGCGTCGTTCGTTGCCCTCGAAATCAGTATACATGTTACACCTGAGAGAAGCACTCGTATTGTATGACACTTTTAAAATATCTTCGTGGCGGTATATATACAGTACGTTACTTCCAGATCTTTCTCCAAAATCAGTGCCTTGTATTCATACGAGATCGTACACGTGTCCGTAGCTCCTTACGCTCGCGTGCGCGTGTTGTGCCAGCAGGCTACATGTATTACTTTCGTACTTCCGTCCGTCCGTACGTACAGTAGTATTCTAGCCAGACTATCTCTACGATATGTCGTATAAAGTACGGAAGTACAGTACGTTGTACGAAAGTACTTGCTTGCCATAAAATACATTATGTACGTACGACAGAAGTTAAAATCGGGTCACTACTATAGATGATAGTGTACTGTAATAGGGTAGCTAGCAGGGGATAACTTACTAAAATTTCGACACTTAGTAATAAATACATGACTGCCGGGAAAAAAGGGTAAATAAATAAGTACTTTGAAAGTACGAAAGTACTTTCGAAAGTATTTCAAAGTACGTGTACTGCAGTTTTATCTCACAATCGACGGTCTAATTTCGCTCGACCCGCAAAAGTCTTCGCCTTTCGAAAAACTAAGTACACTTTTACTTACTGTACACGTACTCATTATTTATTTTCTATTAAAAGTTATCCCCTGGCCCTAGCTAGCTAGTTTAGCTAGCTAGTCTAGCTAGCTAGTCTAGCTAGCTAGCTAGACACAGTATCGACTACGAAGGAAAGCCATACACGCGATCGTGCATGGCCTACATGACTACATGTACGGCACTGATAGAATACATATCCTATCTTACATAGCAGCTACAAGCAAGTAAGGCAATAGAATAAGCAAGCGTACACTACAAGTTGTACATGTATGTACTGTAGGTAGCTAGCTAGGTACTTTCATATGTAGGGCAGTGGTATGAATAAATAGGGCTACACAAGTACGTGTACGTGCACAACTTAATAATAAATTTTTACTTCCGGAAATACAGTAGATACTGCACGTGTACAACGGTAAGTTGTTACAGGTGAGTTACAGGTTACACGTACACGTACCTGTACAGTACGAAAGTACTTTCGAAAGTACGAAAGTACAACGTAACAGCAAAGTATCATACAACATAACAGCAATATTTATGATATTCATGACAACTTACTGTAATTGTACAGTACAGTAGTTGTACATGTACATGTACACGTACGTTGTACAACGCGTTACACGAACGTGTACAACTACGATACCTACCTTCGTACGAAAGTACTTTCGTACAACTGTAATACGAAGGTATGTAGTTTTATACTTCCGGAAGTATAAACGACATACAGTACACGTACGTGTACTGTAGTGTACGTAAACAACTTGTAATATCATAATCCATAATTTTCACGATTTTCACAGGAAGTATGTACTGTATGTTGTTTATAGTAGCCCTACCCCAAAATCCCCTATCTTTCTGAAAGGGAGAAGGTAAGTTGCTTACCTTCGAAGGTACTTCCGTAGCTCATAGCCCTAGCTACGTAGCTAGCTAGTGTACTTCCGGAAGTTGTGTGTATCATTTTTCATGGCCCTACGACTGCCCTACGTACAGTGCACGTACTGTACGTGTACACGTATCGATACTCCAAGGGATGCCTCGCGAGTTTTTTCAGCGACCCCCGGTCGCTTTTTCTCGCTAGGTTGCTTGCTGATGTTCACATGTTTTGCCCGGATGGGTTAGAGCTCAGTTTTTGTGTAATAAAATCTACACACACGTATCGATATTAATACTTTCGTACTTTCGTACATATCTTCGTTCGTAGCTAGCTACCTGTAGCTAGCTAGTTACTCTACGTACGGAAGTACGGATGGATGGAAGTACACGTACACATACTTCGTTCCGTAGTTGTACGTTGTACTTCCGAGAATAAAATGATATTTTCCGTACGAAAATATTCCCGGAAGTACATCTGTTGTACACGTACACGTACACGTACGTGTACAGTGTACCTGTATCTTCGAAGGCCGAGGCACTCCAGCAGCGTCCTGTGCTTGTGGACTCCGTGTCGGCTTCACTCGATTGGAGGCGTTTGCGGATCTGCACTGACTACGTCCGTGCTCGTGATTATATTGGATGGCAAATCAAGTCGGTTGTCCGTCTGCCTTGCGCTATCTTCCTTGCGGGCTTCTCACGTTCGGGCAACTGCGGACCACGAAAGCAAAGCAACTCAGTGGAAGTCAACGAGCTGCTCCATTTCTTGGTCGCCGATCAACTCAGCGCTCTTATGAACGTAGTGCCGCCCTACTTCCAAATGATTTCTATGAATTAACGGGAATCGCATCCGATGCGAATGCTGCGACCGCATTTGCGTCCCAGCACTTCGCTGATATAGCCGACGCTGTTTCCGCTGCCGAAGCAGCAGCCTCCTTCACTGGAGCCGCGCGGGCCACACAGCTCGCTGAACCATCTGTTATTGTTGAGATCACGAGTCCGCAACGCATGGAAGGCATTTTATCCCCTATATCGGATACACTTGAGGCTTTTGTCCTCGCCACGCAGAGGTCGTTTGCTGATGCAGGGGTTCCTTACCCACTTGGGTCTTCCATTATCTTTTCCACGTTTATAGTCAAGGTGCTTACGTATCCATTCACCAAAGTCCAGGTCGAGAGTGCTCTCAACATGCAAAATCTACAACCCCAGGTAGATGCAGTACGGGAAAAGTATAAAAAAGATCAGGAACGAATGAACATTGAGATCAATCGTCTGTATGAAGAAAACCAGGTCAGTCCCCTGGCTGGGTGCGGCCCGCTACTTCTCACCTTACCTGTGGTGTGGGGTTTATATCGGGCATTCAATAACGCATCTATAGATGGTTCTTTCGATGAACCGTGGTTTTTCATTCCATCACTGGCAGGCCCGAGCCCTGATCGCAACCTTGATTGGTTGCTACCCCTTGATGCTAATTACCAGCCTCCTTCTGGCTGGCACGATGCATCTCTTTATCTTGTTGTACCTATATTGACTGTTGCAAGTCAATATGTGAGCATGAATATTCTATCACCCGCAAAAAATGGGACCGATCCAAACGTTTCGGACAAGGAGAGTCAGTCTGTGCTGCTCAACCTCCTGCCACTGTTTGTTGGATACATTTCGCTCACTGTTCCGGCAGGTTTGGCCTTGTATTGGCTTTTCAACAACATATTTACAACTGCAACTCAGGTCTATCTACGGCAAGGTGGAGGTGCAGTTTCCAAAGTGGAGAGGGTTCAAGAAGTACAAGTCAAGGTGCCTCTTGGTTGTGCGCTCGTTGACATGGCAACAGCAGAAAAGCACACATTTCAGGAATCGTTCTCGGGACCTTATGTTATCTGTACACAGGGTTCAATGAATTCCTTAAGTAAAGAGGAGTCTATAACGCATGTTTATCGTGAGCAACGCGAATTTGATGATGCGAAGTGGGCTAAATTTCTTGACAACCGCTGTAAACGAGCTCGTCGGTTGGAAGAGCGGGATATTGCAACTCCAGATGAGTTGCGCTCAGTGATTGCTGCTCTCAAGGATCTTGGGCAAGAAGAGAAAGCAAAAGAAATCGCAGATGAGTTAGCTCGACTAGAAAGCTTGGGCGGAGTTGCCTACATTAAGAGGCTGAAAGCAGGGGAAACTACAAATTCAATAGCTTCTGATAGTGAATAGCCGTTTCATGAGAGCAGTTACTCATCCACAGTTGTTGAAGCCCGCCTTCATACAAAGATCTGACTCGTATCTGCAGTCGGAAACTATCAAACTAGTACATGGAAATACCCTGAAATATGCTGATAGAGTTACAGTTCTCGTACAACACTAAAGTATGGCATTGATGACATTGCATGAGTATAAAACGTCTCATCGGTGTACTTTCACAGGAAATACACAAAAGTGTATACGCGAAATGACGCGTTGTAGTGGCTTTCTTCACGTTTCTCAGGAAAGGTGGGTGCACCACCGGCAAGCGCGCACGTCTCGTGGCATCCCAATTAGCACCGAAAGTTCTACAGAGTAGAAGCAGTATAAATGACCTGCCCGAAAGACTGCTAAAGCTCAGGTCATTCTGCCTAAAATCCACCTGCTGCCAAGTACGAAAGTACTTCGCAACTCGTGTGACCAAAAAACCCCCCTGCACTGTTGCCAATGTCAGGTCAGACCGCGAAGGCAAGTTCCGAGCCTGTATACAGCTTCACTTCTGCCCCGTTGACTTTGACAATGAGAACACCGCCTTCACTGCTCTCACATTCGTGTTTCAAACTGCTGTACTCACGAGAAAGAATTACTGCAGATACAGCATCGGCCAGATCTTTTAATCCATTGCAAGCCCGCAAAATGGCTGCGGCATCCAAAGTGACAGAGGGACAAGTCAGTGTCACGTGAAATCTAGCCCCATTGCTCAGTAAGCTCGAGTCCTTGGCAAGTACTACAGCATGGGTAGGTTTCAAGGAAAGAAGCTGTGGACAAGAACCCAAATTTTCCTCCAGGTATACTTGCTCACTTTGTATCATACGGAACATAATTTCGTTTGCTTCTTTGCTGTTGTCCTTCGCGGGTTCAAAATAAACAGATACTGTATCTGCTGTTTGCAAGCCTGCACTTTTACGCAGCTTCTGAACACGATTCACAAACTCTCGTGCATGACCAGCAGCCAACAGTGACTGATCCACTGTAAGTTCCATGATGACCATGATATCCTCGTCTCCTGATGCGGCATCAACATTCTCTGCGTCGTCCGACGGATAGCAGAATTCGTGTTTTATAGTTATATCTTCAGAAGTTAGTTTATGGTTTTCCAGTGTTACATAACCTGATTTCTTGAAATGTAGAATATCTTCTTCTGGCATATTTTTTATTGTTTTTGATAGTATCCCCATAGCTTTGCCAATACGTTTCCCCAAGACAGCAAAATTAGGCTCAGCTCTCAGCGTCGCATATTGCAAGGGATTCGAACAGGTTGTAAGCTGACGGACATTGAGTTCCTCAACCACATAGTTGCAGAGCTCACCCTGAAGGTGCTTCAAGAATTCAACTCGAAGTAGGGTCCGAAAAATATGCACTCGATAAGAATCATCTGTTTGCACGAACTATGAAGGCAAATGCGAATACTCTCACCATCTGTGTGAACCACTATCATGCGTTTTATCGGGGTTTTCAGAGTCTTGCCATTGCGCTCGCGGATCTGGCGCCCGATTTCAATGACATTTTGCATTCGAGAAACTGAGGCCTCAACGCGCACATCTAAATCGTCTTTCGCAGCTTCAGGAAACATACAGAAGTGGACAGAAGATTCCGCATTCCCTTGACGACTAAGGCAGCGACGCAGATTTTGGTACATGGTCTCAACAAAAAAAGGTGTGAACGGAGCCATCATCCTACAGAGCACATTCAAGACATTGAACAACGTCCTGAGAGCTTGTCTTGTGTCGTCGTCACCGTTCTTGCCTTTGATGCGGGAACGACTGTAGCGCACATAAATATTTGTGAGCTGCCCGATGAAAGTCACTAGACGAGGAACAACCGTGTAAAGTCGATACGCTTCCATCTCTTTCTTCACGAATATTACTAGTGAAGAGGTAGCAGAGGCGATCCACCGGTCTAGCACATTTATCGCTGCTTGCCCAGAGCTGAACGGATCGAAAGGGACACCGGTGTCATCTTCTACTCTGCACACGTTTTGAACGAAAAAACGATAGGCATTGTACCATGGAAGAAAAAGGTCCTTGAGCACAGAGAAGACTCCCTCCTCCTTGAATCTTAGTGGCTCTGCTCGCACAACAGGCGAATTGATTAAGTATAGACGCAGTGCATCGGC
>JACLAB010004825.1_pt1 | contig 10389 bp, 7 predicted proteins | sample 8027921 | NCBI WGS metagenome assembly JACLAB01 (sample SAMN15725117, study PRJNA655200) | protist metagenome | isolation source: fluorescence activated cell sorting (FACS) single amplified genomes of... | place: USA: West Boothbay Harbor, Gulf of Maine | collected 2000-07-19
GGAACACGCGCGCGTGCGGCGGAAACCTGTATCCGTACTTAAAATTTGCGTATTGCACGAACGCGGGTATTGTTATTCCGACCGTCATTTATGCGTTTGGTTTGGGTGTTTCCTTGTATGCACTCGCGCTCGTGGCGGACGCGTTCTTTTGTCCCGCGCTTGAAACAGTGGCGACGATTTTGAAAATTTCGCCCGAAGTCGCCGGCGCTACGTTGTTAGCACTCGGAAACGGTGCCCCTGATGTTTTCGCGCAAGTCGCCGCGGTCACGTCTGGTACCATGCCAGACGTCGATATGGCGGTTTCTACCGCGTTAGGTTCCGGTTTGTTCATCACGACGGTCATCTTAGGGGTTGTCATTTTGATGGACAGGACGAAAAACGCTTCGGACGGATCGTTAACCGGCGTCCTCGTTTCTGCCGCACCGTATAACAGAGACGTATACGCGTACTTAATTGGTATTTTAACTGTCTTTGCGATTATGATTAAAGGTGTGATTGCGTTGTGGCACACCACGTTACTCGCCTCGGCGTACGCCGCGTACATCGTCTTGGCGGTGTTCAAAGACGAGGGCATTGACGACGACGACGACGACGAAGATTCCGCGCCCGTCTTCACTTTGGATGGCGACGAGGAGAACAGTAACAAAAAGAAGAAATCGCGAACGCGCGAAGTGCCGCTGTTCGATTTGGCTTCGCAAAAAGGCGGACCGGACGACAACAAAGGCGCAGATTTACCGCGAAGAAAGAAACCGAAAATGTTACGATTAGGCCCCGCGGATGGTTTACTCGAAGGTGCGTTCGCCTGGGCCATGTCCGAAGCGCAATGGGACGACATGACGCCGTCGCAAAAAGCGTTGGCGCCAATTACTACACCAATCTTTCTCGTCATGTCCTTGACGATGCCAGTCATTCGTGAAGGTCGATTAGGCAAAGGGTACACCACGGCGTTGGCGTTCTTCGCCCCTTTGTTCTTCCTCGCCGCGCCTGGGTCGGCGACTGCCATGTTCCGCGATAACTTCCCAGGTTCTCCGTACTTTTGGATCTTGTGCATCTCTGCAGGTTGCTCTGTCGTGACTGGCATCAAGTTGCAGTTGGAAAAAGAAGGCCCGAAAGCAGCCTCGGAACCGATTGCGATGCTGGCCTTTATCAACTCCATCGTCTGGATGCACTTAGCCGCGGAACACTTGGTTTTGATCATCGACGCGTTGGCGAAAATTGCGGGCATTTCGGAAGAATTTTTAGGTGCCACCGTCTTGGCCTGGGCCAACTGCGTCGGCGATTTAGTTTCCAACATGGCTGTTGCCAAAGCCGGCCAAGCGGCCATGGCGGTCACCGCGTGCTTCGCCGGACCGGTGTTCAACTTACTCGTCGGTTTAGCCGCCAGTTTAGTCTACGTCAACATCGTCCTCGGCGACGTCCAAGTCCAAGTCGGCAACTCCGTCCTAGTCTTATTAGTCGGTTCCATCGCCAGTTTACTCTTGGTCTTGAGCTTAACCGTTCGCAAATCGGATTACGAGTACGCGTTGCACGCCAAACTCGGATGGAGCTTGATTGGTTTCTACGTTCTCTTTTCGGTGTTCTTTTGTTTAGTAGAGTTGGGTAAGGTTTTCGGATCGAGAGAAGTCATTCCCGGTGGGACGATTACCGCTGGCCGGTAACGCATTTTACGCGTTGTGTTGTTGTTACTATATTATATTTGTGTGCACATATAAAAACTTCTTCTCGCCGCGCTCGTACCGCCGTGTTCTCCGTTTTTCTTCTGTTCTCTGTTCTTGCTTACCAACACACACACGAGACGACGTCACAAGATTTCGTATTAGGTGATTCTCTCTCTCTCTTTCTGAGAAGAAGAAGAAGAAGAAGAATGTCTTTCATTTGGGAAGCCTCTCCACTTTGGCGAACGATCGTCCGATCCACTCGGGACTCGCGTCCACTTTTTTTCACCTTCATCGCGAGCACGTTCGGCGCGAGTACTTTGCTCTGGTACGGCACGCAGAAGTTCACCAATCCTCAATTGGATGCACACGCGGTGGCAAAACTACGAGCGAAAAGCGGGTTAGACGCGCGCGTCGTCTCGGACGTCAACAAACAACGACTGGGCGTTTTATTAAAAGAAGTCTCGCAAAGAGACGGAGCGAGTCTAGAGAAACAAGAGAAGAGGTGGAGAGACGCGTTAGATGGGAGGACCACGGGGGATAAAGACGGAACGACAAAGAGACACTTCGGGTGGAAGTGAGAAGAAGAATTACTCATGAGTCATCACATCATATCCGCGCGCGCACGAGAAAGAGAGAGAGGTTTGTGTTGTACTCTAAATAGAATAGGTTTTAAATTATTAGTGTATTACTTTGCTGCTATTTTGCTACGCATCCTACTCATCTACTGCTACTTACTCTTCGCATTGACTCTCGATTGATGTCGATTGAGATGACGCGAGCGTTGTTGTTATCTGTACTAAACTCATCTCTCGAATCAAAAGGATTTACTCTTCTTCCCGAGCAAAACTTCTTTCGCCTCGTTCACTTTCGTGCTCACGAACGGGCTCCCTCCCGCGTCTGGATGGTTCGCCATCATCACTTTCCTGTGCGCTTCCATCACTTTATTCTTCGCGGCGGATTCTCGTATCCCTAAAATCAACGCCGCTTCTCGTCGACTCATCTGGTCGTCGAATCCACCTTTGTAAAATTGCTTCAATTTTGGTGGTGCGAGCATCCAAGCTTCGCCGGCGAGGATGAGTTGTCGAGCGGTTAACGCGGTCGCCGCGAAGCCTATGCCGAGGACCGCCGCGGATGACATTTAGTATTTGCTTTTTCAGTTCTTCTTTGTCTTCTTCTTCTTCTTCTTAGTTCTGTGTTATTATACAAGCGTCGTATTAGGATACATATGTGAAGAACGAACGTTTTTTCTCTCTCGCTTTTTCCCTGTGAGAAATCGCCATAAAACAACGACTCTCAAAATAATGGCGGCAGCAAAGAAGAAGACGACTTTGAAGACGAAGACGGTAAAAGGGACCACCCCTTCTTCGTCCAAAAAGGAGGAGGAGGAGGACTTGTCCAAACTGACCGTAAAAGCGTTAAAGTCTTTACTGGAGAAGAAAAAGTTACCCACGGATGGGTTGAAGAAAGATTTAATCGCGCGATTGAAGAATGTGATTCGATCGTCGTCGTTAAAGGGAAACGAAGAAGAAGAAGAAGCCGCGAAAACGACGACGACGAAAAAGAAGACGACGAATAAAAGAGGGAAGAGTGAAGAAGCACCAACACCTGTCGTCGTCGTTCGAGAAGAAGAAGAGGACGAAAAGAAGACAAAGAAACCGAGACTTTTGTCGTCGCCGCCAGAGAAGGAGAAGACGGGAGGAGGTGAAACAGGTGCAAAAACGAAGGAGGAAAAAAAGCCTATACCTATTCTTCCTCCTAATACTACTTCGGCGGATAAAAAAGCGGCGAAGAATGATTTAGATGACGTGCGGAAAACGTACGAGACGACCATGAAGAGAGGCGCGTGCGAGGACAAGGTGGTTGAAGAACTCATCGACGAAGGATTTCTGGAAAGGTCGGTGTGGCCGCAAATCCTCGCGTCGACGAGTAAAAGTGAACATCCAGACGAGAATACCGCGTTAGCGTTTGCGAAATGTATCGTGCATAAAGCGAGAAATATGAACGTGCCGGATGCGTTTGCGACTTTGAGTAATAGTAGTAGTGGTAGTGGTAGCGGTAGTGGCGACGGTGGTAATGAGGAAGGCGAAAACGCGTTGGCGTTGAAAATGCTCGTGGAAACGTTGACGAATGTCGCGTTCGAGAACGTCACAAAGAATAGTCCTGAAGTTGCTGTGGAAATGACCACGGTTGTTCGCTTCTTAAACGTGTTAATGAATGCGTTAGAGAACGATATGGCGCGTAAAAGCGCGTTGCCCTTAGTGTCTATTCAGATATGGAAAGCTCGGGAAGAAAAAAGGTTGGAGATGGAACTCAATTCCGCGCCAGTCGATGTGCAAAAGAAATGGCAAAAGTTGATGAAGAAGGAAGCGAAGCAAGAACCGACGAGGATGCAATCACGACGAAACTCGTGGCTGACCAATCTCACCACAGTGTTTTTGGATACATTACCGGTTGCGCGCGCGAGCGAGAATGCGATGGCATTTTGTGCGTATTACCTCGAATTCATCGTCGATTTGCTCTCGCAACTTCCCACGAGACGATTTGTGCGTGCGATTTTAGGCGACGCAAACATTTTCGTAAAGGCAAACCTGACAATAAACGAGATGAGAAGCGATGAGGAAGGAGCCGACGGAAACGTCAATTTGTTGAAGCAGCTTTTGGAAATGGCAAAAGATTTCTACGATTTTGAAGTCGACGACCATACGGGAGACGCATTGAGCGAAGAAGAGATGGAATCCAGACGTTCAAAAGTCACTCACGCGTTTCAACGCTTATTGTTCAAGCATTGGCCGGATGAGTTGAAAGAGCTCGCGTTGTCCTCCGCGAGAATGATTGAAACGCGCTCGAGTTTGACGAAACATTTGAAAAACTTGGAAAGCGACCAGTTGCGTAAACTGTGCTGCGATCAGTTAAAGTTAGCATCGAACGATGACTCCAACGATGTTGAGTTTATGCAGAAGGACCAGGACCAATTCTTAATCGATGTTATCTCGTTTCACTTTGAAAAACGTCGATCGAGAAGAGAAATGGTGAACAAATTACCGTTGTATCCAACCGAAGACATTTTATGGGACGAGTCTCTCGTTCCGTTCGACGACATCAAGAAAAAGGACGAAAACAACAACAAGAGCGCTAAGAACAGGATGAAATCGTTACCGTTAGCGTTGCCAAAGTTAAACTTACAATTTTTGACCTTTTCAGATTACCTCTTACGAAACTTCAACCTGTTTCGCTTGGAAGCGACGCACGAAATTCGAGACGACGTCTCCGACGCAGTGCGACGCATGCAACCTTCAAAAGACGGTAAAAGTTTTCGGGGCTGGGCGCGAATGGCCATGGCGATTGCAAAAGATGACCCGCGACAAGAGGCTATTGAATTTACATATATTGGTAAACCTAACGTTGGTGAAGAAAAACCGTCCAAGGTCCGAATCAAGATGCGCTTGAACTTCTCAGCCACTCGCGACGACGTTTTTAAAGAATGGGATGAGTTGAAACGATTCGATGTGGTGTTTCTTGTTCATGCAAAACAAGACGCGAAACATGGTGACGCGAAGAACGTCGAGTACATTCGAGGTGCGGAAATTATTGACATTCGCGACGAAGAAGGGGTCCCAGCCAACGAAGGTTTCCCGGAACAGCTGAAAGATGCGAAAGTTGTCAAAGCTCCGCCGCCACCGGATGCGATGGACGAAGGGCCAAAGAAACCGTCCGGCTACGATCGCGTGTTCACATTAGAAGTAGATTGCGCGCAGTACCAACGCGATCTGGAAACGTTCGATGGAGATGTCGCAAGAGTGCACGAGATGTACAAAAATTTCAACTGCGTCATTCGCAGAAGACCGAAAGAGAACAATTTTAAAGCCATTCTGGCGTGTATTCGCGATTGCTTGAACCAGGATATGAACGCGCCCGAATGGTTACAAGATGTGTTTTTAGGCTATGGCGATCCATCGTCTGCATCTCCAGATGCCTTGGAGCTAGAAGACTCGGAAAACAATAAAAAGCGAACGAAAATTGACTTCAAAGATACGTTTTTGGACGAAGCGCATTTGCGCGAATCCTTCCCGGGGAAGAAGATTGTTTTCGATTCAGCAACACCCGTCCCGCCGTTCAAAGTAACCTTTGGTATTGACGAAGAGGATGCGAGCAGTAACGTTGTCAACGTCGAGTCGTACGTTCCGCCAGATCCAGGTCCATACCCGGAAGATGTTAAGAATCAAAACATGGTTCGGTTTACGCCGACGCAAGTCGACGCTGTCAAATCTGGCGTTCGTGAAGGGTTGACCTTAATCGTCGGTCCTCCTGGTACCGGTAAGACTGATGTCGCGACTCAAATTTTGCACTGTTTGTACCATACGAACCCGAATCAAAGAGTCGTGCTCATCACTCACTCTAACGCGGCGTTGAACGATTTGTTTCAGAAGATTATGATTCGCGACGTTCCGGAACGGTATCTATTACGTCTCGGACGCGGTGAAGAAGATTTATCGACAGATAAAGACTTCTCCCGAACTGGTCGCGTTGATTACATGTTGCGCAGGCGCTTAGAGCTTTTGGAAATCGTCGAGAAACTTGCCATGAGTATCGATGAAACTTTGGCGAACGCCGCGGAGACGTGCGAAACGGCTGGCTTCTTTTGGAAATCAAAAGTCCTGGCCTTATGGGAGCGATTTTCCGTGCTCGTTCTAAATAACAAGGAAACGCCAGTTTCTCACGAGCGCATTCGAACACAATTTCCGTTTGCAAAGTTTTTCGCGGATGTTCCGAGAGGGTACGAGAACTTGTTTGGCGACCCTTCGGAGGCTAACGTTGAATATGCCATTCGCAAAGCGAAAGGATGCTTTCGTCATTTAGTTGAAATGTTCACTGAACTCGAAGAGTGTCGCTTCTTAGAGCTTTTGAAAATGCCGAAAGACCGATCGGAATATTTGCTCACGAAACAGGCAAAAATCGTAGCCATGACGTGCACCTACGCCGCGTTGAAACGCTCGGATTTTCTCGACGTAAACTTCAAATACGATACCGTCGTCTTCGAAGAGGCCGCGCAAATCCTTGAAATTGAAAGTTTCATTCCTATGGCGTTGCAAAGAGCGAAAGATATCGATGGTCACGCGCGATTGAAGCGAGTGGTGATGATTGGCGATCACAATCAATTACCGCCGGTGGTCAAGAACCAAACGTTTTCAAAGTTTTGTCACATGGATCAAAGCTGCTTCGCCCGTTTGGTGCGTTCCGGCGTTCCAAATATCGTTTTAGATGCACAGGGTAGAACGAGAAAACAAATCTCAAAACTATACAGTTGGAGATACAAGAAGCTGGACGATTTACCGCACGTTTCTACGGAAGAGCGGTTTCAGCTCGCCAACGCTGGCATGGCGAAAGTTGCTCAGTTTATCGACTGTTCTTCGTTCGCGCCGGAATCGTGCCCACAACCGCATTACTTCCAAAACGTCCAAGAAGCCGAGTATCTATGCTCTTTGTACCAGTGGATGCGCTTGTGCGGCTATCCAGCGCAATCGATATCGATTTTAACAACCTATCGAGGGCAAAAACATCTCTTGCGAGATGTCTTCAAAGCGCGATGCGACTCGCACCCGCTTTTTGGACCGCCAGCCTCAATTTCCACCGTTGATAAGTATCAAGGGCAACAAAACGATATCGTTTTATTATCGTTGGTGCGAACGAAACATGTCGGTCATCTCAGAGACGTGCGTCGTTTGGTCGTTTCCCTATCGCGCGCCCGATTAGGGGTGTACGTCTTTGGCGCGAAGAAAATTTTCGAAAACGTGGACGAGTTGAAGCCGGCTTTGAAAACTTTGATGAATGATACTAAATTAGATGTTATCAAAGGTGAAGTGTACGGTCACATCTCGCGAAAAGTCGAGGATGCGGTATCGAACGATGTAAAAAAATCCTTCAAAGATAGCGACGAGTTCGCCACGTTCATTGATTCCTGCGCCCTGGAGTATAAAAAAGCGGCTCTAGAACATCTTAAAAACCAACAACAACAATAGACGTTATAAATATTAATACTAGTAAAAATACATTCTACTTCTTCTTCTATCCGTGCAATTTCCTAATCTCTACGCTTTTCTTTGATCACACATCTACTCACAACATCCGGAACGTCTCCGCCGCGCGCTCGAACTTTTCCTTCGTCTCTTCCCATCTGTCCACCTTTGCGCTCATCTTCAAAACGAAGTAACTGCCGTCGTTGGCGTCTGGTACTGTGACCACCGTCATCGCTCTTCTCTCGATGGTATCAATCTCATCGCCCCTAGGTCCTATACATATCTTCTTTCCGCCACCAATCTCCGTGATTTCCGCTCGGCAAACTTCGCTAATCGATTGGAACACGTAATATGCCTTCCCGTCGCGTTCGATCCTTTTCGTCGTGTTTTCATTTTCATCTCCAACGTTCACAAACTTCATCACCCCGCTCCGATTATTTTCAACGCCTACGATCACATCTTGCGCAATCTTCCCCGCCGCCGCTTCTCGTTCCTCCTTCGTAAACTCCTGCTCGATATATTTCGCGTCTTTCTTATCCTCGGCGAGCGCGAACGCTTTTCGCACCGATTCGTCCGCGATTTCTAATCTCACCGAAATGGTATCCACCATCTTGAATTGTCCGACGACGACTTTCGTCTCTGCTTTTTTCTTCTGTTTCTCTTCCACCGGACGGTCGATGGCGATCACCCAATCCTTGGGCACTTCAAATTGAAAGACGTTCGATGCTTTCCCCGTAAACAGTTTGTACTCAGAATTGTCGTCGTCAAAAGCAAACGCCAACAAAGAGTTCGATGACATTGCATCATCACTCGATGGTGAGAAGAAAAAACTCCCCAAAACCAAAGAAAAGAAGACGCTCTCCCGTCGACTCCTCCCTCCTCCTTCTTTAACTTCTTTACCTTCTTCTTCGCGTATGCGATGCTTCTTTAACTTCTTCAACTTCCTCTCCGATTTTGAGGACGAACAACGACAACAAAAACGAGGAACAGTCGCAGACAGAAGAGCGTGATGATGATGAGAAGAGTACATTACTTTTATCTGTCGTCTGTGTGTCGAGAAATTCGTTTGTCGATTTTCTGAAAAAATAATTTTGAGGCGAAAACTCGTATGGCATACACTTTTGCGCAGGCGAGAAAACATCGTCACTTTTAGAGCACACGAAATAGAGAAGAGTGTAGAACACTTCTCTTCTTATTCAAAGAGAGAGAGAGAGAGAGAGAAAGAGGCATTCAGAAGAAGAAGAAGAGAGCGTTCTCGTTCTCTAAAGCTTCTTTCTTTATACGCACAGCTATCTATCGCGCGTGGTTTTGAGAAGAAGAAGAAATACTATTTAAAGAAGAAGAAGAAGAATTGGAAGAAGAAGAATCATCAAAATGGCAGATTTAGAATTCGATTTCGAGGACAACCTGGAGCAGACGGATTTGAAAACGCAAACGCTCGCACCGACGTTAGCACCGTCGGACCAGCTGGAACCGAGAGCGCAAAAGAATTACCGACAAACGGTGTGCAGACACTGGCTGAGGAATTTATGCATGAAAGGCGACAAGTGTGGGTTTTTACACCAGTTTGATAAAGAGCGAATGCCGACGTGCCGGTACTTTGCCAAGTACGGCGAGTGTAAAGAACCGGATTGTCCGTATAAACACTCCAACGACGACGTGAAAGAGTGCAACATGTATAAGCTTGGGTTTTGTATTCACGGACCGAACTGTAGGTATAAACACATTCGGTTGCCTGGACCGGCGCCGCCACCGAACGAAGCGTGTTTGATTGGGAGACCGGGACATATTCACGGCGTGTTGCCGTTCGCGGCGAGGCAAAGACAGAAACAAATACAAGAGGAGAAAGAGAGACAGTTGTTGATTGCGAGCGGGGAGCAGCCGAGGGAGGAGCCGGCGCAAGCGATCGCGGCGCCGTTGCCGCCCGGGCCTCCGCCGAAGAAGGCGAGGACGGTTGATGTAAACTTAGCGTTGCCCGAGGCGCAAAGAGTAGGCGCCGAACCGGAACAAGACTTTGATTTCGAAGCTTGATATATATAGAAGAGGTTTCTTTGTTAGAGGTATAGCTGCTAAAAGAATAGAGTAATTTTCATCAAATCACACGGGCGTATCACGCGATATAAACTAAAACGAAGCACTTATTGTTATTCTTATTATTATTCTTATTATTATTCTTACTAAATTTTACGTGCCCCAATCGGCGTCATCGTCGTCGTCGTCAACGTCGTTATTGTTGTTGTCCCACTTCGGCTTTTGTTGTTGCGTTTGCTTCTTCGGTTGCGAGTTGGATAAAGAATTGCTTGAAATTGAGTTCATGGACGATTTTGACGCGTTATTGGAACTCATTCCTTGTTGTTGTGGTGGTTGTTTTGACGCCGGTTTCCATTCGTCCTCTTCGTCCTCTTCGTCGCCTCCGGCGTTGTCTCCCCATTCGTCGTCGTTACCAAACCCGACAAATCTCGAGTTTGGACTTTTCGGTGGGCGCAAATCGACGTACCCTTCTGGTCTCGGAAACGCGTTGCCGCTCGAATCGTCCGCCCCGAGCGTTTTCGGAATATCCGAAGCTAAGCTCGACACCCCAGTTGCTACTGAACTCAGCGCCGAGGAAAACCAACTACCCGCTTTATTCGCGGCTTGCTTGGCGCTTTCCATGGACTCTTGATCCGCCGCGCGCGAAGCCGCTTCTTTCGCTTTTTGCGCAGCCGATAACGTCGTAT
>JACLAB010009124.1_pt1 | contig 10387 bp, 5 predicted proteins | sample 8027921 | NCBI WGS metagenome assembly JACLAB01 (sample SAMN15725117, study PRJNA655200) | protist metagenome | isolation source: fluorescence activated cell sorting (FACS) single amplified genomes of... | place: USA: West Boothbay Harbor, Gulf of Maine | collected 2000-07-19
GTCCCGCTTCGCCTTGTATAATCCAGCTAATACTGACGTCCGACCTAAACATACAAAAAGCAACGCGCACGATTCCGGATCTTTCGTTTTTGCAAACGAGGCGCGCGCGGCTTTATCGAGGATAGTTTTCAAGGTAGTTTCGTTGCGAAGCCAAATAGGGACGCCGAGCATGCGCAAGTCCCGCCAAGCAATTTGGGAAGACGAAGACGTGTGAAGGATGGCGTCGATGACAGCGTCACCGGTTTCGCAATGCGCTGCCCAGAGTAACCCTTCTCCAGTTACATCAACATCGGCGTTATCGGTTCCTCTTTGTCGTCCAAAAGTCAACTCGCGAACGCGATGAAGTGCGTGTAAACGCCTCCCGGCTTGATCAACCGTCGCTTCGATACCTACATCACTATCTCTCAAAGCGTCGAGACATCCGAGAACTTCGATTGCTTCTTGCGAGCTCAGTCCAAGGTAATCCGCGTGACGAGAGAATACATCTGCGGCAATTTCTGCTTCGGTCGCACTGAACGAAACCGATGAACCCGGCGCAGTAGCCGTGCTCGTATACGTCGTCGTCATGGACGCCGAATCATCTAAACTATTTGAATTTTGCCGAAACAACGAAGTAGATTCGGATGCTAAACTGTTTTGACGCGAGAGATTTTCCGGAGCAAACATATTTGGACTCGTTTTGTTGGTTGTAAAAGTACTGCTATTACTACCACCACCAAAACCTCCAAACGCGCTCAAATCAAATTCTGGAACGAGCGATGGCGTCGGTGCGCTGCTAAACGCTGACACTTTTGAAGCGCCTCTAGGGGAGATGACTTTTCCACGAGGCGTCGACGGCCGATCGTCGGCGTTTGAATTTTCTAGTTCCAATATTGATGAAATTGTGCTGCGCGCAGAGGATGTCAAGTCCGTGGGCATATCGATGTTGTTCACGTTTTCCAGGTGCGAGAAAACCTTTCGAATCGCGGCTCTCGCGCGATGCGCCTTCCGGCGCACGATCCAATCGTGTAAGACTGCGGGATGGTAGCACGGTAACGGTGCAGAGATTTCCGCAATTTTACGCGCTAATGATTCGTGACCTTGCACTCCCAGAGATAGTATTTCACCATCGTCGAACGATACGATTATACTTGAACCGTTTGACTTCCACGCCGCTCGAGCGATTGGTTTTTCAAACGCGCGAGAATAAGCAACAGTCCATTCTCCGAGTTTTGAGTTCGGTGCCAGGACGAATACTTTCTGATTAACAGCGACTAAACAAGCCAGAGAACCACCACCGATATCTAACCATTCCGATGTAGGCGTTCCAGATCTCTCGAAACTGTCGCACGGAAAGGTTGCCACGCTCGTTAACTTACCATCGAGCTCGCCAGAGGCGTCGAGCAATTCAATAGAATTCCCGGATACATCAACCACACATGCTCTCGAGCCGCACGTCGAAAGACTCACGACATTTTTCGAGGAACTGACATAGCCGAGCAAATCAAAAATTTGCACTTCAGCATCAAATCGCCAGAAGTTTGTCCGAGTGTTGCCGTCGAAGCATGCGATTATTGGGCCAGAAACTGTACTTTTGACAACATCGAATGTACCGCGAGGCGTCTTTGATGCTAAAGACATCTCTTTACACTCGTAAAGAGTGGTATCATTTCCACCCTGCCGAGCTTTGATTGAACAGACTTTGACGTTTCCAGAAATTCTCGGAGTGAGAATAAAAACATCGTCGTCACTTAACACGTTTAAACTGTCGTAATTCCAGAACGTACTTGAAGCATGACTCGGAAGCGATATCGAGATCATTTCTGAAACGTTCTCGTCTGTGAATGCGATGCGTGCGAGCGCCCCGTCTTCATCAACGCTACTATTCGAACGACGAAGAAGATATACCACGTTCTCATCTAAATTCGACCAGGCGAACGATTCTATATTTTCTATTGTCCCGCCTAAAGAAGTCCAGCTCGCGTTGCCGCTCGACAGCCAAAATTTCAATTTGCCGGAGACATCGAGCGTCCCGATTTTATCCGCCTTGGTATTTGAATCGATTTTCTTCAACGCGTGAGAATGTCCACTCGAAATAGACGTCGAAACTGAAGATGTGGACGTACCGCACGAACGTTCAATGCGTTCGCTGTCGTACGCGATCGCTTCTACGGCGACTCGATTTTGAGATTCAATCAGCGTACACTTCGCCATCACGGAAACGGGGATTTGGTTATAAAATGGCGCACCGAACATAGAAAAACGCCGTCGAACGCGAGTGGCTTTCGCTATTCTATTATTAATATCACCCCGGATGTTCGATAATAACCACGCCGTGGCAAAACCACTTGCATCGACGGTGAGAAGAAAATTTTCGTGCACGTCGAACGATACGAAAGCGTTTTTACCACCGCTTGTTGATTCGTCGTTCGTAACGCACACTTTTAGCGAGGATGTAGTCTTTGACGAAACGAGTTCACTATTATTGTCGCCGTCGGCTTCGTCGCCGTTGGTGGTGCATCTAACGTTCCAAAAACGAACGCAATCGTCGGATGCTAACGTAGCAATTAACGCACTAGAACGCGAGATATTTTTCTCCTCGTCGACTGCTTCGTCATCCTCCAATACGAGAAAGTCGAGCACGATGCTCCCTTTTGGGTGTGCAATTCTCGCACAAGCAGTACCGAAATACACGAACACGGTCTCCGCAGAACTCGACGCGATCACCGTGTCGCCACAACGTAACTTTGTCGCGTATTGATCATCTTTCAAAACGTCATACGTCAAATCCGACTTCCTTCCCACCCGTAAACTCTTCTGTTCATCTTCGTTCCAAATGTGTTCAACGCGCACGATGCATCGCTGAGATGTCGTTAAAAAACTCGCGTACGCAATCGCAATCTCATCGCAACGTTTATTCCACGCGATATCAGAAACTGTACCCCAATTTCCATTTTTATCGCGCTCGAGCGCAATCGACTCGGTTTCCACCCACGCGTCGTCGGGATGGGGTTCGTCCTCGCTCTCGTCCTCGGACGAGCTGAAACCGCACTCTTTCTCCGCATCTTCCTCATCTCCATCCATTCGTGTCGACACTCGGTGATACGTCACTAAAGTAAAACCATCCGTAAGCGCAATCGCGTCTCCGTCTTTGTTTATCGCGCATTGAAGAAAAGTCTCCTTTCTGTCACCATCACCACCACAACTCATGAACGCTTTCGGACGCATCGTGACTCTCGACACGTTCTTCTTTCTGCATTGCCCACCAATCGACGACGCCGGCGCGACGACTCGAATAATCTCAAACGAAGTGGCATTTATCCCTCGAACGATGTATGCACATTTTTCTTTCTCGGCCTCCTTTAAACTCGCACGAAGAAAAGCGCCATCCAAGCGACGAGAACTATTCTTCGCCGCATCGTTGTTCGCATCATCAACGTTCCCGCCGGGTAAAGAGAAAAACGTCTCCATCTTTTCCTCCTCCATTTCGCGCGCGAAATGCGCGATTTATTTTTCACCACCCGAAGTCATTTTCGCCGTTCTTTCTTTTCTTCTCTCTTTCTCTCTCTCGCCCACTCTCAAAAGTACTCTTCCTCTCTGACTCTGTCTCGAACGATGATGAGACAAACGAGAGAGATGCAATAGAATCTGTGTTTCTTCTCGCTCCTCCTCTCTCTTTGCGAGAAAAAACGTGCGTGAATGAATTCCTGGAATTGAATCAAAACTCTCTTCTTTCGCTTTGACGCGAGTTCGTTAAAATTTTAGTTTTTTTTCATGCGAAAAACAAGCCAATTGCGTGTGTTTTTTGGTTTCTGCTCCTTTTGAAAAACCTCTCGTCGTCTGTCGTTTTCATCACACAGACTTTCGTCATTTGTTTCACAGCGTTCTTTGTTTTCGAGTCTTTCTCTCTCGCTTTAAGAAGAAGTTAAAGAAGAAGAAGACAAAAAAAGAATCTCTAATCGCCTGCTGTTCGAGTACTGCTGCGACTGCTCTTTTAGTATCACATCGTTTTCACCGGAAGAAGAATTCGTGAGTCGATTTTGTCCGATAAGATCTCATCCGGAAAATGTATACCACGTACCAAATCGCAGTTTTGCTCGCACTCTTATTCATAAGCAGCGGGACAAAAGGAGCGCTCGCGCAAACCAACGATGACTCCAGCGGCGACGCCGTGGCGCCGTTTTTTGGTTTCATGGGCGCCGCGAGCGCGTTGGTGTTTGCAAACATAGGCGCGGCGTACGGGACGGCCAAGTCGGGCGTTGGGATCGCGAGCATGGGGGTGATGCGACCAGAGCTCGTGATGAAATCCGTCATCGCGCCAGTCATGGCGGGCGTTCTCGGCATTTACGGTTTGATCATCGCCGTCATCATCTCCACGAACATCACTCCGACTGGGTACACGTTGTTTCAAGGGTACGCGCACTTGTCCTCCGGCTTAGCGTGCGGCTTGTCTGGCTTAGCCGCGGGGATGGCGATTGGTATTATCGGCGACGCCGGGGTGAGAGCGAACGCGCAGCAACCGAAATTGTTCGTCGGTATGGTTTTGATGTTGATTTTTTGCGAAGCGTTGGCTTTGTACGGTTTAATTATTGGGATTATTTTGTCCACTGCTGGAGCAGCAACGGGCGGGGCGGCGTAATAAAGGAGAGACGGAGAGACGCTCAAACAAACAAAGAGAAACATACACGTAGAAGTTTAATATACATCGGTGACTTATAATTTTATATACATAAAAAATAGGTGGACGAACGACTTCCGGAGCACATCGAAGCTGTGGTAAAGAGAGGCGCGACGATGGTTGTTTTGCACGATCCAAAATCATCTCTTTCTGCGAGAGAGTTTTTTAACTTTGTGCGCGAAAGGAAAAACGTTTCATTTCCTAACAGCACCCGGGCTCGGCTTTCAACAACATCGGCGTATCGTCCCTGAGCCCGGCCCGGGTTTTGAAACCATCGCATCCCTGCGCTCCAAAGCACCCGTATCCTTTCTCGTGCTCTTCTAATCTCACGTACTGACACGCGAGCTCCCCGTGTTTACCTCTCGTCACCACGCTCGGCCCGATCATCTCGCACGAAAACATCGTACAAAACGACCACGGTAACGGTATCCCGAGCCAACACCAGATGGTCCATAAACACGAATCCGATCCGCAACACGGCACGTTATACACGCACACCGGACACACGGCACAACACATGTCGCAAAACCTATTTTGCCCGCTCGATCGGCATCGATACATGCCTCCGTACGGTCGCATGTTCCTTATCGGCGTCTTGAAACTTTCGCAGTTTTGTATCGCCTCGCCGAGTTTGATTTTCTCGTCGTCGACCCCGGTTTTTGGAGATTTGTGTGAGTACACCGGTTCCATTCGCGTGTCGTTTCCGTCTTTTGATTGTTGCGCACCCCCACTCCCGTGGTAGTACGCGTACGTGTTTTTGTCGATGTAACTGTCTGACATTTTTAAACAACAACGCGTGTGTATATGTGATGGTGCGTGCGGGAGTAGTATTATTACTATGGAGCACACGAGCAAGGTTGCCTCCAGGAATATTCACTTTCCGAACACAAATCGCGACCGAGGGAACGTTCACAAACAACCAACCAATTAATTCACCAAAAAATTCAAAAATCCATCTCTCTCGTACTCCCTTAATAATATCTGTTGAATACTCGTTACACAAAACTATGAGCAGCAGCAGCAGCAGCGAAGACGACGACGAGGATTTATTCTACGCGCCGAGCTATAACCGAAAACGAGAAGAGGAGAAGAAGAATAACGCGTTAGGTACGACGAGTAATAACGGTACGAATAAACGGAAAGTGGAGGAGGAAGAGGAGGAGGAGGAGAGGAAGAGAACTCGAGCTTTGATTTCAGATTCGGATGATGATGATGATGATGATGATGATGATGATGATGAAACGGACGACGAAAAGGACGACGACGACGAAGAAGAAGAGGAAAAAGAAGAAGAGAAACCGACGAGTAATAACGCGTTGGTGTCGGAATCATCAGATTCGGACGCGCCGCCTTCGTCGACTCTCGCGAGGAGAGACAGAGCGCACTATAACGACGAGAAGATGCGAGAGGCCTCGGCGCTGATGCGAGAGCTGACGAAGAAAACAGACGCGAGGGTCTTCGAGGACGAGAACGACGGAGATGAACAACGTAACGGCGTCGCTGCTTCTGATGATAATGTTGGAGCGTTAGGTGCGAACGGGGCTGAGGATGATGAAGATGAGGACGATGTGCGATACGAACCGATCCAGTTGGTGTTTGCGTTTAGCAATACGAAGAAAGTCGAGTTCGAGACGTCGAAGAGATACACTTTCGAACGGATATGGAAGGATTTTGTGGACGAACATCATCCGGAAGGAGACGTCGCGAAGGCGAAGTTCACGTTCGACGGTGATAGGATTAAAGTTAGCGAAGATACGCCGGAGACGTTAGACATGGACGATGAAGACGTCGTCGACGTTCTCCTGTGAATTTAGATTGAAGATAGAGATTGTTGTAGTGTAATATCGTGTACCGCCGCTTGCTATGTATGAAAAGAATTAAGAATAAATGCCTACTAGTTATTGCTCTTCCCAAACACGTTTTCTGTTTTGTTTTCTCTCGTGCCTTTCAAAAACGACTTCGCTTCTTCCGACAAAGCTGGCGCGATTTCCCACCCGTCGCGTTCGCACTTCTTCCCGGCGTGTCTCAAAATAAAGTTGAACGCAAACAACATCGCAAACGCGGCGTACAAACTGGCCGTCATCCCCGGTCTCGTCCCTAAAGATTGGTAATGCCTCGCCGCAAAGAACATGCACACGGTACTGACTAAGTTTGTAACCACGGCTAACCCGGCGACTCCCCAATATCCCATGTCTCTCTCGTGTTGCTCTTTCGTTTTGCGCCTAAAGACAAACCGAGAACCGCGCCCGCCTAAACCTAACCGCACGCGATCATCGATGTACGTCGTCGCTAAGGTCACCTCTGATTTTGGCCCAATAGGTAAGGCTGGCAAACCAAAAATTCTAAACGTTGGCGAACCGAATTGCGCTCGAACCGTTTTCCCGTCGTTATCGTGCGCTTTCGATTGCTCAAACGTGCCTCTCAATTTCACCTCCCCTGGAATACAACCGAACAACTCAAACGCGACTCTGTTCTCCACAAAGTTCGGTTCCACTAAATTTTGCTCCAGCCCTTCCGTTTTAAAAATGAGTCTCCCAAGTTTCGATCGAAACGCCCCTCCGGCTGGCGCGCCGTCTTGCTTCGACCCGGCTTTCGTGTACGCGACGTCGTAGTAGCCAAAAATTTTCGGGTTCGATAACGGTTTGATCTGGGAGACGAGCTCTAACTGTTTGATATTTTCAAAGGTTTGCTCGTCTTTTTCCGCGGACATGGCGCCGCCGAATGCTGTTTAATAATAGTAAGAAAGAGAGAAAAAGTGTGTCAGTTTGTTGCTCGCATCAAACCAAAAACTCGCGACGATGGATGGATTAGGGGAAATGCCAACATTATTCGCGTTCTCGAAAGCGCGCACCTCCATCGTCCACGTTTTCTAAGATTTCAGCCACCAGTCTCTCCCGTTCCTCGGACGAGGAAGAGGACGTAGAATCTTTGTTGTTGCTGCTAAGCCCTAGTACAGGCGTGTCATCCGCAATCGCTCGATTTTGCGAGTGTTCACCTCGCGCCTGTTTTTGGTTGTTTGGAAAGAACAAAACGTTTTTTTTGTGAGTTTATTTTTAGGTGATTTGTTGCACTCGAGGCAATCTCCCCGCGAGAGAACGCCTTGCGAGAGCGCGCTGCTCGCGACGAAAAAGAAGCTTGTACGCGTTGTTTGTGCCGCGATGGTGGTGCGTGAACGCGTACCTTCCGAATAGATGATGTACTTTTCCTTGCGAAGAGAAGGTGCGATTGGTGAGCGTTTTTGCGCGTCGTCGATGACGACGACGACAAACAACGAAACGACGACGACGGTTTGTTGTTGTTCTTCTTCTTCGTTGACGATGACGAGAGAGATACGAACGGATGATGCGCGCCGTTGGCGAGGAAGGATGACGCAGAGAACATGCGAGCAATTATACAGTAGCAAAAGTGTTTGTTGCTCTTTTTGCAAGTTGGGAGTGCGCGTGTCTCGTGCGTGGAAATGAAGAGACTTTTGAGCAAAAAGAGGAGTTGAGTTGACTTTTTGATGTGATTTGATGTGAGAATAAATATAAAAATGTTAACTGCTAATACGGTTTCGTATCTTTTCTTTCCATCTCCTCGGTAACTTTTACGAATCGCAAACTCCTTTTCAGACGAGTCGTCAATCGACATAAACAACAACGGTCATCACTCTTCTCAGGCGGAGAGATTCGAGGGGGCATCTTTTTCTTGTTCTTCTGCTTCTTCTTTCGTATCGCGCCAGCGCGCCAGATTTTCTTTCTACTTGGTCAACGTCCAGACGCACCAGTCGTCGCCGAACGCTTCAACTTTCCATCCGTCACCTTTGGGTTCCCAGTGTTCGCGACCTAACTTCACGGCGACTTTATCGTCGATCTTAGCGGCGTATAAGTTATCCTTGGCGTGTTCTATTTTCAAGACGGATCGAGCGTGGATTTTCATCTTGTCGCGGACGTCGAGTAAAGAGTCGATTTGTTTGCGCAAGTTGTCGCCCCAATCGAAGTAATGGTCCCAGAAGACGCACGGGGTACCCGGGTGGGTCAAAATATACGCGTAACCTTGACCGGCTTGCTTACCGGGGAATGGCCAGTGCGCTTGTGTACTTCCCGTGTCGTGGTTGTCCAAGAAGGTTACCGCTCGAGCGGGCCATATACCGATAACGCCCGGAGCGCGACCTTGTGCGTCGATGAGACGCCAGAATTCGCCGCGCCCGCATGCTTCTTGTAGGATGCCTTTGGTCGTGAAATCAAACGCGGTGCAACACCCGCCGGTTTGATCGACCCAATCAACGATGGCTTGCCTGTGCGAGTCTTGGTTGTATTCTAATCCGACGCCGTAGTTCATGGTATCCCAAAACTCCCCAACGGCAAATTCGACATTATCTTCACAAGCCCGGACGTATTCGCCTGTAAACGAACCGCCGTAACCTTTGGAGAAATCAAATCTAATACCACCGAAACCAACCTCGTCGGAGGTCAAGTATTTCATGTATTCGCATAAATCTTGGCGAACCTTGTCTTGAGTGTGGTCGATATTCGGCGCGCCGTGGAAAACGTCGCCGGTTGGAGCGTTCCCAGAGCCGGCAAAGTCCGGTTGCTCGTTGGAAATAGCCCAATCTCCCCAGTCAATACCAGTGCCCTCCCATCGGTTCCACTTTCCGCCGGCACCTTGGTGCGTCGCACACCGATGGTTCAACACGGCGTCCAAGACTGGCAAGATGTTGTTTTCTTTCATCTTGCGAGTCAAAGATTTGAGTTTCTCGGCGGATCCGTAGTGAGAGTCGAGCTTGTATAAGTTCCTTGGTAAATAACCCTGCGGTGCGAGCGAGTCCGCAGACGGAGGGAGCCAAACTTGCGTGAACCCGGCGTCTCTGATTTGCTCCACGCGGTCGCTGACGATGTCGTACCATTCAGACTTGTGTGACTCCCAGTGGAAGCCTTGCAACATAACCTCACGACCGGTCGCGATGCGTTTCGGAATACCAGTTTCGAATATCTGTCCATCGATGAAGTCGTCCTCTTTTTCAACCTCCGGTGCCGGAGTGACTGGGTGAGCTATGGGAATGACAACGTCTGGCACGGCGGGCGCCGCGAAGAGATTCTCGAGCTGTTGTTTCTTCTCTTCCACAACTTCTTCGACAATTTCTTGTTCCTGTTCCTGCTCTTTTGCTACGTCCAACTCCTCTAATGTATCCACTTCAGTGTATGCGGACGAGGTGGGAATAATGACCTCTTCTTTTTCTTCTTCTCGTATAATTTCTTCTTCTTCTTCTTCAACTACCACGGGAGCCGGAGCGGCTCGCAAGCTCGAATCCAATCGATCAATGTGCGCTTGTAAACGCTCGATTTCAGCACCGGCACCAGATTGGACGTCCAAAAGAGAATGTTCCAACGCGTCCAACTTTGCAAACGCAATATCGGCGCGAGTGTCGCTTTCTCGGTCCTCTTTTAATTGTCTCGACGTCGCTTCCAATTGTTCGTTCAATTGGGCTTCAAATGCTTGTAACTTTGCAGTCACGTCGTTCTTCACGCTCGACAAAGCCATCGTAACTTGACCAATCGTATCGAGCTCGTCCAAGTTCGAGCCGGCATCTTTCATCGCTAATTCAATTCTCTCGACATCGACGGCGAGTTGCTTGAATTTGCGCTCCGCCGCCACCTCGAGATTTTCAAATTTATCCTGCAAAGACTTGTTGACGAAGGATTCCAACTCGTCGATTCGACTGACTAAACTTTCCATTTTCGTCCCTTCGTT
>JACLAB010008259.1_pt1 | contig 10384 bp, 7 predicted proteins | sample 8027921 | NCBI WGS metagenome assembly JACLAB01 (sample SAMN15725117, study PRJNA655200) | protist metagenome | isolation source: fluorescence activated cell sorting (FACS) single amplified genomes of... | place: USA: West Boothbay Harbor, Gulf of Maine | collected 2000-07-19
GCACGTCACTGCGCACGCGAACGCGTAACCGCGATCAATAGCCCACGATCGTTTACGTTTCTGTGTATACACATAAAGCGTACGCGCACAGTGCGCGCATACGAGGTCGTCATCGTCAGTCGTCCAGTCGTAACAAGAGCAGCCGCCACGAGCGCGTTCGCTTCGCGCGTTTGCATCGCGCGCGCTCGCATCCCTAGCGCGCGTGCGGTATCGAGCGAGCGAATGCGCGTGACTATGACACATGGCGCGCGTCGTACCTCATCATCGACGTCGTACGTCACCACACCGTCGCCGTGAATCGTGCACGCCACGACACCGCTGTGAGGCGGCGCGCACGTTCCGCGGAGCGCGTTGTGCGCGTGGCGTCCGAGCGTCAGCGCACGCATGTCTACACGTGTGTTTTGCCCTGCGTTCGTTCTGCGCGTCACGACCGAGTGGCGGTGCGCCCGTCGTCGACGTCGTCGTGTGCGGGCTACGCGCGCGGTCCGTCTCAGCCGCCGCCTGTGGAAAAACGAGTGACATGTGGGAAAAGCGCGTCGCGGCGATAACAAATGTGGATGAAGGTATTTAGTGACGATAAATCGCACGATGCATGTTCGCTAATGACTATATGTATATGATTACAAGGATATTTTACCAGTGCTGGTTGACTATTTGAATTCAGCATCCGCCCAGGCGGCGCCATCGCACCAGACGGCTTGGACGTCTTGTCCGGGAAGACCAGAGGCGGTGTTTGAACGCCAATAGTTTGCTCTATATTTCGCCGTGGTGAGGGTCAATGTATCGGCGTTGGAAACGTCGACAGAAATGCCATCGTACTCGTTCATAATGATAGATGACCATACTTGAACGCCGTCGAGGGCGATGGCAAATGAGGCGCCACACTGCGGGTTGTCCATGGTGCACGCGCCGCAACCACCAGCGGTTATTGGGCCATGAAATTCACGCACGATGCCTGCTCGGGCGTAAAATCTCGAGAAAATCATCTTCTTCAATCGCATGGCAGCCAAGTCAAATGTAACACTCGATCCTGTCGTTGGATTGGGAATCATACCGATACCGCGAACGACGCTATCAAAGGATGTCTTTGAAGTATCGCAGTCTGGCGCGCTTCGTGTCTCGAATGAAGTCGTACACGGCTCATCTTCGTAGAAATAGATATTTTCGTTATACTGCTCAGAGTAACCAGAGCAATCTACGCATACGTTGCCGACGATGTTTTTCACAAACGTCGTCGGAACGGTGGACACAAGACTGCCCAACGTCGTGCCAAATAAGCACGATGAATGGAGGGAAGAGACGCGCAATCCATCGTCATCGATCGACTGATCCAGTGCTTCATCAACGCAGGTGGTTGAAATCATGTTCATATTTTCAAGTGCACAACCGTAGGTTTCGTCCGTAACGTAATGATCATCACATACGCATTCTCCAGTGAGAGGTTGACACTTACCATGACCTGAACAGTCATTCGCACAGTATAAAAATTCGCAGCCGTCACCGTGGAACTGCGTTGCGCAAAAGCATTCTCCAGTTTCAAACGCGCACGAACCAGCGGCGTTGCACTCAGCGCTTGCTTTTCCGAAAAGATTCAACAATTGCGCCTCTCGATTTGTCAAACTTCTATATTCTTGCGCAAAATATTGAGCTTGAAGCGCGACGCCTCTACTCGGTATTGAATCTCTGTAAAAAGGTTCCTGCGCTCTGGCCTTTTCGCCATCCTCAGAACTCGCGAAAATGACATATGCAGCACCAACAAGATCTGCTTGACTGACTTCGTCGCCTTCGATAGCCCACGGTGGAGGCGTATCACCATTGGTTGCACTGAGTTGGACTTGGTATACGTCAAGGCCGAGTGCCGCATACTTATCTATTATCGGTTGTGTACCGAGGGTAATATCCAAGGGATGCGTCGTGTTACCTTCAAAGACAATGTAGTTTTTTGGACACGAAGTCAATGAACAATCATTCCCAAAATACGGATAATTGCATGAGCACTTCCCTGTACCGCCAGCGCAGTCTGTTTCACCAGTTTCAGGATGGTGCACGCATATTTGAGCAGAATCGCATGCGCCATTCCCACTGCAATCGTTAGGACACTCTACCTGTGAGCAGTCATCACCGGTATAGCCATTAAAACACTGACATACTGGAGGAATGACACTATCCTGGCATAGGCCTTGATTGTTGCACAAGTTTTTGCATCGCGACGCGTACATAGAAAGCTCGGTCTCTAAAGTGGTGAGTCTAGCAGCAAGATCACCACCATTGACAGTAATTGTATTACTGATCTGAGCAAGAGAATTCTCCACATCATAAGTTATCAAATCACAGCTCACTACAGTGACGTTTGGAAGGCCATACTTACCAGCCTCCGGAAATGGATACGATGCGTCAAGCTGAAGGACAACATTTGAGCTTGTTCCTTTGAGAGTGATATTCACCATAAGAATAGAGCTTGATGAGTCATACCAGGCTGCGTAAGATTCGTTTAATGCCGATATTTGCTGCAATTTTGCCGATTGTGACATAATGCGTCTCGATATACCGTTGATGAGTCCGGGAACATCTTGCGTGTACAGGGCCGTTTGCACGAGATCTGCATATTCAAAATCTTCCGGCGTAACAATGACGTCCTCTAACGTCGCTCCTGTGTCCGTGAACGACAGCCAAACTTCATGATTTCCAGAAATACCAATAAAGTCGCACAATAGTATATGCGTTGTTTCAAGTGTGGATCCCGCTGTGCGACAGGGTGTGGGTAATTGAATGACAACTACCTTTTCCCTGGCAAGCATGTGCGTCGCACTTGGCGGAGCCGTTAGAGAAGCTACATTTGTATATACTTTAGTACCCGTACTCTGAGAGGCACCAAGCTCCTTAAAGTAATTTTCCCAGCCTTTCCAATTCACACCCTGCAAGGTTGGTGATGAAGCACCGCGAGGAGCGAGTGAACGTTTGTATGTGTCAACTTCTTCCTTGAGTGCTTGTATCATGTCACGGTTTACGTCCTCCAACCCGTTTGCTTTCAAGTATGAAATAGCAGCATTGACTTGAATTTCATCAATGTTCTTTGCTGTTGCAATAGCAATGAGTGCATCGCGAATAGTTGCGTCGCGATCGTTCAAGTTATTTCTATAATTGAATCCAACAATAGCGCTGACAATAGTGGAGACATTTCTTCGCGCCAGTGCGTCTGCAATTTGCGAAACGGACTCTAACTCAATCACTTTTTGATATTTTTCGTAAATCTGAATCGCGTTTTCCCAGTGAAAAGATCTATCAACTAGACGCGAAGTTTCGTTTGCCTTGACCGTGATCTGGAAACTGTGTGAAATTGTGTAAACGGAATCGGTGACTTGCAGTTCGACGTCGTAAGTTGCCCCAACTGCGCAGCGCTCTTCAGCAGGCTCCCAGTTATCACTTCTACATTGTACGTCAGAACGCAGCGGTGTTCCCGTGAGTAGACGAGTACTTGGATCAAACTTTAAGAATACTGGTAATGTGACTTCGCTATACACGAGCACGTCATCCGTATCCGGGTCAGTTGCGGTAATATAGTACTCGTATTGAGCATCTTGTGTTGCGACCGTGATGGGTGTGCTCGTTACAGTAGGCGGATCGGCATACGTAAACCCACGCTTACGAGCTCCAATGATTGGATTGACGGCGGCAACTTCACAGGCAGAGTATGGGTGTTCACTCGACTCATCGCCACAGAAACCAGCTTGGAAACCACCTTGTGGTCCAGCTGCGCGTACGACATCGGGATCACCGATCACGACAGCAACTGTGACACCTGACCCTGAACCAGCTGGTACCGTACAACTCAAAGCACCTGTACAAACATCATTGTCACTAGAACAATGCGCGTAGCTCATCCGCAAGTCGTAACATTCGCTGTCGCCAATAAAAGCTGTCTTATCATCGACTGAGCTTCCAAAATTTTCACCAGTGATTGTGATTCGAGTTCCTCCCGCACGAGGCCCGATCGCAGGCGTGACTTGCGTGATGACCACGGGAGCCTGCGGAATGACAAACGAATCCACTGCGATCCAGCCGAAAGAACCAGCGCGATAGTCAAAGATTTCTAATCTAAATACCTCTCCATAATAAGGTGCCAACTCTTTGGCTGTCCATTGATACGTCTCCCAAAATTTCCTAGAGCGTATAGTCTTTGTCAAAACTCGATACCCGTCGCTAATTCGCGTCAGCGACACACCCATAGCACCTTTACCATGTGAAGCTATATCGTACGGATTTTGAGGAATATCCGCCACGTCTGCGTTGCCGCCGTTGCCCTCAAACATTAAAACTCCGGCGCCTAGTGAAAATGAGATACTTTGAACCGTGAGTACTCCATGCGTATCCTCTCGCCTTGATGTGGGATATGCGCTACAAAGTTGATATTCCCCACTATGCGCTTCTAAAAAGCATGTCTTCATCACTGCAAAATTTGGCATTCCACTGGACAACAGTTTCCAATTTGGGTAGAACGTCCCCTCCTCAAATCCCAAACGAAGAGGTGGGATCGCATATTGTGTCACCACATAATCGGGTAGCTTATCTTTCCATTCTCCTGGGGGTAATTTCCACCCAATGCTTGTCCAACCTAAATTTTCTGTTTCCATCTGAAGCGCTGTTGACTTTACTCCTCCAGTATCTGGCGCATAAAAGCATCGTTCCAACCCGAGCGACAGAGCGCTCTCGTACGTCAACGAATACGTACACTGTGCCGTATCTAGCACATTATTATAAGGTGGACCAAACGACTTTCCTTTATACGCCCATTTCGTCGGCGGAAAACCAGGATTGCCCGCTGTCCCGTACGAATCGACGTCGCGCACGTACTGCACGCAACCAAACTCTCGCAACGCGTTCCCATCCAGCGAAGGCCCACAGGATTGATCCGGGAACAAAGGATTGTAACCAATCCCAGTATACACCTCGTCGAGGCCCCATATTCCTTCAGCACTCACGCCGGGCGCACGGCACGCGAGCGCGACGACGACGAGCGTGACAGTCACGCGCACCATCGGCGCGCACCAACGTCCGTTGCTTCGCGTCATGGCGTTCGCTGACGTTTGTACACGTTCGATAATCACGCACGACTGTTCATGATGTGTCGCAACGCTTGGATGCTTATAGAATTATCGGCGCACGCGCGCGACGGAGATGCGCGCGGCGCGGTATGCCGACGTCGGTGGTTTCAGCCCGCGGCTCAACGAGAGGCTGTTTTTTTTTTGCGTTTGGCTCGCGCCATGGCTTGCGAAAAGCCCTGAGCACTGCGCCGCGACGCCAAGGGAATGACTATATGGCATTTGAACTGCAAATAATCGTATACAAATAATCTCAATGATTCGATGCTAAAGCGCGGCTATATCGATGTCGGGTCGGGAGCGCGAAAGGGAGTGGCGAGCCGCAGCGGCTTGGCTGTAATGGCTAATAATGCGCCTTCTAACGCAAAACGACGCGTACGCTCGGCATCTGTGTCTCCAAGTGGCAACTGTTGGTCTAGTTCTTGAGCCTCTATCTCTGCATCTCGTGATATCGTCGCGGAGGTTGGTTTTAAAACCGCAATGTGAATATCTGGTAAGCCGCGCGGCGCGCACCGCCGATAGTCCCAAACCTCTGCCAATGCGCATCCATTGACGTATGTCAATGGTACGCGTGCGAGTGCCTCGCGAGGTAACAAACCTTGTGATATTTCTCCTAATAACTCGTGCCATCGCGCGTCATACGCGTGTGTGACTGTTTTCAGCGCCTCTGCGGCGACACCGCACGAGCTCGGCGCGCGCGCATCCGCTCCTTCCCATGCCGGCACGCGCCGTATCACGAATCCTCGTGGTAGCATTATTAACGCAAAGCTTATCGGCAGCGTTTGGTTCTCATTCGCACGCAGCATCTCATCGAGCGACACCAAGGCTTTTGCGCGTTCGTGGTCTCGTAAGTGTCCCACCAAGTGCGCCAACGCGCGCGACGACGTCGACGCCTCTGTCGATGCGTTCGCGCGATCCATGGCGACAGCGACAGTGACGACCGTATCAATCGCCGCGTCTTTCGCGGTTTCGCGCGCGCGTCGCGCACTGCGTCCGTGCACGTGCGAAGTTGTTGGTGTCCTCGCACACGGACGGCACAGCTCCACGCTCCGCCGCGCATTCATCGGCACCATGGCGAGCACGGTGGTGGGGATATTGAAGAGTCCATTGTGTGGGACGTGTTGCTTCGGGTTATCGACGTTTGGGGTGGTGGTCTGCGCCGCACTGAGTCGATTGTTTCGCAAAGAGTACGCCTACTTGGGTGAGGATTGGAAAGCGCCCGGGATGACGCACGCTCTTGCGAGTGAGAATTTAGCCAGCGCCGCGGCGCTTTACGGTGTGTTTGTGGGTCTATCATTGGTGAATTTATACATGAATTATCTCGGACGACGACGGTGACGGGATAGATTTCTAGATTTCAGGCGCGGGTCGTCCTCTTTAGAATTAGCACTGGATATAAAAACATGTACTACGAATTGCACACAAACTCTCCTCACTCGAGCTCGAGCGCTTTGACTAGAATATCATCGCGCACGACTGTCGCCCAGAGTTCTTCTAAACGCGCGCGGTCGGCGACGTAGATATAACCTATCAAGCACTCCAACGCGCTCGCGTTGCGGTACGTTCCGTGTCCGCCTTTACCTTTACCACGAAGTCTCGTGGGCACGTTCCCATACGCCGCGTTCCGTCCCCATTTTACGACGCTTAATTCTTCTTCACTCAGCGTATCGCCATCGACCAAGGCGCGTAGGATGAAATCCTGCGCTTCGGCGCGCGCAAGCCTCTTCGTCTTCAAGTCATAGTCGAGCGGTTTCGTCGGCGGATTGAACAACCACGCTCGCGTATACAACTCCCACACCGCATCGCCTAAAAACGCCAACGCGATTGGACTCCATTGTCTCGGCGTCTTCGTACCAATATCAATAATATCCGGCGTCCACGGCGTGGACGACGTCGCCCGCGCGCCGTCGGCGACGCGCTCTAAAACGTCTGCCGCGCGCGCGTCAGTCAACGCGACACCACCAACACACGCACGCGCGCGCGCGCGAGCGACAACGAACGCACGAATTACAACAACACACACGTACCTAGTCGCGGAACGTACTCCCCATCCACGTCGTCGTCATCCAACCACTTCGCCGCCGCCACGCGCGCGCCACCCAACCGCCGCCCACACCATTCGCCTCCGCCTCGGCGCACCCCCCGCCTCGTCGTCGTCGTCGCGCGCCTCGCGACGGGCGCCGCGGTCGCGTGCGCGCCTCGCGCGGCGTGCGTCGCGGTCGCCATGCGGCGCGGCACTGGCGCGCGCGGCGGCGTCGGCACCGGCACCGAGGCCCGTGGGGACGCGTCGCTCGACCGTGGCTTGCATGTACCCCAGAGCTGCACGGGGTACACACACTCCGGTCGAGAGGTTTCAAAAATTTGAACCGGCTGTCGAGCGCGCCGCGCGCGGATGCGCGCACGCAGAGCGCGACGCGACGCCGCGCGACGGGACGCGGGCGATGGTGCAGGTGTATAAACCCGAGTTCGTCGCGCACGATGGGACGGCACCGATATTCTCCGTGGATTGCGCGCCCGATGGCGAGCGATTCGCCACCGCCGGGGGCGATCAGAAAGTCAAAGTCTGGGCGCTGGCGCCGGTGCTCGACCGCGAGCTTGAAGCGGATGAGGACGCACCGAAATGCTTGGCGACGCTGAGTGATCACTTTGGACCGGTGAATTGCGTGAGGTTTTCGAAGAATGGGAGGTTCTTGGCGAGCGGGTCGACGGATACGAATGTGTTGGTGTACGCGTTGAGCGACGGACCGGGGAAGAGCGCGTTTGGGTCGACTGATGCGCCGAATGTGGAGAATTGGTCCATCGCGGGCAAGTATCGTGGGCATTCTTCGGATGTGATCGATATCGCGTGGTCACCGGATGATTCCATGCTTGCGTCGTGTTCGTTGGATAACTTGGTCATCATTTGGGATTGCCGCAGCGGGGCGATGATTACGACGCTTCGAGGGCACACGAGTTTCGTCAAGGGTGTGGCGTGGGATCCTATTGGAAAGTTTTTGGCCACTCAAAGCGATGACAAGACGTGCATCATCTGGAGAACTGACGACTGGACGCAAGTGGCAAAGGTAAAAGAGCCATACAAGGCGTCGATTGGGTCGACGTTTTCCATGCGCCTGTGCTGGAGTCCGGATGGCAAAGCCGTGACAACGTGCAACTCGTACAAGAAACCTTCGCACACTGCATCGGTTTTGGAACGCAGTACGTGGGAAAGCAACTTTGATTTCGTCGGACACAAAGGCCCAGTCGTGGCGGTTCGTTTCTCTCCCGTGTTATTCACTGATGAAAAGAAGGACAAAGTGCACACCGTCATTGCGTGTGGTTCACAAGATTGCAAGCTTACGATTTGGACTACAAATAGACCAAAACCAGTGTGCATTGTCCGAAAATGCTTTGCTCAGTCTGTTGTTGATTTGTGTTGGACACCAGACGGCTACACGTTGCTCGCATGCAGTACCGATGGAACGTTGTGTAGTTTCAAATTTGAAGCGTCAGAAATTGGTGAAAAGTTGGATGCGGCCGCTGCAGAGTCATTCTTGTCTGAAACATATGGTGATATTCGCAAAAGTCGCGCGCCAATTTTGGAAGATCCTTCATTATTGGGGTTTGAAGCGCCGAAAGATCTAGATGCAATGCCGATGAATGTCAAGACGACACCCCCGGCGCCGAAACGAATTCAACCCGTCAAGCAAGCTCCAATTCGAAGTAGCAATGGCACGCAATCAGGCGCTACGACAATCTTGGCGCAGCGCGAAACCGTTAGTAATGATGGTCGGCGACGAATCGTTCCAGTGGCTGCTGCGGGTCCGACGGCGGGCACGCCTGTTGCAGCACAACGCGTACAGCTCCAGCCTTTGCCTACAAACCCGCAACCTGTCGGTTCCGACGGATTGAAGCGAAGAATAGAGCCAACTGCTGTGAATGGGGGAAGTGGATTCGAAAGCCAACTCGATGCACCGGCAGCCAAACGTGTGACTCTGGCTCCCACGCAATTGCAAGCGCCTCAGCCTCCACCCATGCCTAGCCAAATTCCACAACGAGAACAGCCAGTGGCTTCTACGACGGTGTCGGCACCTCAGCCTAGTACCTTACCGACGGCACCGATCCCGAACACAATTCACACGCAGCTTGTTCCGCCAAACTTGGAAGCAGATGAAGATAGCGTGGAGAGAATGCCACTGCTCATTGAGGCCAAGAACTCGGATCGCGGATCGGAATTGGTTTGCTCTCGCGGTGGTAAGTCAAAATGGACAGATCAAGTAGAACGCCGAGTGACCCACATCAGTGGCAACAAACATTTTGCCGCCGTTGCCTTCGAAGATGGGACGTTACAGTTGTATTCCCCGTCTGGCCGTCGCGCGTTGCCGTCGTTGTTGTTGCCCAACCGTGCCGCCTTTTTGGTCGCTGGACAAGATGATCACACTTTATTAATCGTCACTACAAACCTAGTCCTACTGGTGTGGGATGTTACACCAGGAAAGGAGTCTTGTATGCTCAATGAGGTCATCGTCGCTTTGATTCGCAACGCCACTCGCTCCGGCGTGGCATTGTCAAACGTGCGCTTGTCCAACTGTGGTGCGCCGATTGCGACTTTCACAAATGGCCATGCTTACGTGTTTCACAAGAATTTACAAACTTGGGTGCGAGTGGCAGATCAGTCTTTCCTCAAGTCTGAGTTTACTTCTCGACTTCGTCAGCCTGGACCTTCTGGTTTTGGCGAAGTGCAAGCTCTACAAATCTCGGCGGCTCGAGCGGCGGCGCACATGGGACCAGCGGCGTTGTTACAATCAGGTGGACAGCAGCCTAAACGAGAAACGGGTAGACACTTAGAAGTTCTCGTTGCCGGTGCTTCTATTCTTAAGTCTGAAGCTGAGTACAAATCTTGGTTGGCCGCATATGTGCGCCATTTGACGAGCGAATGTGGCGATGATCCTAGAACCATGTTTGTTGGCGCCGAGGCTCAGCTTCGTGAACTTTGTGACGAATTCATCGGACCATTAAGTTTGGGCTCGACGAATTCTACTTGGGAATCGGAAGTGTTAGGAATTTCCAAGAGAAAGCTTCTTCGCGAACTGATAATTCCGACAATGGCTGCAAATAGATCTGCGCAACGTCTTGTATCCGAGGTTGTTGAGCTTTTGGAATCCGCAGAGAAACGGAACAAGTAGACACTATTGTGTGAAAAAGATGAGTCGTCGCTTCCTAGATCGCTGAATGTAATATTAACGAAAAACAATCATTTTCTAATTTTCTATTCCTCAGCACGTTGTCTTTTAATCTCATCTGAGGCG
>JACLAB010013234.1_pt1 | contig 10374 bp, 12 predicted proteins | sample 8027921 | NCBI WGS metagenome assembly JACLAB01 (sample SAMN15725117, study PRJNA655200) | protist metagenome | isolation source: fluorescence activated cell sorting (FACS) single amplified genomes of... | place: USA: West Boothbay Harbor, Gulf of Maine | collected 2000-07-19
GAAAATAAATCTCCTAGTAAAAAAATTCGCTTCAAACTACCTACTATCGACTTACTTAAAATCCCAACACAAAAAGATAGGGAAAAACTAAAAGATGAAGATTATATTGATAGTGAATTTTTAGAAAAAATCTTATTAGATTTTGGGGTTAGTGGGGATATAAAGAAGGTTAGTCATGGCCCTGTAGTAACGCTAAATGAATTTGAGCCAGCTGCGGGTGTTAAAGTATCAAAAATTATCAATCTCTCAGATGATATTGCTCGAAATACTAGCTCTGAATCTGCAAGAATTGCTACTATTCCAGGACGTAGCACCATCGGTATAGAGCTTCCAAATTCTAGTCGTGAGAATGTTTATTTAAGTGAAATACTCTCTAACTCTGATTTTAATAAAAAAGATATTCGATTACCAATTGCACTTGGCAAGAACATTTCTGGCGTTCCTATTGTTGGAGACTTGGCTTCTATGCCTCACTTATTAATTGCTGGAACTACTGGATCAGGTAAATCTGTTTGTATAAATACTATTATTTTGTCTTTACTCTACAGGCACACACCAGACAAATGTAAGTTCATACTAATCGATCCTAAAATGCTTGAACTATCAACCTATGAAGGCATACCTCACTTATTGTGCCCTGTGATTACTGAGGCAAAAAAAGCTGCTTCTGTCTTAGGTTGGGTTGTTAAAGAGATGGAAAATAGATACCGACTTATGACCAAAGAAGGAGTTCGTAATATTGATGGCTATAATGCTAAGCACAGTTTGGCTATGCCCTATATTGTTGTTGTAGTAGATGAAATGTCTGATCTAATGCTTGTTGCTGGTAAAGAGATAGAAAATTATATTCAAAAATTATCACAAATGGCAAGAGCTGCTGGAATTCACATTATAATGGCCACACAAAGACCAAGTGTTGATGTTATTACAGGAACTATTAAGGCAAATTTTCCTACAAGAATATCTTTTCAAGTGACCTCAAAAATAGATAGTAGAACAATTTTAGGTGAACAAGGTGCAGAGCAACTACTTGGCAAGGGAGATATGCTTTATATGTCTTCAGCAAATAAGATCGTTAGAATTCACGCTCCATTTGTATCAGAAACTGAAATTGAAAAAGTTAATAATTATTTAAGAAGTCAAGCAGAGCCAGATTATATAGATGAAATCTTAAATTTTGCTGATGAGAAAGAATTGAGTGGAGAAACTTCTAGCACTGGAGATAAAGATGAATTGTACCAGGCTGCACTTGATATTATTAAATCAGAGGGCAAGGCATCAACTTCATTTTTACAAAGAAAATTACAAATAGGGTATAATAGAGCTGCAAGAATTATTGATATGATGGAAGCTGACGGGATTGTGAGTAAAGCTAATCATGTAGGTAAAAGAGATGTGCTTTAATGCGTGAAGTAATAATCATTTTATTTTTATTTAGTTTTTACCTTCCAGCCAACTCATCACCAAAAGATAAAATAATTTCCCAAATGAAACTTACAAATAATTTAAGTTTCAATTTTATACAAACAATTAATGATAAAGATGAAGATGGAAAATGTATCATTGAATATCCTAAAAAAATTTCTTGCGATTACATTAATCCTAATAAAAAAATTTTAGTTTCAAACGGAAAATCTTTAGTTATTAAAACCAGTAACAAGGGAAGCTATTATCGTTACCCACTTAATAAAACTCCTTTAGAATTTTTACTAGATAAAGAATATCTAATTTCTAAGATAGAAAAACTGGAGCCAAGAGATATCGACAATAAGTATTTAAATTTTAAAATTTTTGAGAATAATAATGAAATTAATATTTTTTTTGATAAGAAAGATTTAAATTTAATTGGATGGCAAACTGAAGATATTTATCAAAATTTATCAATAACATTTATTTCTTCTATCAAAAAAAACCAAGAGATAGATGGAAATATTTTTAAATTACCTGAAAATAATTAATCATCTAATTAAGGTTTCAGACTTAAAATTTTTCATACCTCTAGCTAGGTAATTTTTTAACGCATTTTTGTGATCTAGAGAACAAGTGTGAAGCCAAACTCTTACACCACCCATATTAAATGAGCACTTAATTGCCTCACTTAATAAATATCCTCCTAATTTTTTTCCAAAATATTCTTCTAAAATTCCAAAATAAGCAATTTCAGCTTCTTTGCTTTGTTTATTAAATAAGAGTTCAAAATAGCCAGCTATTTCACTTTTATCTTTAAGAATGTATGTAAATAACTGTTCATTAGAAACATAATCTGTCCATTTTAAGTTTGTCCAAATAAGTCTATCAACCCATTGACAATTCTTACCAATAGATTTGTAAAAAAATTTATTTAATTGAAAATCTTTTGGTTCTAAAAGCTCTACGGAGTAATTCTCTGCAGGCCTCTTAACCTCTTTTAATTCATCTAGAGATCTTATCTCTAAATAACTTCGATAAATTTTTTCTGTCACTCAACCATTTTTCCAACTTTTTCTCCTCCAAATAAATGGAAGTGTAAATGTGGAACCTCTTGACCGCCATCTTCACTCAAATTTGTTAAAGCTCTATAACCTTTGCCTGTGTCTGTTGAGATACTTAATATTTTCGAAACTTCTGTAATAGCTTTACTTAACGCAACTATCTCTTGATCTGAAGCTCTAGCATTAAAATCATCTAAATCAATGTATTCACCTTTTGGAATAACTAGTGCATGTATTTTTTTTTGAGGACTTATATCATGAAAAGAAAGAACATGTTCATTTTCAAATATTTTTTTACAAGGAATTTCTTTTCGCAAAATTTTTGCAAAAATATTATTTTTGTCGTAACTCATTATCTATTATTCTTTTCTTCAATACCTGATTGTTTTTTTCTGTCTTCCAACTCTTTTAAAACGTCTTCAAACTTAATATCGGCTGCCTCAAGTGTAACTAATATATGATATATTGTATCTGCTGCTTCATGAACTATATTAGATTTATCATTTAGGGCCTCTTTTAGTTCATCAAATTCTTCTTCCATTTTATCTATACATTTTGAAAGGCCACCTGATAATAATGATGAAGTATAAGACTTATCTTCATCCTTATTTTTTCTGTCTCTAATTGTATTTACTAAATTTAATAGATTTTCTGACATCTCTAAATCCTAACGGGAATTCCTTTTGAATTCAAATATTGTTTAGCTTCATTAATTGAATGTGTTCCGTAATGAAAGATTGAAGCTGCTAGTACAGCGCTAGCATTGCCAAGTCTTATACCATCAACTAGATGATCCAGGTTACCTACTCCTCCAGAGGCAATCACTGGTATATTAACTGTTGAAGATATTTTAAACATTAAATCATTATCATAACCAATTTGAGTGCCATCTCTATCCATAGAAGTAACTAATAATTCTCCTGCTCCATTATCTTCCATTTTTTTTGCAAATTCTATTGCATCTATATTTGTGTTGTTTCTTCCACCATGAGTAAAAACCTCCCATTTATTGCCATTTTTTTTAGCATCTATCGCAACAACAATGCACTGTGATCCAAATTTTTTTGAACTTTCAATTATCATTTCAGAGTTTTGAACTGCCGCAGTATTGATTGAAACTTTATCTGCGCCACAATTTAATAATTTGTTAATATCTTCAACTCCTCTAACCCCACCCCCAACCGTTAATGGCACAAAACATTTTTTAGACGTTCTTTCAACCACATCATATATTGTGTCTCTATTTTCATTGGAAGCAGTAATGTCTAAAAAACAAATCTCATCAGCACCTCCATCACTATAAATTTTAGCTTGCTCAACTGGATCACCGGCATCCTTTAAATCTACAAAGTTAATTCCTTTAACAACTCTCCCATTTTTGACATCTAAACAGGGTATAATTCTATTTTTAAGCATCTAATTCTTTTACTAATTCTTCCAATTTAATATCACCATCATAAATAGCCTTACCAACTATTATTCCTTCAATATTTTTTAAACCTTTTGCTTTTTTAATGTCATCAATTGAAGACACCCCTCCTGAAATAATTACCGGGCAATTAGATACACTTGCAACATTGGTTGTTTCTCCAAAATTAGGACTTTGTTTGGTGCCATCTCTATTTATGTCTGTATAAATTAATCTGCTAGCACCGTAATCATTTACTTCTTTTAAGAAATCTAAAGTTAATTGATTAGAGTTTTCCTTCCATCCTGAGACTGACAGGTATCCATCTTTAGCATCTAGACCTAAGGCAATTTTGTTTGGAAATTTTTGACATGCTTCTTTTAAAAAATTTTTATCTTTTATAGCTGCACTTCCTAAAATAACTTTCTCAACTCCTGCATCTGTATACTTTTTAATGCTGTCAATACTTCTGACACCTCCACCCACTTCAATTTTTAAATCAAGTTTATGAACTATTTCTTTAATAATATCCAGGTTAACTGTCTCTCCCGTTAAGGCACCATCTAAATCAACAATGTGTAAATTTTTAAAGCCATGATCTTTGTATTTACCAGCTTGATCAACCGGTGATATTTCATATTCAGTTTTATTATTAAAGTCCCCTTTAATTAATCTTACACATTTCTTATCTTTAATATCTATAGCTGGAAATATTTTCATATTTATAAATTTAAAAAATTTTCTATAATTTTAAGCCCTAATTTATCACTCTTTTCAGGGTGAAACTGGGTTCCAAAGATATTTTCTTTTTCAACTGAACAAACAATATTTGATGAATAATTTGTTGTTGAAGAAATTACACTTTTATCATCTGGAATAAATTCGTAGCTGTGTACAAAATACATATGTGACTTATTTTCTATGTTCTTAAAAATCTTACTTTCTTTAACAATATTAATTTCATTCCAACCAATGTGCGGAAGTTTGAATTTATTATTTTGATTATCAATCTTTGAAACTTTTCCTGAAATCCAACCAAGTCCTTTTGTTTCAATTTCTTCATATCCAAGATCTGCAAACATCTGTAAACCAACACAAATTCCAAGAAGAGGTTTTTTATTGGTTATTGCAAATTCATTGAGTATTTCTACTAAACCATTTATGGCATTTAATGCATCAACACAGCTCTTAAACGATCCCTGTCCCGGTAAAACTACTTTATCGCTTGATTTAATCTTATTTAAATCAGAAGTCACTTCGATATTAACTTTATCTTTAGCAACTTCTTTAAAGGAATTTATTACAGAGCTGATATTTCCTGAGTTATAATCAACAATTGTGACATTCATTCAACTTATAATGAGCCTTTAGTTGATGGAATGCTCTTCTTATTTCTAGGGTCTATCTCTAAAGCTGTTCTTAATGACCTTGCTAGAGCCTTATAACAAGACTCAATTATATGATGACTATTATCTCCATAAATATTTTCCATGTGCAAAGTTATTCCTGCTGATTGAGAAAAAGCTTGAAACCATTCTTTAAAAAGTTCTGTGTCCATCTCTCCAAGTCTTTCTACTTTTAATTTAACTTTCCATATTAAATAAGGTCTATTTGAAACATCAATTGCAACTCTTGTTAATGTTTCATCCATTGGAATCATTGCATGAGCATATCTTTTAATTCCTTTAAAATCTTTCAATGCTTTTTTTAAAGCCTCACCTATAGCAATTCCAGTATCTTCTGTTGTGTGGTGAAGATCTATATGAGTGTCTCCTTTTGCTTTAACTTTTAAATCAATCAGTGAATGCTTTGATAATTGTTCGAGCATATGATCTAAAAAACCTATTCCAGTATCAATTTTATATTGACCTTTGCCATCAATATTAACTTCAACACTAATACTGGTTTCTTTTGTTTTTCTAGAAACTTTTCCAATTCTGCTCATAATATATAATATGTATATAGGGATTAATTAACTATATCAATATTTGCAATCTACTACTTGAAGAATAAGAATTAATATCCATTTATAATCTATGACTACAATAGTGCTTATTAGAAAAAATAATGAAGTAGTGGTTGCTGGAGATGGACAGGTTAGTATGGGCAATACTGTTATAAAAAGTACTGCTGCAAAAGTTAGAAAAATTGAAAAAAGAAATGTAATAGCTGGATTTGCTGGATCAACTGCAGATGCTCTAACTTTGTTTGAAAGACTAGAAGCAAAACTTGAAAAACATGCAGGTAATCTTCCAAGAGCAGCTGTCGAGTTAGCAAAAGACTGGAGAACTGACAAATACTTGAGAAGACTTGAAGCTTTAATGGCTATTGGCGATAAAGAGAATAGCTATATAATCTCAGGAACTGGTGATGTGTTAGAACCAGAGGGTGATGCTATAGGTATAGGTTCCGGTGGAAATTATGCTTTAGCTGCTGCTAAAGTTTTATTAGATACAGATTTAAGCGCTGAAGAAGTTGCCAGAAAAGCAATTCAAGTTGCATCTGAAATTTGTGTATTCACTAATAATAATATTAAAATTGAAAAAATTTAATGGAAGACACAAACGTTACACCTTTTCCAAAAGAAAAAACTGAAAAGAAAGATAACTCTTTAGTCAGTTCTTTATCACCTAGAGAAATAGTTTCTGAATTAGACAGATATGTTGTTGGACAAAATAAAGCTAAAAAGGCAGTGGCTATTGCTTTAAGAAATAGGTGGAGAAGACAAGCTTTAAAAGGTGAAATGAAGAATGAAGTTTTACCTAAAAATATTTTAATGATTGGGCCAACTGGAGTTGGTAAAACAGAAATTTCTAGAAGACTATCTAAGTTAGCTGAAGCTCCTTTTGTAAAGGTAGAAGCCACAAGATTTACTGAGGTTGGATATGTTGGAAGAGATGTTGAGCAAATCATAAGAGATCTTCTTGAAATTGCAATTGCAATGGAGAAAGTAAAGAAAAGAAAAGAAGTTCATGCGAAGGCACAAAAATTAGCAGAAGAAAAAGTTTTAGATGCTCTTGTTGGAAATAAAGCAAGTCTCGCTACTAGAGAAAGTTTTAGAAAAAGATTAAGAGATGGTGATTTAGATGACAACGAAATTGAAATTGAAGTAAATAATAGTGGCTCTCAAGCTGCATTTGAAATTCCTGGAATGCCTGGAGCAAACATTGGAATGATAAATATTGGAGAGATGATTGGAAAATCTGTTGGTAATAAACAGAAAAAGAAGAAAATGACTGTCAAAGAATCTCATGAAATTTTAATTAATGATGAAGCTGACAAGTTAATAGAAGAAGATAAAATTATAAAATCAGCAAAAGATTCAGCGGAAAATAATGGAATAGTTTTTTTAGATGAAATAGATAAAATTTCAGGAAGAACGGATAGATCTGGTGGAGATGTTTCTAGAGAAGGCGTACAAAGGGATTTACTTCCTTTAATTGAGGGAACAACAGTAAGCACCAAGTACGGTACAATTAAAACTGATCATATCTTATTTATTGCATCTGGAGCCTTCCAGCTTGCTAAACCTTCAGACTTACTTCCAGAATTACAAGGTAGACTTCCAATAAGAGTTGAACTTGAAGCTTTAACCAGTGATGACTTTAAAAGAATTCTTAAAGAACCAGACTATAGTTTGATAAAACAATATGTTGCACTTTTAAAAACAGAAAACGTTGAGCTAGAATTTTCTGATAATGGTATCGATGCAATTGCCAATATGGCTTCAGAAGTTAATAACACTGTAGAAAATATTGGTGCTAGAAGACTTCATACTATTATAGAAAGAATATTAGATGATATTAGTTTTACTGCAACAGATAGAGCTGGTGAAAAAATTATAATAGATTCTAATTATGTAAAACAAAATCTAGATGAGCTTGTTAAGGATACAGATTTATCTAAATTTATTCTTTAAATTTGTTTTTATTTTTAAGATAAATATAAAAAGCTCCACTACCACCATCTTCAATCTTAGCATCTGTTATTTCAATAATAAACTGTGTTAAACTTTTATTGTTTTCAATAAACTCTGGAACTGAATATTTTAGTATGCTCAAATCTTTTGAGAGATAGGGATTTTCAATATTTTTAGATCTTAATCCTTTGCCTGTAATCACTATTATTTTAGTAACATTTTCATCAAAACATTTTTGAATAAATTGTTCTATGGCTTTATTTGCTTCTTCAATAGTGTAACCATGCAGATCTATTTTCTTTATCTTCTCGGATCTTATATTTTTTTTAAGAATAAAATCTTTATTGGGAATTTTCTCTTTAGTGTTTAAAAAATTTTCCCAGTCCTGTTTGTTTTTGTCTGGGTTATTTATATCTTTTTGTTTTATAGAATTTTTATTAATAATTTTTTTTTTATTGTTTAGGAAGTTTTCCCAATCTTCTTTATCTTTGTCTGTTATCTTCTTAATCAATTAGGTAATAGTATCAATTAATAGCCAGTTTGGATTTGATGATTTAATGTCTTTTGAAAAAACCCAAGTATCGTAAACAGTTTTTATTTTTTCAGTATCTCCCGACACAATTTTTTTATCTTTGTCTTTTATACATGTTATAATTTCACTAACAAAATCTACTGTAACTTCTAAACTATCTTCAATTTTTTTATGCGTTTTAATTACAGCTGACTTAATCCCTATAAAAGTTATTTCAGCAAAATGACCTTTGTTAGCTCTATCTTCAAGCGCCTCTTTAAACTGATCATAAATTTTTTTACTTAAAAGCGGTTTACTTGCTATCAGCTTATTATCACTGTCACTAAAATCTGTAATAATTGTTTCATAAGCAATTTTTGCGCCTTTTAAAAATTCTTTTTGTGACACATCATCAAAATTTTCACTAACTGGTTTTGGAGTTATATTTGTTTTTTGAAATTCCTTTTCAAATTGTGGTGGAATTTTCCCTTCGAAACCAGTTTTTTTACCAAGTATTCCTCTCAGACGAAGAAAAATAAAACCAGCAATCATTGCTAAAAGAATAATATCTATGTACTCAAAACTATAACTCATAATTTAATAATATTTACTATGTTGATTAATTACAACTAGCAATTTAGACTAAGGACAAATGAACACATTTTTATTATTATTAGTTGGTATTCCAATCGTTGAGATTTATTTGTTTATCAAGCTGGGTTCTCAAATTGGAGCCTTTAACACCATTTTACTTATATTTATTACGGCCTTTTTTGGGATTATCTACGCCAGATATGAGGGCTTTAACACTCTTAAGTCCGGGATGTCTCAAATGGTAAAAAATGAATTGCCAGTTTATGAAATTATTTCTGGTGCAGCTTTAGCATTTGCAGCATTACTTTTGATTTTACCTGGTTTTGCTACAGACTTTCTCGGATTATTAATAATATTTCCACCAACAAGAAAATTGATATTTAAAAAAGTATCAATTAAAAAAAAACCTATAAATAAAAAACAAGATTTTATTAATGGTGAATTTGAAGATATAGAGGATGAAAATGACAGAAAATTATAAAATTATTGGAAACTTTATTAAGGATATGTCTAGTGAAACCCCTGACACTCCAACGCATATATTTGTAAGAGATAAAATTTCTAAATACAGATTGAATATCGATATTAATTCAAAGGCAGTGAAAAACGGAATTATTGAGGTCAACATAATCATAAAGTTTTCAGACCAACCTGAAATTTTAAAAAAAGCACATTTTGAGATAACTTACACATCTATAGTTAAAGTAGATGAAAAAGTTTCTGATAAAAAAGAAATGGAAAAAATTATTCTATGTGATGTACCTAATAAAATTTATCCTGACTTAGAGAGAATATTTTTAAATTTATTAACGGACTCTGGCTATCCTGGGATAAAATTCGAAAAAAAAATTGATTTTACTGAATTATACAAACAAAGAGCTAATTAAAAAAAATTCTTCTTTAAACTATTTTTTAAATATTCTTTATGAAGTTTAAGTTCTGCTTCTGATGGTTTAACTACTTTTTTATAATACTGATTTGTATCATTGGAGTTTATTATTATTTTTTCATTATCTTCATTTTTAAAATTTAAAGTTGGTTCTTTTTGATCAAGAAGATTAATATAAACTTTAGCTAATAAATCGCAGTCAATAAGAGCTGTATGTTGTGTTCTTTTTGAGTTATCTATTCTGTATCTTTTGCACAACGCATCAAGACTTATTGGAGAGCCTGGAAATTTATCCCTGGCTAAAGCAAGTGTGTCCACAACATTTTCACCATTTAATTTTGCCTTACCTAGCAATGATAATTCGTTGTTTAAATGAGATAGGTCAAATTCAGCGTTATGTATTACAAGTCTCTTATTTTCTATAAAACCCAAAAACTCATCAACTATATCTCCAAACTTTTTATGGGTAGATAAAAATTCATCTGTATAACCATGAACTTCTAGGGCTTTTTCAGAAACTTTTCTTTCAGGATTAAGATAGCAGTGAAATCTATTTTTGGTTGGTATTAAATTTTCTAACTC
>JACLAB010001354.1_pt1 | contig 10373 bp, 15 predicted proteins | sample 8027921 | NCBI WGS metagenome assembly JACLAB01 (sample SAMN15725117, study PRJNA655200) | protist metagenome | isolation source: fluorescence activated cell sorting (FACS) single amplified genomes of... | place: USA: West Boothbay Harbor, Gulf of Maine | collected 2000-07-19
TCGACTTGTACCCTGAAGCTGTGGTGTACGATGAGACGAAGGCTCCAATCATCCTACTTGGGGGTGCGTCACAAACGATAAATACGTTTAGTCTGCACTACAAGGATCTCCTGCGGAAGTCAGGGAGGAGAGTAATCGTACCGGAAATGCGGTGCCAGGGAAAGACAGAGCTGCTAAGCAAGCATGGAACGATGAAGCAGCACGTATCAGATTTCGTGAGCCTTATGCGCCATCTGAACATCAACTGCTGTGATCTGGTAGGCGAATATGATTAAGATTTACAGGACTTCAAGTCTGCGACATTAGCGGTGTATTCAGTATTGATTTGTGATTCTATTTCATGTATGATTATCATGGACATACAACACAAGCATCTTATTGATAATGCTCTCCATCCATCCTTAACCACAACAGGTAGGTTTCTCATTCGGATCCCGAATATCTATAGCAGTAGCTGCGCACCAGGAGGTGGTTAACATCGATAAGATCAGCATTACTGGGGTTGCCAAGGAAAGAGGGGCCCTTGGCAACCTCGTTATCGAGGTATGTCATATGTCATAGTGATTTTACACTGGTTTTGGTGATTTTTAGAGGGATAGGTGTCTGTAAACTATTCTTACGAGATTCTTGATAGGATATATCATGGTATAGCTAAGATTCGCCTCTATCTTGCACTAGAGTAACTCGATAAGCCACCCAAACACCGCACTAACTTGGCCTTTTTTTGTGTGCATTTCAGAGCTGGCGTCGAGCTCTGAAAAAAGGCCATTTAGAAGAGGCCGCGTGGGCATTTGTGCTGAACGGATACAGCGAGGAATTTATCCGCGCATCCGAGAGCCGCATCAGCAAACTTGCGGCTATGGTGGTAGATTCTAATGATGTCGAGAAGCTCAGCGATCTCGTGGAATTCTCGCACGTTCATGATGCAAGCGACCCATACAGTACGAGTATTATGGACTTCAAAGGGTTGCAGCTATATACTACGAGTAATAATCAGTAAGAGTAATTTGCGTGAGAGATATGATGTAGTTCTGTCTTACGTACGGTCACCATGTACATTCATCACAACCAACATAAAATGCCCCGCAAACATTATCTTAACTATTCTCACTCAGGCATCCCCTCTTGCCTGGACAAACTGTGCCAAGACGGTGCCGTGAAGCACATACAGTGCATCGCGACCACGGGGGATCGCATAGCGGGGGTACAGGGCTCACGAGACCTAGTGCGGTACGTGCGGGAGCGTGGGGCCGTTCCTTGCGTCATGATCGCAATATGCTTGGAGGCTCGTTACGAAATTGAATTATAACTCTCTCGCATCCTACAGAAGACAAGGTCTTCAATTCATATAAACTACATGCTAATACTGTGCACCCCAATATAACTACAGGCACCTGCAGGAGCTTTCCACGGCCATGGTAGAGTATGAAGAATATGAAAATATCGGCCATTTACTGCCCTTTGAGAAGCCACAGCAGTGGCGCAACAGCATCATTTCGTTCCTAGAGGGAGATGATGCCATATAGAGATATACAGATGTTGTGGTGTGCATTTTAGCGTGCATACACTGTGGAAAATCATTGAATAAATCTATGTTAAGAGGGAAATGTCAACAGCAGTTTTTGTTTGATTGATGTCTTTGTATAATAATTACAGTATGAACTAAACATGCACACACGTTGATTATTTGAGAAATGATATATAAACACTTTATCTCCGTCCATCATTCCATGTCATTAGAGCATCAGTATATCCTTAGAATATGCTGTCCCTGACTCTCGTGGGCTCTTGACTTGTGACGAAGTTACTTACGAGGTTTGCGTTCACCTTGGCCTTTCTATCAGCAATTTTTTGCTGTAAGAACATAAGCTCGCCACTCACAGTGTCTTGCAGTCTCCTGAGGGAGTTGATCTTCAACGTGCGCTTCGTCTCCTCGTGAGACATTTCCCCTTCCATCTCACTCGAAGCGCGATTCACGCCGTACTCGTCCCCTTCCTGTTTTCCCACTTTCAGTGTCACCGCTTTCGGCTCTTTGGGGGAGCGTATGGAACCTCTATTCTCTGGGATGAGCGGATACGGAGCCACGTACGTCTCTTTGTACCTGCTCCCGTCGCGAGGCGTCCTTTCTCCAGCCATGGGGTCTCTAGGTCTGTACATCTCTTTATAAGTGTTGGCGAACAAATGCTGCGTCTCGCGCTCTCTCTTCTGCTGCTCGTTCATAGCACGTGCCTCTAAGGTCGTGAAGCACTTGTGACCGTTCGTAAACCGCTTCATCTCCGTCACATCCCCTGCGGAAGTTTTGGTACCGATTTTCTGTTTGTACACCTTCTTTTTGAACACCATTTTAGTTACTTACCTCCACTCAACTATATAGCCTTTTCTCGAGAGGCGTTTTTGTGGCCGTTTTATCCTTGAAGCACGTTGATTTCACAGATTTACATCGCTGCGTTTCAGAACGGATAAGGGGTAAAAGTGGAAATCAGAGATGCGAGTTTTACAGTCCATACCTCTGGTTCTAGTCGTATTTTACAGAAAGAGCTGTAGAGTACTAGATCAACCTTAAAAATGGATACTCAAGCTGTGACATCACGGTTTTATCAAAGATATTTGCAGAATCTGAAATTGGGAGAAAAGAAACACAATGAAGACAGTTACGGTGGAAATGCCAAGACAATACAAGCTGCGGATCCTACTGCGATGTTGTCTGCTCCTCAATCAGGAGATGGAGGGGGGTTGGCACCGAATAAACAAAGACGCGTACAGATAATGAATAAATCTGATGACTTTAACCCAGACACTAAGCTGTCCGATCTACCGAAGTACGAGAAGTCCAAAGCATCTCGGTCGTTCCTGAGAGACTCCTTGTCTACGCACTACTTATTTGAGACCCTTGAGATGGACGATTTGGAAAGCATCGTGGATTGCATGCGGTACGAATTAGTAGGAGCGATTTCAGTGCACTTTGGAGGGCTGTACATCTTTACCACTTTTATCAAATGCTGAGTAGTGCGCGTGAAAAAATGCGGTATCTTTACCACCCTCTATTGAATAATGAGCATATAGCTATCACCATACTAACAATAATCCCCAAACACACCATAAATCTATAGACCTTTCGAAGCCAACAAGGGCGACTTCATCATCCGACAAGGGGAGATGGGAGACCTTTTTTATTGTCTGGAAAAGGGCATCAGCGTCGCCACTGTGGAGGGCGTGGGTAATGTAATGGAATACACCAGCGGGGGTTGTTTTGGCGAATTGGCTCTCATTTACAACTCTCCCAGAGCCGCAAGTGTAGTAGCCAACGATGACTGTACGCTATGGACGCTCGAATTAGGGGTATTTCGAACCATCCTAGCTAATACCAGTAGCAGCAAAATGATGAATCGCTGCGAATTCTTAAAAAGATGCCCGTTCCTGGACACTTTGTCCAATGAGCAGATATCCAAACTGAGTGGGGCTCTCGAGTGCAGGTTTGTACTTTTTTTTACTGATTTAGCTGAACCGCATCCTATAGTACCACGATCATCGCATGCAGTCACTATGCCCATACTGACCTTTAACTGCATTCCATAATACTTCATCGCCCCCCTAACCATGCCCATACTGACCCTTTCTTGCCATCATTATCGTCCATTAACCTGTCTTCCCTCATACAGAGTATACGAAGATGGCGAGTTCATTGTGCGGCAGGGAGGGGCAGGGACTGATTTCTTCATTATCCAAGAAGGTACGGTGAAATGCACCCAAACTAAGGCCTCGGGTAGGGAGGTTGAGCTGATCACCCTCATGAGCGGAGACTATTTTGGAGAGATGGCCTTACTCCTAAATGAATTGCGGGCCGCAAACTGTATAGCCGTTGGAAATGTTAAGTGCCTGTCACTGGATAGGGAGAAGTTCGACATGCTACTAGGTTCCGCCCAGGAAGTGCGTATCGATGTTGGTGTGACGTGCGATAGTATATATCTCTATTTCATCAGTACTGTATTCAGTGCTGAATGGTTCATGTGAAACGTCTACTGCAGCTCTATCGCATCCTGCGACGTGCAATATATGTGAAAGGTCTTGTGTAGCTCCACCGCCTCCTACGGCATTAAGAAGATGTACTGTAATCATAATACTGATAATGATCCCTGAACATTAATAACAGGTGCTTGCGAAGCGCATGCGCATCCGGATTCTGCAGTGTGTGCCATTGTTATCCAAGTTGCCAGAATCCAAGCTGGTGAAGCTCTGTGGCGTAATGCGTGCCCAGACCTTCCATGATGGCACGTACGTGCATTAGACGAAGTGACTTTTGGGTCGTATCTCGTTGCTAACACGCTAATAACGACCTTCAAGCATCTATCGTACGTCACCACCACGCTAACCCTAACCCATCATCGCCCAATTTCAGGTACATCATCAAGCAGGGAGATGAGGGGTCTCGCTTCTATATTATAAACGAAGGTGAGGTTAAGTGCACTCGCAATAGTGGTGGGAAGGGACATGAAGACGAATTGATCCGCCTGAATACGCAAGAATTTTTCGGCGAGCGCGCGCTGATCACCAACGAGACCCGAAAAGCGAACGTCATCGCCTGTGGCACGGTGGAGTGCCTCGTGCTAGAAAGACAGGTGTGTATATTAAATCACTAATAGAGTAAAGTTTCGATATTCAGGGTTTATGTGGGCTCTACCTTACCATGAGTATGCAATGTGCATATCACAAATCCTCATGCTTACGAAGTCTGCTATTCAAACATGGATCTTTGCGCTCAGGTGTTTCAGTCGCTTTTGAACGAGATCCAGGATGACATCGTAGATACCATGAGCAAGAGAGAAAGCGAAGAGAGAATCCTTCGGGAGAAGGAAGATGCACAAGTAAGGGACATGCAGGGTTAGTCTTTAGAGAGGATGTAGATCTATTATATCCTTGCATATCATGGTCATAAAGCACAATTATCACACTATTATCACCCTCTCACTGCATACCGCCCCACTAACACGCAATCCGCAGGCGAAACTAGATGCTGAGAGCAGCAGCCAGCTGGGTCCGAGTACTTCCTTTAAGCTGGACGAACTTCGGGTACGTGCTATAGATGTACAGGTGAACTTAAGAGGGCTTTAGCTCGAAAACACTAGCGGGTATCACAGGCCTCGCACTTATAATGCCCCTCAAACGTCCATCGTACGTCACCATCGCTCAGGTCATGCGCACTATCGGCACCGGCTCCTTCGGAAGGGTTAAAATGGTACAGAGCGTGATGACGGGGCAAGTGTTCGCTCTGAAGGTATGTGCGCAACTGTGGACTTCAGTCAAGGAACTGTATCTCTATACCATGGTTCACATGACAAGTATCATGCTAATAGAATATGCCCTCTAAACACAATCCGTGCATGTATCTCTCTGAAGATTATGAATAAAGCTGAAGTAGTGGCAACCCACCAGGCGCAGAACATCCTCGCCGAGAAGAGGCTCTTGTTCGATTGCTCAGAATCCGTGTTCGTGCTCAAGCTGTACGTACAATGTATAGCGTGAATGAGCGTGCACGCGTGGGGTGGGAGCTTTATATCAACCTAATCAGGGCCGGATCATGTTTTCGAATATAACACTAGTTAATTCGTACCGATGCGTGTTCTGTTGTGTTCTCACATAGTCAGCAACACTAATCTCATACCTCTCATATATCCTTCTCACTATCGACCAACCCACAGGTACCAAACGTTCCAATCACCTTCTCAGGTCATGATGCTCATGGAGTTTATCCAAGGGGGGGAGCTGTGGTCACTCATCTACGAGAAGGGAAGTGCGGTCAGGCGGAACCTGTACGTGCTAGTGTGTGTGCGAATGCCAGTTAAGGAAATGCATTTCTACGCCATTATTATCGTATTGTGTATGAGTTAGCGCATATGCTGGTGTAATGCAGTTGCATTGCATGTCTGAGCACCTAGACTCAGAGAACAACCTTCATACTAACGAAGACTCTTGAACTTGAACTTCATTTACGCCGGTAATAGGTACGGTGGGTTCGACATGGGTGCAACCAAGTTCTACTCCGCTTCTGTTTTACTAGCTTTCAAGCACATACACGGCAGAGGCATTGCGTACAGAGATCTCAAGCCGGAGAACATCCTCATTGACTCTAGCGGTTATCTTAAAATCATCGATTTCGGTTTCGCCAAGAAATTTCCGTTCATGAAGAATGGCGCTAGGCAGAACAAAACGTACACTTTATGTGGTACCCCTGAATACTTGGCTCCTGAAATCGTCATGTCCAAGGGCTATGACAAGAGCGTGGACTACTGGGCATTCGGATGTCTCTTGTACGAGTTGTACCTAGCCAAAACCCCGTTTTGCTCCGATTTTCAGAACAAAATATTCCAGAACATTATCGCGGCGTCAAAAACCCTGCACTTCGAAAAAAAAATGGACCCGGCCCATGTAGCGTTGGTAAAAAAGCTTCTCACCATGAACCCCGCATTCAGACTAGGGAACCTGATGGGCGGCATAGACGATGTTCTGGATGATCCTTTTTTTAGTACAGTGAACTTCGATGAGCTCAAAGGCCGTAAGGCAGCTTCCCCTTACTGTCCTCCTGTTAAGAATGCCCTGGATGCCACCAATTTCGAGGAGTACGATGAGAACGTGGAGATTCCTAGTTACTATGGTGAGCAGGCACCCTTCGAGGATTTCTAGATCTAATGAGATAGAGGAGTATAAGGACTATGTAACGAGTATAAGGTACTATGCAAGGAGTAGGGGGGAATAGAAGTTTCGTTTATTTGACCGATTATTAATCATAGTATTTATAACCAACAGTAAGACTCATAATAGGCTTAAGGCTTAATCGCTCATTAGCTCGCCCAGGTCGAACTCCTCCTTCGGTGCCTCAGCATCCTTGCCGTCCCAGGCCTTTACGCTGTAAACAGAAACGTTCGGGGAACTTTATAAGTATGGCGGTTGTGCTCTGTCTATGAATCTCAAGGCAGAACTACATAAGATCTTTATCATGAACCACTCGGCACTGAATACGATAGTCACAGCGTGGAGATACAGCCATCCTTTACCAGTAGTGACACGTACCTGGACACCTGCGGGACGCTTCCATCCAGCTTGGCCTTCTTTTCCTTGCCGCTGATGATGTCCTGCAGTATAGGTTATGGGAAAATTAATGGTAAATGTGAGAATGATCATTGTGCGTGATGGCCGTGATATCCAAGGGTAGGATAGAGCTATTTTTTTCAACTTTCAAATAAGCTATCAAGCAATGAATAATATAGCTATGTCGTATATTGTAGCGACATAGCTATATCTAAACACCAGGCCCTCACCTGAAGGAACGCCTGCGAGTTTTTCTTGCTCCAAGAGGACTTCTGGGTTGCATATACTTTCTTTTCCCCAGACAGAATGGATATGGTGGGGTAGTTCGCATTGACCTCGAGGGCTCCCTCTGTAGATAAGATAAACGAAGGCAAATGTAAGGGGTGGTATGATTGATAATGATCATTGTGCGCAACGGCCATGATGCTTAAACATAAGATAAAAGTATACTGCGCCAAACATAATAGCCCCGAACACTTTGTGACAGAAATAGAATGGAGGCGACACCCTGCAGGCCAAGCCTCCAAGACAATACCCACGTACCGAGCTCAAGCTGAGCTCCCGCTTCGCTCCAGACGAACGTCACAGGGGTGCCGCGCATTGACTTGGCGATGGATGCGTACGTTTCTATGAGTTTGGTGCGCTCTTTGGCACCGCAGTCAAGGATGTGAGGCAGCCATGCGATCACGCATATCTTTGCACTGATGCAATCCGACTCGAAATTTTTGGAACCTGACGTTATTGGTGATGTTTGGGGGCCATTATTAGCAAAATAGTGACGTACGATAAATGTTTGGGGCCATTATTAGAGTCAGTGTCATAGCTATGTTTTCACAATAATTAAGAATGTAAGAACTACTCTAAAACTTTTGCATCACAAAGCATCTCATATTGAAAACAAAACTAATGCTATAAAGATAGCGCTCTCAAAAGTTTCATCACGTGTGCGCGTACCGGTGATCTGGGGAGTCTTCACAGGCACGCCAGTATCGTCGAGTGTCTTCAAAGCGTATTCGACGATGCCTTGAGCATCGCGAGGACCCTGGTAGTCTTTTGGCTTGCCCTTGGTTCCCGCAGGCCACAGCTTGATGGTTGGGAAACCTTGGATCTTGTACCTGTAAGGACGTTATGACGTAAATAACGGCTTTAATGTGTGGTTGTTGTGTGTGCTCGTGATAATACTACGGATGGTATCGACTAAAACGATTTTTACCTAAGACACCATTCAATGTCGCGGATAAAACCATCCATCCAAAGACGATATATACCATAGAGTATTCTAAGTAAACGTACTTCTGAGCAAGGGATTCGTGTACAGTAGCGTCCACCATGCCTAGCTTGACAGATCCCGCCAGCTTTTGGGCTGCTTCCTCCCACTCGGGCGCTAGGTTCTTGCAGTGTCCACACCATGGTGCGTAAAACCTTCAATAAAAAAAAAAGGGCAGGCAGGGAGTGACCGAGGATATTTGAGGGCCATTATTAATATGGTTTTATCGTATCTTCATAATACTGTGGGATTTAACAAACTTCGACCAGGCCTTCATGTAGACCAAAGTATTGAATATGCCGCCAAGGACACCCCACCGTCACTTCCGAAAGTCGCAAAAATGCCCACATACAAAAACATCTAAACTTACTCTACAAGCCAGTGGTCTTCGGAGCCCATAACCAGTTCCTGGAAGTTATCTGCGGTCAGAGTGATCACATCGGACACATCGGCCTTGCGCTTGGACCCTCCAGATCCAGATTTTGGGCCTCCTGAGCTGCCACCACCGGAGCTGTTGCCTGTAAAAAAATGCCAGTATCAAATGTTTGGGGTTGTTATTAGTATAGTGGCGTACGATAGATGTTTCGTTACTCGTTTGGCGGTTGCTCTGGATAATACTCTAGGGTGTGATAGAACTGTATTTGACCTTCCGCATTGAGCGGTCAGTTTTAATACAGTCATGTAAAGAGCATAAATTGCACGTACTGCCGCCTTTGCTGGTAGGACTCCCCTTCTTGCCGGCCTTGCGGTCTTTGACTAGCGAGTTGGCTGCTTTCATGCAGCCGCTGATGATGGCGTCGGACTTGCGCTCCCCCTGGTAATCAGAGGGCTTTTTCTTGTCAAGGCCGAACATCTTCAGGGTGGGATATCCCTGCAGCAGTCATCGATGAGATGTAGGAAGCGTCGATATGAGTACGATGATTGGGGGTAATGGTCATGAGAATTGCTGATATAATAGAGCTACATCGCAGCGTTCACACAATCCACCAAGTGTTGTACACCATAGCAATGTCACAGAGATACAACCCTCTGAAGATGAACACTTAAAGACATACCTGCACACCGTATTTCTGGGCCAAAGACCCGTGCACTGTGGCATCAACTGCGACTACTTTTACGACCCCATTCAAGGCTGATGCGGCCTTTTTGAACTCGGGCTCTAGGTTCTTGCAGTGCCCACACCAAGGGGCGTAGAACTCCACGATCGCTACGCCTCCAAAGTTAAGAACTTCAGACTTGAATTCTTTCTCATCTTTGATGTGCAGTACCTTGCTGAATGCCAGCTGGACTGCTAAAAGCAGCACTAAACATACGAAGATCAACATTACTTTATATACTGATTATTATAAACTTCGTAAATGCCCTCAATCTAGTGGGATTCGAGACGCTTGGCAGAATGAATGACGTGCAGTAGAAAATAGATTCTCTTGTGTTAGTTGCGGCCGTGTTTTATTCATTACATGTTGAGGCTGATAAAAGCACCATTATCAGAAAAAGTCAGAAAATCCCAGTACTTCAAGTAACTTTGGCAATCACTTGCTAATGCAGCTTTGTCTGTTGACAATAAGATCTTTCGTAAGCATGTTGTTTCAGTTGGGATAACTGCCAGCCATAGTAAAATAGTAAATAGGAAAGTAGTTCGTCGGTTCGTTTATTTCAGAATCAGGCGATAGGTCTATGCTCTAACATGTTTATCAGGGCCAGCAGGCAGCGAAACACTCTTGGGATCGGGACTATATAAGTTCATTTAATCATGAACAGCAGTCCAATAAGAAGGGATAGTGCGAATGTCCAGATAATGGTAAATTGATTTTATACGTTACAATCTCCTGCTATATTTGCTTTATTCTGAGAATTTTGGAACAGGTCTGTCGACGACGCTATCACCAACGCATCACTTTAACTCAATTCTCCAGCGCAATAATAACTTCATTAAAATCTGTCACAAACCAATCGGTGTGCAACATGACAGCTTCTCGCAGTATTACTCCACCAAAACCAATAAATGCATCAGCCGGAGGAC
>JACLAB010002625.1_pt1 | contig 10365 bp, 9 predicted proteins | sample 8027921 | NCBI WGS metagenome assembly JACLAB01 (sample SAMN15725117, study PRJNA655200) | protist metagenome | isolation source: fluorescence activated cell sorting (FACS) single amplified genomes of... | place: USA: West Boothbay Harbor, Gulf of Maine | collected 2000-07-19
GGCGTCGACGCCCCCCGCGCGGCTCGATTTCGGTCGCGCGCGTCGTCGTCGGAAGTCGGAAGCGCGTGGGGACGCGCGATGAGCGAAGTCCGCGGGTTGTAGTCTCAGATAGGTCCCGTTCAGGCAGCGTTCAGGGACGGAATTCCACCTCGGAATTCCGTCCCTTTCCGGGCGAAAAACTGAGAATTTTTCCCTATGGGCAATTGGTTAGGCGTGATTTTCGTATTGTACGGGGAAATTCCTCTATGGGCAATTAGTTCGGTTTGCGCGCGCGCGCGCGCGCCATCACGCGCGCGGCTGCGTGCGCCCGCGCGCGCGGCAGCGCCCACGCCTGGTGTACGAACGTGCCCGCCGCGTCTCGACTCGTGAGCATCGAACGCGTCGCCTGGAGGACGCGGAGAGCTCGCGACCCTCAAAACACTGCGCTCCCTATCAAAACTCAGGATGTTGAACGTTGGGGAAAAATTCTCAGTTTTTCGCCCGGAAAGGGACGGAATTCCGTCCCTGAACGAGACTATCAAAGATACTGTAGTGTACTGTAGTCTATCATACCTTCGTACAATAAACGCGTTGTAGTATGTACGTGTACTGTACACGTACAGTACGTGTAGAGTGCTATGAAGATGGAATACCGAAGATAGTTGATTGAACGTTGTACGTGTACGTGTACGTGTACACGTACGTGTACTTTTATCTTCGTACGAAAGTAAGTTGTCTTCGTACGAAAGTATTCTTAGTATCTTCGAAGATACCTTCGTACGAAGGTAGATAGTTAGATACTGTACACGTACTGTACAACTACACGTGTAATAAACTGTGTAGCTGTGTACGAAGGTACTTTAGTCCAGACACTGTCCAGACCGTGACCAAAATCCTGTACCAGAGACAACCACTTATCCCTGAAAATTTCAACATTTGAAGCCTGGGCCCTAGGCTCAATTTCTTTGATCGGTGAAAATTATGGTTCAACACTTTTTGACCGCAGACTCTCTTCGAAAGTGCTACTGTATACTGAATCCAACAGAGTACAAATGGAACATCATCAAGTCGAAACGAGGCATTTCGCACTGTTCTAGTCAGTGCCACCAGATCGATACTGAGAACGAACTTGACAGAGAGTGTACAGAGTGATACCAATTAGCTGGAATATATATCATGTCACCAGGTTCCAATACACAGTCGACAAAAGGTGTTGAAACAAAACTAGGAAACTTCACTGTCAGATTAGCTGCTCCTGATTGCATGTCAACAAAGCTGGAGTTTCGTAGCTTGTAGTCCGGGTGAAGATACAGAGTTTGTGCTCTTTCAGGAGCATACATTCGGATGTATTTTAGCCCAACAACCTGAGAAAGCAAATTATGGTATGGATCCTTGTGAAGTGGACTCACAGTACCTGCAGGTCCAAGCCACGCATTGATTGATTTGATACCTTCTTCAGATGTATTCCACCGATGCGTTAAGGAGCAGTAGTCAGGAAGATCTAAATCATTCAGAAGTGTTGGGACTTGATTAAAAAGAGGGTGCTGTGCAAGATACCCTGTGCAACTGCCTGGGCGGATCGCGCTGTAACTGTATTTTAAGGACTTGTCCTGATGCACATGTGGGAATCTAAGCTTAGGTTGTGAGCCATTCACAACAATACTGTCAAATGTATTGCTTTTTACAGCATCTTGTGGTTGCAAAGGTCGGATGTACCTATCTAAATAAGACGACAGTGACATGAGCTTCTGTGTCCAATTCGCATGAAGATAGTGCATTCCCAACTCAACAGGCACTGTTCGCAAACCTGCCATAGCTGTGAGATAATCAGAGTTTCGCCAGCGACATAGCGCTGGCCAGTGAGACACAGCTCCAGAGATTAAAACTGGAGCTCCGGCATTTTCAGTGCACTTGGGCATGTACGAGCGAAAAAAATCAAGAAGAGAAGGGTTTCTGCATAGGTGGTGCACCTGACCACAAAGCAAGTTTGTAGTGTTCGAAAGCGAGCCCGGAGGAAGCAAAGATTGGAGACTGCCAAATTTATCCTCCCCAATATACCATGTACGCTTAGAACTGTGCAATGAAACTAAGCATTCTCTGTTTTTCACATCTGCAGTGCAAGAAGAAGATAGCCGACAGGAAGTGCCGTAGAAAAACACTTTCTGAAAAGGTTCGTGTCCACGTGAGTGTATTTCACCTTGGCGAAGGTCAGAGATAAAAGAATCGATATTTTCATTCAAATTATCATGATCATGATTACTGCCCAGTAAACCAGCAACATCTAAGGACTTTGAAACGATTTTTCTTCTCACATGTGGCAAAAGAACTCCTGCTGCTTGTGCTATGAATGGTGAAATATTGTATTTCATTTTCGATTCTACTGATACGAAAAGCAGGGAAGAGAACATGTGCAGTTCTCTCCACTCGGGATCAACATCCCTCCAGTCTCCTAAATGCAGTCTTTCCATAGAGATGTGCAAATTTGATGTGATCGCAGCTAGCAAATCGATGATGCGACGCTTCGCAGCGGTCACACTGACTTCGCTTCGGTGGAAGAAGTTTTCGCAGGCAATGCTCGACAAATCGGCGATAGCAAGCAGAAAAGCGCGAAAGGCACAGGACCCACCAAGAACACGCAGACCTATTTTAAGGGCAGATATGCGGGGGCTATTTTGTGCCTGCTGCAGCAGGGAGTACATCAGTTATCGGTGGTTCAAGGCACTGCGCTGGTAAGTCTTGGATTTACAGTAGTTTGCCCAAGTACTGGGCGAATTACGAAGAACACCCATCCGTACACGATCGTCCTTCGAGCACGACGAAGAAAATACGGAATCGAGGTGTCGAGTCGAAGCAGCACATAAATAAGAAACGACGAGCCAGCAGAACGGGTTGTACTTGCTGAAGAGACGTCAGTAGCTCAGTACAGCGTTGTACTCTACGCAGACCAGAAGGTGGTCACCCGGTTAATGATCGGCTCTTTTTCTACGATGACTACGTGTACGTGTACAGTACACGTACAATAACACTATCTTTTTAGCTATCTGAGATAGTCTATCATATTAAGTAGTACTTTCGTACTTTCGTACGAAGATAGATTTGAACGTAGTCTAATATGTAAAAGTAGTCTAGCTAGCTAGGTAGCTAGGCAGGTAGGGCTACTTCCGGAAGTACTTTCGTACGTACGAAAGTACTTTCGTACTTTCGTACTTTCGTACTACTTTCGAAAGTATAAATACCTTCGAAGATATCCGATAGCTAGACTACGTAGTTCAGCCGCCGAGCCTCAGACCACTATCAACGCACAACATACCCCCGCGCAACGTCCGCGCTATTAAAGACTTTGTCGCAATGACTGACCCAGATACTTCTCCCGACCCTGACTTCATCAATAAGCACCCGCTCGAGCATACTTGGACCCTTTGGTTCGATAATCCGAACGGGTAAGTTTGCGTGTTATTTGGTCCCTGGTGCATCTCTTAGCTCATGGACATCTCACCGTATTCACGCAGGAGGCAGAAACAGGCAACTTGGGGTCAAACTCTCCGTAGCGTATACACGTTCAATACTGTTGAAGACTTTTGGTGTCTGTACAATAACATTCTGGCTCCAAGCCGTTTAATTATGGGTACCGATTTTCACCTCTTCAAAGAAGGAATTGAGCCGAAGTGGGAAGACAGTAAGTGTGCGAAGGGGGGTAAGTGGACTTTTTTATTTCCAAAGAGCAAAGAACCCTCCATGCTCGACGACTGCTGGCTGAATTTGCTGCTAGCTACCATCGGCGAGCAGTTCTGCGAGCCAAGTGAAATCTGTGGAGCAGTTGTAAGCGTGCGGCAGAAGCAGCACAGAATTGCTCTGTGGACGAAGACAGCTTCGAACGAAGCTGATCAAATGGCCATCGGACGGCACTTCAAGACAATTCTCGGTATGCCTGAAACCGAGAAGATTGGTTACATGGTGCACGATGATGCTATCCGATTGGAGCGCCGAGCAAAGGACAGATATACAGTATAAGCAGCCTTGCGGTGCCACCTGTGCAGAGCTAGTTTATCTAGCTAGTCCCTGAAGAACATTTTGACGATTCCCTGTTGTTCATATTCATGATATATGCACTTTCAGTATACATCTCGTAAATCGTACTGCAGTTCATTTCTACATGAATTAACAAGCTATCCATACACCATAAAGAGATGGTGCACGAAGTCAACGTGAAATCATGGTAAGAAACGAACTTACTGTAGCCTCGAAGATACATTCTAAAAAGAATAGAAAGCCGAGATACAAACCATTTTCACACGCCATCACAGAAACACACGATAGTGCAGTCTGCTCCGGCAGTAAACAGCCATGGTTGTGCAGGGTGAAAGTCACAGTCCAAAATTCCCTCACAATCCTTCAGAGCGTGAGATCTAAGAACTTTTACTGGGACAATTAATGCATTTTTTTCGATTTCAGAATATACAAGTCCGTAAAATATTTGAGCCGTAGTATCATCAGAAACTGAGGCAAAGAGCGGATATCTTCTATGAAAGGCGACGCTCTGGAAACCAACCGCGGAAGAAATAAGTTTGTAGAAAGAAAATACAAGTTACAAAGTGTAGTGTAAATAAATGTCACCTTGACCGTACTATGATGTGAAGCAAGAACTCGGTATGGTGTATCAGAGAAGTCCATATCAAACCTGCAAGAAAAACCGTCAAACAGAGAACCTGCGTTTAGTCCCTCGAGTAGAACACTTACCAAGCAAGCCTCCCATTACTACAACCGACTATTATGTTATCACCTGCCGAAAAAGTGTCACCATACAATAGTACATTTCTTACTACTATTACTTGCCACCGAAGTGTGTAGCGATGCAGCTAATTGAGCTGCCACTGGACATCTTTTTCACAAGAAACTGTCGGTGTAAGTCGTAAAGGTACACTTTTGAACGAGTACTGACGATCAACCAAGGTCGTGACACGTGGAAGACAGCTCTCTGTATGGGCACACTGCATTAAGAGAGAGCTAGTTCAGTTTGAATATAAACTAGAGTGCAGTATTGAAGAATAATTCTTGGCACACTTTTGCTGCTGGAAAACAGGCCGAGTCGTCCTCCTGCGTTGACAAGAAATAAATTCAGGTTATGAAGTATATATAGTAGCGGAGCCTGACCTCGATAAACTGTGCACCAAGATATTGTTTCCCTTCGGAACCAAAGTTGCAAAATAGTCGCTGTTGTCGGAACATTTAATCAGTTAATTATGTGTAAAGCGAGTGCCTTTCTTTTATACCCTTTATGATGCCATGATACCTATCCGGAAAAAAAGTAGGTTAAAGATGTTTGAAATAAATATATAAATAAATCCAGTGCACGCACCCTCTCCACTGGTGCGATATGATGAACAAATACAATATCATTTTTTCTGTCGATAAAAAATATAACCTTTTGTGGACTGCACAACTTTCTTCTGACAAACCGTTCTTCCCAGGAAGGCATATCATTACTAACACGTTCCTGGGAAGACAAAAAAATAATAACTTTTAAAGTATATGAAGTAGAATGTAAATACATTGAGTATCATATTGTCTCTGCTACATTCTGTCATAATCCAACAAGTTAGGAACATTTGCTGCTTTTCATGTACTGAAATGGAGGTACCTTTTTGGGTGTTCAGCAAAACCAAAGAGCATCCAACGCAGACAGAAACGATGTTCTTTCCATCATGGGAAGACCTAAAAGTATTTTTATATAGTCCTCGTGCTTCAAAAATATCACAAAAACGATCCCTACCACGCCACACAAGATGCAGACTCAGCTAACTGCCACGATCTGATGCACCTACCTGTAGAAACCTGAAAAAAAATGGTTCACCCTGCGCTCGGGGTTCTAGTATTCGTGTATCAGCGGTACCTCCCACATCCGTAAAATGCTGTCAGCTGATCCAGATATCAACCATTGCCTGTAATCATTAGATAAATTGAGAAGGCATTGAATCAAGATAATAGGACCAAGCACTAACCCAGAAATGTGTACAGCAACCGAGAGGACTTTGTCCAAGATATAGAGTTCAAGAAAAAATCAGAATATCAAGTAGGCGGAAGCCTGATACCAAAGACCAAATCGAGTGCACATAACATTATACTAGAATCCTTACTGAATGTCCGAAAAAAGTCAAACTTTGGAGACTTGGAAATGGTTTCAGCTCCTATACTACCGTGTTCAATGTGCAATCTACGACCCAGATTCAAGTGTATATATTGCACCTTCGTGGTCGGTAAAGAGGGTAGAATATCACTCTGTTGAAAGTTTAGACGGGTCCGCAATACCCGTGGGCATAGATATAAGTCCAGACATCTTTGAAACCTACGGCACAGGTGCGTACTGGTGAGGTGCGCATAAACTTGTGCAGTGCTGAAGACAAGAACTTAGAATAGAGCATACCGTTCAGTAACAAAATCAGAATATGAAGGAACCTGATCGAACAAAGAAAACGTTTTACAACTTGCGCTGCGACAGACTATTGAAACTGTAAAAGAACTAAGCCCACCGCCCGCAATGCAACTTGAGAACCCAAATCAATCTTTTGCACAACCGAGTGACCTATGCTCTTCACAACCTCAGCACAATCATATTCGGGTGGGGGATTGTAGGAGTCTATGTTTGTTGGTAATTTCACTTTCGGTGCAGGCAAACATGCTCTCCCTGCCAAGTAAATCACCATTCGGCATAACATCAAAAGTCAGGAAACATGTCCGGTTCGAAAAGAAAATAAACAAGTTAGATAAGTAATTGCAACTCACCGTCATTTCTTTCACTTGTCCGATTCTGCTCCTCAATCCATATTAATTTTTGGTTATCAGCAGGAGACTGTGTGATGCATATGTACAAGATAAAACGTTTCATGTGTATCAAAATAAAAAAAAAGGAAAATAAAGTTGCATACATTTTCTAAAAGTTGTATGGAAGCTTTTCGGCGAAGACCGCGCATGATTCGAAGAACAAGCTTAGCTTCCCTGAAGTATAATAACCTTATCATTTGCGAGGCCATGAACTAAGACATAAGAACACACCATTTCGATGGAATGAAACGCCGTTTGGGCACTTGAATGGTTTGAAAGTGATCACTTGATCCGATTTCCAGGCGAACCTGAGAAACACCAGAGACAACCGGAATATATAGGCAAACTGTTTAACCTTTATATTATTTTTGTTCGTGATTGGGGGCTGTACCTCGTCGCTGTGAATATCCATCACCGGTATGATGCTCGTGCGGAGTCTACGGAAAAGTTCAAGCTGCAATCACAGGCAACTTCCTCTCAATAAACAGTACATATTCAAACAATTCATGAAAAAATGCGCTAGCACACTTTCCTGCGATTTAGAAACAACAAGCTCTTTTCCCCCTTTCTCATCGAAAACGTTCCTCCAGTAGCTTAAATCGTCAGTTAAACGAATCAAGTGCTCTATCGAGTCGTCCCATTTTTGTTTGACTATTTTGCGACCGTCGACGTCATATCCAACGTGCCCTTCATCTCTATACCACTCACGCGGCACGTCTCCTCTAGCATTATCCATTTCTGAACAAAATGCGCAACTAGCTCAAGGAAAAGATAAACGATTTTTATACTTCAGCATGAAGGAACGGCAGGACTCGCTCGACGTAAATCCTGTTGAACTGAAGTTGAAACAGACGTCTGAGCAGTAAAGATCAAAATGTGACAAGTGACCGAGCTATGCACGCGCGATACCATCGAAGGTAGCTACGAACGAAGTTAACGTATAAACGCGACGTTGTCTGTAGACTACTGTATCTACAGTACAACGTACAGTACTTCCGGAAGTACTTTCGGTACCTTCGAAGGTACACGTACTTCCGTACTTCCGTATGTAGCTATGTACGAAGGTACGAAGGTATTCTATCACTTATGTACCCTACACGTAGCTAGGGCTAGCAGCTAGCTAGGGCAGTGCTAGGGCAATAGTACAACTAGGGCTAATTGATTGCATTCTTCGAATGAAGATAAGTTTATACTTCCGGAAGTACAATACTGTAGTCTATCTAGCTAGCTACCTTCGGTACCTTCGAAGGTACATAGTTACATACCTTCGAAGGTATCCGAACCTTCGTACAGGTACTGTACAGTTGTACCTTCGTACAGTGTAGGGCTACAGCTGTACACTACACGTGTACAGTACTTCCGAATTTATTTATCCCTAGCTACACGTGTACCTACAGGTAGCTAGAATATGCTAGCTAGCTACGAAGGTAGATAGCTATCTACCTTCGAAGGTACTTTCGTACTTTCGTAGATACTAGCTAGATAGCTTATTATTATTTAGGGCTAGCTGTACAACGACGTACTTCCGGAAGTAAGTGCACGACTGTCACGTTGTATAAAACGTGCGCGTTGTAGTCGTGTACCTTCGTACGAAGGTACTTTCGTACTTTCGTACTATTTATAAGCCTACAGTACGTATCTTGTAAAAGGTTCGAAGGTACTTCCGGAAGTATTCTACTGTAGCCATGCACAGTGTAGCTTCGTTCTTACGGACCTTCCTTGCTTATATGATCTCTATAAACAATGACTATTATAAAATAGCTAAAGACTACACCGCGTTTATACACACATACAGTATAGTACGTATAGAAGGTACCTTCGAAGGTAGGTACGAAAGTATGATACCTTCGTACCTTCGTACTTTCGTACACTGCACCTTCACCTACAACTCACCTACAGTGCACGTACCGTTGTACACGTACACGTACGGAATTCGAAAAGAGGAAAGCCTTCCAGTCCCTGCGTTGTTTTACTCGACGCATAGGGCTACCCGGTTCGCGACGCCGTCACGATCGTGACTTCACTAAAAGTTCAAACTTCAGTGATCGTCCTTCTACTCATTCTTCATATTTTGCGTGTACAAAGCGCATGGAAATAACTCCCGCTCCGGACGCGACCTGCAACTCTCAAATGTCCTCCTTGGGCGACAGCGCACGTGTCGGTAAGAAACTGATCTGGCACACGGGCAAGGCTGCGTGGGTCTTCGGCACGTCCTTCCTCCTTCTCGTCGTACCTCTCATCGTACAATTGCACCGGGAAGAGCAGATGGCTGCGGCAGAGCAGGAACAGTTAGGTGTTCTGAACTTAGGTTCCTCTTCTCTGATGACCAACGCTGTTCCGGTGCAGTGAGTTGGGCTCTTACGATACTCCGCGACCCTACTGCCGTTCGCGTTTGATGATCTTCCGATCGCGCACACGCGATCTAGGTTCATGCGCAGTGAGGTGCATAGGTTTACGTTCGTAGTAAATCTTGAAATCATATGTGACTTGGTCAGCTTAACATCGGAAGTCTTCCGCTTGTGTACGTGCGGTCTTATCCCGCTCGATCGTTCGGGCTCACAGAAACTGATCTGTTTAGTTGAAAGTAACTGGGGACTTGTCTGAGAAAGCTCAAATCTAACGTCGCCTGGTGACGAATACAATGAGCGCAGAGTGCATGGAGATTTTATCGTAACGGCGGAAACCGAAGACATACGCTTGACTGCTTATTTCGCGGTGTTACGAGGGGGAAGAGCTGTGGTTGTGGGCTGGACACCCTTCCTTCCTTCGTGAATTCGTATATGGTGACCAAATGAGCGATGAGCAAAGCGAAGATGAACGATTAACAGGTGTGGTTGGAGAATTTACGAGAAGAAGCGCGGCACATCGTTTGCCGTTCGTCTCCCTCTCGTCGAAGTACGGAAAAGTCGAAAGTCTTCCATATGTCGGATACGATTTATAGAGCCCTGCAGTACAGTACGTGTACAGCTGTACACGTACTGTGCACGTAAATGTTCTTCTCATGTTCCGATATTATATCGGATATTCTCTACTGTACCTTCGTTCGATCGATGTCATATTGTATGAAGATAGATACCTTCGTACGAAGATATCTCCACACGCACGTATAAGCGTAGGGCCATCATAAATATTTCCGGAAGACTTCCGCCTACAGTACACGTGGCCCTACAGTAGTCCTACAACGCTCTCTACTCTCTACAACATTGTTCACGTAGCTCGCAAGCAAACAAGGGCTAACGCGTTAACCTTAGTACTCGTGTAGTCATAAGTTTACCTTCGCACGAACGAAGATACACTATCCCTAATGTATGACTAGCTGACTACTGTAAAAGACTACTGCTATAAGATACAACACTGCTACAACAGTACTTCCGGATAAACGTCATTGTACGTACGAAGGTAGACTACAACTAAGACAGTGCCACGAAGGTTCAATCTGGTACGCGTACAATAATGTCTGGGGATAGAGGGGTATCAGTTTTTACAGGCAAGGCCCATAACCTATCAGTTTCCAAAAAAAAACCTAAGCATCACCCCCGACCCCGACTTCCGTCATTTTCGTCATAT
>JACLAB010016051.1_pt1 | contig 10363 bp, 7 predicted proteins | sample 8027921 | NCBI WGS metagenome assembly JACLAB01 (sample SAMN15725117, study PRJNA655200) | protist metagenome | isolation source: fluorescence activated cell sorting (FACS) single amplified genomes of... | place: USA: West Boothbay Harbor, Gulf of Maine | collected 2000-07-19
CCTGAGAGGACGTCACCGATACGGCGTCCGCCTCTTGATACATGCGGCAGGGCGGGTCGCACGCCTCAACCCGGCAGCCCTGCTCAGTGCTGTGTGGCGGGGCGCTCGGGGCATTTCCTCGGGAAGCTCCAGATTTTATTTTTTGGGCTCCAACGGTCACAAATCGAATTCCATTTTTTCACCAGTCATGCGTTTCGACGAAGCCGAAACGGCGTTGTCTTGGGAAGCGCTCGCCTCCCCGGCGTCACCCACAACCCCCCGCGGTCGACATCATCCGCACGATCCTCGCCAAAAGGTCGCAAAGCCAAACTCATACACACTACAACATGACCACCATCGATTTCGGATCATCCGGTCAGCGACTCGACGTCACCCTCGAGGACGTGGCCGCGATGGCCCTGCTGTACGGATTCGAGAGACCAGGACCGCATGCCCCAACCAAACCGACGTCCCAACGCGCCAATCTCTCCGATTTCTTCAACGTTTACGGCGTCAACGCGTTTTCCAAGTTCAAGGACAAGTTCCGAAGGGAGACGCTGTTGCCTCCAGAGGAGCAGAAGGCCAAGCAAGAGCAGAAGGTGAGTGGTTCGCAGAACTGCAGATGCGCTCTTCTTGACAGGATGACTCAATCTGACCGCTTGCCTATATTCCCAGGCAATCGATGACGAACTCAACAAGTACAAGTTTCCCGCGGTCACCGAGAAGGAGTACCAAGGCGCCATCGACCAGCACGAACGCATGAACAGGAAGTGGAGGATCTTCAAGAAGCCCGGCGGCGTTGCCGTCAGGTCTGAGATCTACTACGAGATTGCCGGCGCGAAGATGCAAATCGAGAACGGCGACTGCACCGAGGAAGAACCGCAGTGGAACGACCTCGGCGCTGTCGATTACCTCGGCAAAGCGAATTGGCACGGTCATATGGCCTGGAAGGGAAAGTCGAAGGAAGAGGCCATGGCGGGATTCGTCGCTCTGGGCAAGAAGGCAAAATACAACTACTCGGACAACTTCTTCGTCTGATGTCTGACGCTCACCTCTTGGTTCATACATCTCTAGGCTAGTCCTATCACGCCTTCCTTGAAAGCGTGCGCTGCTTTGTGGCATCCTTAACGATAGTCTCTTCCACCTTCAGTCCTTTTCTGCGTCTCGTCGCATCCACCAGCTGACGCGCCATGTTCGGTCCAACGTAACCGTCTTCCCCGAACTCCTCGCGCTCCTCCTCGGTTTTAGGCTTGAAGAATGGGTCGATGTCCAGGTGCTCCCAGTGACTGAGCATGAGTTGCGCATTAGAAGCACCGGAGGTGCACTGGCGGAGCTCGTCCGCGAAACCGAACGATTCTGCTACAGGGAGGTAGCTGTGGATGATGAAAACGCCAGTCCCCTCTCGAATGCCCTCCGAAAGTACCTTGGCCCGTCTGCGTCCCAGGACAGAATAGGTGCCGCCAAGTGCCTCCGAAGTCGTGCTAATGACCGAGAGGTACATAGCCTCCACCAACCTAGGACCGGCCTTGAGCACAGCCCTGCGAATAGCTTCCCTCGCGGCACTTGCCACCTGACCAGAAAATGGTCCGTACTGTGCCTCGCCAAAATCGTCCTCGGCACCGTCACCAGCCTCCGCGTCAACCTTCGAGTACACCTCGAGCTGAACCGTCACTCCAAAGAGGGGTTCTTCGCAAAGCGGGCCTCTCTCGCATGCCATCTGGAATCCCGTGAGAGCGTTCCCCTCGATCGTCTTCACCACGCTGGCATCAGAGAAATTGACAATTCCGTTCGAGCTGTCTGCCTTATTCTCGCCAGTCTTCACGGGCAGCTTGAAATGCTCCCCAACTGATGGATTACCAAGCGGTGCGATGACCTGACCTCGCTCACAATCAAGCATCTTACCGACACTCATCATGTTTGGTCCGACGTGCTTCGGCCCGAGCGACCAAGCGGCTGATAGTGTCTTCTCGATTGTGTCTTCTGAGCCGTCGCCGTCGATTGCGATGGCCTCTCTTGCCGTGTTCAACTTGCCCATTATCTCCGGGACGAGCGTGTCCGCAGCATCTCCCGCCTTTTGATGTGCAGACAACAGGACTTGCTTCAGACTATCCGCAGAATCCTCGATGACACGAGGGAAGAATGACGGTAAGGGTGCGGCGGTGGCCTTGATGGCGAGCAGCCCGTTTGATGTGGTCACTTCCGCCGAACCGGTCGTTGAGACACCCTCCCTGAAGGATACGAGAGGAGGCGATACCTTCAAATCGATTTTGGCAAATCTCTCTCGGAGATCGGCGATGCACCGTTCCAAGTGTACCTCACCTGCAGCCGCGATGACGTGCTCCCCGGTCTCCATCAGGCCAACCTCTACGAAAGCGTCAGAGCGGTTCAGCAGGCGGAGACCCTCGACGAGCGCAGGCATGTCTGCGACGCTCTCCGGTTCCACGGCAACCTTCACGATCGGCGCAACCTGGAACATCATGTTTCCAAACGGCGCGCACATCCTGCTACTGGACAGCGTCGCGCTCTTGAGCACGTTCCTGTCCAATCCTCCAACGGCGAGGATATTTCCCGCCGGCACCTCCTTGACCCTGAACATTCCCTGGCCCATCATCAGGTAAAGTTCCTCAACGACAACCTCCTCGCAAGAGCCATCTTCGGGTTCGCTTGGGTCGTATGTACCGCCGATGACGTGCACGGTGTCCCCTTCCCTGAGCGTGCCGGAGTAAACGCGGCCGAAACCGAGAAACACGGAGGATGCGCCCTCCGTCGACTTTCCATGCACCGCCGACGCTGGTACCGCGAGCATCTTGCTGATGAAAGCGGTCATGACGGACCCTTCAGACGTGCTGCACTTCGAAACAGCCTTGCGCGATGCAGCCAGCGCGGCTGCATCGTCCGCCGCCAGCACCTGCTTCAGCGTCGGTGCCGGCATCAGCCTGTGCACCCTGCGCGTCGAGGACCCGGTTGGGGAAGGCAGGCAGTGCGCCACCATCTCGAGGACGGCTGGTGACAGAGGCAGCCAAGCTTTCATGATGGCGTCCAACGCAGATTTCCTGTCCGCGCTCTTCAGATCCTTTTCTAAAACGTCCACCTTGAGGGACGCCGCCATGGTGGCCAGGTCCTTTCCCTCCGGCGGATACCCGTGCTTCTCTGCCTCGGCGGCGTGGTAAAGCTTCCAGATGGGATCGAGCACACACTGCACGAACAGGGGTTTGAGCTTTCCCGCGGCTGTTTTCCTGCCAACGATTTTTTTCGACTTAGGATGGTAGAACCAGTCTCCCCACAGCCCGCGTCGGAGCGCTTTGGACGAGCACCCCAGCTTCGAGGCGTACATCTCGGCGAAGTGGTCCGTCCTAAACGCCCAACCATCGGCGGCGCACGCAAACACGACGTTCCCCCGCTCCACGCTGAAGATTTCGGTGGAGTGTTCGGCGTCGGTGACGATGTCCGATTCGATATCGTCGTCATCGTCGTCATCGTTCAGGTTCATCTCCGCGAGTACTCCTTCAGCAGACGTCGCCAGCAGAGTGTCCGCCTGTGAGATGAACTTCTCCGAGACGAACGCGCTCATCACGCCGTTAATCTCATTGAGCAGGTTCCTCATGCGCTCGTATGCCTCTAGGGGCGTGTATCCCATCTCCACGATGAGCCTATCGAGCTTGTTGAACACGAGGCACACCTGCAGTCGTTCCTCCCAAGCCTGCCTCAGCACTGCGTGAGTCTGCACGCAGATGCCCTCCACTACGTCCACCACCACGAGCCCTCCGTCGCTGAGGCGAGCGGCGGTGGAAACCTCGCTGCAGAAGTCGACGTGCCCGGGGGAGTCGATGAGGTTGATCAGCAACGGCTCTGGTTGTACCTCGTCTCCACTCACCGCGCATTTCGGGGTGTATAACAGGGATATCGCCGCACTCTTCATGGTGATACCCCGCCGCTGCTCGTCGTCCAGGAAATCCATGAACCTCAACTTCCCCGCGAGCTTCTGACTGATGAACCCATTGTGCGCTATGAGGCCGTCGGAAAGCGTTGTCTTGCCGTGGTCAACATGTGCGAGGACGCATATGTTCCTGATGTTGTCGGGGAATCGCTGCAACCCCGACAGGCGCACGACCGCCTTCTCCATCTTCGGCGGCGTTCGTTGTGTTTTTCCCTGCAGAACAGAAAAGCTAACGAAAAGGTCGAGTCACATCATCAGATTTCTCCCTCTTATCCACACCAGGACGCGCGCAAACCATGGCCAGCACTTCCCTCGCCAGCTTCGGCGCAACTCGTTTTCGATGCCCTGCTAAGCGCGTCGCTGCTAGGAAAGCGACGCCAATGCGTTGCGTCGCGGAGGCCCCTTCGGGCGAACCCGAGAAGGCTTCTCGTGGCAGGCGACAGCTCATGCTGAATGGCACCCTCACGCCTCTCGTGTTGGGCGGGCTTTTCGACGGTGTTCTCGGCTCTGAAGGGTCGCAGGAAAGGCCTCAGGGGCTCGGTCTGCACCAGTACGGCGACATCGTCACTCTCGGTCTTTGTCCTCCGGTTCCCAACTGCGTGTCCACCGCGGAGGATCTTAACGACGATAGCCACTTTGTGCCCCCGTGGACATACAACCCCCAGGAGGGTCGCGGGATCAGGAACCCTGCTACGCCGGAGCAGGCCATGGAGGAGCTGGTCGACGTGATACAAAACACCGACTGCGACGGATACGAGACCAACGTCGTGACGAAGTTGTCCGACTACCTCTACGTGGAGTACAAGTCCCCGAGGCTGGGTTTGGTTGACGACGTCGAGTTTTTCTTTGTTCCCGAACCAGAGGGGTCTTCTTCTCTCTCCCGGGTGGATTATAGGACCTCGGGCCGCGCCAATGCGCCCAAGAGTGCGGAGACGCAGCGCAAGCGAATCAAGACCCTGAGGTTGGCGCTGCAGAAGAAGGGGTGGAAGTCTGTCGGCTTCTAAGATTCCACCAAGTTGTTCGAGTTGTTTTTGTAATCACAGCGCTATCGGCGGCGAGGAGTCCGCCATCTAAACTATCCTATCATCCGTTGCTCCCGTCCCATCGAATCTCGACGAGACCGTAGAACCGCTTCGCCACGTCCTTGGGTATCCCCGATATCGGATTGTTCCTCACGTCCAGGATCTTCAGGCTCTCCAGTTTCATCACATCCGCCGGGATCTCCGTCAGCTCGTTTTCGCTGAGGTCGAGGACCTGCAGGTGCTGTAGCTCGAAGACGCTTGCCGGCAGCTGCGTGAGCTTATTTCCGGCCAGAACCAACGATCTCAACTCGCGGCCGCTCCTCTCCAGAACCCTGCTCAGCCTGCACACGCACGGTTCTCCAACCTTCTCGCAAACCATGTTCACGCACAGCAGATCGCTGCTGCCCGTGAGGTCCAGCGCCCTCATGGAGGGAGACCGGTTCGCCTCCATGAGCGAGCGCACCGGCGCGAGCAGCGTGGTGTACAGCCTCTTTCTCATCTCCCTAAGACACCCCTCGAGTTTGGACGCATACCTCGGTCTATCCACGGACCGGCTCTCACTCACCTCTCACCTCTTGGCACGAGGGAATGGAATGGGTTTGTGAGGTTGCTGCACAAACGTGGAACGAAGAGATCTCGAAAAATGGCCGAAATCAAACTGCGGCCTTTTGAAGCTTTCGTATGGGCAAACAGCGTAAATCATGAAGCTGGAACTCTCCTCAGTTCATCCCGCGTGCGAATCGATTTCAAACAACGTAGATTCTTCTCTGCTCCATTCCGAGATGGCGCGCCGAGAGGGCGACGCCAGCCGTCGGTGGGTTCATAGATGGTTGTCGCTCATCACACTGCTCACATGCTTAAGTGTCCAGGTGTCCGCGCAGATGGTACGTACCAGACCGCTCGTCAATCGTCTCGTCGCCCGTCCTCACTGACACTTCTTCACTTCCCGCTCGCAGAACGCGTATAGGCGTGTGCACGCGTGGGGCCTGAACCGGTTCGGACAACTCGGTATCGATCATATGCCAGGCCAGGTGAGTGCCTTATTCAGCCCTTCTATCCAAGGAACCCGCGATTCTGCCCTTGATTCAGCTCACGAACGCCGCGATGACTCCGCAGGGCAACCAACCAAAACCGAATCAATGCGAGCCGCAGTACGTCCCGACTCTCGGGCACGAGGCGATGGAGCAGGTGCAGGCGAACCTGCAGCGCATAGTATCCGGGCAGTTCCACGCTGCGGCGATAACGGTGAGGACCCATCTTCCAGTGTCACAAGCACCGGCTGAAGCTCGCTTCTGAACTAACACGACTCCGTTGTTGACTTCGCGCGACAGGAGGAGGGAGACATGTACGTCTGGGGAAGGAACGACCAGGGGCAGCTCGGTATGGGGACCACGGGCGTGGAGGATACGGACATTCGATACACCCCGACGTTGCTCGAGCTGTTCACGGGTAACGGTCAGAAGCAGGAGGTCATCGACGTCGCCCTGGGTTTGGAGCACACGTTGGTGCTCGTAAGCGGAGGACGGGTCTTTGCGTTCGGCAGCAACCAGTTCGGGCAGCTCGGCGTCGACATGAGCGCTGAGGACATGCCTTTCACCAGCATTCCCACCTCGATCGATGTCGGAGGCGAGTCCGTGGTCAACGTATCTGCCGCGGCTGGTCACAGCATTGCTCTCACGTTCACCGGGGCAGTGTACACCTGGGGTGCAAACCACGAAGGGCAGCTGGGCTTGGGCGGATGCCAAAATCCCGATGGAATGCACTTTGACCCTTGTCTGGGTTCGGTGAAAAAGCCGACGAAGATCATTCAAACGCTGGAAGGTGAATTCATGCCTCCTATGAAATTGATCGCCGCGGGTGGCCACGTTGCGGGAGGAACTGAAAAAGTTTTGGAAGGAGGTCATTCCGTCGCAATTTCAGAGGACAACGAACTGTACGGATGGGGAGATAATTTTCACGGACAAATCGGGAAGACGCAGAATTATTATCGGATGGCACACAACACAGACGTTTTCACGCCGAATAAGTTCGATAATGTGACTGGGAAGTATTTCAATCGCGAGGTTCGACCTTCGAGAATCGGGCCACTGCTCATCACGACAAATTTGCCATCTCCTCCCCCGCCTCCTCCGGCTTTCCCAGCTCCTCCACTTGCTCCAGGGCAATCCACAGGCGGAGCAAATACGAATAATGCAACCACCGGAATCGGAGGTGGCGTCGACGACGAAGAGGAGGAGGAATTTCCCGAGATTATCGGACTAAGCGCCGGTTCGCATCACACGATGGCGCTGCTAAAAAGCGGAGAGTTATTTGCGTGGGGAGATAATTACTTTGGCCAACTCGGACTCGGATATCAAAGCGTTCAGCGCGAACCCGATAGGTTTCACAAGACGCAAGACTGGTACCAGCCGGAAATGATTGATAAACCAACACGCATCGAGCATTGGGACTATTTCGTCCAACGAACGAGAGAGGAGACAATGGGAAACGGGACGGTTGAGATTGAATACACAGAACAGATAACTGGGAAAATCAGGTATGAAAGCGACGCCACAATCACGCACCTTGAGGCCGGTAACTTTCAAACTATTGCACGATCCAGTGCCGGGAACGTTTACATCTGGGGAACGAACTCATTGGGGCAACTGGGTACTTGCGATTGCGGCGCCTGTGCGCACAATTATGATGCAACAGGAGATGACCCAATGGGAACTTGTTCAGCTCAGAAATCTCCTCCAGCACCTCCTAAGCCGGACACTTCAAATCTGGCCGAGGGCGAAGAAGCTCCTCCAGCGCCCCCGCCAGACCTTACGCTGTACCTTTGGGAGCAGGATTGCGAATGTAACTGTGCAGGCGCTGGAACTTGCAAGTACGTAGCGCCTCAAGGAGACACCGATGCTGTGAACAGGGGGAAGTGTGTTGATTTTGGGGCAAACACGAAATGTGAATGCGTCGAACCGTACTTGAAGATGGAGGGATCCATCTACAAAATGGACCAGCCGATGCACTTTGCGCTCGGCGTCGCGACTGAGTATAAGTTCGTCACTGTTGCAGCGGGAGGGGCGATGTTCGCGATTACTCAATCCCAGTGCCCTACAGATGATGAAGGAAAAGTATGTTCATCAATAGGGGAATGTCAAGAGGCTGACGACGGTGAATTATCTACTTGCGCTTGTCCGTTCGGTACAGCGGGTATCAAGTGCGAGCACTCTTGTCCCGTTGGGACTGAAGAAGATTATCTCGCCGTCCGCGACGAACACAACATCGGAAAATTTCCCGACTCTCGGTATCGTGAAGATACTGATGGTGTGATGACAGGACGAGTTTGTTCCGGACATGGTCAGTGCGACGACATTGGCAAATGCGTTTGTGAAGATTTTTGGTACGGTGAGCGATGCCAGCATATGTGTCCGTGGGATAATCAGAAACGGCATTGCAGCGGGAACGGAACTTGTGCGTACGATCCGGACATACAGGAAACCCCTTATTGCAACTGCAACCGATACAAAACATCGGACAAAGATCCCATCGTTGCGCAGGAAGCTGCCAAGGAATGCGCCGACCGACAACTCGCTGTGAGAGACGGAGGTTGGTGCAGCTATTATGATCTTGAGCAGGGCTTCGAAGCTTGCTACCAGTTCGGTCAATGCGGTGTTTGTGAAGACAGTGGTTTGCGTCACTCGATTCTATTCTCGCTCCTGATTTCTGTGTTGTTGCGCATAGTTTTAGACTGATGTAGTCCACTAAAAATTCTACTTCTACAAGCACTGCGCTCGCTCTCACCCGAAAAACAACCAGAAAATCAGCATCAGAAAGCTCATTCCGAGAACACTCCCGTATTCCGCGAAGACTCGCAATGAAAATCGCTTATCACCTTCAAGTCCCAGACTGCTGTTCAGTTCCTCAGAGACGGCAATCAAAAGGCGAGCCAGAGGTGGAAATTCCATATCGTGAATCGGCCGTGTGTTCCAGTCACCCCGGTAAAGCTGTTTCGAGGTGGTTTTTGATTTTCCTATTCTGGCCCAACCGATCCCGTTTTTCCCGCTTCCGTTTCCTCCCGTTCCACCGTCAGACTTGTTCAGCTCCGTGCTGAAGGTTGCCCTCGCATTGACGGACTCGCCGAGGCGCTCAAGGCTGAACACCGTGAATGCAGCCTTGCGTAGCTTCGGGACCCTCTGACGAAGGGGGTGAGAGGGACCGACGTGGGCCATATCGCGGTCGAGGCGTTCGAGGAGGGCGAGCGCGACCTGAGGAAGTCCCTCCTGATCGAGTGTGAACATGCAGAGCTTCGGTGAAACCGCCGGAGGCTTTGTGGCACCGTGCAAAGCAAACGGGTCAGCTCCCCTCCGCGCGCCAGGAGCCCCCATGGGAGTTGCAGTTGTTGCCATTGGGTCCTGATTAGTGATCTCCGGTGGATCCCAGTCCATAATCTGCTCGTGGATGTGAGGCAGGAAGTCGTCGTAGGGCGTGGGCGGCGGTGGCTCCTTTGCGGCTGCACCCAGAGCAAAAGGGTCGATGGGCACGTACTCGTTGAATACAGCCTCAACCTGCTCCAAGATCCGAACCCCCTCGGGACAAGATGCAAATGATCTGAGTACACTGTACAACGCAGTCGCCGTGCCCTCCGCGTCGACAGGTACCCGGTTGCAGCAGAGCTCCAAGAAGTGCTTCATCAACTCGCAGTAAAACAGGACGTTGTGCAAGATGTGCATCTCGTCAAGCGGCTGCTTCGTCCGCCTGGGAGATGCCGAGGAAGAGAGCGGCGACCTGTCACCCACGAATGTCGGCGAGCTGGACTTGATGTCCGCTGCGACCGCCTGAACCGCCTCGATGCCCCGAGATAACTTCTCGATGCCGCGGTAAGTGGGAGACCCGCGAGATCCCGAACGTCGTCGATACGGCGCCGGAAAGCTCAGAGTCCACGGCATCAGATAGCTCACCCAAAGATTCATGACCGGACCCAAGTTGGTGGTGCTTTCGTTGGGCCAGTACATGAAAGCATCCCGGAGGAACGTGTAAAGCGGTTTCTGAAGCATATTCTTGGCGCGTTCGACCTCCTCCTCCGTGCCGAGGTCCTGGACGCCGGGCGACCCTCCGGACCGCGGCGTGTTCACCCGCTTCGACGCGTTCGCCGCCGTGCCGCCCATGGGGCTGGCGGGCGTGCGAGGAGACCGAGGTGACATAGGCACCACACCTTCCCTTGGTGTGGTCCGGGCCGGTGTGCTCTTTTTACCGCCCATTTCCGGTTCTGCATAGAGGTACGTCACCAGCAAGTTGACTGCGTTTACCAAGTCATCGCTCGGAGGATTGTACGAGTACTGCCGTTGCATGCTCGACAGCTGCTCGCGGTAGGGCGAGTTGTACATACGCGATTGACCTTCAATACCGGGAGCGTACGGTGACATTCCACCGGCGGGTACCACGG
>JACLAB010002993.1_pt1 | contig 10362 bp, 4 predicted proteins | sample 8027921 | NCBI WGS metagenome assembly JACLAB01 (sample SAMN15725117, study PRJNA655200) | protist metagenome | isolation source: fluorescence activated cell sorting (FACS) single amplified genomes of... | place: USA: West Boothbay Harbor, Gulf of Maine | collected 2000-07-19
CACTATCGACAATAATGATGACAGCAAAAATGGTGACGACGGAATTCTCTACTGTATAAATGGCGGCACAGTCAGTGGAACGACGGGGTCGTGCCTTTGCACAGGATGTGACGGGTTCGGAGGCGCGAGCTGTGAGACAGCCGGCGCGTGCCGCGCCTCGGATAACCCGGACAAGGATGGGAGCGACGGTATCTTCTGGTGCATCAACGGTGGGATTGTTGGCGGGACAGCCAACTCGTGCACGTGCACATGCAAGGACGGGTGGGAAGGGTTAAGCTGCGAGACGCCCAGCGCGTGCACTGACTCCGAGGACTCCGCAAAGGACGGGAGCGATGGCGTGCTCTACTGCTCAGAACACCACGGCAGCATCGGCGGAACCACCGGCGAGTGCACGTGCACATGTGCCCAAGGATACGGGGGAAGCGGGTGTCTGACAGCCGGCGCATGCACCGCCTCTTTGGACTCGAGTAAGGATGGAACTGACGGCAGTATCCATTGCGGAGAACACGGCACCGTCGGTGGCGTCACCAACTCGTGCACGTGTACATGCGACGCTGGGTGGGATGGAAGCGGCTGCGAGACCGCAAAGGCTTGCACAGCCTCTGCCGAATCGGCAAAGGATGGAAGCGACGGCGAGCTCCACTGCTCAGCACAATACGGAACCATCGGCGGAACAACCGGTGATTGCACGTGTACATGCCAAAGCGGCTACGGGGGGAGCGGCTGTGAGACTGCCGGCGCGTGCAGCGCCTCTACAGACTTGAGTAAGGATGGAACTGACGGTTCAATCTACTGCATCAACACCGGCGGTACCGCCGGCGGAACGGCTGGCGCGTGCACGTGCACGTGCAAACCCGGACACGAGGGAAACGGCTGCAACACCGCGAGCGCTTGCACCGCCTCATCGGACTCGTCAAAGGATGGGACTGACGGCACGCTTCACTGCTCAACACAGTACGGCACCATCGGCGGGACAACCGGGGATTGCACGTGCACATGCAAAGACGGATACGGGGGGAGCGGCTGCGAGACTACCAGCGCGTGCTCCGCCTCCTCGAACTCGACCAAGGATGGGAGCGACGGTACTTTCTACTGCATCAACGGCGGTACTATTATTGGAACAGCCGGGTCGTGCGAGTGCACGTGCAAATCCGGGTATATAGGTTCGAGCTGTGAGACTGCTTCATCTCCCAGTCAGAAAGCGAAGGAGACGAAGGAGAAAGCCGAGAAGTCACGTGACACCATGCTTGACGGCGTGACGGACGCGAAGCTGAAGAAAAAGGCCAAACTGCTCGCCGATGCCGCAATCAGCGGGAAGAAGGTGCGGAAGATGTCCGCCAAGCTGACAGCCTCGGACGCGGACACCGCGTGCTCGGACTACTACACCAAGGCAGGACTCTCGAGCTCACTCGGCGCGTGCATCGCGACGGCGGCATCAAGGCGTCGGTCACTCGCCTCGACTGCGTACGACATCTCTGTGTTTTTCAGCGAGGCTGAGGTCGACGACTCCACGCTCACCGCAGCCGAGAACTCGCTCAAGGCGGAGGGCGTGACGGGAGTCGAGACGGGCGACCCAATCGATCCCATCGCCGAATTAGAGACGATAGCCGGTGTGGACTCGAGCACCCTGGAGACGTTCAAGACGGAGGCGGCTGCCGCGGCGGCGACGATGCCACCTTCGCCGCCGCCGCCGCCGATGTCGCCCCCGCCGCCCGGACCTCCTGTGCCTAACCTCATCCAGGACGATGACGACGGGGCGGTCTCGGTCAAGGGAGCCTCGCGTCTGGCGCTCATATGCGCGCTGGCGACGATCGCCCTCGTGCTATGAGAATATCAACAACGGACTAGCTAGCTAGGCAGCAACACTCGTTCAGCCCCAGCACGGTCGTCAGCGCTCAAAGTGCAAGGAGTGTGGTGGGGGATCAATCTGCGAGACCTTAGTCCATCAAACCCCTTGTTTTAAGTCTACAAGATGGTGATAGATACTCAGGGCCCCACGGGACCCGTTCATGAGCTTTGTCGGCTTGCGCGTAGTGTTTGCCGCTCGCCGCGCCGCGCTGAAGTGCGGAATTTTAAAAGTAAAACAGGCGTATTTCACGGATTCTGACTGCTATATATTCAGACGACGGTTTGACCTTGATTGTATTATTTTAGAGGTAATATAATTATTTAATAATGATATTAACAAGTTTCCCCACTCCATCATTATTCCTGAAAATTAGCCGAAATTATACCATCGTATGTATAATAATCACTGTGAGAAATAAATCGGGGAAACTATGGGGAAACTATGGGGAATCTATCGATGGGAATCGCCGATACAGTCGTTATTCCCCGGTTAAAATATGGTACCTTCGTACCTTCGAAGGTACATACGATATGTTCCATGTATATGGGTATTCAGTTAGAATCAATTCAACCAGCTCCGAAAATCGCACGTCTCCGAAATTTGTATGAAGCCAGTGTGACCGCAGCTCTATTTATGATTATTACCTTCGAAGTTACTAAAATCGACAATCACAAAAATGATGGAAAAATGGCACATTTTCCTCCTCCAAACCCACTTTTGAGGCGCACCGAGGCCGCTCGGCCGAGATGTCGTCAGAATGAAAAGTCAATGAAACGGCGCGAGAAGCCACGAGCGGCCATCTCATGCGACATGATGCCGATCATGCGCGACGGCGTGCACGAATTCTGAAAAGGGACGCCACACGCGCCCCTCCGGGTCGCCCGCGAACGCCCCGGAATTCGGGGATTTCTCGCCGGGCGGGGACACGCGGTGAGTGCACATTGCCATCGACCAGGCGCATGAATCTAACAGCTGTTACCACTGCGCGTCACTCACAGGGTGTGCGGGTTGTGCTATGCCCATCGCGCGGGCTACATCATCCTTAACGGGTCGCAGGATGCCAGAAGCGTCTGCGCCGTTCACGCGAGAATTCCCCAATTCTAGGGTGGACTTGGCTTCCTTCAGGAGATATTTTGATCTGGCATAGTCCCCCTAATGCACACAAGTGGTTGGCGTCACGAAAAACGCCGTCAGAGGCTGCATGCCAGGTAAGTTTTAACCTTCATTCTTGGGTTATTCCGCCCACTAAAGGTTCTCTCCAGCAGGACGTTTTTCTTGTGAAAAACTTCATTGTTAACGCCATGGGAGAACAAGTTCGCACGCCTGCCGAGATATGCAGCGGGATGCATTACCGGCTAGCGTCGCCGCTGCCTTGGGCAGTGAGGTGAGTCCCACTTGGCCGCCTCGTGGACCGTCGGGCAATTTACGAGCGCTGAGCAAGCTGCATTCCCTCCCACCTTCCACTCACAGGATGTGCTTCCTCCTGACTCGACAGCCCAACCGCGCGTCATGTGGATGCGTGCTTGCGCTGTAGAGTTTCGGATGAGCGCGCCGTGGGTCCGCGTACGCCCTGGAGTGCATCGCGCACAGCAACGTGCGCTGCATTTCGAGCGAAGCGGCGTTGAACCGCAGCGGGCACGCTGGAAATATTATTATTATTTGCGTTATTATTAAACGCAAATAATAATAATATCGTGCCCACGTAGCATACATATATGCTGCTAGATTAGCTAGCTAGCAATAATATGCTGCTATTATTATATATTAATAATAATTTTTCTCTGTGCGAAATATGTGTTCGAAAAATAATTGATTCATATATGTACGTAAATAATTAATTAATAACGCCGGGCCAGCGCTTCATTTAATTTAAAAGTACCACAAAAGTACCACAAAATTATGTGGTACTTTTGTGGTACTTTCGGAAAAGTACCACAAAAATGCCATCAAAATTTTAATTCGTGAGTGGTACTTTTGTGGTACTTTGCCGAAAGTACCACTCAATTTTGTGGTACAAAAGTACCACAAAAGTACCATTCGAAATATTATAGTGTACTGCACAACCTTCATTTATTATTATCACATACACCTTACTGCCAAAGGAAGTAAGAGGTGGCCAGCATGGCCACCGAACTACCTTACCCCCTTGCGTTCAAACTCACTTTGAAGGGGGATCCAAACACAAATTTCAACATCGACATAAACAAACGAGTCGCAGAAGCTACCAACGTGAAGGAACAAGTTACGGAGAAAGTGTGCGCAACGTTCAGAATTAACTCGAGTTCCGTGCAAAGCGTGTTGTTTCACGAGAATCGTCTCAACGGTCTGTTCACCCTACAAGCTGACGACATTGTAGATGCACACACGCGTGCTACAAGGCAAGCCAACTGGAACGATGGAGACCCGCCGTTCATCCTCCCGCTCGAGGTGGAGTTCACATACCCCGACGCACTGCCTTCCAATTTACCAGTCTCGACGGTCGTCTCCTTACCAACTGTAGAGCAACAACAGTATGTACCTTTGAAGCTGAAGCATAAATGGCTGGATACGGCAATTCGGGACCTGATGGTCAGGCATCTGTCGGCTGACGAGGAATATGGCGTGTACTTTCCTTGCAAGGTCTCAGGAAGGTCCGATCGGCTTAGTTATCAAGGGAAGCTAATTCAGTCAGAACATGCAATGGAGCAGTGCGTGAAAGCTGTCATGGACCTTCCGGCATATAAAGAGAAACCCATCAATCCCAATGAAGTCAAGGGCTTGATTATCCAAAAGGTAAATGATCAGCGCAAGTATCATGGCCCCGTGGTTAAAAAGCGTAAGGATGGAGAACCTTGCGTTATGACTGAGGTATGTGACTTTAAAGTGATTGATGAAATGAAGAGGCGGAAGGTCGAAAAGGGGAAGATGGAGGCCGCCGCGTTTCAAAAAACCGTTGCCGCAAGAATGGTCGCGCAAATAGGACTTGCCAATAATACTAGCGATGCCGGACTTTCCACTGGGACTGGGTTCTGCGGCCCTCCTGCACTCGCTTGGCCCCACAAAGCTGTTGAACCACGTGAACCACCGCGTGAACCGTCCCCGTGGGGCGATGTTGGTTATTTCAGGATTTCATGCATGATCTACGGCGCCTGCTGCCAGGCGCGGCGAGAAGTGTAGACTACAAATAATAAAACAAGACATGACCTTTATTTTACAGTACTACATCCCATACATGCAAAGACATACCTTCGTACGAAACATACTCGTGTCGCTGTCGCTTGCTTGGAACAATTAGCGACTGCGATTACAACATAAAGTTTGAAGCGACCACCAAAAGCAGGAGGTGTAAACCCTGGTGAGTTGCTGCGTACGAGGTGACATCTTTGACGAGGTCGGCAGCTGGGGGAGCAGGTGGGGGTGGTGTTGCGATCGCCTCAGCCGCAGCTGCCGCAGCTTCAGTCTCAAAGGCCGCGAGGGTTGTCGCGTCCATGCCATCGACTGTCTTCAGTTCCGAAATGGGGTCCAGGTCAACGTCGAGGCCCACGCCCGATACACCCTCCGCCTCGAGTGAACTAGCAGCCGCCGTCAGAGTCGCGTCGTCTACCTCGTCAGAACTGAAAATGACGGAAACATCATACGTGGTGGCCATCAATGAGCGAGCGCGCCGCCTTGAAGTCACCGTCGCTACACAAGCGCCGAGGGTTTTGTCAAGATTCGCCTTGGTGTAGTAGTCCGAACACGCAGTATCTTGGTCCGGGGCAGTGAGCTTGCCGGAGATTTTCTTCACCTTGTTCCCGCCAATAGCCGCATTCGCTAGAAGCTCGGCCCTTTTCTTCATCTTTTTGTCCGTGATTTTGTTGAGCATGGCGTCGCGGGTTTTCTCGGCTTTTACTTTTTTCTCGCCCGCTGGAGCGTTGCCTGCTGTTGACACGGTCTGGCAGCTCTTGCCTTCGTACCCCACATCGCAGGACGTGCACATGCAGGCGCCGGTAATGCCACCGATGGTGCCGCCGTTGATGCAGTAGAAGCTACCATCCGACCCATCCTTCGTCGAGACTGCCGAGGCCGTGCACGCACTCGCAGTATGGCAGTTCGTGCCCTCGTATCCCGTATCGCAGGACGTGCACGTGCAGGCGCCGGTGGTGCCGCCGACGGTGCCACCGTTGATGCAGTAGAAGCTGCCGTCGGAACCATCCTTGCTCGCGGACGTCGAAGCCGTGCATGCGCCTATGCTTTGGCAGCTCGCGCCACCGTATCCCGCGTTACACCCTGTGCACGTGCACGATCCAGTGGTGCCACCGATAGTGCCACCGTTGATACAGTAAAATGATCCATCGGACCCATCTTTGCTCGATACTATCGAGGCAGTGCACGGGTCCGGATTACACGCAGCAGTGTCCGTTAGCGCGCCAGCTATGCACGACCTCGCCCCGGAGAGGGAGTAGCCACTGTTGCACGTAGGTGAACAGCTCGACCCGCTCGCTAGCAAACTCGTACACGGAGAAGCGACGCCGAAATCGATTGATGCTGCAGCGTTGTCGCATGCGCTCGCTGTTTGGCAACTCGCGCCTTCGTACCCTGCGTTGCAAGACGTGCACGTGCACGACCCGGCACTCCCGCCAACAGTACCGCCGTTGATACAGTAAAAGTTCCCGTCTGAGCCATCTTTGCCTGGATCTGTAGAAGTAGAGCATGCGCCGGCAATCTCGCAGCTTGCACCTCCGTATCCTCCATCACATGAGGTGCATGTGCATGACCCTGTGGTTCCGCCAACAGTGCCTCCATTTATGCAGTAAAAAATCCCGTCGGTCCCATCCTTGGTGGAGAGTGAGGAGGTGGTGCACGAGTTTGCAGAGCACGTCGCGGCTGTCAACGTGCCCAAGGAGCACGAGCTCGTCCCTGATACCGTGTACCCCGAGTTGCACGTCGGCTGGCAAGTTGACCCGCTCGCCAGGGAGTTGGTGCAGTCGCCCGCGCCGCCGTTCGTGGGAGCCGCAGACGCGTCGCATGGATTCGCAGCGCACGTCGCAGCAGTCAATGTCCCGGCACTGCAGGAGGATGTCCCGGATACCGTGTACCCCGAGTTGCACGTGGGCTGGCACGTCGAGCCGTGAGCGAGGGTCGAGGTGCAATCGTTCAGGGCACCGTTGTTGATGGCGCCGGACGCATCGCACGATGGATATGAACACGCATACAGATTATCCTGGAAATTTGCATCATCCCCTGCTGCTTTCAGTGAGCCTGTTGGGCATATTGTGCAAACATGGTTCTTCACGTATTCGTTTTCCTCACACAATACCGGAGGACCAAGTTCTTGGACCGGGGAATACTGCTTCCATTGACCACCTGCACCAGATCCCCAGCACTTGATGGATTCATCATCAAGAATCACGCAAGTTGAATCCCTTGACACGTACATACTTTTCGCCGACCGTTCAGCGCCTAAATTAACCGTCGGAAGATTGTCACCCATCTCGCCATCATTATACCCGCGGGTATAATGATCATCTTCACCAAGCCCTAACGTCCCCATATAGCCACCATTGATACCATCGGTTGCCCAGCACTTCACTGACTGATCATCGAGTATTGCACAGTTGTGAAATCGGCTGAAGCCACCAGGAAGACTCTTCACTGTGCGTCCAGTGCCGAGGTTCAACATCACAGGAGCCTCCTGGCCTGCGTTATTGGCACCCCACTGTTGCAGGGACCCATCATCGTAAAGAACGTTAGTGAAACCGTCTCCCAAGAATATAGTTTTTACCCCAGACCCAAAATCGACTTCTGTCGGAACGTTCTTACTGCTTGTGTCCCAAACCCCCTTTAAGGATCCCCAACATTTGACTGACTGATTGTCTAAAATCACGCACACAGACGTTCTACCTGTGAATATTTCTTGAGCCGTGCGTCCAACGCCAAGGTCGACGACAGAAAGTGCATCTCCCATATCTCCCGGAGCATACCCTATGATCCTACAGTTCGTATATCCCCACTCGGTGAAAGCGACTCCAAGAGCATTTGTGTACATGGGGCATTCTGCATTGCTATTCGGCAAGCCGAGCCCTAGAGCCCCGTTTGTATTGGACCCCCAACATTTGACCGAGTCATCATCAAGAATTGCACAGGAAAACTCCTGACCAAGGGAAATGGTTTTAGCAGTGCGCCCAGTACCGAGGTCCACAGCAGGTAGGTTGTCACCTATCTCACTCTTATCGTCGCCAATATCAGATTTGGGATAAACTGGATTTATTCCGTACCCAAGCTGGCCATTTCGATTGCTACCCCAGCATTTTAAAGACGAGTCATCGAGGATCGCGCATCTGTGGTACCCTCCTGACGCGAGCACCCGTGCGATTCTCCCTGTTCCGAGACTCGCTTTCGTACCGAAATAGTTACTGCAGCACGTTTCCGTGTACCAGTCTCTACCTACCAAATTTTGACCAGATTCATTTTGACGCCAGCAGTTGATGGAACCGTCATCAAGCTTGACACACAAAGAGAAGGAGAGGTGACCCAAAGACACTGCCCGCTGTCCCTCGCACGCTTTGAATAAGATGGAAGAAAATATTGTCAAGGAGAAGAGGATAGATAACATCTGAGGAGATGTATCGCGCGTGTGGAGATGTATCGCGCGTGTTTTGGTTGTGATCTCCAGAAGTGATAGATGCTTTAATAAGTTGCTTATTTCCTGATTGCTTCGAACGAGTAATAATAATAATAAATAATAATAATAATAATAATAATAATAATAATAATAATATGATAGTAATAATAAATAAAGGTATGTAATATTATCAATAATAATATTAATCATAAATATGATCTTAATTATTATTATTATTATACATATTATTAATAATAATGATCATTATTATTAAAAATAAGGGTTTCGTTCGTTCGTTCGTCCGTTCATTCGTATTCGTTCACATTTAAAATAAAATGATACGGACGGATGTATGGGATCGATACATGTTCCACATATGTATTCAGTTTAAATCAATCCATCCAGCTCCGAAAATCGCACATCTCCGAAGTTTGTATGAAGCCACACGCAGCTCTATTGATGTAATAAGTAAGAGGTTATTTTATGAGATTGACTAAAATTGACAATCACAAAAATGACGGGAAATAAAATAGCCCATTTTCCTCCTCCAAACCCACTTCTGTGGCGCACGAAGGCCGTTCAGCCGAGATGTCGTCATAATGAAAAGTCAATGAAACGGCGTGAGAAGCCATGAGCGGCCATCTCATGCGACATGATGACGATCATGCTCGACGGCGCGCTCGATTTCTGAGCAGGGACGCCGCACACGCCCCTCCGGGTCGCCCGCGAACGCCCCGGATTTCGGGGATTCCCCGGCAGGCGTACACATCGGGTGAGTGCACATTGCCATCGACCAGGCACATTAATCTAACAGCTGTTGCCACTGCGCGTCACTCATAGGGTGTGCGGGTTGTGCTATGCCCATCGCGCGGGCTACATCATCCTTAACGGGTCGCAGGGTGGCAGAAGCGTCTGCGCCGTTCACGCGAGAATTCCCCAATTCTAGGGAGGACTTGGTGGCTTCCTTCGGGAGACATTTTGATCCGGCATAGTTCCCCTAATGCACTCAAGTGGTTGGTGTCACGAAAGCTGCCGTCAGAGGCTGCATGCCAGGTAAGTTTTAACCTTCATTGTTCGGTTTTTTCTGCCCACTAAAGGTCTCTCCAGCAGGACGTTTTTCGTGTGAAAAACTTCATTGTTAACGCCATTGGAGAACAAGTTCGAACGCCTGTCGAGATATGCAGCGGAATACATTACCGGCTAGCGTCGCCGCTGCCTTGGGCAGTGAGGTGAGTCCCACTTGGTTGCCTCGTGGACCGTCGGGCAATTTACGAGCGCTGAACAAGCTGCATTCCCTCCCTCCTTCCACTCACAGGATGTGCTTCCTCCTGACTCGACAGCCCAACCACGCGTCATGTTGATGCGTGCTCGCCGCGCTGGAGAGTTTCGGAGGAGCGCCGCGGGTTCGCGCACGCCCTGGAATGCATCGCGCACAGCAACGTGCGCTGCATTTCGAGCGAAGCGGCGCCGAACCGCAGCGGGCACGCTGGAAATATTCTATTATTTGCTTTATTATTAAAAGCAAATAATAATAATATCGTGCCCGCGTAGCATGCATGCGTCGTGTTGATATTATTGTATTAATTTTAATTTAATAACAAATTATCATTTTCTCCGCCCGAAATATATGTATGTAATAAAATAAATGAATAATAATAATTCGTCGTCCGAGCGAGCGAGCCAGCCCTTTTTATTAAAATTCACACAAAATTCCCACAAAATTCCCACAAATTTTGTCGGAATTTTCGCAAATTCACACAAATCTTGTGGGAATTCCTAAGAGTTACAAATTCCCACAAAATTCACACATAATCGTTTTCATTTTGATGGGAATTTTGTGTGAATTTGCCGAAATTCACACAAAATAATGTGGGGAAAAATTCCCACAAAATTCCCACTCGCAATTTCATAGTGATTTGTAACCGTACGC
>JACLAB010000335.1_pt1 | contig 10361 bp, 8 predicted proteins | sample 8027921 | NCBI WGS metagenome assembly JACLAB01 (sample SAMN15725117, study PRJNA655200) | protist metagenome | isolation source: fluorescence activated cell sorting (FACS) single amplified genomes of... | place: USA: West Boothbay Harbor, Gulf of Maine | collected 2000-07-19
AAAACGCGTCTTCGAGGTAACCAGAGCGCACATTTTCGTCGAACCGTACGGATCCTATCATTTCTAATCGAACGCCAAATCCAGCCATATCCACGTTGAACACGCGAGGTTTGTATTTCAAATCTCCGCACCAAAACGAACGAAAGCCTACGACTTTCAAAGAAGATGGATTTGAGTGCTGATCTATTCCTATTGGAGCTTCGAATTTGCTGCGCGTACTCGGAAACCCAACCGGCCATATTCCTATGTTTCGAATCATTGACGCTCTCTCGAAATGTTCACGCGTATAACTGTTGTCGTCGTCTGCGAAAATAACAACTGGATTGTGTTTGTATTTCCACACATTCTGTTCCAACAAAAAAGCTAAAGCTTTATTTCTTTGATCGACACCCCTATGGCCTAGCGTTCGTTTGACCTTCACGCGCAAAGCTTTCACGATCACGTGCTGACAATATGCGCGTCGCTCTTCTCCTCTTTCGTATCCCTCAACGAGAGCACTGTTCCTCCAATCCTCCTCGCTTTCAACGAGAATCCACACGATTCGACCGCGCGACGAAGACGTCGAACACAGCGTGTTCTCGATCGCGAGCAACGCGTGCGTCTGGAAATTTCTGTCCTTTACTCGATGGTACGTAGGAGTTATCACCGCGAGAGAAACCTCATCTCTTCGAGCCTTCCAAGAAGAAGAAGAAGAAGAAGAAGAAGAAGAAGAAGAGACGACTTTTACCTCGTCTCGCTTCGTTTTCAAAATCAGCACGAGCGCGATCCAATAACAGAGCAAACTCGTCGCGATCAATCGCCAGGACGCCGCGGAAGAACCGACGCTGTTGTTCGTCATGCTTCGTGCGATTTGAGGTTCTCTCTCTCTCTCTCTCTTTTTTCTAATACGTACGCGTATTTTTGAAAAAAAGACTAGACTTCACTCTTCACGTTCGATCTTCATCCTTATGAACGAGAACGACAACGAGGACACCGACGACGACGGCACTCGACGGCTCGCGCATCGGCAGCAAAAAGTGTCGTACCCGTCCCTCGCGAAGGTGGGACGGAAACCACGTCAGAGCGAACGGAACGACGCGATCGAACTTGGATTCAACTTTAAAAATGCGATGTCTTTGAAGAACAACGCGGCGGAAGAGGAAGAAGAGGACGGGAAGAAAAAGACGAGCAGACCGTTCAATCGAGTGAACGACGAGGAATGGCTCAACGACGAGAATAAGAAAGGAGACAATAAGTTTAGAAACGCCGGTTTCGGGAAAAGGAATATCGGTTTGAAAGCAGAGCAGAAGTTTGTTGCTAAACAAGGCAAGAAGTTTGCGCACGAGAAGAATAAAGAGAAGAAGCGGAGAGTGTATCGCGGTGGAAAGATTGACGAGAATGCGGTGAACTCGAAAGTATTGTTTGACAGCGACGACGAGTAGTGAAGATGAAGAAAGCGCTTTGGTTATTTAAATACATATACACGCTGCTAAAATATATACTTCGCGCAAAGAGCGTGCGCGAGAGAGAAACACATGTTGTAAACAATGTTTACTTTTTTTACCTACCTAGTCTTCAAGAACGTTCGGTCTTCAACAGAGTTCTCACCTCCGACTCCAGAGGTGTTGAATTTATGTTTGAACTGCGACCAACCTTTTTGTCTCACTTCTACTGGCAACGATAACCAAGCCTTAGCAATGGTCGACGCTAACCGTTCGTCGTGCCACGAAAACGATAAGCCAGCTGGATTCTTCCCACCAAAGAGATCGCCGTTTTCGTCGAAGCGTTTCAAGAAGCTCTCCGCCGCGGAAAAAGGATTGTGCTTTGCTCTTTGCGAACCGAAATTTCCTCCTCTTCTCCTTCCCATGATTCCAGGGTCTTCGCGCGGGCAAAATTTCATACAGTGCTCCAACGCCGCGAGTTGATTTCTTTTCACGATCCAAATGCAATCGACCGGGCACATGTCAATGGCAATCTCTGTCGTCTCGCGATCGTCTGCCCATTGATCAATCACTCTCGCTCGACCGTAATCTTTGTCTACGGTCATGCTGAACGTCTTTGCGGCATATTGTGCACAATTACCGCATCCAATGCACTCGCTTTCATCGACAAATATCGCCCTCGTCTCACCTTCCTCGCCGCTCCATTTCGACACCGGCGTGCCGTCAAACTTTGTCTCTTCGCTCAAGAAGAAATGTTTCCGAAAGTCAATCACGGCGAGCAAGTATGGCTCCCGTGTTTGTGGGTCGGATAAAGTCTTATACGCCGCATTTAATATGACCGCGAACGCGTTCCTATCTTCTTCGGAAACAACATCCGCGCCGTATTTCGACAATAAAACGTCCGGGTGAGAAATTTTCATCGTTCTCTTAAAAGCTCGAGACACCGTGGTCTGTATCAACTCCTCGTCACCTCCGGCCCAAACGTCCGCGTCGTCCAAATCTAAATCGAGAAGCTCAAAAAAATCAGACGGTGCCTTCGTCAACATCGTCGCGTCTATCAAATCGACGTCTTTGGACAGTTCGCGATAATACGGGGATCGCGCGACCTCGTCGTCAGCGGCCGATTGGATTAAAGAGGACGATGAGGAGTTGGTTGCTGACTCACCGTTCGCCGCTGCTGAAGACGACGACGCCACGCGCGCGAGCTCTTTCTTTTGGCGACGCCGCATCGATGCGTCATCTCTGCGTTGATGTCGATATCGTTCGCCTGATGAAGGTGCTCCCGTTGGTGCTCTGTGCACGAGCGCTGATGTCGTGAACGCCATGTGCTTCTGTCTGCGCTGAGGTTTTTTAACGACTTTTTAAAAAAAGCGCGGGAATAAAGGAAAAATCTTCTTTTATTCAAAAATGTACAGAAACACATGTTACAAGCAAACACACACAACGCGAACAACGAGCGATGCAAAATATACACAACTACAGATGAATCGTTTCGCATCACGCGAACGAATCCGCGCCTAACTTTTTGAGCGCAATTTCCACCTCCTCTTTGGTGCTTTGACCGGCGTCGTTGGCCTCGCCAGGCGATAAAATCGTAGCTTTCGCTTTTTTGATGAGTTTAGCCAAATCTTCTTGAGTCGGATCGTACGCTAACGTGGATAACGCCCAGATGCACTTTGCGAACGCGTTTGGACGCAAAGAATCGGTTTGCCGAATCGCATCTCTCGCTAAGACGTCTAAGACGTCTTCGTCCAAGTCAAGTTTTAAGAGCGCGCAGCCCCACAAGCCAAGCGCGAGAGTACCCGGGTTAAGTCTGGAAGCTTCGGCTGAGTTCGCTAGCGTTTGCGCGAGATGCGCCAGGTGTGCTTCAAACTTACTTCCGGCTTCAGAAGACGCCGATGGTCGATGATTGATGCGACCATACGCACAAAGGAGCTTTGCGCACTCGTCTGGTTCTAAATCTTCGTCTTCGTCTTCATCCAAAAACGTTCGGACGAGTTTGTTGACGACTTTCTCGCCTGGCGAGATTCGTAACACGCCCCATGCGTGTAAGATGAGCAACTTATCCGGGCGTTCCAAATCGTCCGCACACATTTCGACTTTTCGAACGAGTTTATTTATGATTGAACCATCCGCGGGAATGCGACCTCGGCGAGACAACGCCCAAAAAATTTTCGCCACGAGTTCGGGATCAGAATCGTTAAACACACTTTCTCTGTTATCTGCGATGGCTTCAGCTACAGCATCAATGGCATCATCGTCGTATCGTAACGTTAATCTCGCTTCGCCGATTGACCACGCGATGGCATCGAGCTGCGACGCGGAGAGTCTTTTCGCCATTCGCGGTATCTCTTGATTCAATGCATTCATAAACGGAGTGGGAACTTGACACTTACAGTTCGCGAGTGCCCACACAGTCATGGAGACGTTCAACGCGCTTTGTTTTCCACCGAAATTCTCCGCCACCAATCGTTGCAGCATCAGCGAAATCAACTCGGGATCGATCGATTGCGCGTTGAACTTTTGCGACTTCAGAGACTTACTCAACCCCCACAAAAAGTTTGATATGTCCCTCGCGGTGAACACAAACCTCGGGTCCGCGTTTCGATCACCAATCGGGTACGCTTTCAAATTGTGCACAGCGCAACTTTGTATCTTTTCATAAAACGACCATCGATCCGTCGCGTTGTCTCCGTGAGCCACGCCGACTAGTAAATTCGCCATTTCTTGCGGCTTCCAGGCGTCCGCGTTTTCCACCCACGACGTTTCGCACTGATCGTAGATTTTACTCAAAACTCCATCCTCGTCGCTAATTTTATACTTGAAACTCCCAAATGCCCAAATCAAGTTACTGAACGCTTGCGGTCTCACGCTCGACCCGCCTTGTCGTTTAACGCAGTTGGCAAAATTCCTGGCAATCGTGTCCAACATCTTCGCACCTTTCTCGTTAATCTCTTTATTCTGTCCATCATCGTCTTCAAACACTCGCAACCTAGCCAACGACCACGCGACGTTTGCAAGACCAAACTGATCCATATTTCCTAAGTTATTCTCAACCGCTCGCATCAAGTTTTCAAAATCCGAATTCCTTATTATCCGTTCGTACGGATGGCGATCGATGCTCCCCGACGACATCGTCGTCCTAGCTCTCCCCGCTCTCGCCACGCTCGTCGAAACAGCACCAGAGGAAGAAGAAGCGTCGAACTCTCTCGTTCCTTTACTCGCGATTCGATGCAGCGCCGTCGACGCGTTTATGGAATCAAACTGATCGACTTCGTTTCTCACCACTTCGAACACTTCCTCCAAGGAATAACACTGGGTCAATTTCGCCTGAATCTCAAACCCGGCTTTAGATCCACCGGCGTTCCCGTTGCCTCCTTTTTGCCATTTCCCTTGCTTCTTCAGCGCGTTCTTCGAAACTTTTCCTCCGGAAGAAGAAGAAGAAGAAGAAGACGAGGAAGCTGCCCCGGCGCGTCGTCTGGAACCGGAATCGTTCGGTGGAGGCGAAACAGCGGCGGCGGTGAGTGCAATCTTCCTCTGCGCGGCGGCGTTGTTCGGTGCTTTCGCGGCGGTCAGAAGAAGCGATCGGCGACGGGAAGAGTAAAATAACGACGAGTGTTTCGCCGCCGTCGTCGCTGTCGTCGAAGAGGACGCGCTTCTTAGTTGAGAGAACATTCTTACGTCGAGTTTTGTGTTCAAAGCGCGCGTTATTGAAAGTGTAGGAATTGCGTGCCCCCAAAATTTTTGTTTTCAGGTTTTTTTGTCTCTCTTTTCTCGATAATCGATATTCGATTAAAAAAAGATACGCGCGCGGCGCCACTTTCTCTCTCTGCTCCTTTTCTTCCTCGCGATGGTACGTATCTACTGCTCGTACCTTTTCGGCTTGTGCTCTTCTCTCGGAGGGTTATAAACGCACACCGGGCACGAGGCGTATTGGGTGCAAAACAGCGGTAACGTTCCGACGTAGAACATCTTTCCGAGTAAGTTTTGGTCTCCGAACGCCGATCGACCGACGATTAACATGGTCGCGCCAAAACCTTTCGCGGCTTCTACGAGCTGCTCGCGCGGGTCTAGAGCTCGCGGTGAAGTCGCGTCGGATTTCTTTCCGAGGTCGATGACGTCTCTTAAACGAAAGGTCTCTTCACATTGGTTGTCTTTCACGTACACTTCGACGAGTTTTTTACAAGTCTCTATGTTGAGCGAAACGTCAGATTGCGTCACGTGTTTCGCGCGCATGGTTTGTTCTTTCATTGGAACGTGCGCTAAGATGACGTCGTCGTTTTCACGCGCGAGCTTTTTGACGTAGAATTTAACCACGTCAATGGACGATTGCGTGCCGCAGATGCCGAGTAAAACGACGTTTCTTTGTTGCTTGGCTTTGCCTTTCTCGCCTTCGATCTCTTCTTCTTTCGGAGGCGTTTCGACCGCGTATTTCTGATACGCTTCTGCTTCTGTTTTCACGCCCGCGACTTGTCTCTCTTTAAACTCCACCTCGTGGCGGTAAAAAATGCTCGGCACGTCGACGTTGTGCAACACGTTCGTCGCGACGCTCCCGACCACAAAACGTTCCAGCAACCTCTTCCCGTGCGTACCCATGAGTATGTAATCCGGTCTAGGAACGTAAAAGTTCGGTTCTGGATCTTGCTTCGACTCTCCAGGCAAAGAGCTCACTTTCTTCGCCAACGCGCCGTCGCATATTCCTTGAATAGCAGCCGCAGCGTGAGGAAACCCGCTCTCGGGATCTAACTCGAAGACTTCGATAGAGTTTACGTTCGCGCCTGAACTCAAAGCGAACAAGCTCGCTCGCAACTGTCCACCGAGAGGCATGAATTCAGGAACGAACGTTTTCTCCAGACTCGCGCCGGGCACGTCGACGACTTTTTTCTTCAACCTCGTGTCGTCCAGAATAGATATCGCGGCTTTTCGGCACCCGAAACGCTTCGTCACCGCGTCCACTTCGCCTTTCTTCTCGTTCGTTCCCGAGTACGAGAACACGAAAGCGTTTACTTTGGTTGACGTCAAGTGTCTGGAAAAATACTCGAGCATCGAGCAATTCACGTCGTCTTGCGATAAAGGCCCGAGTGGAACGAGCACGTTGACAACGTCGCGTTCTTTTGTCGCGGACATCTTCGGTTGATTGCGTGGCAGCGCGCGCGAAACAGGAAATCTTTTGGCATGTCGCATGTTTTTAGATACGTTTTTTTTGTCAAAGTCGTTGTGCAACCCTAAATTCATTTGTACTGAAACTTCTCCTCTCTTTCCACTCACTTCATACGCGCTTTGCTTGCGGCGAGAGAGAGAGAGACGAAACAGAAATGTCGTCGTTAAAAGAAGCCGGTCGAGAGGCGAAACAACTTTTCCGACAACTTCTTCGCGCTCGTCGGCGACTCTTCTCCGGCGATAAGAAAGCTCTGGACGCGTCGGCGATTGAAATTCGTTCGCACTTTGACGCGAACAGAAATGTCACCGACGAGGAGGAGATTAAAAAACGCATCAGAGACGGACGAGAGGCGCAAATGTTTTTAACGACGAACGTTTTGCAAGGGAAAATGAACGAGAGAGGGAATTTTGAGACGCAGTTGAAGAGCGCAGACCCGGATAAGGAAACGTGGGAAGTGCCGAAAGAAGCGAAGTAAAATTTGTCGTAAGGTTTTCGCGGAGTTTAGAGTTAGAGAGTAGAGAAATAGGTAGACTTTAGTACATGGTTAAAAATAGTATGTAATTACAACGATTGATTATGTTATATATATATATATACAGATTGTTATTGTTATTATTGCTATTAATGTTACGTGTTTGTCGTCGGAGGCAACGGCGCCGTAGCGGGAGGTGAAGGGTCCCGAGGAAGTACTGCGGCGGAAACGCCGGCGAGACCGACCGTTTCCGTTTCTTTGCCTCGCATCATCTCCTTTTCAGCAGCTAAAAGAGCACTGGCAGAACCAACGGCTCTCATTATTTCGTGCGTTTGTTTTTGGGCCTGCGTGAGATCTTGACCGGGCTTTTTTTCTTCCGCTTGAGGGTGCTTCTCAACGATTGTTACGCTACCACTCGCGAATCGGCCTTTTACGCGCACGCGGTTATCGGCTCTCACTTTTCGACTTTCGTAGTGGATTTTCTTGGCAAACTTTCTTGTTTTTCTCTTTTCAAGGTATCGTGCTAACACCGCGGGACGTTCTTCGCCGCCTGGAGCGTGCGAACGGTCGCATACGATGGCATTTTTCTCCTCTCTCTTCGATTCTCGTTTCTTTCTTTGTTTACCGGTCTTCTTCGCAGCCGGCGCGGTAACGCTGTTCTTATTCTTTGCCGCCGCTTCTGCTGCCGCCTTCGCATCGTTAATGGAGTTTGCTAATCGCTGGCGTTCCTCCAGTTGTTGCTGCATTAATCGTTTCTGTTCCTGACTTTGAATATACAGTAAATCTGTCATGGTTTGGTTTTGTTTTAAGTCTTCGGTGTTCTTGTTGTTGGCGGTCAGATTCGGATTCCGAAAAAGAAACTCGTCGGAAACGCGGCCTTCTGGTTTGATAGCTTCGTCGATTTTTGAGGAAATTGGTTGCTTTGTTTGCATATTCGTCGGCTGCTGTCCCGCTACCACAGCGCCAGCGTCTTTTTTCGTTTCGTTCTCCTTCTTGATAGCTGAAATCTCGCCCTCGATGGATATTGATTCGTTAGATCCGATACCTTTGAGTAAGACCGAAGCTGACACGTTGGTCTTCGCTTTGCGCGAAATGGTCGTTCGCTTACCGCGAGCGATCTTCGTCGCCGGAGCAAACAAAGTCCCCAGCGAGTTGTCCTCTTTCCGGGGTCGTCCAAGCTTCTTCTTTGGTTTACCCGCTTTCGTCGTGGTTGTCGTCTTTGTCGTTTTTTTTGTTTCTTTCTTTGCTTTCGGTTTTGGTTTCGTCGCCGATGTCGTTTTCTTCTTACTCAAAGGCGCTGCCGATGCAGCTTGTCTTTTCTTCGCTGAAGTTGTTGTCACTGTTCCCATTGCAGCGCCGAGTTGAAAGATGTCCTCTCTCGATGAGTTCGAAGAGCTGCTTCGATTTGTTCGTCGCCCGGACGATGTACCTCCGTTGGTATTCTCGTTACTCGCGTTGTCTCCACTGTTCGTATTTCCTCCATTCTCTTCGGAACTTCCTTTACTTGGATCCTCTACTAAATCGTGCGCGTATTCGTAAAGAGATAATCTCGGATCGTCTCTCGCGTGTGGATGATGTCCTCGATGATGTTCCAGAGCCTTTCGTTTTTTACCGGTGAGATTTTGCTTCGTGTTATTATTGTTTTGATTCGTTTGCTGTTTCTTCGCCGCTTTGGCAGAAGGAGACGTCTGTTTCGCGTTGTTATTATTATTATTATTATTATTATTATTGTTCGGAGGAGATTTCCTCCCGCTACTCCCGGCGGGAGGATTCGACCTCCCAGACGCCGAACGCAAGCGACTCGCCACGCTCCTCTCAAAGAAACCCATCATCTCGTCATCTTGCTCGTCGTTCTTCATCGCCAAACCTTCGTCGCCGAAGTACGGGCTGTACTCGTCGCCGTCGTTTCTCTTTAACTCCTTCTCCTCGTTGCTATCGTCGTCGTCGATGTTCGGCAAAAACGGTTTCCCGCATTCCCCGCCGTCGAGTTCTTCCATCTCAAACGACGCCGACCGAGAGTTGGTTTTCATCATCAACCCGCCGCCGCCTTTCGTTTTTTGTTGTTGTTCGCAGGAGAAACACAGTAACGCCTGATTGCTGTTATTTTGACCACCACCGGTGGAAGATGGCTGGTCTCGCGCGCTCGCATCCTGTTTTAAAAAATAAAGCAAAGCGCGCAATTATCGCGCGTGCGCGTGCGAAAGAGAGAAAGAAGAGAGAACGCGCGGTCAGACAAATACACCACCTCTCTCTCGCGCGCGAGCGCGCTCTTCATCGGAGACGATGCAAATTCAAAACAGAGAGAGTTCGTTACGCGGGAAAAAAAAAAGAAAATCTAACGCACCGGTGCCGTCGTCGTCCTCGTCGCGCCGCAGTTGGGACACCCCATCGCGCTCCTCTTCCCCCCTTCTTCGTCGGAAACCAACAAAAACACTACGTGCGTGTGTGTGCGTGTGCTCTTCTTCTTCTTCTTTTTACGTTTGTTGTTAATGTTGTTTGCACGCGCAGGTTTTGATGGATAATTTTGACCTAGAACTGGTCTTGAAAAAGTGCCAAAAAGTTAACTTTTTTTTTGTGTGAAAAGATGCTTTCGATGACCAAAAAATACTGACTTATGTCATACGTATACGCAACACTACTCGCTTTCAAAACTAAACATATATATTCCACGACCATCTCTCGCTTCTCGTCTTCTCGTCGCGTCGAAGTTGTAGCTACACACCTACGCTTCTCTATCGCGTGCTAATTTCTACGCGCTTTCTATTTTTCAAAACTACTACGAGCACAACCGCGAAAGTCGGTCGGCGACGGCGAGCAAATCGTCCGTGTTTCTCACGTACTCGCTGCGGACGCTTCTCTCGTTCGGGTGGTCGACGTCGTCTTCATCTTCGTCGTCTTCGTCGTCGTCGTCTCCATCTTCGTCGTTATCGCGGTTTTTGTCGCGCGGACCTCCTCGTTTTCGCGCGGAAGGCGCGTTGCCCTTCCCGCCGCGGCGAGGCGGCGGCGGCGTGTTCGATATCGGGGAGAGGAACTTTGGTTTCTCCTCCGTCGGTTCTTCCTCGGAATCCTCTTCTTCTTCTTCTTCTTCTTCGTCGTCGGTTTCCATCGAGGCTAATCGAATCGCCGTCGCGATTTCGCGCAGTTTTGCAATCAACTCAACTTCCTCTTCTTTTCCCTCTTCTTCTTCATCGTCGTTGTTCTCGTCCGCGCGCGTTTTCCGACGACGACGACGACGACGCGACGACAACCGCTCGTGCGCGTCGAGCAAATCGAAAACTTTTTGCCAACTTTTCGTCGCCTTCCGCGC